>Ga0210059_1000405_pt1 | contig 53389 bp, 36 predicted proteins | sample Ectturendosymbi2_FD_188042 | JGI IMG/M metagenome (GOLD analysis project Ga0210059, IMG submission 188042) | Ecteinascidia turbinata endosymbiont from Florida, USA - Sample 2 (SPAdes) (version 2) | ecosystem: Host-associated > Tunicates > Ascidians > Unclassified | place: Key West, Florida... | reverse complement strand
AGCCTAATCGTTGTATGAGTACTGTTCTAACTCCCGACTAAAACTGCCTGACATTTTAAGTTGCCAAGCCGAAGCAAGGCGTTTGGCTCTCACCACTTTGATAGTTCGTTTCACAGATTTCCTGGTGCGCAATCTTTATTTCCAAAAAGGCGTCTGATTAGCAGTAGCAGAAATAGCTTTACGATGGTGCGACAGCAGAAACAGCCAACGTGGTCCGTGCGCTAGCGATACAAAACTCGACTCACTCACTGCAAAACGTGGTGTCCACACCGATGGACCAAATTTCGAATCAAATACGAAGACGAGCAGTGGAGCGCGCGCACACGAATTCCCTTGACGCGAATGACAAGTTGATACAAACCAGACCTCACGCACGGAATACAATCACGAGTAGGAAACGGCAATTCGTAAACGTACTGCAAAAAGGTGATTCCACTACGTAATAATGCGCCCCAACGAAAAAAATAGCGTGGATAGTTTTGCCACAAATGACACGCAACTTAATTGTCCTACTACCGTCGTCAGAGATGTATTTCCAAGTAAGGAAACTGTGCTGGAAGAAGTCTTTTCCTAGTAAAGGATTATAAGTTTCTACTACGAAGAAAACACAAGCTTTGCCACCATTGCGGCTCCCCTGCACAAGCTCTTGCAAGGAAAGAAGCCTCGTTTCGCACTTTTGGGTTTTAATAAAGAAGCAGACTTCGCATTTGACAACCTGAAGCTTGCTTTGTGCAATCATACCACTTTGGCCCAACCTCGTTCAGACGCAGACACTGCGCTCGTTTCTGACGCTTCAAAGTTCATCTGTGGCGCTTCCATCATGCAGCGCATTACCAACGCATGGCGTCCAATCGCGTTTTTCTCTAAAAGCTTTTATCCTGCGCAATGCAAGTACTCCACGTTTTCCAGAGAACTTCTCGGATTGCACCTTGCTGTCAAACACTTTTGTCATTACTTTGAGGGAAATCCTGACATGATCATGTACTGTGATCACAAACCTCTTGTGAAAGCTTTTTATTCCAGCAACCAACGCGACAACGCAAGAGAATGTCGTCACCATAGTGAGATCGCCTCACTTTGGACGAACTTGAGGTTCATCAAAGGATGTGGCAATGTCGTGGCTGACACACTGAGCCGCATTGAAATCAACTCTATTTTCAGCATGCCGCTAAGATTGATTGGCACGCCTTCACAAAGCCGCAAAGAAATGACAATGAGCTTTTACGTTATTTGGACGAAACAAACTCCGTCAATGTCATCGAACATGAGTGGAATGGTGTAACTCTGCTTTGTGACGTTTCACGTGATGGCACCCCACGCCCATTGGTACCATGTGGTTTTCATCGCATTGTTTTTGACAATTGCAATACCATCATTTATCAAGTTTTTTTCCGAGTGTTAGCTAGTAGACCCTGTACAGTGGCCAATGCCCCTTTTTAGTTAAGTTTTCCACCCTGACTCAAAGCTCTATTTACGCCACTGATTATAGCTATGTACAATATGAATGAAAAACGGAGAACAGTTTCGAATATCCTCGGATAATATTTCAATTCTCATGAAATAAGTGGACATGTACTTCAAAAAGCGGGCGTATGGTAGCCATACCTAGCAATGCTATTCATATGCGACCTGTGAAAACCTGAATAAAGCAGACGCAAAATCTACCAGAAATGTGTAGAGACGTAAGCTAACGTGTTCTAGGTGGCTTGGCTTAGCATTTACTAGATTCAGATACCTGACCAACTTTCAGGAAACCACTAAGTCTAACAGTAGTTTCGTCACAATATCAAATATTCTTCAAGTGAAATGCTGCTTTTTGGCTGACTGATAATAGTAACGTCTACAAACAAACTTTTATCGCTAAAAATGACTATGTGGCACGCATATGTCGCACGTATGGCTAAACATATGAGCATGGTTGGGGGCCCTCTTTGGTGGGGGTCCGCGGGCCCCTTGGACCCCCCTAAATCCGGCACTGCATGGACCGTCAAGGGCACGTAATTTGAAGTGGCGTCTGAAGAGGAAGCACTTGGGTGTTTATAATGAAGTTGAAGAACCGGACATGAAAATATACTACTCACCAAATTAAATCATTGAAAACTCGAAAAAGGTAAACCTTCCTCAAGAAATTGTGGATGACATTTTTCGCCATTTTCAATTGAAATAGTTACAATTGCATTGAGTGCAATTAAATTTAATAAATTAACACCTGTCTTTCAACTAAACGGCGAGATGACACGAAATTTTAGATTTTTTTTTTCAATTTGATACAGTCAACATTAGCAATAGGGCAATAGAGGAAGCACAGAACTAGAAATCAACACTGAAAAAAGAACGTTTTTCAACATTTGAAGGAAAGAAAGAATTTTCAAATTTGTGTGCTAGAAAATGGATACACCCACAAGAATTCAAGCCAATTGTTTTTCCATAAATGTCTGTTGTTTTGGTGAAGACCGCTTAGTCAAGATTAAAAGTTTGTCAGTTGCCGATTCGAGAAACAAACATACAAGTGACTTCTTACGAAAGATCGTATCGGGTGTTGAAAAACATTTTCAAATTGAAAGCAGTAGATTGTTTCTTCTGTTACCGGCACTAAGTCGAACATGATAATCATGATAGAGAAGCTGACCGAAGATTATGAAAACTATGGAAGTTCTGGTACTGTGATAGAGACGAAAACGAGCATCAACTTTTACATATGTTTGTGAATGGCGACTGCACATACTGTAATCACTGAGACATATGCAAAAGTCATCACAAAGAGAAAGCACGATCAGAACTCCCATTTACAATATAACAGAAATGTGAACAGATGGTAATTGAGTGATGTGATATCTATGCAACTTTCCAAGTTTCGAGTCTACCTCACATCTGAAATAGCAAAGGATTGTTTCCCAAGGGGAAACAGTGGTGAAATTTCATTTTACCAACTCGACACCAAGAGACAAATGTTATTCTAATGAAACGTTTGCATGAAAATATCAAATTTCAAAAGCCACAGGCCAAGGCCCTGCCTTTCCGCCCCTTTCGACGCCTATGGTCAGTATATACATATACATACACAAGTTTCCAAATATCGTTGTCTCCTGGGCAGGTGACTTTCGGGTTCGTTATTCAAGACATATCAGTATAATGAAAGAGAGAAACGGTGCTCTTTTTAGCAATGTGGATGCCATACAGCTTTGACTGTGTGAATATACTGCCTAATAATGTTTCAAACGACTGTAAGCAAAATGTTCCAGGTTCATTTAAAAATTAGGTAAGCATAAAAAAACTTCTGCAGAAATATATGGCATCGTTTTAATAGTTTGAAGCTGTAGGAAGTGTGCTGCGCAGCAAGCCCGCAGCCACGGGTACATTCGCGGTCAGTTCTCCCGGATTTTATTGTCCCTCCCCAAATTTTGTTGAGCCTAGAAAATATTATTTTAAACAAATAATGAAAATAAACATCTTTCCCCTGAAAATGTATTTTGCCCCTCCCAAATCTTAAAGCCTGGCTACAGACCTGCTGCGCAGTGTAATTATGCTGCATTTACAAAACATTCATTGCTGTGTTTGCCTGAGGAACTTGATTATATGTAAATTGCTATGGGACTACTGCATAAATGGACAGGCATCGCAGAGGTTGTCTTGGCATAGATTTGACGCTCAACCGTAACAATCAAATAAAATGCTATTTTAGCGTGAATCACGCGTTTCCAAAAACCAATGTTGATGAGTTATTGGAAGTGATTGGCTTCTTCGACTGACGTGTGTGTTTCCTTCATATCTGTTCCAATGCGATCCTGTCTTTCTTCAATTTGATTCTTATCATTCATTTTTGCGGCGATTCCTGCAAAACAAGGACTCCTTATTCTCTACAAAGTGTCAAAAATTTGAAACAAATCATCAAGGTCTACTGTGCCATAAATTGGAGAATGTTTTTGGCGTCCGCTATTTTTCGAATCGTTTTTGATTTCTTGTCTTAAAAAGTTTTTTTTTCTAAACTTCAACCTGGATAAAAACTACGTGGTATTCACGAGTAACATAAAGCAGAACAAAAGGATTGGCAAAGCAAAAGCGGAAAGGCCTGAGCTCCGTCGTTGCAGGTTCACGAAACGGAAGCTTTCAAACACTGCAAACCGGTCTTTTCTAACTCATGGTCGTGTACCTTGGGCAATGTGCGAAAGAATTCTATCTCACGTATAATGTTTCCGTCACGGGACCAGACCTTCCCCAAGAAAGATTGGTGAAGTTAATCATGCTGATACATCCACGGTAGGCTTGCCAGATCACTTGAAAATTTTTAAAGGACATTTTGTTTTTCAATAGATACGGTGTACTACTTTCATTGGTGTCCGCAGAGAGGGCAAAACGCGTTTTTTCCCCATGTAAATTGGGTCCAAGAACCAAAAAATATTAGAAAATCTGAAGCCAGCATCTCGATTCCGATTAATCGATTTCAATGTTGCAATGACACTTTCTCTGCTTGTGTGGCACTCACACTGCACAAAAGCCAGCTTCACTGTTCTGGTGTAATTCAAGAATTTTCAAGGACGTCGGTAAATATTCAAGGACAACAAGATGTTTTTCAAGGATCAAGACATAACAAGTTTTTACAGCAAATTCAAGGACAATTCTTAGCGCTCAAGGACGTCTGGCAACTTTAATCCACGGGAAAGGTACAGAAACCCAAAACAAGGACCAGGTAGCAACGTTACATCTCCTTCATAATTTGGTCTATGGAGCGTGCGGAACTATGTGAAGTTGCTGAAAGTCCGTGTACAGCCGCACACATGTAGTTACGCTTGCAATATGAGTATCTTTCGAGATTCGTCATTAATTGACGGCTCAGGCGGATTGATCATAACGGCTAAAACAAACTTGCATTTGTTCCTTCCCCCAGTAGTTATAAATTTACCAGTGACATAACAAAAAACGAAAATCTTCTTGTGTGGAGTTTAACAAGTTTCGAACTGCAAACCCTGTATGCGTCAGTATGCGGCCATATTGTTACGTCACAAGCAGCGCATATCGTGCAATAATGACAACCATACGCCACTGCTCAATGCCAGGGTTGCCGGAGTCAACAGCGGAGCCGGAGTCAACAGCGGAGCTGGAGTCAATAGCGCAGCGGGAGTCAACAGCGGAGCCGGAGTCAACAGCCCTCGAAACACTTCAAAGTTTTCAGAAAACCTCTGAGAATTCTACCGGCTCCATAACACGGGACCAAGCCAGGTCGAAGATGATATCACGCCACTTGGTCCTTGGCCGAGCTCCGGACCGTTTTCCGGTAGGTGTACCCAGGCCCGTAACTAGGGGGGAGTATTTTTTCACTCCCCATGGAAAAATGTGTTGTACATAGTTTGAAACTATTAAGCGTGATTTAAAAAATTTGAGCCGTTCTCAGAAAACTCTGCGCCCCTCTGGTGTCCTAAGATGGTTACGGGCCTGTCTGTATCAACTGGATAATCGCATAGCCAACATTTCCTCGGGCATTTTAATGGTAACTTCTGAAATATTACGATGAGTTGATTTGGTGATAACTCCTCTATCTATAAAAATAATTCTTGTAGAATCAAACTGATTTGAAAATTTCATCGAAAAAATTACCGGTTTGTCTTAAAATCAATTGTTATTATACTTGAAAGTCATCATAGCTGGAATCTATCCAAACAAAATCACTGCTGAAGTGTCAACACCTTGTCATGGATTATTTCTTTATGAAACTTCTCCACAATTTCAAATAAAGCCAATATTACAAAACAGCTATGAACCTCAAGAAGAAGTTGCTTCTGTACCAGAGCGCCCTATAGTATTTTGATGTGAAATTTTACTATCACAGACAGTTGCTTAAAAGTTGTTTTCAAAAGCTTACCGTAGCAAACTACTCCAATAACAAGCAAAGCGATCTGAATGAACATCTTGATGCGCACACAAAGACTGGTGCTTATGGCAAACTGCAAGGCGAAGCCTGACGTGAACCAGAAATTCCACACGATGAAGGCGACCGCCATTTGGTTGGGAAAGTGAGTCGCGTGAATCACTGCAACAAACCAACACCAATAAAACCAAAGAAATGTAGGCCTACTGCTGATACAACCAGCAATTATAGTTTCTCACAGTGAACAGGAAAAAAAGCGGGATGCCCGAGTCTCTATGTCGCTCGTGTTTATTGGACCGAGCCACATTTACGCGCAATGAAGCATTAGAAAAAAGTCCGTAAACATCTTCCTTCCTGTATTTTCCCCGACGAAACTAGTTATAAATTAACCACCATGATGTTAGCTCGGTTTTCTTCATGTTTAACATATTTAACATTAACATCAACAGAAGCTTGAAACAAGTATTCGTTTTTTTGGCGACTCGTAGACACAAAGAAGTCAAGCACTTTGTTGTTGAGTGTCCGACAACATGCTCAACTTACTGGGTATACCCTTAGTTCTATAAAGCAATTGAGAACTTCGAAACTGTACGTAAACCTGCAGTTTGCTGCTTTGATTCACAAAAATCTCAAAAATATAAACAAATATTCACCTTTGTATAACTACTTGCTGGATAACAAAATTTAAACGGACAGTGATACGCAAAAGAACAGGACAAATTATTTGTCTAATTTATCGTTGTGTTCAAAAATAGTGACCTCAACTATGACGAAATTATAACAAATAAATTGCATCAACTCAACCTGTTTGTGCTGGGGTAAGAAAACTAGAATTGGTAAGAAATGTTGACAGCGAAATGTTGGGAAAATGTGGACACAAGAGGAAAGCAAAACCTGGTCTCGATAGAAAATCAAAAAAATGGCACTGAATGATAGAAGAGCTTCTTGTGAAAACAATTCTGTGTAGTTGGCAAATGAGAGCATTATGGTGGACAGAGAAACGATCGACATGTTCTTCTGGAGCAAGGGCTGAAATCATACTAGCCTGAAAAAGAGCTTCGGTTAACACAGAATTTGAAACAGGCTAAGGCACGGAAGCACAGGACTATATACAATAGCATGAAAATCGGACATCTGAAGATTAGTCCAAAGTGAAATGCCTTATAAAGACAAAAAGGGATTGTACAATAAATTTGATTGTTTGTTATATTTTCTGAAGAATTTCCATGAAATTTTTGGTAGGTTTAAGCTTATTTAAAAGACTTGCTGTCGATTTCCGTCGCCAAATGGTGTTACAAAGGACACTTGGCACAAAAAAAGCTAAGAATGATTTTCATCATGGCATTGAAATTAAATGCGTGTTTATGACTGTATTCCGGCATATATTACCGGATGAACCATCATCCGTTGAGATATTTGACGATTGGCTACAGACAGCTCGCCGAAGGACAGAAGTTTTTGCCAAAATGCTTGAAAAACAATCAAATTTCCTGCAATGATCATGGTTTCGGTGCAAGTTGAGGAACCATCAGATTACACGTTGTAGAAAGAACCTAAACCATACATTATAAAAGTGCCAGAAGGACCCCTGCTACGACAAATTAGGGCGTGGTTTCCTGGCATAGACTTATCTTTCGTCCCATGCTATATAAATAGCAATGAAATTTTTCAGGGGCAACCAAATTAGAGTGTTAAAATCGCTTGGAAACTCTCCAGATATGAATCCCACAGAAAAAGGGAGCATCATAAAACACGCATTTAAATTCAGCACCAACCAATAAGCAAATGACCACAAAAGAGAGCAAATACAACCTTTAATGAAGGTGTGGAACTCTTACAAGATAACCAGTTTTGTACAACCTTTATGGAAAGCATGCTAGACAGGATCAAAGACTTGAAAGCCTCCAAGGGAGGACAAATACTTAACTGTTGCAGTGTGCAAAAAAACGTTTTTGAAGTTGTTTTGTTTTGACGTAGTCACTTTGTGAATGACAAACGCATTATTACTGAAAACCAAACAATCTGTAATATTTTTCCAAGTTCCAGTAATGTATACGTGAAATTGCTTGATGCTAATATCGGACGTATCAAACATGCACAGTATATTTAAAATTGATTGCAAAATTAATATGTACTTGATTGCAGTATTGATCTATTCAAATAATGCTTAAATGTTTTGCTTATACATGCACCTCAATTTTGTTTCTTTCTGTGTTTTGCATCTGAGAGTTCTTCCATTGCTTTTTTTCTGTGTGTTTTTGCGTGTGTTAATTTGGATGCTTATTATACAGGTTGTCAATCATTCAGTGGGCCGTACAGTCGTTTGATTGCCTCCATATCTTAACACCTTTGGGCAATATCCTGTCCTGCGTTAATCAGTTCTATCATTGCAAACAACAAACATTACCCTTCCAATATGCAAGAGAATCAGTCATTTAAACAGGTATGACTAATTACTGCCATTTGGACAGATTTTAAGGCACAGAATGGAAATGAAAAATTAGCTGCAGCATTCTGCCAAGAACTGTTTCCGATCAATTCATTTTTTTCAAAATTCTGCCGATGTTCATTTTTATCGGGTAATCGAACACATTCGCGCTTTTTGTTTTGCGAAATACTGCAATACGTATCTTTATGTAGGCTAGTTTTCATGTTAAGTAAAACTTGTGAAAAGTTGGAGATCGTAAAATATATACAGTATGTGTATTTGTTTGAAACTTTCTTACCGTTTGTGGTGCATTTCCATGTGCTGTCCATAACTCCTCGAACAACAAACAAAACGTAGACAATACCCAAGGTCTCAACAGCTGGCTTCCATAAAAGGCAGAAGATATAGAAGGCGCACTCAATAAAAAATCCGCCCACGATTGGAACATTCAGTCCCCATTTGCTTACAACTATGCCATTGAAAAGCGCACATGCAGCACTGGAAGCGCTGCTGAAGGCGGAAACTAGAGTGACCTGTTGAAAAATGTGCGTATTCAGTAAAAATGCTTCTAGATGTAAATGTGTTTGGTGTACTAAAACGTTTCTGCAGTGAAATAAACAATCTTGAAAATCTTAGTTGCAACATACGTGTCAAGTTTTCATTAACTCAATACTGTAAAAACAATAGTTGGAGTGTGGGAAACTTGCCCTATTTCGCTTTGCAGGGGTGTCCAAACTACGGCCTCTGCCGAAATATGACCAGCGAAGCCATTTTATATGACCCTTAAAGACATAGGATAAGTAAGAAAACAAGGTAATCACGAATAACTTGTTGATTTAGCAGAATGTAACACAGCCCAAAACAATGCAAATATTTGAACCGCCGTGGGAAGGTCTGTTGGTAAAGTATTACACAGCCGCAAGCTCGCCGCACTTAGCTGGTGTGTTGCCGCTAAAGCTGGCGAAACTCCCATGGAAGTGCATTTTGCACCTTTCAGAAATATTCCGAATAAAAAACACGTGAGTCAATGCGTTTGTATTTAATTCACATTCATTAATGTATTTTCGAGATAAGGCAACATTCAAGCTTGACATTATTTCAGTTTAGACTGGGAGTATACATTCAGCAATCCAACTGTAGTGTGGTGGCTTACGAGGTCTACCAACAACAACGTTTAGAAATCCCAGCTCTACGGGAAACTCGATCAATTCATGCTTTTTCTTTTGTAAATATTACAAATCAAAATCCTTCAGTTAAGATACTTTTTCTTTCATACTGTGTGGTCTTGCAAAAATCCAATTAGTCTAAAACAACAATTAATTAATCTTTTTTTTTTATTTATTAATTAATTATAGTTTATTGGCCATATGTTCATAGTCGATAGCGCCCGATGGCCAATTAAAGCCCTAAAGATCCTGGCTTTCGCCTAGTTTATTTAAAAAGGGAAAAGCAACGAAGTTGCTCACTTGAATTTTTCTTCAGGCCCCGATGACATCATCAAAATCCCTTGACCCAGTCGTGACGTCACAGCAAAAACTCAAACCCAAAACTTCCCAATTTACAGAAAATCGAAACTAAAAGAGTTTCCGCATATCTAGAGGGTTCAAAGAGCACTCTAGCCCTATCAGTCGGCAAGTTATGGCCGAATATGTCGGAAACACAATTGTATCTCGAGCGTGTGTGTTAAAGGGCTTGATCAACTAAGACAGGCAGAGTTATACTGTTCATCTTGCAAAGATAGAAATGTGCTTAATTTGAAGCTCATTGGTAGCATGATTAAAACAAAAAGCATGACACAAGTGCTTGGAAACGGTAATGATTGCCAGGGGAATATTGATATTTTGCAAGACAGGCTTCGTAGTGAACAAAAAAACAGATTAACTTCAACATTTACTTGACATACTAAACAAACGCTCAGTACGCTGAAATGCAGGTGTGCATGGGAGAGTTTCAACGCTGTAATGATTTTTTGAAAGGTAAGGATTCTGGGAAAGTATTCACGTTTCACCTTCTACGCATTTTTAGCAAAAATGTTTCCACAGCAATTGAAAGCTTTCTCAAATTATTTAGTTTGTGTTTAATTCACCAACAGTGAGAAACTTTGAACGGCAACAGTATATAACATTTGTTGTGAAATCCTGTATATAAAGCAACCTACGCAATTTCTCTGATCCGTGTTTTGTTATTTTTCATGATGGATGTTGTTGTGAAAAAAATAGAACATTGCAAACAAGCTTGATTTTGTGGTGGGAATGTTTCATCAAATGGCTTGAACTATTTTTGTGAGAAACATATTCAACAATGATGAAGGTTAACGTTTCATCAAAAGACATTACTAAATTAAGATTTACTGCCTTCCGAGGAAGACTGTCTAACAGGTTGCCTAAGCGCTATAAGAGACTGGTTCAATCAAAACATGTGCATCATATATTCCTAACATTACGGGTTGAAACGTGTTTCGTGATGTTGTTGCAGGATAATCTTTGGAGGTGAAATTTTTCGTTATTTTTTCAAAGACTGGAACATACGTCATTGACTGGAAATAGCCATATTTTAGAACAATCCTTTGAGGCCCACAGCGGTCACGTTTTGATCAATCTTTTTAACTCCATAACTCTCCAGCCGATTGAGTTAGAGGGCTGTTGAAACCTTCTACGGATTCGGAAAGTCTTCTCGGTGAGATTGAAAAAAATGTTGTTTTTTTTGTTTCGGGTTTGGGGTTCTCCGTATGGCTCGTCACAGGTGGGGTGTTTTTGCATCTTTGGAGGGTTTCAACAGCTCTCTACCTCAATCGGTTGGCACTTTATGACTGGACAAGGTCACTGCCACAATAGTGGCTTTGCGGTCCTTGAACGGTTAACTTGAAATTATGTTTCCATTTTTGTTCTGACGGGAGTGAATGCTATAAAAATCATTTGGAAAATGACAGATGATGCATATGGTACAACCGATTCGTTGTGTTTTTAGTCCATCCCCTATTTTCTTTTTAGGGCTTTTAGTGTCATTTAATGTATGAGCACCTATACTGAAGATATATTTCATTCGAAACAAACCACTGGGATAAACGTGAACCTAAGATACCAACCAAGAAAGATTGAGTAAGTAGTAAATCAATGAGTACAAGTAAAATTCCACTTTTTTGCAATTACTTAAAACAAAATATATTTTAGGCTATATATTTTTCACACGCGGGAAAAATTATGCTTTGGAGAACTGACCGCTGAAATATCTTTGTTCTGTCTGGAACCACGAAACCTTTCGTTGAATGATTTCTTTGAGCTTACTTCATCCATTCTCAATTGTTCTTGTTACATTTTTAGCGGAGGTGAAACTTTACACAATAAATGAAATGTGATGTTTTGTCGGATAACGATAGATTTTGGTTGGATGGCAACTTTCTAGAAAAAAACACAGTGCACCTTCTTTATGCTCTATTTCCTTCAAAGCAGCACTGGTATTGACATTGACTCACTAATTAAGACTGTTCTAAAAGACCAAACTCAAACGCAGTCACGTTTCTGTAACTGCTCCCAAAAAAGCGATGAAAACACCATTTCCAAAATTTTATTTGAGATCTCCATCAAATGCTTTGAAAATATTTGAAACGATTTATGTCTGTATTAGAACAATCGTCTTGCACCTGTTCTACGCCCAGCATGCACGAACCATACGCTCTGGTCATCTCCGACACAAGAAATGAGCTTTGCATCCCGGCGTGAAACGTAAGAGGGCTGAGGAGCAATTGCCTCGGTGTGATCATGTGGCGCAGAGTGGATAGGATCATCTCGCGTACGCCGAGAAGAATGGCCTGGAAAAACAACCTGTGGTTTGTTATAAAGACCAAAAATGTTAGAAAAGTAAAACAACAAATAATGATGAAAAGACCAGAAAAAGCTGAACAGAGGTAAAAGGGCAAACAGGGAAACATTGGTGAAAAATAAATACAAGTAGACGAACTGAACGCGAAAGTGTTAATACATGTGAAAAGCTAATTTAAGCTGAAAGAATAAATCAATGTGAAAAAACAGAGAAGCATGCGGATGTTAAAATCAATAAAAGTAAAAGTTTTAATAAACGTGTAGAGCTGATTTAAGCTGAAAGGCTAAAAAAAGATGAAAGTGCTAAATTTGAATGAAAAGGATTAATCAGCAGGGAAATGTTAAATAAAGGTAAGAAGTACAAAAAATAGTGAAAACATAAAAACTATGACTTTTAAAGAGATCCTTTCACAACAACAATCACTCATTACGATGTTGACAGAAAACACTTTTTGTTTTCTGACCAGGGATGTTCAACACGTGTTTGAATAGAATAAAGATGAAATGATAATTAACTATGAAGTGCTTAATTATAACTCAAACATAAAACAACGCAAAAAAGTCTAAACAACGATGAAAAGGTAATTGAAGATGTAACTATAAATAAGCGTTGAGGAACAGCACTGGTGAAAGGTTGAGAAAAGTTTAAGGTAACTAAAATATGTGAATGAAGGCTCAATTGCCTAATGTATATATTTGTGTCTATTGCAAAATTGTGACTGAAAAAAATATGTTTTTAATTCCAAACTGAAATCAGTTTTGTTTGCTTATAGTTTTTGACTGCATGTGTAGCAGAAAAAGAGAGAAAAGCCAAGTTAATTTTGGCTTATATTTGCAACCACGAGAACAATATTTCTGAGACAATTTATATGATGAAACTACAGAAGGTTTTTAAAGAGGACACACTGATGATTTTTTAAAGGAGTGAGTTACTGTTCCTTTTGTCTATATCTCCATACCTCTTCAAAAAATGCGTTATCGAATTCACGGTGTACAACTAATTTGTTTTAATCTTAGACTTTTCAGACCACCAAATCCCGAGGATGGAGAGAAGCAATATTTTTTATTATGCATCAATCTGTAGCAAAATATTTGATGATATTTTGCAACGACGCAGTAATAACCAGAAGTGTTAAACAGCCAAATGATAAAAAGTAACGCCCAAAGCAAACCAAATCAGAGACATTCGTAAATATTTCAGCAAACCTTGGTACTTTCGTCAGTACTATGAAATGCAATTCACCAGTGCTTTGAAATATGTTTCACTGTGAAATACATTATACACAATTCGAAATATATTTCGCCTTAACAAAATATATATCCATAACAGTGAATTGTCTTGTCGCGGGGAATTCACAGTAATGATGATGGTTACATTGGTTACTGAAACGATGACGAAATATTTGTATCCTCGTTTGCTTTGGCTGTTATTTTTATCAAGTGATAAAAAATGGAAAGATGTAGTAAGTTGAAAAATACTAATCTACATAATTCACAAAAGTCACAAACTTTACTAGAAGTAAACTCAAATCACTAGTCTGTAGAAAATTTAAGCAATATGGTTATTTTTCAAGCTTCTTCAAATTATTAATTGCTTTTATTGAAAGCCGTGATTATGATCTGAAGATATCGGACATCATTTGCGTCTTCCTGTAGGCGTGCCTTTGAACGTAGTATCCTTAAATACGTATGGCCTTCGATAAAATTATCCATGACTCATGAACCGGCTTGGTATTGGAGCTCACCCAAATATTGCCGCGAGGTGGTGTAACAGAACCACGATGATCAACTCCAAATCCGTTTGCCTCCTCTCGCTGCTCATGATTCATTGTCCCTTCCAGTCGTATACTAATCGAACTTGCAGTTGAAATGCTACTGCTGCTAATATCATCGGTTTTACAGGAACCTTGTTGGAATACAAAGGAAGAAAATAACCATTGAATAACATTTACACTTGTCTATGAGACAAAAAAAACTTTTTCCTCTACTTTATATAAGCTTGGCGAAATGTTGCAAAATGTTTGACACACAGCGAACAACAAGAAAAAAACTGGGATGTTTGTGTTTGTAACGTTTGCTAAGAGTTGTCATGTTGTATTAGAGATAGAGAAAAATATACTAAAATTTGTTCAATTGAACAAAGAGAAAGCGCCATTGCAGTCCCTGTACAAAGTGGGTTGATAAATGTAAAGGCTTTTTTAAAGGAATGTTTAAAATGTGTGTTCATGGCTTTTGGGAAGAAAACAAAATGCCCGGAATTGATTTGAAGTGTTTTAATACAATCAACTTCTGAAACAAAAATACTCGAAGACGAATATAACAATATTCTTGTCCGACTAATCGAGCTAATTAAACAACTGATGTAAGGTTGCTGAACAGTTTATAATAAAGTCACATTAACGTAATAAGGGGGTTATGTTCTTATTAGCTTCACAAATATTAAAAGTGTGTAAATGCCATTATAAATAATATATCAATGTATAGGATCATTATGATATCGATATTGCGTTAACGGGTAAGATAAATAGCATTGCGACCTAACTGAACTTATGGACTATCACAGTTGATTGGAAAAAACATTTAAACATTCGTCTTGGGTTTGATTTTTGGCATGTCCACAATTCAGTTGTGAAAATTCCGCGATTGCGTTTCATGGCAAAAAAAAATTCGACGAATCAGCTTTTATTCATCCCGGAGTTGTATTTTCAAACCAATTCATGGCTTATTTTCTGCTAGATTATCTTCGAGAATTTATATTATTCGTCGTTCACACGACAGCAAAAGTTCGCAAAGAACAGTGTTCTTGTCGTCTTACCGCTGTAATCGTCCAGACGGGAATCGATCGACTCATCGCTTTTTCCAGGATTTTTTGTCCCGAACACAATGATAATGATTGAAAGCAGTGCGAATCCGGTCAAGCAACCAATGAAGATGTAGAGCGCGCTCTGCAAGGTAGGTTCGTATTTATCGGCAGTGTCCTTGATGACGTCAGGATCTTGACAGTCGTTCACTCCGCAGTGCTCGAATTCAGATGAGTTTCTTCTGAACACTTTTAGTGAAACATTTGTCAATATTGGACTTAAGGTTGTTCCATAAAGTTGTTCATCTTCGGTTCTGCTTCCGGCTTGAAAAATGACGAATCCCAGAAGATTTCCACCGCACTTCATAAAAAATATTTTCTCGTGAAGAGCAAACGTTTGTTAATGTGAATTTGCGTTTGCATTTGCAGCCCCGTGGTGCACAAACGTAAAAAAAAACGTTACTAACTAGGAAGGGACCTGGAGCTGGAGCTATCTCGCAAATGGCCATAGCTCCTGCTCCGGCTCCAAGCAAACTGCTCACCTAAGGCGCTCCGGGCTCCCGAAGCCTTGATTATGGAACAAATAAGCGAGAGTGTGGGAAACATTACTGTGTGAACAAAACCCAGGGTTCCCACTGCTGGGAAATTTGTCCCTAGGTTGGGAAATTTCAGCAACTTTTGGGGAAAAATCTGGGGCTTTTCCGTATGTAGGGATTTTTTCGGAAAAATATACAGTATGCTTGGGGATCAAACTGAGAAAAATTATAGTCACGCATTTCTATCAGAGGTGAAAATCAGATTGCGGTGACGTGAAATTAATTCAATTAAGAGAAAATTGCAATTGTCAGTTCCAGGATCATGTGTACTAATTGTATCTAGACGAATCTAATCTTTACGCTCAAGTGCAAGTAGTTCTTGAGTCTAGTGTTGCTGTAGTTTGGTAAACTCAGTTGGCAAAGTTTCATACATGTGATTTGGTTGTAGCAGGATTGCAAGGATACATACCGTTATCACTAGGGTTGTTTCATCAAGGAAACTGTCTGTTGGTTAATTCTAAAAGAATACGTTCGAGTCTGCGCGAACTTGTTGGTAAGTTGAAAAGACTGTGAACATGGGAAAGAACAGCTTCTTTGCTGGCGTTGGTGGAAAGACGTAAAGTTTAAAGTGTAGTTTTAGCAAAGATTGTGTTTGAAGATACCCAAGGGAAGAACTTGCAGAACTTATCCGGATGAGGAAACTTAACTACTTCCATTTGGTTTTAGAGTGCAGGACTTACTTCAATGTCCTTTACCATCATTTATGCATAAATGGAATAGTGTCGCAATGGCTGCTGCAGATGAGACATCAGCAGCTACGCCTGAACCTTCAACAAAAGCACCCAAGCACTTAGAGCAAAAGTTTTGCAGTGAATGGTTGCATCAGTCAGAATTTCAAAGACTAGGTGGTTGACCCTTCATCAAGATGCAGAGATGCAAGATGTTCAGTACGTTTCTCGTCAGTATTGTCTAAGTGTACCAATCGCAACCTTCCGTGTGCTTCGTGGATCCTCATGACTACAGCCTTTTCTTGTGATTCTTCTACACTACAGACATGTCAAGGATGCATGAAAGACAAGCATGTAAAAAGGTAATTACTGAAAATTTGTAAAATGCCAACCGTCAAACCTTCCTTTGAATTTAGTGAAAAAAGGCGACTGTCAGCTTCAAGCTAAATATGTCACAAAATCATTTGAAACCTTGATTAAACCAATTTACAAACTTTTGTACGCTGCTGGACACCCCAACCAACTTTTTTTAATGTTTACTTCAAACTCTGATGTCAGAATGTCTTCATTTCTCTCCTGCTGTCGGATTCGTGTTTGATGATAAGTTAATGCAATTATAGCTGGTGCGCTGTTGCAGTGCTTGGCATCACCTATGTTGTCTGTGTTCATCATCGTACACCTTCCCTGTAGTGAGCTATGACCATTTTTGTGTCCTTGTGTTGTTCCATTATCCTCGTGATTTGAGTCTGAGGAAAAATAAATATTTTTATTATTACTAAAACTGTCCCTCGTCATAGATCAGGCCTAATAAAACATGGAAACAGCCGATCATATGCTTGTTTTATGAAAAGCAGGGAAGGAGTTTTTTCATAGGAAAGCTTGTTTGACCAGGACACTTAGCGGCACTGCTACAAGCAAACTACAGAACTGCAGTCGGCGAGTTTGACAGTAGAGCACACCCTGCTTTCTAAGCGAGTGTTTCTCAACCTGCGGGCCATGGCCCACTGGTTATTCGAGTGGGCTGCAGAGTAGGGACAAAAATATGTTAGAATCCAGTTATCTAGACATTTAATAACCATAGCGTCAAAACGCATTGTGTTCAGCAGCGAGATGCTCACTGCATTGCATGAAGAATAAATTCGCCACTTTGGAACAGTGTGTGTTTATTTATGCTTATAAAAGCATCGCCTATGCTGACAAAGTAGTGGGCCACGCAATTCTTACCAAACGTTTTCTGGTCTACCTTACTGAAAAGGTTGACGAAAATTGGCCTAAGCCATTGATGTTTTTTGTTCAACCAAGACACCAAGTGCGCATAATAAAGCAGGGACCTAGTTTACATTCAAAACTGCTAAAATTTAGATCAAAGTAAAATACTACTTTCTGCAAAACCTAAGGAATTCTCGTGAAATGTTGAGAACTTTAAGCTCAACTTTAAGGAATTTGAAGTCAACATTTGTGGGAACCCTGACAAAACCTTCCTTTGTAAAAACGTGATGAAATCATTACTGTTTGAGGGCATTAAAATCAAATCGTTTGCAACAGTCAATGTGCTTTCAGAGTTACGGTCTCATCCAGTGCCTTTCGCGGACACATTTTACTCCACGGTCTTGTGATTGAGAAACACTGATTTAAAACATGTTGCTAAAGAATCCTGCGCTCCCTTGCATCCAGATATGGGGTATGCTGTTAATTCCATTCAATTTCCAAACTTGTTTAAACCTCAGTTTGCCTCTGATTTTTGGCAAAAATAGCAGAAGCGAGATACCAACAAATCTGGAAAACTGCACTTAAAAATCTTGAGTTATTTTAAGAGCAGTTACGGCGATGTGACTGCGAAAGCTGGAGTCGTGCTTCGTATTTGTAGAAAACAGAATGAAGTAACGTTTGCTTTGTAGCCTGTCGCAATGTCCCTAAATTGATGTAGTTCGTTCAAAAACGTGGTTACACTAATGTGAGTGAAACTGCGAAGGGTAAAGGACGCAGAAGTGAACTTCTTAGAAAAACAATTTCTCTGTTACAGAAGAAATCTGTTCACTGTGAGTGAAAAATCAGGCTGTCTAAATTTTAATGAATGTTGAAAAGTGAATGTTTTGGATTCGTACGCAATGTAAATGAATACGTTCAAATCAAGTTGGAGTTGCAATGACTTTAAGTTATTTGGATCTAATAGAGTTTCAAATGCATGATCTTCTACGTTAAAAAATTGCTTGTTGAAGCTTAAACATTGAATCATCCAAACACTTAATAATTTGGCCACTTTACCTCGTTTTTTTTTTGACTTAGCTTCATTTTTATAGTTTCACAACATTTTTGTACTAGCATTACAATTTTAGGAGTTATTTTTCCTGTTTTTTTTCTCTTCACTTTAATTTGATCTCTGAAACGAAAGTGTTTGGTCACAGTGTGTTGACTGTAATTGTGTAAATCTGTGCCTGATTCTGTCTTTGAACAAAAAATTTGTAGGACCGTTGCTTCAAACATTTCAATAATGAATTGCAACTTCGTGAGTAGGAAGTCTTGCCCAAAGACAGCATCATCATTAGGTTTTCCCCACTTAAGATTTCTTTTTCTTCAGTGTCCCATGTAATGCGCGGAGTATTTCTTCAGGTAGGAACGGAAAATTACAAGGAAAACCTGTTCAAAATAAAAACGTTAGAAAACGGCACGCAATGCGCATGAGTTGCCATGACAATATTCATATCAAAGATAAGGCAGTTGATTTACTTCTGCTCAAAAAATGCTGACTTACTGTATAATACGTTATCTCAAACGTAGTTCTTACGCGACTTAGCTCCAATATAAAGAACATATAACCGACAAATGCTGCTTTGTAGGCGGCGAAACTCTTCGTTCCAAATCGCTTGTATTGGAATGCGTAGTAGGCAGTGTACAAGGATAAACCTGGCCACAGGGCCCCCTCTCCCATTCCAGCCAGTACTGCCGTTGGTATGAGGGTGAAGTATCCTGCAGTAATTGAATGGTTTTAAATCAGATTTATGATTTTTGGTCATGGCAGAACTGTATGTTTGTGAAACAAAACTACCTATTCCTTTGAAACACAAATTATATGTAAAAAATAACACGTTTTTCATAACTTCCAAACGTACATTTATTATCAAAGATAACGCAGAACTTCTCTAAAATGGTTACCTATAGTAACTAGTTTCGCAAGAAACAACATTATGTATAGCAAATTCTGTTTAGAATTGCAAGTCAGATATGATGAGGTGCAAAGCAGTCCAGACCCCAGCACAAGGGCAAGTTGATTGAAATTAACGTATTTGTGAAAACAACCCGATCAAAATAACGCATTAGTAAATCATGTACGACTATTAGTGACCTATAGCAACACAATGAAAACCTGTACTAAAAACATTTATGACACTACGCAAAAGCAAAGCTGCTTATTTTATTCTTCTATGAATTAGACATAATTATGTTAAACAAGTTGGTCGTCTTTATCTACAAAAGCTCAACACTATCTCAAATCTAACCGAGATCGCGACAACGTACGATCTCAAAAACATTTATGTGGTTGTGCTCAGTCACGCACATTAAGTTTTGAAAGGTGAGCGTGCACTCAAACCAAAGCAATTTACTTCATGGCATAAAATACTGAATGGTCCCGTCCTAACTTTATTAGACAGGAAAATGGTGAATCTGCATTGAAAGCCCAATGTCACGGGAACAAATAACCGCAAAGTATCGAACGGGTTAATCGTTAAACTCTTGTAAGTAGCCTGCGTGAGCCTCAAGTGGGGAATCAGAAAATAAAAATATTTGATTGTTGACATTCTGGAAGCTTATAGTTCCCCATGAACAAGTGACCACGCGATATATTTCAAATATTTTGCTTGACTGTTTTCTACAGCCACCTCCGGTGAGAACGCATTGTTGTTTCAGAGATTCGCCAGAGTTTTGAGAAAACGCAAGTCTTGCGTTGATGAACTGGGCTTAAACCAAACGCATGACTGACCGTTCCACGCCTCTTATCGCTTGTTATGTTTATCACTGAACAATCGGTTCCTCTGCTAATAATGCCAGTTTGCTTGTGTCTATACACTTTGCCTTGGCCTAAACGTATCGGAAGAGCTGATGACGTTAACATGGTGATATTGATTTATCTTGTATCTATGCGTGACGACTCTATTTTAACCTACTCAAAACGATGTAACTTTTTAGTTGTGCGATATGCTAATCCAAAATTACAAGAAGATTATTGAATGAAAACTGGAGAAGATGATGAAAATCAGAGAATTTGGTAGAGCATGCCAGTAAAACTTACAACTTTGCAAGTATGTCGCTTTTGAAATATACAGTCGTTTGAAGCACTGGGATGAGTGCAAATGCTGCGCATTAGTTATTCAATGCAAGCGCTGTTTCAATTTACTTTCATTCTGCTGCATCATCACAACCCAATCATAAACATATAGCGACATCACTTCACTGTGTGATGTGCATACTTGCATGTTATGAAACACAGTATTTTTCGTAAATTAACTTTCATGCAGTTTGAATCCAGAATTTCGACCCGGAGTCCGCGGGTTATTTAATTAATTGCCCAAATTTTGTGTCTATTTGCTTGAGCCAACATTTCTTGCACAAAATTTCAAATTGAAAAAATCTCTCGCATTGTCTATTTTTGCAAAACATACTTGTGCCAAAAATTCGTTTTTCGTATAGTATGATTCACTTTTAAACTCAGAAATGTAATCAACTTTATTTTTTTGAAGCCCGGTTTAGGTCCGAAAGCCAGGTTTACCAAGTGAGTACAGATATGCGTGGTTTCCGGTATTGGTGGCGTAGCAAAACAAACATGATTGAACAATTCACAAATTGAACATTTTTGTGGGAGATTTCATCAACTCGATTGCTTCAACAGTTACTGGTGACAAAAGTTCCCGTCGGTACGAAAACATTTTGTGTGCAGGCCTGAAATCGGCCCGAAACATTTTGACAAAGTTGTGCCCGACTTATATCTCTGATGCGAGGATACGCTATGGATTCCCTGGCCCCAGGTTATTTTGTCGATCCTTATTTTTGTAAATCCCTTACTTCGCAATTTTTGATACAAGTTCAAACTTCACCTCTTTGCAGTGTGTTAGGCAATTGTATATTCCAACATCAAATTAATCATGCTGAAATTATTTCTCCAATACTTCAGTAACAGGTATGTTATCGCTTTTCTTGATTTTTAATACTGCTAATTTGAACATTTTGTGAAATTTTACGTACTTGGATAAAAATTGGAACATATATAAATGCCGTACATCAACTGTCCAAAAACGACCGCAGCTTTTGTTCCACATATTCGAAGAACCAACGGCGTGAATGTCAGGCTGGAAAGTAGCGATGTGACGTATGCGGCTGTGCCGGAAGCCGCTCCTGTTACAAGAAGACATGAAAATGGTTTATAAAGTCGCCAACACTCAATTCAGTGAAATTCAAAGCGTCCCAACACCGAAATATCTGCACGAGATCACGGGTTTGCAAATCTGTAAATCTCATTGGCATTATTTTGCAAAAGGCACTAAGTTTTGACATTTTGTTGTATTGAAGGATTGCTGTAATCTTTTTAAAAAAATATTATGCCTGTTGGATGGATTCTGATGACGTTGTTGTTCCAGGGTTTTTTTTGTGACGTTGACATTTAAAATCTCTCTATTATGTCGAAACACTTTTATTCCGCAAAACATCGTGGAAAACGTTGTGATGCATGCTATAACATAAGTGAACAAAAAGTGTGATATTGGGATTTTCTGCGATGTAGTATAAGAAAAATAACTCAAGAATCAATGATTTAGAATGAACTCACGTGCTTAATAAATCATCTGTTTTTGAAACACCTAATATAATTTTTTTGAAGTATTGTTGTTGCCGTATTGTACGCCAAGTCAAGAAACCTTCTACATAATCATATTGCAAGAGCGTAAATCTTGACAATTACTTTCACAACTTTACTCATTCAAATGTTTTATAATATCTGACTGTACATCTGCTAATGAAGTACGCATTTCCAAAGTAGTCTGCATAAGGGACTAGTCTGCGGGAACAAGACATCTATGGCAGCATTAGGTCCATGTTCAACTTACCTAAGCCATTTTCAATGTTAATGCTTGATTGCAGGTAGAGCAATGCAAAATAAGCTCCCATAACAAAAAAGAGACTGCTCAAGAACATAAATACTTCGAGCAAGAGAGCCTGCCGAGATGCACTGGTTTGAATAACCTGCAATTGATTTACTGCTGCTGACATGTTTTTTTCAAAACACCTCGTTCAAAACCTATTGAAGCTCTTATTGGTCGCTGCTGCCTAATGTCCCTGAACATCAAAAGTCGGTTGAACGTAAACATTTTTGATGAAAGAAACTTGAGGATGCAAACCAAAGATGACGTGTCATCAACGTCCGATCAATCGAAACAAATTTTCGTACGGTCTTTCGCCTTTAATTGATGCCAAGCTCAACGCAGTCTGAGACAAAACTCTGTCAATTTGAATGTACTTTCAGATTGCAACATGTGATTTCCGTCAAAGAACGTTTGTATGTGGATGCCCATGTTTCACTTTGGTTGTCGGTATGCCGTTCTTACACGCATGTAACAATTTGGCTTTACTTTACAAACGAATTCTTTTTTGTGCTAGAGCCTGTCTAAAGTAGCATCTATGCTTCTCATTTTTCAAAGCAATTTTCCAAAAGTAGTTCCCACCTACTGCGGTGCATGTCAAAGACGAACTGCCAAGATTTTCTGGTTGCATAGGATAATAAAAGTCGGTACAGTCAGTAATGCCCAATGCATTGTACAAGGCCTCAGTTTTTCTCAGTTTCAGCTGACGAACCGTAGCCTGGAATTTGGAAAAAAACGCTTTTGAAACACGAAGATAAGGAAGAAGGTTTGCGATTGCATAACCTGAAGCGGTTTGATCCAGTTAGAGTCGACCCTCATCAACACGTTTCGCAAATACTCTTGGGTGTTTGCTCCACGGCCGCTGAGTGAAATTTCGGAGCGTTACCTGGGCACGAGCGTTCATTTCAGCCTCCTGTCCAAGAAGCAAATTTAAAGTTTCGGCCTTCCGCCAATTGCCGTCACCAAAACCAAATTAAAGATATATATATATAGGAACCTCTTGCATTGGAACACAAACTACCTGCCCTGACTCTCGCCGCATGCGCCACACAGACTGATGCAAGGCTATAATGTGATGTTTGCAGGTGACTGTTCAAACAATTTTACAACAAAAATTGTTTTCCGCTTGCTTTTCTATAACATATGGTCACAAGTTTGATGTAAATTAGATAACAGAATACGAGCAAAAGTACAAACAATATCATCACGGAATCTGTTGCAGTGCTTCATCACTGCACAAACTGAACTTGTCGAATTTTCTTCGAAACAAAATCGGAAAATTCATCTTCAACACCAAATTTTACATCACGTTCACTCTATGGGATTAAACAATATAACCGACTACCGATTTACCCATAGTGCAACGCACAAAGCTTTTTGTCATTTTGAGGTTGTACAAACATTTCACTCAAGTAGCATTTGAAATAAAGGAAGTCAAAGAAACCAACACAAAACTGAGTCAAGTCAAGAAGGCAACCAATGCAGTCACCCACCAAGGTAAAAAACCCAAATTTATATTCATGTACGTAAATAGCATTTGGCTTGTTTGAAACTTGCCTTTTTGTCACACTATACTGAAATACTAATATCATCCCACTTGTGAAAATGTCAGTTGAAAAATTAAACTATTTTAGTGTTTTATGAAATTATGAGACATTATTCACTTTTATGTTAAGCTTCTGTTTTCATTCCTTGTAAGCAAACGCCCATCAACCTATCCTTGCGCATGCAGACGTTTCCTTAGCTTTTTTGAAATTTTGCCGAATTTCATTACAATATTGTTTTTAATTTGTTTCAAATAAAACACTTTTCAACAAAAACAGCGTGACTTTGCGAAACATGCCAATCCTTTTAGCAAAATGGTAAATCAAACCAGTTCATTTGTGAAATCTGGGTAACTTCTGCAGCGGTTTACTGCATTCAGGAAGTGCAATTAAAATTACTTTTGTGAACAATTTCTAGCTACATGACGTGGGTGGTGTTGAAACAGGTTTACTAATTTTTTCCTGTGCTTGCATCTTCTATTTAGAGTTGTGAAAACAAGGTTTTTCAGAAATAGTTGTTTTTCAGTTCTCTTGCTTACAAAAAAATTCTAACGTGAACTGACGCGAACTGCGAAAATTCTTGGCGTGAACTGACTCAAGCTGGACCAATCCGCCTTGTGCAATCGTAACGTTTCTTCTTTCGTTTTTTTTTGAGGTTCCGAGCGTGGCTTCTCCGAATTTCACATAATGCTTCGTCAGCTAATACTGAAAACCATCAAGACCAAGTGCAATAGAATACGCATCACTGGCTGCATCGACCGCTTTTCTCGTATGTGAACAGAAAAAAGCGGTTGGCGTTTGACCTCCACTGAAGGAGATGAGAAATGGAACATTACATGGGGCGGCAATAGCTCAGTGGTAAAGTGTACTTCCCCAGCAAGAAGCACAATTCAGGCTTCGGCCTGCCGCCAATCGCTGTCATCAAAATTGTAAAAAACATAACATTACATTGGAAAGTGAGATGCAAAATGCAAGTTTCGACAGGTTTTAACACATGAAAGAATACGATTGTAGAGTAAAACCAAAATGTTACGTGCCTTTCAAAACGACCTGGGGACAACCAAATCAAATATTGGCATCCACAGGCGAACGTTTTCTGCTGGAAATCACATGTTTAATCTGAAAGTACATTCAACTTGACAGAGTTTTGTCTCAGACTGCGTTGAGTTTCACATTAATTTAAAAATAAAATAATTTTTTCAACCTACCCGGCAACAACTTGAAGCACGACGAAAGTCAGACGTTGACAGCAACAGTTATAGCACCGCTATGGGTCGTTCGCAGTTGTACGCATCTTGCCCTTTTGAGTCTTTGAATCTGCCGTTATTGTCACAGTTCATGGTTCACAATTCATCTTCGCCAAACCCTCTTTCTCCATTGGTTTGGCTGCACACAGTTTTGACGCTTGGTAAGTTGTTGACAAACACGTGTCCACAAGAAATAATTGAGTCCGTGACAAATGGTTTGGCAAGTTACTCATTTCGTGTGATTGCAGTTGAGTTATTTGAATGTTCGAAGGAAGTGAACATCGTCTTTTGCTGATTATTTTATGCGCTTGGCACTGAGGAATCTCAAACAAGAATTTTCCACCACCCAGTCAAGGAAAGTGCGTTGAAATAAAGAGCAATAAAACCAAAACCATTCTCCTTAAATAAAATTTCAATGGTGATAACATCTGAATGTACATTGCAGCTGGATATCAGCCTTTTTCGCTATAGGAAATTTGTGTGCCTGATTAACAGGAATAAAGCTATTCATCTACTTAGCGGAAATCACTTAGACTAAATTAGATAATGGCAAATCAATCCAAACCCACCGAGTGGCTTTGAGTAAATTTATGACTCTTTTTATTCCCGTTGATCCTTTCAAAAGCCTTGAACTTGTTAGCGAATTTATGTCTTTCGAAAAGAATTAACATCTGACCTGTCGCGTACTTGTCCATTTAAATGCTATACTCAGTGCGCTAGATGAATGAACTTACAGCGATTGCAATGGAAAAGAAAGTGTTAATCGCACACAGATGTGGCTCTGAACAAGTCTATGACTTCTCGATAAAGTTTAGTACGTCCGCGGATATATTTGCAGTCAGGCAACCTCTCCCAAATTGCTGCACCGAGTGAAAATCCAACAAAAGATCGACTGAGATCTTACTTTTAAATTATCAGTTTTTGAAGCCTGAACTACTGTGTTTCTGGATTAAATGTGGTTTGCTGCAACGTTTCAGGATGTACACCACAGTAAAGAAAACAAGCGGTTAAGGTTTCTGTTTTCATGAAAACGCTTGTTATTTCTTTGCAAATTTTTTTTCGGAGTTTCCTTTTAATTTTTTCAATCTTCTTCATGAAAAAACCCCGGTTGAAAAACACTGACAAATGATATGCAGTATGTTATGATGTTTGACTACACTTTCAGTAAAATGCTGATCAAGCGAGTTCATTTGCGGAATTTGCATACCTTATACCCGCCCATTTAATGGATTCAGGAACTGCAGTAAAAAGTCACGTCTGCGATCCGTCCATTCCTGTTGATCATGGGCGATGGTGAAATATAATAAGTAATTTTTGACCGATTTCGTTCTGTTGCTGAAAAGAAAATTTGCAGAATCTTTGCAGAAATTAAAATATGAACTTTTCCACAAAAGATTGCTTTTCAAGTTTTTCATTCAGTTTAGTAGTGTTTGTAAGTGTTGACTTGAATTGGCGACCGCAAGACGTGTTTTGGCCAGTTGAAACCTCGCACCCACACGCCTTTTCGTTGTATGTCACGCTTCATTTGTCTTTTCTCAGATATTTTCCATAAAATGAACCAACAGCTAAGGTTTGGGGGGAACTCATGCGTTGCGTTACTTAATACGCTGCCTTGGGCAACACAGTGTTACACAGTTCCAGTTCTCACGCAAGGCAAAACGTTATGCATTGCTGGCTCCAACGATCGCTTTTGTTCAACAACCATGCAGAAAATCCTTGCAGTGTGTTCTTTAATGTGCATACGTAGGTAAGATATACCCTTTGCAAATCATATTCTGAAAGCAGGCAGCAATAGAGTCATTCCATGCAGGGTCTGATATCTGAAAGATTTCAGTTTGTTGCGTAAAGTATGATATTGGAAGTGTATGAAAAAGTTTGGCAGGCCAAAAACACAACACCACCAACGAAATTAACCTCTATGTCAACGTTTTTTCCTTGCAAAATGTCTTTTTGCTAAATTTATAAAACGCATGCAGGCTGCATCGAACTTTGCGTCAATCGAAGGTAAGGAACTTTTGAAAAGCTTTTTTAATCTCTTCAGCAGCCCGTCGGGATTTGTGCAATTGCTGAGACGTCACCTGTGCTTCGCATCTGCAACATTCTTTTGTGGAAAGCATTTACTTTCAACCGATTTGTAATGTTCAGGACACTAGGGGTACTGATTGACAAGTAATTCGACAAATTTTGAACGACGTGTTCTGCAGAAAACATGTCTATAGCAAAAAAACAATTGCAAGTTCTTCAAACCAATGCACCTCTACGAAGTCTCTTGCTCGAAAAATTCATGTTCTTGAGCAGTGTCTTCTTTATATTTGGAGCTTGTTTTGCATTGCTTTATCTGCAATCAAGCATCAACATTGAAGATGGCTTAGGTAAGCTGAACATGGCAACAATCTGTGAAAATATCTTGTATCTAGGCAAGGCCGGCCTTAGGAAGTGCGGGGCCCGATTGGAAGTAATTTTTCGGGGCCCCATTCAGTGGTGTGTACAGAAATTTTTGAGGAGCATCAGGTCATAATGCTAGAAATCGGTGATGTGAAAGAACGAAGTTCTAAAGGGACAACCTACCACTTCGCTAGTTGGCAGTGCTCTCGCAGTGAACTTATGAAGCTGTGTCCCATTACTCTCGTTTTCAGGGAAAGTTTATGTTGTGATTGCAAGTGATCCTCCTTGGGCTAAATAGTCCCTAGCATTTCGACTCACTACACCCGGCCATTTAGCAGGAGCGTTTGCCTTACTAAATACAGCTTGAAGTGTGTTGAAGTGCACGAGAAACATTTTCACTGTGATGTAACTCTTGTAGAGCTTTTTTTGGATTTTCTAAGGTACAATAGTTCTGCTGCTACATTCTTGTCCAACGCATCTCTATTTTTCTGCTTCGGCCTTTTTAGCCCTCGTTTGAGCGCCACGTAAAATTTTCGGCCTATGTTTATTGGTCTTCAACTCCTGTTATTAAGCTAGTTACAGAACCAAACCAACATATTTTGAAATCAATAACCCAAACTCTATTGTTACAACCAAAAAACAAAACACAACTTTAAGACCTTCCTGTTAGTATATACTTTATATTTCAATAATAGTTACAGTACAGCACCGGTAAAGAACATACACCGCTGATTAGAGCAGGTTTTCAATGTCCCGGAAAAGTTAAAAAATTGTTCTCTCTTTCAACATGGAAGATTTATCTGAAGCAATTGCAGATTTCCCAATAACTATAAGCCTACATTTTAGAAATTTTTCAAAACAGGTAAGTACTTCGGTAGCATTGGCCTACGAGGCGGGGTGGGGCAAGGCATTGGCCTACGAGGCAGGTTCGGGAAAGATTCAAAAAATTTTGGGCAAAACTGCAGAATCATTGCCCTGCAAAGCTTTCCTGTTGAAGATTGTTTGCTAGTGGCCTAAACATTTCGGCCAAATCGAAAATTTTTCCCAAAAAAACAAAGGTCCCGTTCGCCTACGTTTAGTGGCCTCCAAAGCCTTCAGGAAAGTCGTTGCACCTTTTCAAATTTTCTAAATTTCAATTTGTTAGACTATATCTCAGAAATTACGACGCCCATCTTTTTGAGATTGATGCCATAATCCTTGTTCCGGTAGTACTTCATAATGCAACTTTCACCACAACAACATCACGAGGCTCAGCCTACTTCGCTTGGACGTATCTATCACTTCTGTTTCTTTGTAAATGGCATTCGTAACGAAATTTTCTGTTACTTTTTCAAGGAATCATGCTTTTTTGCACACGGGTAAAAGTCATTCAGTTCGCATAATTAAAACTAGGTTTATTTCAAACGTTTCGCCAATCTCAGGCTGCCTCATCATATCTCTGCGAGAGGGAAATTGAATAAGAATGACTACGCAGTATAGAGTTTGGTGTATTGCCCATGCGTTGAGGTTGCTTTCGAGGAAGGTCGTCTTTCATATACCAGCACACATTTGCAATTACGGACTACGGTTAACCTTCAGAAGACACACAGCAGTAACTCATGAAACAGGAATAACTATCAAACCGTATCTTGCAGCAACTATTGAAACCTAATCTGCCAAATACGAAACGATCATCACCGCAACAGAAAACTGCTTCAAAACTTAAGCCCTCTCTGTCTCAACCAAACCGCTATTGAAAAAACATATGCTACAAAACGCATTGTTTTATTGAAAAAACTTAGCTACACCTTATCGAAAAACAACTCCCATTGTTACGATGAAAGATCGAATTTTAAGGGCGTTAAAAATTTTGCAGTTAACTTTGAATTTCGCTGGCAACGGGCACCACGCTTAAAAGTACTGTGGATTCCGCACCGCCGCTACACAAGCAGCTTCGATTGAAAGTGTAAGTTTGCGAGGCTAATAGTAGGCGCAGCGCGGGGTACCCTATGGCGCTGGGCCCGATTGGAAGCAATCAGTCCAATCGGCCAAGGGCCGGCCCTCTATCTAGGCATTTGGCACCATCTCGGATTTATGTGCACGATCTGCTGAAGTGCCGCCTGCGCTTTGAGAAAGTTTGAATCTTGGTGTTGGTGAAATAGTTGTCTGCTTTCACGTTCATGCAAATGCAAAAGCGTCTTACAAAATATTTTTGATTAAGGAACCCCAGTTCATAGATCAATGATTTAAATCAAATCCTGTTTGACGTTTGGCAAGAATACCGTTGTCATTGCCACATAATTTCATTCTAAATGTTAGGTTTTTGCGTTATTGTTTTTGATTCCACTTTGCAAAACGTAGATATTTGCCTATGTGTCTTGGCTGAAGACATATGGCCGATAAGGACTTCCACTCGTCCGCTCAACGTGAATCCTTAGGGAAAAGACATGTTTCGAATAGAAATAGAGTTTTCGTTGTCGCATGTTGCAAACGTATAAGCAGAGCGTGAACATATCATTCTAAATTAGCGGAAGATTGCTGAAAATACTCAATCTTCTTTGAAAATACCTCGTTATTTATAAGTTTGACTTGCAACATGTGACCACGAAAAGCTCTATTTCCATTTAGTCAGGCTGCTTTGCTTCTATTTCTTGACAGGAACAACTGCAGTATCAGAATTCATCAAATATGCATAATAATCTTTCATGAAGCTGTACGGCAAGCCTTCAATTTAACGAAATACTAGAAAACTTAGTTCTTTCTGTAAGTGGAGTCAATAAGATTCAACGATCTGCAACTAACTGATCTAGCGCAGACACCGGGTAGTTGGGGTGATTTGCATCGTACTGAATTGTGTGATGGCTATTTTTATAAACCAATTTCATCTTATATTCTTGTGACAGGAGTTGCTTCCGGTACAGCCACCTATGTGACATCAATTGTTTCCAACCTGACATTCACACCGTTAGTTCTTCAGTTATTTGGAACAAAAGCCGCGGTCGTTTTTGGACAACTAGCATACTGCATTTATATATGTTCCAATTTTTATCCAAGTAAGGGAAATTTCACAAAAGGTTTTGTTTAAAATCAGCAGCGTTAAAGATCAAGGAAAGCGGTACTGCAATGGAATATTGAAATCTTGGAGAACAATGTATGCGCGATATGTTTAAAGTCGAATTACACAATTGCCTGAACCAGTGGTTTTCAACTTGGGTCGCGACCCTCGTGAAGGTCGTTTGCCTTTTTCTAGTGGTCGCGAGAGCTTCTGATAAAAAAATCATAATTTCTTCTATATTTTATATTTAGTATATGGAATCATGTTTGTTGCAGCCAAAATATTAGGATCACCTGGCAAAAATGATAGCCTACTTTTTCATTCAGAATTGTTTCAAGGTAATAATGACCACCACAAAGTTTTGAGTGTGATTATGACCATTACTGTACTGTTGTGTTTGACAGCGCACAAATAACTGTGTGACGTAAGAATGTGCTCCTTTTGTAAATTAGATATATGAATGTGGTAGCTAACTTAGAAATTATTCTAGTTTTCAATGAGTTGTGTTGTGGAGTGATTCCCATACGGCACGGTTCTCTCTCACTAATGCTGCCATGTGGATGAATTTAAGAAATGAGTCTTTGTTCAACATAGTGACATCGAATATTAATTTCCAGTCATTGTGATTTTCTATTGTGTAAACACAACCGCATTGCATATGCCTGACTGGAAATTTTCGGAAGGGGATCGTTAGGTTAAATTGGATTGCAAAATGGGTGGCTGCATGAAAAACGTTGAAAATCACTGACCTAAACACACTGCAAAGTGGTGAAGTGAACTCGTGGCAAAACAATTCGTGAAATAACAGATTCCTATAGATAATGTTCGATAATATACCGGTTTCGATATTAAATACTGTAATTGTGCACCAGCAACACAACGCGAACACGTTTTGCCCACACAACATAACATATGTCACACACAGTCACCGCAGATGAGGTACAGGTGACTAGTGCACTTCGGATTGCCACAGCTGTTGCAGTCTTTCTGTCAGCCTTCCTTGCACACTTACTGCTGGGGTTGGCATATTGGCCTTTTTTAGGCCAAATTTCATAAATGTGGCCTCGTTTCCAGTTGGTTGGCCTAAAAATTTTAGTTGGCCTTTTGGCCCAAGTTGACTGGCCTTAAAATATTTGTTGGCCCTTTTTTAAGCTGAAATAGGTGTTTATAAAGGAAAATATTGCAAGTCTATTTTTTCGGCAACACATTTGCAAAAATTTTGTAATAAAGGCTATATCAGACGCCGGCATTCTGATCTTAGCAAGATTTGAAGTATGCTAGATTCGAAACTAAGTTTTTGCGTAATCACTGGAAATGTGTGCACTCACTGCACTGTGTAGTGTCTAATATGTTGTATGCACTAACCAGTGGTTCCCAACCTTTTTTGATGCATTTCTCCCTTTGCTCATTTTGGAACTTGTCATTCCTCCCCTATGGAGCTTTCATTCCTCCCCAGTTCAGGTTCGTAGGCTAATATTAACTACAATGAGAACTATGGTCTTTATTGACGACAATAACTAGATTAACAAAAGTAGGACAAAAACTACATGTTGTCAAATAATGTCACTGACGTTTGTCAATAATATCATCCCTACTGGTAACAATTGCCGAGCTAAGCATTCTGTGGATAACCATATCTACATAAATCCTTTTCAAACGCGAAGGCACTTTAAGAAAAATTAGTCAAACTTCGACGTAAATAAGCAACCGGAAAGCCTATTCACAAACATCTAGTTCTACTTTAACTACATATGATAAAATAATTTTATAATAAGAAAAATTAATTCACTTATCACAGGATACTTCACCCTCATACCAACTGCAGTACTGGCTGGAATGGGAGAGGGAACTCTGTGGCCTGGTTTATTTTTGTACACTGCCTCCTACGCACTCCGATACAAGCGATTTGGATCCAAGAGTGTTGCAGCCTATAAAGCAGCATTTGCCGGTCATCTCTTCTTTGCATCAGAGCTCAGTCGTGTAAGAGCTGCGTTTGAGACATTTGAATTTTTGCACGAAGTCAGCGCTTTTCAATGTGAATAAAATATTAATCGCTCCTGCCTGCACTTTTAAGAATATGATGATGTTTCACCAACAATGTGATGAAATCTGATCAGTGTTTTTATCAAATTTATTTTCAAAAGATTTTCTGCAAGTTTTTTTCTATTCAAACCTACAAAAGTACTTTGGGAGTTGCGTGAGGCACTGAAGTAATAGAGTTTTTGCTTGGAACGGACACGTTTGTATTTCGAGAACACTTTCTACAAATTTGATTGCGATTCAAAACTGAAACAGTAAGGCAAAGACCACAAGGCCTTTTCCAATCCGAGAAAGGCTTCTGGCGAAAAACTCATGTGAATGCTTCCTGATGTGACAGCAATGCGAGTGAGCAATTTGTGAAACTGCAAGAATAGAACTTCTGTGCCTTTGCGAACCAAATTCAGAGCCATTGTGTATCGCAAGAAATCCTTTCCAAGCAAAGAATCAGACACTACGATCTTGCAGAGCATATATTTCTCTTACTGGGTAAGCATCATCAGCTCTTATTCAAATAGAACAAATATAAAAACCGTTGCAAAAATTGTCAAACTCATAGTTAGGGTTCATGATACTTTACTTTTCAAGCTTCAACGGGCAAATTTTCAAAGTAGCAGTTTGTTTTTAAGGTCTACTAGATCCAATCAACAAAAGTCAGTACCTGTTCAACTTTATCTTAGCATAGTCACTTGCTAAACTAACATTTGGAAATCATTAACATTTTTCAATAGCCTAATATCTAAACTGCGCATCACGAATTTTCTGCAAAGATGTTTTCTTTTTCAAGAATGATTTTTTTATACAGTTAGCTGCTGCTTCGTTCACTTTTTCACAGTTTTGCGCATATGAATCAAACCAAGTTTTTGCGCGAAACTTGTGAAATGGGCATAATAGCGGAAAAATACAAAACAGACATTTCATATTTCTTGTTCTCTAAGAGAAATGCGTTACTCCAACTCTTTGTGTCATACCATTATGATTAAATCACCATTAAACAAATCTTTTTTGTTTTGTAAATAACTCCAGAATTGAAGGCAGTTTGCCGTATTGGTGACATTTTTCTTACGTTGTTTATTGTAAACATGCGTGTCTAAACCAGAGTGTACCACAAATGCGTTAACTGAATGGAATCAACAACAAGCACCACAGTTGGACACCAATGCGTTCACCCATTTCGCAACCAAAGTAGCGTAGAAGAATGCCACAATTCATTTTCGTTGCCATAAAGTATCTCGGTACATCTGACTCAAACAATTATAAAAATGATCAGGATTTGACAAATCTATCCGATGTTTCGTACGCCATACTGTTGAGTCTCCGTAGTTAAAGCATACCCCTGCTTCTTTGTAATAAATGATTTACTCTTTTCTGTTTTTCGAAGTACATCAATTTGAGGAAAAACGCGATAACAGCGACAAAATACGGTTAAGACCTTCAAGGTCGGTTTTAACCAAGAGCGAAACGCAAAATTCTTAAGGATTTTCTTGTCATGCCTTGCTAACCACTACTGCTAGAAAAATTTCCAATGCCATTTTACCCATTAAAACACTAGACTAAAATCCGCGTCTTTTCTGGCCTTGACAGTACCTGTAGCGCAATCTGTCGGTAGTTATGGTCAAAATTCAGCATTTTTGAAAATTTGGAAACCTTCTTGCCTCGCTTTCAAATCGTAGTCATGCGTCATATGATTGCAGGGGGTGTTGAAAGGTGCACAGCGGCTATGAACCGATATGACGTGCCATAACCGATCCTACGGCGCTGATACACGCTCTGTATTAGCCGGTGTGCGCCCTTTCATTGGTTTGCTACATTCAGTGCAGCCCTGACTGATATCTTATTTGACAGCATTTGACGTATAGTGTCCCCTTTCCTGACTCGACGGTTCGTTACTGCCTTGTGCCCGCTAGCGCAGTTTTTGACAGTGATGGCTGTAAAACATTTTTTTCTATTTCACCTCGCACCAAAAGTCTTCAGAAAAAACTCATCTGAATTCGAGCACTGCAGAGAGAACGACTGTCAAGATCCTGACGTCATCATGGAAAGTGCCGATAAATACGAGCCTACTTCACAAACCGCCCTTTATGTCTCAATCGGTTGCTTGACTGGTTTCGCCTTTCTTTCAGCTGGTATTATTGTCTTCGCGACTAACAATCCTGAAGAAAATGATCATTCGATCGATTACCAACTTGAAAATCATGGTATGAAAATCATGCCATAATCGATCATACGGCGCAGAGAAGCGCTCTGTATAAGCCGGTGTGCGCCCTTCAGGGGTTTCCTATATTCAGTGCAGCCCTGACTGATATCTTATTTAACAGCATTTGACGTATAGTGTCCCTTTTCTGACTCGGCGGTTCGTTACTGCCTTGTGCCCCCTTGCACAGTTTTTGACAGTGATGGCTGTAAAACAAGATTTTCTTTTTCTCCTCGTATCAAAAGCGCCATAAGTTTCCGCTCCGTCTATTCCGCAGCTAGTGATGTTTTCGTTTCTCACGAGAATGCAATGCACGTTCATATCAAAATCATTTGATTATTATGAAAAACTGTTTTTGTGAAGTGCGGTGGAAACCTGCTGGGATTCGTCATTTTTCAAACCGGAAGCAGAACCGAAGATGAACAACTCTATGGAACAACCTTAAGTCCAATATTGACAAATGTTTCACAAAAAGTCTTCAGAAAAAACTCATCTGAATTCGAGCACTGCGGAGTGAACGACTGTCAAGATCCTGATGTCATCATGGAAAGTGCCGATAAATACGAGCCTAGTTCACAAACAGCCCTTTATGTCTTAATCGGTTGCTTGACTGGTTTCGCCCTTCTTTCAGCTGTTATTATTGTCTTCGCGACTAACAATCCTGAAGAAAGTGACCATTCGATCGATTACCGACTTGAAAATCATGGTAAGTGATTGATACGTTCACGCTCTTTTTGCAAAATTTTGTTGTCATGTGAACATCGCAATAAATGAAAAGAATTTTTCCGAAGATCATTAATCGAACGAATGTCTAAAAAAGTCGAAACAAAACAACGAATTGATTTAAAAACTTCAGTTCTGAGTGAGCAGTAACTAATGCCACGTTTTAGTATCAAGGCCAAAACACAATCGTGAAACTTCAACAGCTGAGCTCCGGGTTTTCAGAATTCAATCCCGAGAGACGGGTATGAAACAACTGTGGTTCACCATGATGACCATTTTTTTAAGTTAGGACAGTATAGCATTACATTTATCGCTAATTCATTATGAAAGCATAATCATTAGAGAAAGTTCTTGCAGCCCTTGCAACTTTTTTGTACAGCTTCCGACAGCTACCTAAACACTCAGATTTTATGTAGTGTGTTGTTTTAAGGTGGTTCAAGGACTTTTATATTGCACATTTTTTGCCACTTTTTCTTTTTTACATGCAAAATTCTGCTGCAACATTTATCAAGTATTGTGCAAAATGCAAAACTGTGATTTAAATAACATGCTTTAAAACTGTTTCAGTATACTGCGGTTCTGTTCTCTTTGAGTTGAATAACAAAGAGCTATGTTACGGATTAGATGTGTCTCAATGTTATCTTCAAACCAACACAATGAAATTCAAAGTACAGAGAGCCGAAAAATTTCCACTGCTCAAGTCCAATAAAAAAGTGGCACATTTAACTTTGACGGCGATGCAGATGGAATAAAATTGTACTTGGATCTCCGATTCGAACTAAATAGTTACCTAACAGGAATTTTGGAAATGACCAGACCAAACAGTCCAAAGCTGTTTGCCAAACTGTTGAATTGCCAAGCAACTCCATGCACGTTAGGGCAAAGTTTTAGCATTCTACGCAAACTGTTGGCAAAAGATCGCCATTTTTGCAGATACTGTAATGCCTGGAAATATTTAGCATCACAGTATATGTAAATAAATCACCTGAATAAATTACTGTCGTTTAGAATGCTTGTGCATAAATGCAACTTTGTACTGCAACTTTTGTTAAAAATGAATGCAAATTTCTCACAATTTTATAGCAACCAAAATAGCCCTAACGTTGCTATTGTGTTATATCATAATATTCACCTTTATAACTCGCATCTTATAGCGACTATATATTATATCAACGTGGATCCCTAGAAAATACCCTACAGTATTTTTCATTCCTAATCCAACGAAAACAAAACAAACATACAAGACGTCAAGATAACTTTACGTAAAATCTTTCATTTCATTCATCAATCCTTTGTAGAGGCTGTGAACAGGTAATTATTTTTACATCAAAAGTGTTACATTTTTCTTCAACCTCTACAAAAAGTACAAATATTAAAGAAAGCGGAAACGACAATCAGGATACTTTTATCTTTTCAGTCACTTATAGTCTTCATGCACCTTGCACTTTCTCGCCTTGATGATTTATAGTTGAAGCAAAAATTTTTTCTTTTGTATCCTAGATAAATAAAACGGTACTTTCCTTGGGGGTTCATTAATCCTTTTCTAAAGCAGATTCCCGCAAAAATGGCAATAGCAGCAGCCGTGTTTCAACTGTCTGTTCGATAAATAAAAGAATAGAAGAAACAACGAACCAAAAGCAACGAGCAGAAGCAAGCATATTCAGACCAGCCTTCTCTGGAAGAACTGGTGTTGGTTTATGCAAATCTTCACAGAGTACCTACACAATTAGGGTGAGTTCGAATGGCATCACAACTAGTGTATACAACAAAATATTATTTGAATGTGCTGCGTTCTATTTAACACCAAGACCTCAATTCAGCCTGTCATGTCTACAGATCTGTTTCAGTGATTCGAAAAAAAAACAAACATTACTATGACAAGATTAACGATTAAACATATTGCTTACAAAATAATTACGTCACTGATGTTTACTACAGGCTTTGGTGAGTTGTCCTTTCAGCACTTCACAAATTCTGTAGTTTTTGTAAGGTCTTATAGATCAGTCTTTTCCAACTACTTCTAGCAGTTTTTCCATCTTTTAACCAGGTTGTTTGCAAGCAATTCTTGTCCAAATTTGTTTAATGCAGATCGATGGGTACAGTAAAAAGTTTTTGTCTTTATCAACGGCAATTAGCGTTCTGAAAATCTTTAGGCATTAAATAAATCAGACATTGTGTGTCGCACTACACATGCGTCTTCACATTGTAGAGTTGGGTTGATACTAGAGTCCTGCACGGGACAGGTTTACCGGCGCGGGTTGCGGGTACCCGCATTTGCGGGGCGGGTGTGGGAACCCGCACTGCTTTGCGTGCGGGTGCAAGGGTGGTGCGGGTTGAACTTGCTGCGAGGCGGGTGCGGGTTGTACTTGGTGCGGGTGCGGGGCGGGCGCAGGTTGAGAAAATCTTTGAGCGGGTAACTGAGTGTTGAGCCAACGCACGTGAACTTAATCAGCTCAAAAATCGCAAAACACGTGGATGTATAGTACTTGCCAGCATTGCGCTTAGGACAGTAGGTCTGCAACAGGTATTACATTATGATGGAACAACCCATTGATGCGAAACAGCTCAGGCTCTTGCCATGTGGTGGGCAAGTGAATATTTTCCAATGCTACCGTCGTACTTGGTGAGGAATAATTCAGTCTAGGAGCACTTTTAAACGGATCATAAAACAACACTTAATGCACAGCTGGTCACAACTGTGTTTTTATCACCTCAGATCTATTGACTGCGAAAGATCATATCTGTGGAAAGTTTTGGTTTGGTTGCCAATGAAATGATCGGCTTGATCTTACTGCTTGTCAGACTTGTCTTCAGATGTTATGAGTAGGGCAAGTTTTTCAACTTTTTTACAGCTTCCAACAGCTTCTGAAATATTCAGAATTTATGCAGTACGATGAGCTGGTTGCAGGAATTTTATATTGTAACTTTTTCCTTTCTCACATGCAACTTTTATCAAGCACGCCTATTGCGTAAAATGCAAAAGTGTGATTTGAAAAACATGGTTGAGAATTATTTCAGTATAGTTCTGTTCTCTTTGATAACCGATTCGAACTGAATAATGACCTAAAAGCAATTGTAGAAATGTCCGGGCTAAACAAACATCAGTCCAGAATTGTAGGCCAAATTGTTCAATTGCCAAGCAACTTCATGCACTGTGGAGCGAAGTTTTAGCATGCTATGCAAACTGTTGGCAAATGATCGCCATTTCTCGCCTGAGAATGTTTGGAAATGTTTAGCATTATGTGTAAATAAATCGCTTGAGTAAATCACTGTCTTTTAAAATGTTTGTGCATAAATGCAACTTTTTACTGCAACTTTTGTTAAAAATAAATGCATATTTCTCACGAATTTACTGCAACAAAAACTTGCCCTAGTTATGAGTTTTTAGTAGTTTTCGGACAGGTGCGGCTTTGAGACCGAAAAAGTGCGGGGCGGGCGCGGGTTGGGATGGTCTGCGGGGCGGGTGCGTGTTAGAAGTGTGCGGGTGCGGGGCGGGGGCGGGCAAAATTTCTCAAACTCCTGCGAGTGCGGAGCGGGTTTGAATTTTGCAGGTGCCGGGCGGGTGCGGACACAAAATTTCAACCCGCGCACCACTCTAGTTGATACCATCACCAGGAAAGTAAAGCCTCTCTTTTCAAAATCCATTTATCGTATGTTTCACCACCTTTGCCATAGCTGCAGGAAGCAAGTCAACTGAGAAATTATCTCATTGCATTTTCAAAAAACTAGCGAAAATTTCTATTTGAGTTTTGTCATATTTTCTGTCTTCTAACGTGTAATCACAAATGAAGCAATTCGGAAGTGTTTTCAAATTATCAGATATAAAATAGTGATGCTGTCACTATTTGCGAAATAGAAGACATTTTTATCACATGATCACATTTAGGTGCTTTTGACATTTTTCAGACTTTCAAATTTCTGGGTGATTTAGCTTTTGTAGTTCAGCGAATTGTTACTGGGTGCCCCCTTTTCACACCATGGAACAACATACCGGTCCTGGCAGGCATCCAGCCCGCTGACCTTCGTCGCAAAAATGCAACGATGTCCCTTGCATGCTGCTCTTTGGATCCTGGGTACCTCATCCAACCTGCACTCACCAATCTACCTGATGAGATATATCAGAAGCTGCAATCGAGACCTCATTTGTGTCTGTTGCGGAAGGGCTGCACGATTCTATCGACGGGGGAGCTGCGCATTTTGTGGACCAAATGTGGAACACGGAGTGGGAGAAAAGCAAAACCAGAATCCCTGATTTCTTCCCCTGTATCTGTGTCATTGCTGCTGGAATATACCTCCAAATTAAAGCATGTGTCAGGCTTAAACCCCTTCACGCCTGTCTAGGACAGTTCGGCGCTGCCGTTTCGGAGCCGCCGATTCGGCGACGCCGTTCCGGTGACGAGCCTTTTCGGCGACGGGACGTTTCGGCGATGGTGGTCGCAAATGTATTATGCGAAAAATATGTGTGTTGTTGAAATACTTTGGAGGTTAGACTACAAAGGATGTTTGCTTCATAAGTGTTTTGGTTGTCATCCTGATGGCCAGTGGCCAGTGTAGTTTCCCGTCCGTCAGAATTTTGGAAGAACTTAGTGCACCCGTGACCACGTGTGTAAAGAAATATGGCTTGTGACGTCTGTTTTTGGTGGCATGAGGCGTTAGTTAGTTGACACAAAAGTTAAGCCTGCACAGCATCTATTGCTTGATCTTTCACGTAGGTATCAATTTAATTGCATTTCACAGCTAATCTGAGAATATATCGTACTTTCTTGCAATCGGTTGCCTATCGGTGTACGAATATGCAGTAATGGCACTTCCAAACCCATGGTATGCATCATGAATCGCACTAAATACAGTAGAGCATAATTGAAAAGATCTGGGACAAGCGCTACACTGACTCTTGCGCTTACACGCTTCCCAGACGACAGCAGTGCGAACTTTTGCACTTTGTTGACATTCCAAAGGAAAACACATTTCACATTTCATCGCCAAAACGTCCATCGTCGAAACGGCGGCGCCGAACTGTCCCATTCCGCTTCACACTGGTGTTAGACAGTTCTACTTTTACATGTCTACGTTAACAACTTCAAAATGGTATGATTCTATCAGTTTCGAAGAAAACCTTAGATCTGTCCTGGACTGTTCCAAATATCGACCTTCTAATGGGGCATATAATCAGAAGCAGAGTTGTAAACGGACCTCATTTTGTTGGCCGATTTAGGCCTGGAAGACAAATTTTCTGAGTGAGTCAAGATATATGCGAAACTGTGGGGTATCGGTGGTGTAGCAAAGTAAAAATGAGTAAATAATTCATACTAAATCATTTTTATTCGATATTTAATCAACTCGATTGCTTCAACAGTAACTGGCGACAGAAGTGTCCATCGTTGCGAAAAAATTTGGATGCAGGCCCGAAATCGTCCCGAAACATTTTGATAAATTTGAGCCTAAACTTGGTTCGACCCAAAAACCCCGGCCCGACTTTCAACTCTGACTGCGTTCGATGGTGCAAACATAAACGGATTGATAGCACAGTGCTAAATTTGTCGAAATTGTGTGAGAAAAACAACACAACGACTATATTTTTTCACCTGTATTTAACCTCTTCATTTCTGTTTAGTTTTTTTGCTGTTTTTAGAATTTTCAACTTTATGTAGCCTTTCAGTTTAATTTCCTTTTAGGAACCATTTCGCTGATGCTCTTAATTGCTGTAGTTCCTTACTGTACTTTCATTTCGACGATAATTATGTTTAACGATTGCACTTTGTTTGGTTCATTTACCTTTATTTTCGTTATTCATTTATATTTAACCTCTTCAACAAAATCTATCTGATTTTTCATCTTTATTTGGCCTTTTCTTCATTTCTTAACTTCCCAAACTTTGATTAATTGTTTCGTCTTTATATAGCCCATTAACCAGTATTTTTCTCATTGCCCTAGACTTACATATGTATCTTTACAAATAAATGTGAATTATCACCTTCACTTAGCCTTTTCATGCTTGTTTAGCTTTCGGCCTTTCCTAAGGCTTTCCACATTTATTCACTCATTTCATCTTAATTTAACCCTTTCTGATTTTATTGACGTTTCCCTTTTTTTGTCTCTGATACCAACCTTTAGGCCTTTCAACTTATGTCATTTCACACGTATTTGCAACTTTCATATTTAGTTGCCCCTTGCGCCGTATTTTATACTTTTCACATTTGCTTGCGTTTACATTTATTCCTTTCACCCTCACTTCTACTTTCGCATATTTTTGGTTAATTTTCAACGTTTATGCAAGTTTTTCATCTTAATTTAGTTTCCTGTCTTTATTTTCCATTTCGTCCTTATTCAACTTTATCATTTTTTGCCTTATTCATCTTGAATGAACATATTCACCATTATTTAAGCGTTTCACTTTACATTGCACTTTTGGTCCTTATTATACATTAATTGTTGTTTGTCCAGGACATTCTTCCCGGCGTACGCGAGGTGATCCTATCCACTCTGCGCCACATGTTCACGCCGAAGCAATTACTCCTCAACCCTCTTACCTTTTACAACGGGATGCAAAACGCATTTCTTGTATCGGAGATGACCAGAGCCTACGGATCATGCATGCTGGGCGTGGAACAGGTTCAAAACGGTACTGTAGTTTGAAAATAGAACTACATTTTGCGAAATAATTTAAAGGAGCAAATGAAAATCTCGAAGCAGAAACGAAAAATGCGCCATTCCATAGCTTTTTTATAGGAATAGTTAAGGGAAAGTGGTCTTGAATTGGTTTCACCATTTGTCACAGATCACAGATGCGACACATGTTAATAACGTTGTTTCTTTCAGGAACATAGTGCTAAGGAAGTTACGCTCCTTCGAGTTTCGACAAAGATGTCGTTTAGTCAAGACTTTGTTTTTCGCCACTATATCGCCCTATATCTTTTGTTCCAAGTCACACATGGCTAAAAAACTTAAAACTTAGTTTTACGAAGCAGTTTTTCACAATGAAATTGGTTAAAGTGATTTAATTGTCGTTTTTCTCAAACTTACTGGCTACATGTGTAACAAATATTATGAAAGCTTTATCGTTTAAATATTAGCTCAAATCAATAATCTTGAAACTCCATGATTTAAGCAATTGTAACATTTTTTATCAGGGTTTCAGTCATGGGTTTTATTTGTCGTGATGTTTTCGTTGTTGGTGCTTGAGCTTCACTTTTGTCAATAAGTTTGTTTTAAGTTGACCCCGGACCGCAAAAGCAATCGTAGTGGCTTTCAGGCAATTTCTTTCATAACATGACGACATATCGCGCTAAACAGACAGTGAAGACCTTGTAATATGCGGATGTTAGTCACCTTTCTTCGCAAAAAATAGGATAAATTAGCATGGAAAATCTATCGGGCGGTTTGACGACACGACGTCGACCCTGTAACGGTATTAGGACCTGTGAAGAAATTCGAAGATTGATTAAGAAGAATAATAGACATCAACAGGTGGGATATGTCAACTACAATCTATTATTTGGCATTGGCATTGCTACAGCACATGCATTCATTACCATCAGAATAACAACGTCCATAAGCCTGGCAGAGCTTGAATACCTTCGCACAAGTCTGTTTTGACCTTTGCAACACATATGCTTATAAAAGATGCCGTGAAGTGTTTCGACATAGTCGATATACTGCGCCCGCTGAACTCGAATAAGATTTTGTATCTTCATTTTTGTTACTATTTATGTTGCATTTAAAGCCCAACAAAGGCAAATTACGTCTTAAGCAAAACACATTTCTACTTTTGAAAGACAGTATAGCTTAATGTGTTGAAATACGAACATTTAATGAATCGACCCCACACTGTGTGAGCAAATGCACGTGAACGGAAATCTTTTTATTTATAACCTTATATAAAAGCAAAATCCTGAGTTAATCGAGATTCCAGTTAGGCAAGTGAAACAAAATGAGTCCGTCTTGTTCTTACAATTATGTTCGTAGTATTTCGGTATCGAGTGCAAAAGACAGCTTTTCAGAAGATATTTATGCTCCACCTTGTGTAAACTTTTGAAAAGAGTTTGTTTTGCTGCAGAAGACCTAACAAACAAAACATATTTAGAAGCATTTCAACTGAAATTCACAATTTTATCAACAGATCACTCTAGTTTCCGCGATCAGCAAAGCCTGCGGTGCTGTATGTGCTTTCTTGAATGGCATAGTTTTAAGCAAATGGGGATTGAAGTTTCCAACAATCACAGGATTTTTCCTCGACTGCGCATTTTACATATTCTGTCTTTTATGGAAACCAACAGTTGAAAACCTAGGCATTGTCTACGTTTTGTTTATTGTTCGAGGTGTTCTGGACAGCATATGGAAATGCATCACAAACGGTAAGAAAGTTCAACAATATTCACACATATTTTTGCGTTCAACAACTTTTATACACGTTTACGTAGAAGTGATTCTGCATTAAAATTATGAAAATATTTGCTGCTATCACTAGCAACCCACATGAAAATAAAGTCCGCAAAGTCATTACTTTTCCAGGAAAGTGTACTTCTGGAGAATTTCGGCAAAAGCAATTTATATGAAATGTGTTTTCGGCAAAAAATAAATGAGAAATCTAACTTTGCAAATGTGTCTCAAACCCAAGAAAATGTATAAAATACCACCATTGTCAATCATTACAGCATCACTGCTGCTTTTGCAGATGCTCTACTGGACAGAAGGCGCAAGCCAAAATTTTCCCTAATCAGATTATTTCAAATCCACATTTCCTTGATTGAAAGTGTTTTGCGTTCAAATGATGGAAAATGTGCCTTGCATTTAATTAAAGCCGTCTTGCTGTTGGTTCACCAGCGAAGCGTTTGCCATCTGGTTATCCAGTTGGTAGTTAATTTCTATGTGATTTTTCATCTTTTGAAGTTGTGTAGCGCATTAGAGAAGCCTGTTGCTTTTTATTCAGTTTTACACCACTCCATTACTTTCGAAAGCAAAGGTATACCGGGGAGGAGTATTTTAAGGCAGTCAACAAAAACGTACTGGCTTCTTCCTGTTTCGGAGTCACCAGCTGCTGGTGTCAGTGTTTTTTATATTCTTTTAATTACGTGCTTGTCGCAGATACAACGTCCATATCAAAAAAGAACACAAGGAATGAAAAAACACAAGGTCACAGAAATGCTTATACACGACGCCTCAAAGGGTTGGAATTAGGTGGGGCACTCATTCCAGTGGTGAGCAAACTACGGCCCGCAGGCCAAATCCGGCACACCAAATCTTTACAATACTTCAATCAATATCGATGAATAAGAAAAGAAGGAAGATTGGAATTGGGGTTCTTCCTTTGTTTATCCAGTGTGGCGGTTCACATTCACAATAATCCAATCACAGATAGAATTATTCTACCTTGTGCTACACTGTTAAAAGATAGTTCTTTCTGGATGAAAATACCCCAAAATAAAGAGCAACGTCTATTTTTCCCTCTTTTTCCACAGTGTACCCTCACAGACGGTGAGCAATTAATAAACGAGCGATTGATCGCCGTCTTGCGGCTAATTTCTGTCCAATCAGAGATAGGAAACTTGTTTGGCCTCGATTTGGTAACAAAATTAGTTTGTGACACCTTGTCTGAAAAGTTTGCTCACCAATGACTTGGCCGATACTGATGAGGAAAGATCACTGAAATAAGGCACCAGTAAGTACTGGACACGGTCATCGCTATACGGAAGCTTTGCATAATGGGCGAAGGAAAAAGGGAATTTTTCAAATGCACGAGGCCATTGAAGTGAGCGGATAAAAGTGTTGGATGAAGATGCACATCGTTTAACAAAGGCATTAAGCAATTTTCAATCAAGGCGTCAAACGTCCTGGCGAAATCGGTGACTTGATGTGTGCAAGCACTTACATACATTATTGGGGATTCAATGCAAAATGCGACAGGCGTTGTTGAAGGCAACGCAAATGCGTTTAAACAGTAGACTGTGTGTATCTGCACCACAACTGGCAGGCATACACTGGCATACAATATGCACGAAAGGAAGTGATTCAACTGCAGTGGAACAAACAATGCACAAGTGAAGCACAATAAAATGATTTAAGTGGTGACATAATTCAATGAGACAAGAAGCAGTACCCTGTGATATTTTATTTCCATTCAGGAGAGCAACTACGGTAGCACGGCACGCTTAAATTCGTTAGCGACGAAAATCGCGGAAACGTGAATACAAATTGTGTACGGTAGTTTGTTTCAATGCTGTATTATGTTAATGTGAATTCAGGTGGTTCAGTGTATTTATGTGGATCTGTCCAATAGGCACAAATGGTGCAGAGACTCGCAAATTTTAATTTGTTTTCCCCCTTTTTGTGTTCACTGTAAATCACTACCCTTGTCGGCTGTATGAATATACACACAGAAACTTTCTTGGGTTTTACTGATTTTCGTTTGTTACAGTGATTCACGCAACTCACTTTCCCAACCAAATGGCGGTCGCCTTTACCGCATGGAACTTATGGTTCATGTCAGGCTTTGCCTTGCAGTTTGCCATAAGCACCAGTCTTTGTGTGAGCATCAAGATATACATTCAAATCGCTTTACTTGTCATCGGCGTGGTTTGTTACGGTAAGCTTTTGAAAACAAGTTTTTAGCAACTATCTGTGACAGTAAAAATTCACAACAAAATATGATAGGGCTGTCTGGAGCAGAAGCAGCATCGTCTTCGAAAACTTCAACATCATCGCTTTAGATTATATTATGGCGAAATAAATCATGACAATCTATTCACACCTTCAACATTATTCTCGTGAAAAAAGAATATTACGGGGGTGGCATCGTTCAGAAATATAAAAAATGGTTGCAATGAAAGCCGGTAGTTGTTTTTAGATGAACGTTTCACTATTCTGAAGTTAATTACAACTGGATAATCTTTATAGACAAGGAGTTGCCCCTGTGTTGAATTCCCCCAGTATTTAAACATTTGCCACAAAACCTTTATAAGAGTAATGGAGTCCATGGTCTGCCGAAGGCTTACGCCGTGAGTGTGAACGTTGCTTTCAAATGGATCTTGGCTTACTTCAAACAAGCACGCAGTCCATAAATTTCGTCCAAATATTGCAACACCACCCAAGTACAATGAAATGAATCGAGTGCCAAACAAATTTATGGATTGATAGGACAAATGGGGGCCAAAGCCTTCACTCTTTCGGTGAGACTTCTCAAAATAGGGCAGATTGCTGTTCTGGAAAATGGAAATCAATCCATAAACAGGTTTCGAATTTGTGCGAAGGTACGAAGCGGTAAAAACGATCAAGGGCAACACTGCGTCTGCGTGCATCCCAGTATAATATATTCCTACTATAATGATAAGATGAAAACAGATAGGACTCTGGTTATTGTTTTGCAATTCCTGATGCATTTGCCAAGATTGATTTATCAAATGTTGTTTTCTACTTTTTGCGACGGTTATTTCGGTGCAACAGACCATTATTACAGGTAGTTTCATTGGGTTTATTTTCTCTACATGTGCTGTATATTTCACAAAATCGATGAAATCATGCTTTTGTGGCAATTTAGGTCATCCGAATGCAATTTGTTGAACAGTTGTTTTTATCGTCGATAAAGTAAAAGTCACGTCCATGCAAGATATCAAACAAAATGCAATGAACTCCAATAGCACTCTCTATCTCTGGAGACAAATCCTCAATAAAATATGCTCAGCAGACAGTCACTTTGCTGAAATATAAGGAATGCTTGTTTTGCAGGTGTCGCCGAAAGAATAAATGAGAAGAGTAGAATGGAAAAAATACAAGATGGCAAGGGAATGAGTTTAAACGAAAAACAAACGTCGCTAAAGGATGTCAATGTATTTACATAAACCATCAATATTGTTCCTGGAAATCTTGATTCAAGTTCTTAAAACAATTTTTTGTTTGATGGTTGTTGTTTAGCGGCAAGAGCGGCAAGCGTTTACCGAGGAAAATATGTGCAACGTTTTATGAACTACTGACCATGGGCGTCAGCAGGGGGGGGGGCAAAACGGGCATTTGCCACCCCCTCTGGAAATTGTGACTAAGAACCAAAATTTTCTGGAAAACCTGAAGTCAGCAGCTAATTAAAATTAATCAATTTAATTCTTGAAATGACCGTTTGTTTGCCGGTAATGACCGTTTGTTTTCCGGTAAGACTGCACAAGAGCCAGGTACCCTGTTCTGGTGTCACGCAGTGGCGAGCTTGCAGCTCACTCATGTCCACTCCTTTGCCTGCAAAGGCAGGTTACGAAACGTGCGACCATTGTTTTCGACTGTTGGCCTTTATTGCGTAACAATAACATGCACTGGTGTAGGAGGCGGGGGTGCAATCGCACCACCAAAGGTTTTGATTTGGTGAAAATCCGGACAAAATCCCATAAAATCCGGGAAAAATCTCTGAGAACCTTCTAAAACTCCCTGTAAATCTGAACCAAAATGGCGCCCAACATGCTTTGATTTGAAAATAACAGCGCCCTTGTTGACATGAAATGGCGCCGGATTGACGTGAAGACTTTTTTGGAGGTCAGTTTTTTTGAAATATTTTTCGGGCAAGTTTGGAAGAATCCCGGCAAAATTCCTTCACACCCCCAAGAATTTGCTTGCTCCTTCATCTATGATACTATGGCAACAAATCCTCAAAACTCGACTTCAAGTTACCGTAGTAGGAGTTTTGCTGCATGTGACTGTTGAAAGCAGACAATACATCTTGGCAGGAAATTCAGCGAGACAGTGATTGCTGATCACAGTAAGCCACGCAGTTTTATACTGGGTGAAAAGAAGCATGAGTAAAACTGCAACAATGATTCGAAAAGTTAGAAAAATCCATTGTTAGTGTCAGTGGCGTGGCTAGAGGTTTGGGCCAGGGGGAGAAAAACGTAGCTGAAGAGGGCCCATTGAGCACCGCATGGGGGCCACTAGCCAACTCTCAGAAAAACAGTTAAGAAATGATAGTGAACCCAGATGTCGTGGATGTTTAAACTGGTTAAAAAAATGAAAACACCCCGAAAAGTGCAAGAAAAACAGCAACCAACTGAAAACCAAAATAATAATAAATATGAAAATTTCAGCTAAAGGGGGCCCAGTTTTTACATTTAGCTTGCCAGGAGGGGCGGCTCGCTCCCTTACCCCCCGTCAGTTACGGCACTGTTTAGTGTGAGATTGTGTGGTTGATGTATGATAAGCTTTCACCGTTAAAAAATCAGTAGGCAAGCAAGGTTTTCTGAATTTTCTGGGAGCGTGAATAGCTGCAATAATTTTTTTTCAAGTTTATCTTGATAAACCATGAAATTACCTATAATCCTTTTATAAAATGGCACCTCCGCTCCCATTGCTCCCCTTACGCAAGGTCAGCGGGGCAATGCTCCCGATCTCCGATGTCCCTGCATGAATGCACAACCGCAGGTGAGACAAAAATGTATGCTGTTATGCACATGTAGTCTAATATTTAAGTTAATGCTGCGGCGCAATAAAAACTCTGTCTACTGCAGGGTTGTCAAACACAAATTGCTCTGAGGGCCACACGAGGGCCTGTTAAGTAATCCGAGGGCGGCATTCAGTGGCGTAACCAGCCCAAAATTTGCTTTGCGAGGGTAAAAGTATTTGTCTTTAGGGAGCAACAGTATTTTCGTTAGAGACGCCGCTTCTCAAAGCGTAAAATGACAAGATATGCTAAAAATTTAGGAGGATTGGCCCCTGGCTACGCCTAGCGCCGCATTGTTACGCTGAAGCAACAACGACTGTACCTGAACCTTACCAGAAACAGTTTTTACATCTTATTTCCTGAGAAAGGTATCAAGAGTTGTCTCTACTGTATATTTATATGAAAGTAACTTGCTCACTCGCTGGCCGTGCACTTTTGAACACCGGTGAACAAATTAAATAACTTAAATGTTGGTTATATGAATGTTCCCAAAACGCATCGTGGATCGCACAAAATGCCTTCGGGGACCACATGCGACCGGGGTGTTTGAGATCCCTGTTCTACTGTATGAGCATGCTCAGTAGAAGGACAGTCAAACAGACTTGTGGAAACAATCTGTGGCGGCCGTAATTCGTAAAAATAAACGTAATGCGGCCGACAATAGAGAAAAGGTTAATCAACATAGTGTAAATTATCGTAATACACCTGGCTATTACCACCAACGAAGCGCAGTTTTTGGGACTGTTTTTATATCATGGGTAATTTTCTTTGTGGTGTAGAAAAGCTAAAGCCAATTTTGAACGTCCATTTGCATCGCATCGTCAGCAACCTGAAAAGGATAAGCAATATGTCAACGTTGCCCCCCCCCCTGGAAAATTTTCTACGGACGCCCATGTACTGTACAATGGTAGGACCTCCTCATATTTCATAAAAACAGGTAATCGCTCATCAGGAAAAAGCAACAATGTACATTTTGAAAAAACTGGATAGTTGCACTGAGTAACACGCGGCTCTACTGCTCTAAACGCGATTCCAAACATTTCTGCAGAACGTCTTTGGGCTTGACTTGAGTATAAATGAAACTATAGCACTCTGCGTTAGCAACCATGATTGTATGCTTATGTAGAACTAAAATATTTGTGATGAAGCAGCAACATACCAAAACGGAGCACGCAGATTAATGCTGAAATTATTCACAAACACGAAAGTGTTTAAAAAATTTCGCAAGCGTTTGCAAAGATAGAAAATCCAAGATGAGAAGTACAAAATCTACCGGATAAATTAAACTTGACGAAATTTACTAGAAAAGACCTCCCTACCCTGCTCAGGTAACTTTTACAAAATTGCGTAATGCAGTTTTTAACGAAATTTCAAAACGACATACAATATACGATTAAGCTGATTCTTTCAGCAGCTGATTTTTTGCGCTGTAACGAGCAGCCTTACCGAAATCTGCATAGTCTTTTCATTTTTCGTGTAAGGCGGGATTACTGCCAAGATCGCAGTGCATACTTGACGTGTGGAAACAAAAGCTGTTCGTGAAGTCTCCAATGCCATTTTGACAAAAACAAATTTAAACTTTCATGCACGAGTTCTACAGTAAATGGGGCCGGTGAGGGAATTCGCTGATAAGACAATTTGAGTCGACGCACATTACTCATGGTGAAAAGTGGATGTTCATACTTGGACTGTAAAGGAATTTTGGCTAGAGGAACTGTATTGGCATAAACAGCACCAAATAATACTGACAAATACCATATTTTCATGTTTGAATTTTATCTACTACGTCCTGCTATCTTGCCAAACTCCTTCTGATTTTAAATTTCGTATGCTTGACTCTTTTCTCTAATATTGTTTTTAGTGTCCTATTTTTCATAAATCTTTTACCTCTACAGTTGCTCATTTTCATCCCCCCTGTACATAGGCATGCTTTTCCCTCTGTTGTGTTGTTGTTGTTGTGTTTTATTTACTTTTGTATCTGACGTTGACTCGATGCATGTTACTATTCTTTTATTACATGTGAAACGTCTTCAATCAAAATTGATTTATACTAGCAACAGGGCAGGCTGAGCGGATGACCAATACGATTATGGTCTTTCGCCAACCCTCTGTGATTGAAACATGTTAGAACACATCAATTTTCTGAACCTGAAACTTTGATATTTTTATGTTCCCACCAGCATGCTATTATTTGATATTGTTCTTTTTCCCTTTGCTGCATTTGTATTATTTCGTCATCCGAGCCAAAAAATGCATGAATGAACCATGACCATTATCTCTGTTCCATGTAGAACCACGAGCAGAACACAATTTTATCTTCCATAAACCGCCAGTAAAAGCTACTACCAAAATATCTACATTTTTTCTGCCTTTTTGGTGTGTTTATAATGCGCACCTCCAACATTTTGTGGAAATTATGTTTGTTATTGAAAAGAAAAAATGATTAGAAACCCGAAAGAACAACGGGTTCGTTTTTTTCGGGTCAGATGAGTTTGAGAATAATAGCTAAGTTGTTGAAAAACTCAGCTGTGCTCCTACAATGTTTAGAATAGTTTTTGATCATTTTGGCATATGAAACAGTAAAGCATATGAAACAAACAGAACTACGAAACCAATGATTTCAGTTTTTTCGGTTACCTGAGCAGGGGAGGGCGAACGCCACTGTAGCGGCTTGTGGCAATTCAATCATAACTCGTCGAACGATCGCGCTAGAGAGGTGATGAAGACATCACAAGATGCAGACTTTTGTGTACTTTCTGATAAACATGAAAACAAGGATCTTTGCAATTGAAAATTTGCGTGTGAGATGACCAAGACGTCCCTGTGAGGTCATTTTGACTTGTGAAAAAATTCAAATGCTAATTAAGATGGATTTAAAATGACTCATTTGTCGTTTTTCTGAAACTAACTGGTTGCTTCCGTGTAACAAAAATCATGAAAGCTTTTTTTTTATATTAACTCAAATTATCAATCCTGAAATCCATGACCTAGTGTACTTAAGCAATTGCAACATTTTTTATGAGTGTTTAGTCATTGGGTTAATACGTCGTAAAGTTTTCGTGACTGGAGCTTGAACTTCCGTTTTGTCAATAAGTTTGTTTTAACCTGTTAGCCCCAGACCGCAAAAGCAACTGTAGTGGCTTTCAGGCAATTTCGTTCATAACATGACGACCGATCTTGCTAAAGCAGTGGTTCCCACCCGGGGTTCTATGGACGCCCAGGGGTCCACGGAAAGATTTTCAGGGGTCAGTGATCTTTGTATGTATAAGATGAAAGCGAATTAGCGAAATAGCAAACTACTCGCCATGGTGGTCTAGTTTCGAAAAGACAAAGAATCGAGCGAAACTCTAGAATCCAAGCTACAGGGCAACACAAAATCTGGCTCATGTGACCCACCACATGTTTATTCACTTTATCAGAGGTATCCGATTTGCAAATATCCCACCTTCAGCAGTGTTTTTTTACACATAATTCTATTCACTACACATTTATATTGTTACGCAACAATGTCAGTCTGTTGCGTTATAGTTCCATGAATCATTCGTGATTTTTGGCGCGCAAAGCCGATGAGAACCTTTTCTGGTAGAAACCACTTGTAGATAATTTAGTTTCACAGTTGCATTTGTTGAAGAAAAGCAACTTGTGCCACTTCAGTATGCACTGCATAAGTTAATAGTGCGAAATCCGAAGACGTTCAAATGTTCTCACTCGTGTATCAGCGATGTTTTCTTGTTTGAGTTGAAAATAATTTGGTTACAGAATTGATTTTCAAGATTTATTAGTTAGAACAGACAAGTAAAAGAGAAAAAAGTTCATTTGAATTAAGTTAAAGAAGGAAAAGAGTACTATTGGAATCAATTTTGCGCCCCTGGTGGAGTGTCACGATTTGTCTGCATGCGCCTACATACGTTTACCATGCGCCTTTGGCCTATGAGAAATTCCCTATTCAATACCAATGAATTCAGCAAAGCGACAAGTTAAATAACAAAAATTGCAGTTGAACCTTTCTTTGCATCATTCACAATTACCAAGGAAGAGACTCCAAGGTCAGAAAGCGCCATTCTTCGAGTCATCTCGGTAGTAGTCGATCTGGGGGGTAAGTTTGGCATAAATGTGCCCAAGTTACACAGTGCATCCTTGAAACGATGTCATATTTTAGGGCGTTTGATGCCCCTTCAGAAAACGGGCAACTTTTTCCAGTTTTTTTCCAATGAAAAATTGCGAAAATATGATGATCCTCCTGTGACAGTAAACAAACTTTAAGCTTGCGGCAAGTTTCTGAGGAATCCGCCTGCTTTCTGCTTTCACTCTTCTGCGACGATTAAAACTTGCAAGCGTATCTATTTTTCATAGTTAAAGGCCACAAAGATGGCGGCAAGTAAATCAGTCAAAGTTTATTGACGGGGAAACTAGTTTCGCGTTTTCCAACGCATCATCAGTCCTGTAAATGTAAGACAAATCTCACAGGCGAAATGTTGGCACTTGAAAACAAGTAAAGAAAAACACACGAACTGTG
>Ga0210059_1000404_pt1 | contig 53461 bp, 25 predicted proteins | sample Ectturendosymbi2_FD_188042 | JGI IMG/M metagenome (GOLD analysis project Ga0210059, IMG submission 188042) | Ecteinascidia turbinata endosymbiont from Florida, USA - Sample 2 (SPAdes) (version 2) | ecosystem: Host-associated > Tunicates > Ascidians > Unclassified | place: Key West, Florida... | reverse complement strand
GAGTCAGTCGGTCGGAGTCCGAGCAAATATCTGCGACGACAGAACGGTGGACATCTGGAGCATGTACTCTAGGACTCTTCTTGACATATTATTTCTGATTTGAGGACAAACAGTTGCAGATTATAAATTGTTATCTTTTCACCTTTCAATAAATGTAATCATCATTGTGGTATCATTTAAAATCCTGGATTTGTGCCCAATCGCTTTGTTTCAATAATTGTGAAACTCCCTGCATACGTATCCTCAATCCTAAAACCTGCAAGCAATGCCTACGGGCAATGTAAGAGCAGAGAAAGCAGACTAAAATAAATAAATCAAAACGCAAGTTGCGACAATTAAAAACTGGTAAATAAGTCTATCTCAAATAATTAACTTCACTGGAACATCGAACCGAACTGACGCCAAAGCTCGAGCAACTCAACAGACCTACAGACCTATCAATGCTTGAAACAACACGCGGTTATGACCAAGAACGTGGATGGATTGCGTGAGTGCGTTTTTATTCGTTACGATGGCAACCACCAACCTTTTAGATTGCTCCTCAAAACACAGTAAACAAAAATGTTCGCACACGGGCGGTGAAAAAGGTCAAACCACGTCAAAGGAAACAGCGCAAAAAGTAGGAAGAATTATTTCATGTTGGGAAAGGTCATTTTCTGAATATTAATTTGCGCGTCAAGTTGGTGATAGCATTTATTCTAATAGATATCCGGAGAGCGAAAAATCGAGTTTGATAAATTAAAGTTTAGTTTTGTTCTAAGATGAATTACCTAATTCGATTTAAAGCTACTGTAAGACAGTTGAAACAGATGCAAACAGTTGCAAGAGTTCAAATTAAAAGCTTGTTTATTCTGAGCTTGAAGAATGCAGTACCTTCATGCATTTGACAGAATAGTCAAAAATTTTAATTTTAATTTTTATGCATTGTTCACCACGTGATTACTGAATGATCATGTAAAAACAAACTTTGAGTGTGTTAAAAAGCACAAATTGTAGTGAGCTAGCTTCGGAACGATGTTGCAGGGTTGCAATTTGATGTTTCATATCATAATTTTACTTGATGCTTTTCTTTGTGAACTTCCTATCTTCTTTAGATGTGCGAACTTGTTAGTGAATAAGTGTGTCGATGAGTTTTGCATCATTCAGTTTTGCGTTTTTTAAAAATAGCAAATAATGTTCAATGAAATGAAATTAGGAAAAGATAAATTTGCTGACTTAGCATGAGCAAAATTAGATTTAACAGGTGATTTACGGAGTTCTAGATCACTCAATTTGTAGGCAACTCAGTGTTCATACCACATTTTTCCAATAAACTGGTGGATCTGCTGCGTCATCATCGACGGCTGTCACAGAAATAACGTTCGTTCCAACAACAGTATTTTCTGGTAAAACCAGTGAGTGAGTTGGAATTTCAAATACCGGCGAATTATCATTTTCATCGATAACGTTGACGGTGATGTTGGAAAAAGTGCATCTGCGAGAAAGATAAAAACCGCTATTAACGTAAAATATGCATGGAAGAGGTATTAACTACTAAGTACTATACAACGTAAACTGAAGTTTACAAGTAGAAACAATTTGGAAATAAAGTCAATTCAAGACGAATTTTTGCAACAAACGAGACTCTAAGCTTACGTTGCAAAGAACAGGTAAGACATAAAGGTTCTGGTTGGCGGCGATTACCTGGGTGGCGATCCTCGGTCGCAGGCAGAAACCACAATCATGTAAAGATTTTCAACTTCTCTATCCAAAGATTTTCCGGTGCCAATCAGGCCATCTGCTGCTAGGACGAAATGACCAGTGTCTACTGCGGAATACCCTACAAATAGTTGCAGGACAGTTTTCATTTTTCTTTAACAGTAAAAATATGTGCGCAGAACTGACGGAACAATAGAAAGCAGAAAGTCGAGCGGATGCGTTGAGGCAATGAGCATTTGACAGCCCAGATTCTTTTTTACAATTGCTTGGCCAACTGTTTATTAGCTGTGATACCGAAACAAGAACTTTCCCATTCACCTGGCTAACGTTCAATATTAAGCTGCCGCCCAAAGTAATGTTGCGTTCACTCAGTCGTGAATCGTTCCATTAATATATTAACTAATTAGCAGACACTTTGCCACAAACTCTCACAATCCAAATTTCAGGTTTTTAAGGAAAACTTGTACAAGGAATTTAAAATTTCTGCCGCAAACATTCAACCTTACAGAAGACTTATTCCCGGACGTAGGTGTGTAAGAACTCAACAGATGTACAGACTGTGTCTCTTCGCGAACATTTTTCGTGAGTTTTCCGAATAAACTGAACTGGTGTAAAGACGCAACCACTCTACATTAAAATTTAATGTTCAGCTTCAAATTTTAACCCTGGATTGATTTGGTGGGTTTGGCAAAGCATAGTCAAATGCGGTGACCACGTGATACCTACGTAAGCACGCGTCAGAGCGCTATCCACGTTTCAGTAGCTTCATTTTTTGTGTGACATGTTCAAAGGTGCACTTGCGGTCATCCTCGCTTTTTTCAATTTTGTAAAGGGAGTGAGTTCGGGTCACGCTGACCCGACGTTGTGGTTAGTGTGAGGCGGCTTATGCACGCTGACCCGACGTTATGGTTAGAGAGGGCTAAGCGCCAGGTGTCTGTAAAGACCTGAAACTCATTCAGCGCATGCTTCTACGGTCGTGTTAGCAGTATACAACATAAGTTCTTCAGGCCCAAAATTTTTTTGTTATGAGTAATTCAGTTCAGACATATGAAATCTACACTACCCCCCTTTTCATCAAAAATCGTATGATATTAGAGCACAAAGTAACTTTGTTAGTGCTCAAACTGCTCAATGAGAGTTATATTTTCAGTGTAGTTTCTGTGATAAACTTTAGTTGAAAGAAAGTATGTTTTTTTTTATTTTTGAAAACCGGGTTCAGCACAACCGACGTTTTGGTTTGTGTGACAAAACTTGAACGAAAGTGTTCCTGGGTGAAAATTCAATGATTTTATCAGGTTTGTAGCAAATACTGTTGGGAATCCTCCAGATGTGTAAACATGTTTTCTCACTAACATGCTACATAAAAGCATCGATAAACTGTGCTGAAACATTAACACTTGGCCATGCAATGGCTACTGTGCTCAACTGAACTAAAAACAATCGAGAATTGGATTATTCTTTTACGGAATGCAGAACAGTACTTTAATGCAATCAAAAGCAACCTCTCGCAATACTAATAAATGAGAATGTTAAAAATCAAACGATATCTTTAGAACGCGCGGTATTGGAACAGACCCGTAACCACGGGGGTGGGAGCATTCGGGGGCAGTGCATGCCAAATTTTCTTGTGTCCAGAAATATTTGTTTTAAACACATAATAAAAACAAATTTTGCCCCTTGAAATGTATTTTCCTTCCGCAAACCTTAAAACCTGCCTACGGGCCTTCACTGGAATTTGAAAACGCTTATTCTATAAAAGAAGCATTATGGCTCATTTATGTAGAAGTGTGCATTACAAACTTTTTATAAATTTTGGTCGGAGATGTTATTCGCCTTTTAGAAAAACTTTAGACAAACTACTTTCAAGGTGCCACTTTTTTGCCTTTTCTTTTCGCTAAAACTTTTCTTTAATTCTTTTTCCTGGAATTTTAGGCTATTGTTGCTATGCATGAGATGCATTTCACAATTTTTAATGCTATATCTAGCTCGTGAACTACATCGTAAAACAAATCAAATCGAAGCAAACGAAAACACGAGCAGTGCTCTTATTTGATCCACAGTAAAAAAACTTTGGATGATCTCTTCAACATCCTAAACAAATCTCTGCCCGGGGGATCGTCGAAAGGTACCGAAGGACAATTCTTGTGTTTCAAAGTTACACTGTTGCAATCTTGTACCGGCATCTGCGTCGTGTATGAACTTTCCACAGATGTTGTCGTGCCTTCACCGTTCAGATCGTCGCGTTCGCGACGGTATGGGCCATGTATATACCGTAGTAAAAAATTAAACCTACTTTTCCACCTCTCACCTTGTTTACCCCCAGTTGTGAACAACTGGGTCCACAAAGACAATTTCACATCACCGTTCGGACCTCGATCGGCGTCACTAGAACTGACGTAAGCCAAATAAGTTCCGATTTGACTGCCTTCGGATATGTACGCTGCAGAATAAAATGAATTTTTCAAATTTACAGCACTTGTGTGACCCCATAAATGATGTTGCAGCAAGCAGTTACAACTGTATAATTTTCGAGTTTTTAATTGTGAATAGAGGAAATACTAACCGTTGACCAGAACAGTGCGACAGCGTATACTTTTCAGTTTAATGACATACTTGTTAATGCATATAGTGACTGATGATAGGATGCTACGTAACGGTTAAGGATAGGGCTGTACAATTTGGATTTACCGATCTCTGCTTATGTGCGATGTGATATTAATTTTGGCTTAACACTACATACTGAAATTGCAATATCAATTTCAGAATGTAATGTGTTTTGTGTGCATGAATTAATGTTTTTTGCTGTTTCCTGCTTTTTGTTGTTTTTTTTTTTGCTGCCGCGGTCTTTTTGTTTTGCAGGGATATTGCTCCAAAAGGTCTCTTCTCCATTATCTGCAGCGGGCCCGAGCTCTTTGATGAAATACTTCTGCACAACTTGCGAAGCTTTTTACACCACACTGCACATGACCTCTCAAGCGGCTGGCCTTTACGGAAATTGGGAAATTGACTTTTTCTTGGCACCAAAATACTAACTGCTGCAGAGCAAATAAAATTGTCTGCTTGGATGCGAAAGGGTTATGGAAACCCGGGAGGAGTTGCATTTTAGCTGGGTCTATACTTTCTCTGCCATGCGCAGCCCCTTATGGAACTGGGCAAATCACGATAGCTACCAGTTGCCATCCAGCACTCCTACGCAACTGTGTTGATCATCCATCAGACCGCAACCTTTTCAAAAATATAACCGTATTTAATTCCCAGTAATTCGGCCATTAACTTTAAACCATTATAAAGATTTACGAAACTGTCGAGGGATGCCCAACGAGACAACTTGTGTAACAGTTTTTTTTCGGTGTCCCAACGCTTCAACTTTAATTTGCATACAATTGTCTAATGTTTGCGCCAATAAACTCAAATTCAGCCTTTCCAACTCATTCTATGGGATGCTATACTGCATGCAACGATTCTCTACTATTTGCCGGTATTTTCTTTATTTGTTTGTAACCATAGTCAATCTGATCATTTTTGGAATCGTAAATTATGTCTTGAAGTGTCCTTTGTTTTTTCTAAACGTCGATGAACAATAAACATATATGTTCACCAGCAAAGTACAAAATTAAAAATAAAATGTCCACTTCTGGCCCAATTTTTCCCTGAGAGGCCCCGGGAAGTTACCTGTTTGATCGTTTGCATCCACAATGTAGTTTATGTGAATTGTTGGGGCGTTGTCATTGACATCTTCCACGTGCAAAATAAGCCAAGCTTGTGTCGAATGACGAACAGTGTTACCGCAATCGCTTGCTTCAATACGAACCCTCAACCTGTTAGTATAAGAAATGAGAGTAAAAGAAACATAGTGTCGGGCTAAATCAAGACTGCTTATGAGTGAACATGACCTTCAGCACATTCGAGTGTTACAAATAAAAGTTCTCGCGCACGTGCTAATCAAAACAAATGCGCGGCATATGCATTACTACCTTACTACTACTACTACCACCTATTTATCTTAAGACTATATTTTAAAACATCTCTAAATAAATTTTTTCTTTTTTCTACTTTACGGTGCTGTCCAATATAGAGAAGGACTCAAACGTGTAAAACATTTTTTTTTGTTAGCGGCCAAACATATTTTAGCTACTCGTTTAACTACGCGGAGTGCATCAGCATTTCACATCACTGAGCGTAGAGGTGCGAATTAAGACAAGTTCTTGCTCCTTCACATGTGAAACACAACGAAGAGTATGTACAGTTGGGCGATTGCTGTCAGCAGTCCAACCTCGTACTCACGTCAGCTCGGCTTCATATACAAATATGTCTCGAGGTGTCTACTCAACTGCGTTTGACAAAGCTGCGCTTCAGCACTGGCTTTTCTTGCGCTGCATTTTACTACGCGTATAACCCTCTCATTGAGGGAGATGACTGCTCTGTTTGGCACTCTAGGAACTGTCACCCAACTGCCAAAAAGTTCCATTAGCTTGGCTGCTGATAGTCATTGAGATGCTAATCGCACAGTCAGTAAATGTTATATTTGAAGGATATTTTTTATTTCCGAACAATGCAAAATACAGACGCTGGTGAGAGGGGCACCATGAAAGCATTTCTTCTGTGCTTTACAAGGGGAACAAGAGAGAAAGGTTTCAATTTAAATCGAACTGTAGATGAATACTGAAATATAACGATAATTCCACATTACGTATATAGTTTATGCACTGAACGCGTCAATACAGTGCAGTTTTGACCCAAACTGACTTTTGCATAAATTTTTGTAGCCAACAGATTTTAGTTGCTTCTTGCATTAATCCCACTGCGTCTGTTTCTACCTGTTAGATAAAAATTCTACACAATTAAAAGAATTGTTGGTTAAAGAAGTTACTGCGAAAATAACGGTAAGTGTTTATTTTCAAATTTTCTGTGATCAAAATTTGTTTTTATCCACAAAGATAAACTTTCCATTATATCTATAGTGGATGACACGACAACCATTTACGAACACTTTTTGCTCTCAAGCAAAAATTTGCTTACCCGTCGTGAACTTCTCTGTCTAACTTCTGCCGAAGGGTTACGGAACCAGTGTTGCGATCGACTTTGATCAAGTTCGCCGTTGTGCTGGGAGATGAGAGATCATCTGCCAGATAGTATACTGTTCTGCCATTCTCGCCACTGTCTGCATCCTCTGCCCTTACACGCGTGATTTCTTTTCCGGGTTGCAAATTTTCCCTCAAAGCGATGACGTAATCTTGTTTTTCGAAAACAGGTTCGTTGTCGTTTTCGTCCAGAACATGAACGCGAACTGTCACGTGATCGGATTGCGAAGGCTCGCCTTGATCTGATGCCGACAAAGTCACGTGATGTATGTGAGACCGTTCGTAATCTGCATTGAAAAAAACAAGGTTTGACAACAGCCATTGGTTAAAATTATGGTAAAGATTTTCAAAACCCCTAAAATTTAGCCTGCATCTTAATTGTTTTGCATTTACAGTAACGTGTTATGTTAATCGTACCACATGATGGGCCCTAGTGTATCTGTTTAGCTCTATGCACGATATCCCAAGGGACACCGCGCATGACATCCAATGATGTCGATAATTTTATGCTGAAATTATTGATCAAATCTAACTTTCTGCAGCCGTTGTAAAAAAATTAAAGATTTCACAGACGTACCAAGTTCATTCAAAATAATCAATTGAAGATGTTTTCTTCCTGCTTCGTCAGTAAACTGGTTCACATTAAAAAACTGGTTGTGAGACAGTGAGTAAACAATATCTGAATTGTTTCCTGCACAAAACAAAGAAGCAAAATGTAGAAGTATGCATAAGAAGATCAATGAAAACAGCACAATTAAAAAAAATCTCTATTAAATTAGTTGCAATCCGAAATTTTTAATATTGTATTGTATTCAAGTTTAGTCGCCAGTAATAATTATATAAATACACAAGCACATCGCCAAAAATGAACGTGGGGCTGGGACACCAAAAACCCGAAGCTTGTCTTGTCAAGGTGTCCCTAATGTTGTGAGAAGTACCTTGGTGCCCATTACGACTATATAACAAATAGTAGCTTACTGTGATTTATAAGTAAACATCCGAGACAAAAACAGAAAACAAGAGATTCAGTAGTAAAACAACATAAATAATACCCCTGAAACCATTGACAGGAAAGTTATATGTACACTATACATTCGGCTGATTCCTCGAAAGCATACAGTAAACCTAGTGCTTTTAGCTGTACAGTCAAATACTTCAACAGGTTGTAAAAAGTTGGTGTTTGTCAAATGTTAGTTTTGATAATGACTATCAGCGCAACTATTCTAGTGAATTTGTTTGCAATACGTGCTTCGGTTATATCTGTTTGTTTTTCGGAAACATTCATTCTCATACATCAATTGTTCTCAGCCTTCTGGAGGTGATGTACCCTTTGGAAGATATTTTGTCTATCAAGTATCACTTGAATGTAATCATGTGCACAATAATCGGTAATGTACCTAGCTGTACAATCATTGTACTTTTACGTTAAAATTTCATCATTAAAAAAAATTCCTATACCTTTTGGAACGCCGTCTCGTACCCCAAGGGTTACGAGAATCCCCATTTGAGAACCCCTGTCACAGGTTACATAAAATACACGTAACCACCAAGCTTTCAAAACAAATATTGAAATATTTGCCACAAATCTTATGTCCAATGCACATTTTACAGAAAGCATACCTATATCTAAGTCTTGTGCTTGGATTTGGTCTAAGTTAATGGCTTCACCAATCGACACACTCTCAGATACATTGACTTCAACTGGCCGGGTAGGAAACAGAGGTTGGTTGTCGTTGATGTCATTGATAACAACTTCAAGGTTCAAAAGCGAAAAGAAATTTTGTGGGAGCATGACTGCCTGTAGAAAAACCAACGATAGATTAGCTTACAGACTTTCTACTGAAAAATGACGAATGCAGAACTAGTTGTTACTTAAGCCCTGGCTTAGGTAGCGAGCTCGATAGGGCGCATAAATTAGCTTGCTCGGAACCAATAACACCGGTCTTGTTGAAAGCAAAGCCTAGCAAGCGATCAAATATTGATGCCCGACGTATTGTCAGCTTTCTCCTGAATCCAAGCGCGCTATTTACCGCACCCGATCAATTTAATGAAAATTCAACTTGGATCTTTTATCTGGATGCCATGAAACATAAAATATTCATTAATTATGCAAGCGCACCAAGGATGTTTTTTTGGTAGAGGTGCCGTTGAAAGATGCGGTCATTTCTGGTCTGGCCCTTTTCAATCCGGTAAAAATCAAAGTTCAAATATCGCAGCACAAAATATTTGTGTTCGGCAATACAACAACGATTGCAAACGTACCTGGATTTTGATCATGCAAACCCGCGTTTGTTTGCAAAGTTGCTCCCTATCCACGCGGTGGCGTAAGGTGATAATTCCTGTGCGGTCATCTAAAGCAACTAATTTTATGTTCTGCTGAGTGGCTGCGTTAGATGGTGCCAGTAGAAGTTTTTGATCCAGTAACTTGAAACGCTTGTCGAATATGTTGTCACGTTGTAGTCCAAAAGTGTCCACCATATCCACCACAACTGTACCTAAGCATTTGCAACACAAAGCGTTTGTTATTCAATCCGGTATTTTATCTGTTTGTATTCCCGCCATGAGCTCAAAACTGCCAGCGAGAAAAAGCAAGTCTTGTGTTGCTACAAACATTTATTCAGTTACAATAGCATATAAATTTTCAAGTGTTGTGCTAAGGATTTACCGATGCTTTCTATTTAGCAGTTGTTATACAAAGTCATATTTTTTTACCTGGAGGGCTTTCTTCATCAAAATACATTTTCAGGTTGACTGTCCGTGAAAGTCCAAAAACAAAATAGACCAGCAAAGTTATTACAAACAACTGTAGACCAACAATAGCCATTTGTTTGATCTGAAACTACAGTATGCAACTGAAAAAAAAAAAATTTATACCAAAACGCATTGTTTCATTTTAATTATTGTATAAATAATAAAGAGACTGATGCAGTTTACTGATGTTTTGGAAAACCACCCTGCAAGTGTTTCACGAACATTATCGCAGTTTTTGGACTGTGAGAAATGTCGGAGACTCTGCCCCGGCAGCTCGTTATCCAAATCTTCTACATTTTCTAATGACGCATAAACACTTTGCTGCTTTTAATTTTGAAGTACAGTATTTCAGGTGCACAATATTTCATGACCTGTCAATACTTCGCAAGGGCGGGATTGGTTCTGTCAAAGCTATCTTCAGCTACAGTGTGAGGTTTTATTTCAAGAAATGGCATTTTTATAAACAGCCTAAAGAAGCATCTGAATTTAGAGCAAATAATTTTGCTAATTGGTACCATTATTGGACAGGCACTCCGGAAAACGTTCATCTTAGCAACTGAGACTAAATGCCAAGACCACCAAACTATAAACATTTCGTTGCGATCGGATATTGGGGAGTACAATTGTGATAGGGTCAAGCAAAACTTTTGAAATCTGCACGTTTGTTTTTTTGCTCTGACACTGAAGCTGTAATTTGCAATTACACACTTGGTCAGGAAAAGCGATTGTGTCATTTCTACGAATCGATTCTTGTCTTGATAGAACTTCCCAAATTTTCGTATAGTATCGCAAACAGAAGATAAATGAACTGAAACAAACTCTGTGTTTTAAACCTCCTGCCAATTGGTAAACAACCGAAACCACACCTGGATGATAGCAATTGCTGCAGCCAGGGCTTGTTTACAAACTCAGCTGCAAATGCGTCTTGTAACTGGCTCAACCTACCTACCTCTTCATCAACCTTGCTGGCAACCGCAAAACGAGAAGTGACCTCGTGTTGCAAGAAGGTAACATTGTCAACACGCAACAAGGCAGAACCGCCAGCACATTTGCATAATTGAAAGTCTGCGTGAGTTGCAGATGAAAATTTATCATTAATTGATAGTTAGAAGTAAGCAAATATTTGCTATTAGATTATATGCTGGAGTCAAAACTATAAAACATCACATATTTTGATGCGTATCGGTTGAATATGGTTTATTTCCTATGGTAGACCTGGCACGCCAGGTTATCGAAACAAAATCCAAAAAATTGTCACATATGAGTAAAAAACAACAAACAATTGCCAATTTCTGGTGAATTTATTGATTTAAGTGCGCTACCTTTGTATGCTGCGCCATGAGCACTTCTAGTCCTTCAGCCTTCTTTATAAAGGCTGGTTGCAAATCTATGGCAGTGGCAACTGTGCGGATTTATTGCCCAGGAAACACTGAAGCCATTTCCACAACAATTCAAGACTTTTAGTAGTCGGTGCAGGAAAAAATAAGTAATTGAAAGTGCAGTACAAAGAAAATGCTAACACAAATCCGAAATTAAGAACTTTGGTCAAATTCGTTCTATATTTCTAAAAGTATCTTCACAATCACAATGTCAGCCATTGGAATCGATTGAGAACAAACTGTTTCGAAATGGGGTATTTTTAGCATTGTATGCGAAACGCATTATTACTGAATTTTACAGGTATAGCGACTGCAGCATTGTGAATGGATGACCTTTGGGGCTTTATAAGATGAGTTACTAATCTCAGACGCGACGTTTCATGAAAGCTTAGACATGATTGATGGTGGGAACTTGTTGAAAACGAAAACACCCGACTTATATCAGGCGCACCCGCGACTAAAGCCACTGCCGCTTCAAGTACGACTCAGGAAGTGAAAAGCGGCTCTGCAGGCTAATATTTCGCAGCAGCGAAGTCAGTCGCGCGTGCAAATTCACGTTGTGGCGAAAGCTTGCAATTACACACTTGGCCAGACTGGTTGTGAGCGATATTTGTTTGTGGTGAAGCAAACCCCATCGTAAGAAATCAATCATCAGCAGCATCTTGAAGAGCATTTAGGCATAGCGATGGTCCTGCAACATTTTTTAGGTACTATTTAATTTTTTTTATAGCCACGTTCAGCATAATTCATTCACATGAAAAACTAAAGTCTATTCAGTAACAAAGTGGTGGTTGCTAACGCTGAAATTTGATCGTCCATAGACAGGCATGTGAATGGGTGCAGCTCGCCTATGGTACTCCTGTATCCAAGAGTTAGTGCGGATTTTCAAGTCTTGTCTTTGAAAACATTTCGTTTAATGCTACCTGTAGATTCTCAAGACAAACAGTTTTACGGGAGCCTGCAATGTTTGCTAAATGAGGAACGGAGAATTCCTTTATTGCTTTGCGCAATAAAGTTTCACACTTAATACATGGCTAGACAAGCGTCTAAGTTAGCATACAAACTTTCATAAAAGTCAGCCTTGGCAAGTCAGCGACTCTTTCAAAACTGCATGTGTCGCTATGAAAAAATATCAATGCCAAGCACTTAGCCAATCCAGATCGCTTGAATAAAATCTTTCGAACTTTATGACGCAACCTTATACCGTGTGAAAAATGAGGCAGTCGCGACGTTGTCCTTCGTTGTAGCACCGCAAACGTTTTCCCCAGAAACAACATCACTGAGACAGTGAGCTTGTGTGCACTCGAGCCTGAAGCAACTATTTGCAGTTGCAAGCAAACTTCGCTCGAGTTTCACCATACTGCGGTGAGTGGTCCACTTTGCTGAAAATTTCAGCATAACCTACTTTTACTCATATATATTGACATTTACACTCATCATAGTTTTTCGCCGTACCTGAATTTTTTTCAGAACAATTAATCACCAGTTGAAATAATTGATCGACTTTAATTGAAAATTTGACCTTTTAACATGAAGTTTCCATTATAACCTCTGTTTCTTTTTTTTACAAGTATTCACTGAAGGAAAGGTTATCATATAAAAACACGCTTTGCATTTATTATAGACATATATTGAACACCACAAAAACTCAGTTTGAGGGGGGGTGAAACTAACTGGTGATGTAACAAAACAGCAATGTAATCAGAGCAGTGTTTGCGGGCAACCTTCCCATTTCTTTTCGTTGTGTTAATATTCATCAGATCTTTTCAATCGACATTCTATGGAAGCAACTTATTGTTCAGTTGTTCGATTTATTTTCGTATTTGAAATAAGTCCTTTCTACGCTCGAAGTTCAGTCAAAACCATTTACGAGATTCAAAGTATATCACGAATCTAAATGATCACATTGGTCAATGAAGAATGGTTTCCATCAAAAATCCTCCCATTGCGAAATCTTCTAGATAGGTTTCAAACATTGGCCTCGTCATACTCTTCACTTTCGAAACAGTTTTTCACTAGTATCTCAATGTCCGCTTAGAACACCACTTAGTTACTTGCAACAACTGTCGCGATGACGAAAAGTTTTTTTGTGATGACATCAATATACATAGTGTTGTAATTGACTATTTTACAAAGAGATGTTGCGTTGGGGTACATATCTGGTATAACCAGTTTAGTAAACTGTACGTGTCACTTATGTGTCGAGAAATAACGCGTTCATCAAACATTTACGCCGTTTTCAGAAGGGATATCGCCCAATTACGTGAGAATTATTGCGCACAAACATGGTAATAGGCTACGTACAAGTAACTAACTTGGTTCTACCAGACGTGTATCAATGGATAAATAAGCATTTACTTGAAACTAGTCACATCTACAGAAGCATCAAAATTGGAAGGCTACCCAACGTTTTTTCAATCTGCAAGTAAAATGGTTGATGATCACATCCACAAGCAATAAAAACATGTGTAAAACAAGGCGATCAGGTGACGGATAGCTTACAAAATGTTTAGTTTCCTTTACACAGAATTTCGCTAGATTAATGAATACGTCGTTTCGTGAAGTACGTATCCACAGATAAAACCTAAGCGCATTTGGAAAAGCTTTCGGAGTAAAGCGAAGTTAACGACTTCCTTGCTTACGCACTCACCACAATTGCAATGTTTCTGCCCGCACTTGGCAGCGGCCTGCAGTATTAGGGGTGCTAAGCTAACATAAACAATCAATTAATGTTTGCAGAGATAAAAACGTCAAAACATTTTCGAATGGCGAGCTTAGTTTCTGTGGAGTTTTTAGCAAAAGATTTTTGCTTTTACTAGTCCAGTATTACCAAGCTATACGATAAAGTCCCTAAACCGTTTTGTAATGTAGAAAAGTTAGGCCCAGACAGGCCAACCGTATTGGGCGCCGTTCGTAAAAATATTATATCTGACAGATTTAGCACAAAAACTGCTATCTCTGCGCATATTTAGCTATATCTGCGCAGAAATAACTATCTCTGCATGCATTTAGCTATCTCTGCGCAGAGATAGCTATTTCTGCACAGGGGTAGCTAAATGCATGCAGAGATAGCTATCTATGCGCAGAGATAGTTAAATGCGCGCAGAGATAGCTAAATGCATGCAGAGATAGCTATCCCTGCACAGAGATAGCTATCTATGCGCAGATATAGCTAAATGCGCGCAGAGATAGCTAAATTTGCGCAGAGATAGCAGTTTTTTGCCAAATATGTCAGATATAATATTTTTACGAACGGTTCCCCATACAACCGCTTTAGCAAGTACCCTCGATTCTGAACAAGCCCAACAATGCGATGCTTTGAAAATAGTACGAGAGGCATAAAAAGTGGGTGCGACAGCTGTTTAGGAGCACAAGTTATAAAACATGAAAAAGTGGGTGCGGAAGGTGTTTAAGTGCACTAGTTGTAAGCCGCTACCTTGCGCTTTCAACTGATGATGAAAGACACACTTCTGATGCCAGATACTTTCGCAAAGCCACGCCAGAACTGCTTAACATAAAAGGGGTAGAAGTTTTGCATTCGCCAAATTTTATTTAAAACACTGAATGAACCTTGTCATAAAATGCACGAAAACAACCAGAGGGCTAAAGAGGACCAGATATAAAACACCGTACGGATTGATTCGCCAAGAGCTCAAGTGGTTTGCAGGAAAACTGCCAAATTTTTCACTTACACTCTTAATTAAAAAATATTTTGGATACCCGATAGCCGCAGTTTCCCAAAAGTTTTCTGAAAACCAACAACCATGCTTAATGAAACAAAAAAGCTCGCTGTAACTGTTGAATAATTTAAATCAAAGTGACATCAATCCATGCTGTTCAGTGCAATCTCTATGTAAACACAAAGCACGTGATAACTGCATAAGGCATAACCTGCGAACAGACGGTTCATGGGCTTGAAGGCAAACTCTACAACAAATGATGATAGTTGTTTGTGGAGCGAAGAGTTGACACGATCGAAGAGTTGATACCCTGTATGCAAGCTCCAGAACTCTGAAGACTACATCCCGTGCTTTAACAACTGGTACATGTAGCGAATATCGAAGCGAAATTTCGATGTCTTTGGCAAATAAATTACTACCGCGATAGTCAATTCAGAATTTCATATACATGCTGCACGGTGGGTTTTCTCCATTACAAAGCAGTCTGACTTAAAGAGAATTGAAGCATTTTGCAAACAACTGTACTTCGAACGATCTTCCGTGCAGCCTGCAGAACTTCATGCACGTTAATTAAAACACGTATTGTCAAATGTACAATATTGTAACTTTGATTACCACGTCAGGAACTTTCCGGCAAACTAATTGGAAGGGGTCATTGACATTTTATAATCCCAAAGGAGTTAACAGAAACTAACTATTCAATAGCATCGAATCAGCTTGGCTGCAGAGGCATCACATGAATTGACATGGAGATGCTATGGTAATCAAAGTAGAGGCTGAGAACGTTCTGGTTTTCTTCAGAGCACAAAAAGTCAAGTGGGATGTTCTGTAAAACACTGTGTATCAGATGAGGAAACAACGTTCAAGAATTTGTACTCAACGGTTACTATTACTTTAACTCTATCTTTGTTTCAAATATAAACGTCCCATCCATGTTTAACGCAAGATTACCTATTGGATTTACTTAGTTTTGGTACTTGTGATTTCACAGATATCGACCTGCAGTGAAATTAAGGACATATCTGTTTCTACGTAATAAAATTTATTGCAGTCGGTCACAGCCATCAGTTTTTTTCTAATACAGGGGTGCACAACTTTTTCGCTATTGTAGGCCGCATTACGTTTTTTTTATGAATAACGGCCGTCTGTGAGTTCAAGATATTTCTATTTTGTTGCATTGCTTCTGTTTCCACGCACTGAGCCTAGCCTGCTTCCAAATGTCTGCTTGGCCGTCTTTCTGCTAAGTATCCGTATACATTTGACAAAGTGTTGTTATTAATGCACGGCTGCCGTAACTTAAATTTATTTAAAATAACATGTGCACGACTGCAGGTTGTGCACCCCTGGTCTAATACAATGAGTCATTTCGGTACAGTTGTTTTTTCAGTATATCCTTCTGACGAATTAGAAATACCAATCAGCTTTACGTTTGCAACGAAAAGTGTGGTGTGTAGATAGTTCTTGTGACATAATTCACCATGCAAATATTTGCGAATATGTGATTCACAAGCCATTAAATATCGGTTGCTGAAAGCAATAGAATTTGGCATGATTATATTTCAACACTTTTACATCGATGGTTTCTTACCCTGCAAACTTACAACGGGGTGTGGAGTTTCGGTTTATGAAGGTCCAACATGAAACTATTGCAAATCAGGCAAAGTTGCTGCCAAACCAACTTCCATAAAATATTCATGTGCAAGAAACAAGCTTTCTCCTGCACCGTCCTCAGCGCCATCAATAAAGCTTCAATAAAGAACATCATATCTTTATGACGACAGCTGATGTGTTCATAAAAGCGGATATCAAGCGAAAAATCCAAAACCCCTTTCGCAAGAGAAAACTTTGGCCACTTTAAGAAAGCTATAAATCTGATGTCTTAGTAGTTACACATATAATACAAAGTTGATCAAGTCCTGTCGTGGGCAATCTGTGTGGACTACTGCCAATCCACTTTCAAGTACTTCAGATTTTTGACAAGGCTGAGCTCAATTAGCCAAATTGAACTGACAAAGGGTCAATTCTCATGAGAAACACGAATCGATACCATGCCTCTGGCCAAATGTCTACGGCTCAGGTGAAGTGTGAGAGATAGATCCTTGCTGTTTCGCAGTAGTGGATTAATTAAGTTTGCGTCAGGTTCTTCCATTCCCTGTATTGTGATGAGAACTTTTCAGTTAAAATGCGAAGAAAACTTGCAGGATGATTTCGGTTTTAGAGAAAAATCGCTTCAAATCAAGTAAACCAAAATTTGGAAAACTTGCATTTATAAAACAATACCAACATTGCTTTCAACTTCGATGCCTATTAAACTCTCAGATTTACAGTGTTTTGAAATTACACTTGGTTTCATGAATTTTTTTGTTATTTACTACTTATGCCAATATACCCATGCTGAAACTCTTGGAAATTGGTTAAATCAGCAAAACTTCATAAGAAGCAAACTTGCTTAACAGCTAATTTAAATATTTATCAATACCAAATATCATAAATGTACTCTTTAACACGCTGTTACTTACAGTTATAAAGTTAATATTACTTACAGTTACAAAATAGAACGCTACCACGCGGTCGCAAGGAAATAAAGCTGTGTGAAGGTTTATATAAGAATTATACAAAGTGACAGTTAGATATCGCGACTGCAATGCGATAGCTGCAAATAACTTTCAAAGATGTCCAATTTAAGGCGTTTTGACTATGTTCCATTCTCAGCTGGAAGGTTCTGCGCGGTGCTTTTCTCTTGGCTAACTGTACACTGGCAGGTACGGATTTGTTTATAAAACACAAGCAGTCGTGCGAACACGAGCAGTTTGGGCAATGACAAGCTAGCATCGCAGATCAGCAATAGCCGTGTAATCTGGCTTTCTAAGAATTTCAGATTCAGCAAGAACCTTTACTGCCCGTTTTTCATTGACAAAGGTATATCTTATAAAAATCTAACTCCATGGTCATCGGAGAAGCGCGCTTATTAGCAAATAGTCGGCACTTATAGAAAAATGAGCTTTACAATAAGATTACATTTCAAAATCACCTATCTCAATGAGTGCTGTTTGAATGTTTTCCACATGTAACATTTTGCTTGTTTTTTATGAAAAAACAACGGATATTTTTTGATAGTTAAACTCATTTTTATCTTTTGTAAACTCCTCGAGAAATATATCTACAGTATATGCGTTGCTGGAAGATACAAATACTTATACCATACAAGCAAACTAATTACAATGCCAGATCAAAACAGAAAAGAGCGCACTTGCTACAAACTGGTCGCAAACGACTAACTGTGAGAACTTTTTCAGTGAAACATCTGTTGCGCCCTGGCAACAAGGCTGAACAGATGGAAGGCTGAGAATGCAAGCTTTTGTTTAACATGTTGACTCAGCTGGCATAATTATTCTGTCTCTGAAAAATCAAAATGCTATTGTTTTCATTCAATCTCGTTTCGCAAGCCGCAATTGTAGTTGGCAACGTGGCTCGTAGCCAGGGGAGCGAGCACGCCGCTGTCACGTTCCCTGCCAGCGGCAGAAAATAACCCTTTTCATAGGTCCTGTGACTGGCAACTCGTGGAAATGTCGATAAAGCGCAACAAACCCTTTTTGCGTGACGAAGTTTTTAATTGACTCGAGCTCGAAGAAGTTACGAACAAGCGCAGTTAGAAAGCAAGGAAGAAACGGATTTGTGAGTTTTGTGTTCCCTACAAATTGCATCAAATTTTGCAAACTTTGGTGTTGATTTTAGGCGCCGTCTTTACGCTCACCTAAGGTATAGAAAGCCGAGTAAACATGAATTTTTAAATACTTCAAAATACTGTCACCTCAGTCTATAATTACCACTAACCAATTTTCGCCAGTTACTAATTATAGAAAACTACAAAAGATTCGAGTACTGGATAAGCAAAATATTTCAACCAGGTTACCGATGTGCGTTCTTGCAGAAAGACGTCTGAACAGTGCTGCATTTCTCTGAACTGCTGATTTAAACCATTGCAAAAAGCTCTAGCAAGGAGAACCCACGTTTTTGAACTACTCTGAAAAGCTTAATTTTATTTTCATCTGTTGCTGAATTCATCAGTGAAACGACTTTGAAGATTAGCTCATGTTGAGAAAAAATGTTCAAAATTTGCCTAAGCTTCCGTTTACGGTTGCGCAAAGGTTCTTTCTGTACGTGATGTCAACCGAACATCAGGCGAACATACAGAACGCCGCCGCACGGTGATCGTTAGCTATCCAATAAATCAAATTTATCGGCTCTCAATCTTCATTGGTACTGGTGCCTTCTGTTTAGCTGTTCCAGGCACCTGTACGCAAAAAAATCTAAATATTTTAATGCATGTGATTCTAAAGGTTGAATGGCACAACTGCATCATCACGTTTTCGTTCCTTGCCTTAAAATATCAATCTGCTTCTCCGAATTCGTCTTTCACTCTCTTGGCTGCGCATGATTCACAGACTTCACGTGTCTGAGCTCATTCACGCCCGGAGCTACAGCCCCGAGAATCATGGGAAAAAGGTGCGTGCTTCCCTGTTTTGCCATCCGTCCTTGTTACGCTTTTGACACGGTCGTCCACACGCGGACTCGACACGGTTGCAGCAAACCGTGAAAAGCGCTTGATTCGATCGCTGCAAGATGCTAATGACAACGTTTTAATGAAATCGAAGCGAGGATAAGAAAGCACTTATAAGCAGATTAAGCTGGATAAATTTCATAACCGATGTCATAAGGACGCGCAGGTTTGCCTTCGGGAAGGTGCGAAGTGCTGCAGAGGGATGTATGTCACAAATCATAAACAACTGAGTTTGGCTGGTGAAAATAAACTTCTGATCTTCAAAATCTAACCGGACACTTGCAAAGCTTGTCCATCCACGCGAAATTGGTTGCCCTCTATCGTTTCAGGCGCACGCATCGATTCAGTGTTGTAGATCAACTCAACTCTGCATAAATAGGCCAATCCCAACATCTCGAAGGTGGTCTGGCTTCCAATCAGCAGTTGGTGTGAAGCTTTCTTTATGCAGGCCAGCAAAAGCGCTTGCAGTGGCGTCAAAGCGATTTCACAACAAACTGCAAATAGTAACATAACAACTGAACCACTTATACTAGAGGTGGACAGATTGATCTTAGGATGATATGTGTATCATACGAGTAAAAAAGTCGTACATATACTTTTTCACTATTTTTTGGTATCTCTCCCCACAAAAGTACAAATTAGTCAATGCTTCACAGCAAGAAACTAATAGCTTGAATGGAGAACTGCTTGTTTTGACAAAAATTTGATTATATTTGAACTGTGATTTGGGGGATTTTATCAGTCAAATACTTTTTATGAGTTATTTCGAATTTGCGAGACATGAGTTCACCACAGTGTCAAAATATGAATCTAGGAGAACAGAAGTTTTGTCTAATGCATATATGGAAAAATCGGTATCTGAAGAAATATCAAGTTTAGCGGTATCAGGACAGTTATCGCTGAAAACCTGGTGCATTCATACCATAAAACGCTTATATAATGTTTATCAAAGGCTCATAACTAACATTGGCATTATTTTTAAAAATACGTTTTCTGTGATAATTGAAGTTAGCCATGTTTTGATAAGTAAGCCCTTTTCCGCTCTTTCTTCTAAACGTTTGTGAATTTATCGTAGTGATTTAAGACTCACTCAATTGCCACTTATTAATTTTTGTTATTGCTTCTTCCGAAACTGCCAACACGTGATAGACTTGTCGTGCACTATCAATTAAATGAGAATGTGTAAGCCCTTCAAGAGTATTAAGCTGATTTTTGAAAGCAGGTGAAATCGTTTTCACCACTGATCCTGATTTAACCCAATTTTAAGCTTTTTAAATTAAGCTGAAAGGTTAATAAAACAGTATTTTTATTTGATACGCTTTTTGGCAGTATATCTAATTACTTTCTTTTTCTTCTCAAAATGACTAGTTCTCTCAAGGTTTAATGTGACTCGTTGCTTTTGAAAGAAATACGAACCCAAATCATGTAGAAAAACGTTAGCCTCTGACTAAACAGCAAAGATCAAATTTTGTCAGTTTCAAATTGTAAGCTTTCAGGTAATTGGCAAGTCAAGTTTATTTACTCACTTTATGGAAATAAATAACTTTTTATTGGGTGGTTTTTCATGACTGATAGACCCTTTAATAAATTGGTACAAATGTTGATGCCATGCATATGCTAATAGAAAACTACCTCACTTTGTTTGACTCAATATGACCTGCATAGCGAAAACGCTTTCTCGTTTGACAAGTGTATGCACCATGTTTCCCTGTAATTTGCGAATTTTAAAAGAATAAATTTGATAGCATTAATTGAACAATGAATCAACCGACCAATCACACAAAGAAATAAAACGTAACGAACTGGTCAAAACAGAATTGGCATATGCAAGTTAAAGGTAAGAATTAGAAAATTCGTTGTCGTTATATGCAGTTCTAGTACAGCAGTATTTTTGAAGAGATTGTTGGCTGCACGTAGGTTAATTATCAGTTGCCCAGAAATTGCAATGAGATGAGTCACAAACAAATATAACAACGTTTTTACTTTTTTATAGCGCACTTTAAATGAATCAGACATTCTTTATTTTTGCTTAAAAGTTCTTAGCCGTCGAGGCACATACATTTTGTCTTTGTTGACTCTTTTTTATCATTTATCTGAATTTTATCATAACCTTATATGCAGGCTGTCCACTTTTCAACCTTCGAGTGTGTGTATCGCATAACTTAATTTAGTTTTTTCAATCTCGGCAAACATGCTGATGCGACAGGAGGCTTCAAACCATGGCCGTCACCATGGGGTACATGGTTTAAAACCCTCCAAAAAGTTCAAGCCCCGTTTACCATGGCGGTGACTGAAATTTATAAAGATTACTGAATTGTGACTTTTTGTACTGAATCTTCAGGAACATAAAAATCATTTAAAAAAGTGAAGCTAGTACTTTAAAGTCGTTCGTGAAATTAACGCATAAATGTGAAAAAGTCAGATGTGGCTCAAAGATGAAGTAGTGAACGAGAGGCAAAGCCATATAAAACAAACTTAAGCAACTGTGTGAGAAAAGTTGATTTCACAAACCTAATTCGTCCTGTGTTGACTCTGAAGCATCGATGCGAGATGCTGTCATGCGAGACTGATTTGGTCTCGCTTTGAGATAAGGTCTGAAATTCGGGAGTTACTGCACTTTCGTCACAAAAGAAGAAGAGGATCGGCGAAAAGATTATGAATATTTAAAAATTATTACCACAACCAAATTCACAAACTCACCGTAGTGTATATCCTCCCAAAAACTGCAATTAAATATACGATTGCAACGTACGTTCCTTGGCGAAAATTGTGGGTGTTCAAAAAACAAACCTTCTTCATCTGCGTCTCACCAAATGTGGCCTGGACCTTTTATGTTTGTTTTTCAGCATATTCAGTCACCAAATTATTCCCCTTTGCATTACGAAGGAACAATGAAATTCATGTGCTATTGGATTACAACCCAGTTCATAAGACATGCTCCAACTTCGTCATCTACACTATCACAGATTTGCAACGTTATTTTTCGTCACACTTGCGCTATACTGCTAGCAGTACAGAATCTCAGCTGCTATATCTGCAGTTATTATTTCAAGGTTAAAATATCGTATAAAATATGTGCTCTGAAGTAAATTTTAACAAATCAAAGTTTTTACAGAAGCATTTTATGAGACGTTCGTGGTTTTAGAGCTTTGTCACAATTGGTGCAATGAAAACTACATTTAATAAGAATTGATTGGAACTAAATTGACGTAATGGCTAAATGCTTGATTCTCGCTGCATTTTCGTTTTCTGTAAAAATGAACGCATATTTTGTAACTTACAACTGGATTTTCATTCGTTGAAAAGATCTTTAGTAAACACAAATCTCAAATATGATTTATTTGAAATAATTTAGTGTTGATTTCAAAACATTTTTATGCAGAATAACAAAACATTTTTCTTACCATGACTGTGCCAAATTCCCAAATGCATTTACTTTCAAAATTGGAATTTTGTGCCTTAGAGTGCTGATTGTGCCAATGCAAAGCGATAAGGATGCACTCTAATCAACCTTTGCCGCATAGCAGTTACATGTCCAAAATAAATTTTTATTCGCAACTTGATAATGGATAATATTGACAAAATCCTCTCGAGGTACTCCTCTTTTTCGCGGTGGGGTTCATCCCTTATCGATTTCTTTTGTTAATTGGACAGTTACAATCCAAGAAATGCACTGTATTGATGAACGCAGTTTGTTGGATGTGACAGGTTGCAGCTTAACTTGTTTTGTCCAGCAACAGAACCCTAATAGTTACCTGAAGCTTTTCTGCCTGGTTAATTTGCACTTTGCTTTCGTAGACCAAGATTTTGTCAGATTCGACGGTATCTTATCTTATCATAAAGGATTTTAGATGTGGACATATTCGTGAATTGCAACTGGTCACTGAGGTCTGTGTAAGTTATTCTATTGCTGTGGTGTGCGTTTCGAATAAATCGTTTCGAAAGATGTTTTTTGTGGTTTTGAAAGTAATTTAAAATTCTCAAGAAATGTAAACATTCAAAAACTAATGATTCATAGCAGGAAATTAAAATAATTCATAGCAGGACTTGATTTGAAGGGTTCCCACAAAGTGAAAACAACTTCGTGTAGATATATTATTCCTTGTTATGGTTTCGCAAAAAAAGAAAAAAATGTCAACTGATTTTCTTCAACACGCATGCCTTTCGTAATCAGTCAACACTTTTCTCAAATGACTAAACTAACTAAAACGTTGATAATCATTTACGATAATCCCAATTTATTATTCATCAATGCTTACATTTCAAAACTTCCCTTGAAACATTCGTCTAAATTCATTAAAAGTGCTCTTTTGCGAATGGTGGAAACTGATCTTTTTTAGCTATCTGAAATGGCATCACTGGCAGCTAATTACATTCAATGTTCCTTCTGAACAGTGCTGCCAGAGTTGTGAATTTGGCCTCTGGTTGAAACTTGTTGTAAATGCAAATTTTCAGCCGTATCGCAGAGAGACTTTGCGATATAAGTTTAAATCTAGAATGTCAATCCTCAACCGAGTGTTTACATGGGTTGGTGACTCATTTGCTGTCTCACTCATCACCAGTCGCCGCGCTTTCTTGCTCATAAAGCCTACAACCAATGTAAACTAACGAAAAGATTGTGGAGTCATAGGGCACTTCAAACGATGAATCGAAACAAGATTGGATGACGATTGCCCGATTCGTGATTTTTAACGCTTTCCTTGTTTGCTTTTAACAAGAGAAGGTTTTAGTAATCTCCAACGTTCTTGCAACTCTGTCGAGACCAGTGGTTCAACTATTTCAGACTTTTCAACTTTCAGTGAAGTTGTCTCAATGCGAACAGACGAATACTCGGAAAAGTTGTGTTAAACCTCTGTCGTGTTTGTATAACAACCTCTTGGTCTTTCCGTATGAGTATGTGAAGACCAAAAGCTGCTGGTCAACATGGGTTTTGTTTTCTGAACCAAGTCATTATAGACGGCCATCAGCTCAAGATACTCAAAATGTGCAAAGCAACTTAATATCTTCATCGTTTCGCGCATTCGGACATGTCAAAGTAAACGATAGTGATTGCTTTTTCTTCCGACCGTCGAAGAGGAAAGAAGCTTTGTTTATAAATTCACACATGGTTGAATTGATGTGAAATCTCGCACAATCGTTTGTTTGTTGTGATTATGACTGGTTGCTCATCTGATGTCCTAAGCATTTAAGGTTACGCCCTGTAAGCTGCGAGGGACCCACACAGACCGCTAAAGGCGTAATTGAATTTAGCAGGAAGTTCGGGGTTATTCAATCTTAAGCAAGTCATAATTATTTTCAACGTTACCTCCCGTTTGCATTCTCAGTTACAAGTAACTCACTGGTGTGCACTGCGTTCACCTTTCAATAGACGATAATATGGCGTCAACGAGAACTCTTCCACGGTTGCTGCATTTCTACGCGAAAACAAAAGGTTTTAGGAGCAGCAGCAGTCGTTTGAAAAAACCGATGTTGCTGGGTCTGTGCACTAGTGAAGTGGTGAACAATAAAAATGACCAAACTTTTTTCTCATTATTGCCAATTCGGCCTTTACAACTTTCATTGCAGATTGTCTTCCGGTTCTCTGAATCGCGCATGAAAACTTACAAACAAGACAAATTTCAAGCACGTGCTCTGCAACCACATCATTTCGCCCGAAGTGTATGAGATCAGGTTGCCAACTGAGCAAACATATGTTCGAAAAGCGCTGCTGGTCTTCAGAGCAAACTAAAATGAGGTCAGCTCTCCGAGCAGACGTTCACTTTTATCCACAGCTGAAGATTTGAGTGATGGCTGAACGTATCGCAAATATTCCATGTGAGTCGAACAAACGCTGTCACGTGCCTTGAAAAAGTTTTGAAGAATAAGATAACTACAATGCAGAAAAATTTCTCATCCTACCACCTGCTTCTGTTTGTGATAATGTCGTGTCGCTGGTTCAAAGCATTGAATGAAACCTCTCACGAACGGACCGGCTCTGTTTTTAAGAAATCAAAGAGAAATGTGTGTACAGTAAACTTTGCCTTAAGCACAGCATTATAAAGCCAGAAACCTGGCAACAGGTAATCTTTGATCTTCGCTTTAAGACTTGTTTCCTTTCAAAGGGCCGGAAACAAAAAGCAGCTGACCAACGATGGTCCGTGAGGTAACTACTCGAAAAACTAATGCTAAATACAATAACTATTAAACTTGCTCGGGACTTACAAGGCTTCCGTGATTTGAGAACATTTGCAAAAGAGAATCAACTACAAAAACTTTGTGTTGCAGTGGTTGATATTGCTTATTATAGCACACTAATAACTGTTGAACACAGTGCTTTCGCATATTTCACATTATTTAATCAACATAAAAAGGACTTGAAGTTATCGTCCCGCTCTTACTGTGTTTCGGGAACAATTGTTGGTGCGGGAGGCCGCAAATTTTTTCTTGAAGTATGTGTGTTTCTTTTTTAAACCGGTGTCTCCCAGTCAACCTGCTGTAATTTTGCTTCAGCGATCAATTTTGCAGGTACAAAAAAATTATTTCAGAATATTTTGTTGTTGCTGGGTATTTTTACCTGCAATGAACTTTCCTGAGATAGCATTATGTTGTTAATGTCGATTACCTTCTAACGGATATTGCTTACAAGACCTTGAAAGCAGTCTTTGAAATGCTGACATTCCTTAAGCAACACTTGTTTCCGAGTTTTGCTTGACTTGGTTTGTGCCTGCTACCAGTAGAAATATAGCATGTACGCGAACCACTGGTAAAACTCATGCGAAAGTGGAGCTTTGAACGACGTTTTTTGCAGCAGTTCGTCGACAGAATAATTATTTTTATAGGCTCTGACCGACACGCCCGACGCAGAAGTCACTTTTGGATTACGCGTCGACATTCATCTTTTGGTGACTTGAAACCTATTTCAAAGCAGTTCATGCGATGTTTACGAGATGGTTAAGCTTTTATTCTTTTTTCTAAAAGTGGGACGGCTCTTTGTTTCTACTGTTGTGTAAACACTTTGCGCAATCATTCAGACAACCAGTACAGGCTGCTTTTGATGTTCAATCCTTTGTTTTGGAAGAGCAGAGTCGTTTTACAACGTGTCAACATTCAGCTTGAATTAAGGTTCGCCTGTAGCGGCTGTCATCAAACTAGACTTTTCAAACAACTGTTGAGGCCAAAACAAAGTAAAGGTTTTTTATTCAACTCATTTTTGTGCATGCAAAACTGGCCTTTAATTTAAAGTTACTGAGCTGTTTCAGAAATGAGTTGAAGCAACTGGGTCTGCCCGATAATGAAGCGAAGCTGGTTACTATAGCTGTGCACAACAGCTCATCAACATTCAATGCATATTATGCACTGGTTGCGGCCTGAATCATCTCTTCTCAACTGTTGTAGCATTTCTACTCGTTGAACATGGCACCGGTTGTGGTTTTTCCAAAATATTTTAACTTCAAAGTTATAACAGGTCAACAAAAAAACACTTTTTGTACTAAACGAGAATATGACATAAGTTTTTTAGATAACTTTTGGGTGCTGATTCCAGATTTGGCTTGTGGCACGTCACGTTTTGGAGTTACAGCGAAAGGCTTTTTTGGGTATATAGACAGTTGTGCGCTAATATATTAGCTTTTGTTTCCAACTGAAAAATGACCTGATAATTCAGTCCATATAAAGTTTGTTAATTTATTATAAATGATCAAAAAAACAAGTTGAAGAAACAAGCAGAGGACTCCTGGCCTTGGTAGTGGAACTCATAAAACTTCTACAAGTGTTTTGAACAAGATTTTCTTTTAAAAAACGTGGCTGGATCACCATGAGACAACATCCAGCAGGCGATACCATGATTGATTCTTTTCAGAACCCCTGGTATCTTGCTTCCATAGCTTGAATATAATTCACCCTGGTAGCCACTCATGACATCAAGGTTTTCCAAAAAACATTGGTGTGAATGAAAAAAATGCATCTTTAGAGATACTGTAAATGCAAGACCATCTCCATGTAAGCTAAAGCAATTCTGCAACTTCTGCTTAAAAACAATGAGCCTTAATGTTTCTTATAAAGATCGAGCATATCCACCTGAATGCCTTCTGAACTTGTAATTCCAGTGCATTCTTAACTGGACATTCTTAACTTGAAGTTTCGATCTGTCAAAACCTTTACAAATCTAGAGGCCTACAAAATTCCTTCTTTCAATTTAGCTTTTCTGAGATCAGGTAACTTGTCTCACAATTAGTTAAATTAAAGCTACTGGAATTGCATTTGGCTATTGGTTTCACAAAAATTTTTTTCAAGCCCAATTTTATATGCAGAGGTGACATCAGGACTTATCATCATTTGCTAATGGAGGATGCTGAGCTCCTGAACACTGATCATTCCGAGAACATATAAGCTTCTTGTGGACGAATGTTGCTTTTCATAGTGATCCGCAGTAGCACCTAGAGTGGTTGTCCCATAAACATAGAAAACAGCACTACTTGGTAACTCCTATGTGCATTCCCATTAATAAGCTTAAGACCTTGAGAGTTCCACACAGGCTCCACTGGTAGCCAGCTTAACCAACTAAAAAGCATTCAATATAGTCTGATTGTTATCTAACGATTCATTCAAATGAACGGAATGTGCAATGGGGATTTAATATTTTAATATGCCTGTGTACACAGAAATAGCAATATGTCACTCAAAAAAACAGATTCTTGCATTTAAATCACTCAGTTAAGGTTGGTAAACTTGCTTTACTTTCGTAAATGGTATGTCAGCTACATCAATTATTATTATATGTTACGTCACAATCCAAAACAATGATATCTTTTGTTGTTCATAGGCCTGTGGTAGGCTAGGTAGCTGGTAACCACAACATACAGATATCTCAAAAACTAGATGTGCTACAAAAAAATAATAACATTTTTGAAATCAGCGTCAAAAATTCTTTTAGGGGCACTTATTGCAATCACCGTTTAAACTTTGCTGTTGACCAGTATAATCGATTCCTTGACCCTAATGAAGTGGCCATCGAAGTCCACTCTGAGGAGAGTTAGGTTGGTTAATTCAATCACAACCGACAGTACAGAAACGCCAATGCAACATGGCTTTTCTTGAATGTTAATTTGTTAAATGCAGAAATTCGTAGCAATTATTTTTGTAATTTCTCTTGGTGTTACGGCAAAACTGCTGCAATTACCGAGCCCAAGTGTTACTCCAAGTAAAATTTTCTTTTGATGCAGACCACATTTGCGCAAGCTTGCTTAAATAACGTTCCTCGTTTCCGAAATTTCGTTTAAGAGTGAGGTAGAGAAAAAACTATTCCAAACAAGTTGCTTGAGGTTTACTATATTGGTTTTACAAACGCTTAGGTAATCTCAATATGCGTTTAAGTTTTTATGAAAAAAGTCAATAGTCCAAGTTAAAAAGTATACCCATTTTTATTGTTTAAGGGCGCTTCTGTACGAAAAGCTACGTTTGGGGAAAACAGTAAATTCCAATAGTTATGTATTTCTATCCCTCAGTTATTGCTGTCGGTCTGCTTGACTTATCTCTGTTATACCTGAAATGTGAACAACAATTTCTTGATTCTGTTGTATACCTAAAGTTACTACTTCGATTGGTCACAGGCAGTGAGCCTGAGATCCTTTTCCACATTCAGTCTATACTGCCGCATTCAAGCTTGGAAGGCAACAAGTGTTTTCAAAGACGTCCGTGGAGAATGAGCAAGATCTAAACGCTGCTGAGTAGAAAATTTTTTAATTACTAAATTGTAAATTTCATTTCTATTAAACTATCAAAGAATCGTTTTTGTCAATGGAAATTCAGGTGCGTTCAGGTTTCCAGCCGAAGGAACTAAAGCAGTGGTTCTCGACCTTTTTTGAACCAGGCCCAACTTTTGTCTTCAAAAAAATCTTAGGTGTCACCAGAACTACCACATGTCACAGGGGCGGATCCAGAGGGGGAGGTTGGGGCGATCGCCACCCCAAAACTTGCGAAAGTATCTTTTTTCACAATGAATTTGTAAAAATTGGAAAACACCATTCGGGATGTGAGGACATTTGGTCGTCCATTGTTTTGTCACAGCAGTGTTGAGAAGTATACTTACAGTAGCGATGCTGTTATGAGACTTGACTAACAAATAATACTGAAATCGCACCCCCTAAACTTACTGGCTGGATCCGCCCCTGACATGTCAAAAGTATTCGTTTTTGCTCCGTCACTACAATGCTAACTACGTGATATGAATTATAAATGCACAAAGTGTATTCAAAGTCATAGCGATACCTAATAACATTGTTAATAGGAGCTTTGTGCTTGATGTTGGTTTCATATCTGTTTGATTCGAGGTTCCAGTTTAGTCAGTTTCAGTCTGAAATGGCCACACTTGGTTATTTCTAATTGATTTATCTTAGCATGCAGCAAATCCGCAACAACACTAAACCCACATTCAACCATATAAGATGACGAAAAACTTATCAGTTTTTGCCTTGTCAAACTACTCGCGCGGGGATATTTTTTAGCCTTCCTCGGACAGCGCATCATGGTTCTTTGATCTTAACAAGAGTTTTCACGGATTCATCTTGCTGTAACTCACATACTTCCTGTTGGCATCCTGTTGCGGATAAATCTACTAAAAGTGGTTGAGTCAACCAAGAAGGGAATTTTATTGCTTTCAGATCATGACATCTTTCATTGAAGTCATTGATCACCATTTCAAAGTGTTCAGCAATAACCGTATTTGCCTCTTGAGTGACATCACATTCTTTTAACCAAGGAAATTGGACATCGCTCTTTGTCAAAATATCGCTTGTACACAAACTGAGAAATGTCACAAATCCAGCAGCACAAGACGGGAGAAAACTGTGTTTTGGAAAAGCATTGATCTGCATTGGCAAGTAAAATAAAAGCTCAGCAGCTTTTTTCTTTTCACGAACGGTAGGCAATAAGGTGTGACGTAATAAAACGACAAGTATTGTATAAAAGTTCAATGAAACATGGAAGTAAACAAGTGAACCAGCTTGAAATATCTACCAATAAGTTTGATTGTGAACAAGTGAATTTTCATTTTGTACTCTCACCAAAAGTGGTTCATACTATCTTCAAAAACCTCACCAAAATTTTGCCAGTCTCCATTGGTCACGTTGAGAACGACTGAATTAAAGGATTGCATTATAGATATAAATGCACTAGCCATGCAAAATCAGCTCGCATATACAAAATATCGTTGCCAGTTAGGTAAAGTCCATACAAAGCAAACATTTTTTTTCGTGTTTTTATTTGTCAATTAAAATGTGAAAAGGTTTGACGTTTAGTACTGCATCTAGTAACGAAAAAAACATATCATTCAAACTGAAAACGAAAATAATGCCTTGAACTGAATTAGTGATTTCGGTTTCCACACAGAAAATTTGCAGAAGTAGCAGAGCTTTTTGAAGTGGCAGCAACATACAAATCAACAAATGATGGTAGCGGAAATGAAAGAGCTACAATATTGCATGTGCAATATGCAAACCATATCAGTTTCATCTTCCAGTTGTTGACAGTTTCTGCAGAATTTTGTTCTGTACAACCTCTGGAATCTTGTTGCTTTCTGTTACAACATGTTACAGGCTTTCTGAAGAAAACAACGCCAAAGGAGTTAGCGTTACTCGATCGCTTCAGACATCCACCGATTTCTTAACCTGTGGGAGTGTTCTTGCGGCAGCAGCAATTTATGTTTAAAAACTTCCATTTGAGGAAAATCATTCAGTGTCAGTTTGGGGAACAAAATATGAAGAAACAATTCGGCTACAGACTACAGTGATTTGACGAGTCGGCAGTTTGACATGATGCTTATAAGTCAGTCTTGCGACAGGTCAATGCTGGACCTATCGTAATACATCCGTTGCCGAAATATCCTTTTTTCAAATTGAAATGTTGACAAAATGTAACATTGCAGAATTATATAACACTGCTTATCTTTCAATTGTCTCCAAACTTTCCAGCAGTGATGTGTTTCTATTGAAGCTTGACGTTTGACACCTTTCTATGTGGAATTTGGCAGAATAAAATCAATAGCTTGCAGTCCTTAGTTACCAGGCGTTGCGATATCAACAACCAACTCCAACACACAGATTGCTTCTCAAGAGAAGTCAAGCCGTTGCTGTCAAGATAAAACATTATAAATTTAGAGGTCTATAAGGGCCCTGCAAGACTGGCATTTCGTAATAAGAAACGATTAAAGAGTAATCTTTTTCGGAGTGAAGTGGAACAGATGGTATGTTAGTCCATGCTTCTTGTGTGGATATCGAAATTTAATAAGGGTTTTGATCAATGCCTTACCTACCTTTTTGCTGTTTACATCTGTTTTTCTGTAAGTGATTTTGTCTCACCAAGTCCAGGAATATTTCTAAAATCAACAAGTACATCAAAGATTCTGTTTCAACAAGAGCTGAATTGGTCCACTAAGTAGGCAAAATGTATGTAGTCTACTCTGAGAAGGTCATAGTTAGTGTATGTTTCATGACTGTGTGAAAAGATATTTTTCGATAGAATACATAATATTTATACAATAATCTTGACAAGTATAGTGTATGGTTTTAAAATCAACTAATCACATCAATCATGTATTGTCGTCGTACAAGCATGGAATACTTTAACCATGATAAAACAGGAAATGATCGTGACAAAGCAAGAAACCAGCAGCGGCTATGAACTGAGTCAAACTGCAAGTGGTACTCACAGTCACGTCATCTCCGCACATACGGGCACATTAGTATGTTGAAACATTGACAAACAAACGTTATCTTAGTTTTCTAGTAAATATTTCTTGGAATGCAACCTTCTCTTTCAAGTTTCAAAATCGTTTACGATTAATAGCTCGCTAAGTTCCTTTGCACGCATGCGCCAATGGATGCAGAGCGTGTTTTCAATGTTTTACTGAAGTCTATGTTATTGTAATCGTAAACATACGCCTCAAGCCCAGCACTAAGTGGGTCACGTTCAAACTGAAAGCGGAAGGTATCCAATCAGGCAAAGCGAACAATAAATGCCTAGCTGCTGTTATTTCACTGTCGTAGATCAGCAAGATACATTGAATGAAAATTTTGTCTTGCCCTAATCAGCACCTAAACATAGTGTTAAAAGGTTGATGTGCGCATTTCGATCAAAAACGATCATTCCGCTTAAGTATTTTTTGCGCTCAAAGTCATGTAGAAAGTTTTGCAAACACTTTCATTACCAGTGCAAACTTGGATGAACTAGAAATACTTTATTTCAGAGCAGTGGGGCAAATCTTCTCAGGAAAAAAATAATTTTGAATTTATCGAGAAATCTTTTTTAGATGTTTGCGTTTTGCAAATAAATGATAAGAGTCAAGCATATTTTTCTGAACATTAAAGACATGCAGAGATCTTTCGTTTTTTATTTTGATCCATGACGATGTCCTCGATATAGTCAAATAGGGTTCAATTTGGTTCGTTTGAAGCATTGATACATATACCTGAAAATGAACAACGCTGCAAGCATCATATAATATTTACTTTTACATGTCAAATATGTCAAACCTTAGATCTTAACGCAGATTACCTGCAATGATGCTGAATAAGTATTTCATGGGGTAATAAGAAGAAAGCCGCATCGAAAAAGAACAACGATTAAAATCCCTATACTCGCCTAAATGACACATACGAATTATGGAGGTTGGTGGAATGCAACAGATATATGCAGATTGCATTATATAAACTTTTTTACATTTTGCTATGCCTGCAAACAAGTCATTTCTACGTAGGTCACCGTGATTTCTTGTCTTTGTAGCAAATGGGAAATAACCTAGAAAGCTGTTTCGCTTGATAAAATTTGCCTGGTTACCTGCACTGGTACAGAAAATATAAATCGCGCAATGTGCGCATTGCCACTATGCACTGAGAAGATTAGCCGCGTAGGCAGAAAACAAAACACGACACGTTTTTCCTCAAAGCTTTGTCACAATTGCCCTTGATCGAACACAGCAATTGGTGTGTCAGTGAATAATAAAATTCCACCTGGACGTGTTTTTTGCACGATCATAAAGCTTGCGCACTTGCACTGCGGTGTCAAATGTATGCCCACTTACGTCATTCTCTTACTTCAGTTTCTTCTGTTTTTTTGTTAACTTGAAACCGAAACGGGACGCTCGCCGTCTTTGGGCGAGATCCCTACTTATACTGTACAGTCTCAAATAGAGTGTGACAGCTTCTGCTAAAGCTGCTTCGGATCGATTGTTACACTACGAACAGCAGGGTTGAGTGAGAATTAACTTTGCCCAGGTGAGGAATGCAGAGGATGTTTTATTTCCGTACATATGTTTTTTTTCTTGGAGTTAAGTAAGACCTAACTTGCATGCATTACTCACACTGCTATTTTCGACGACGTAAAATACTGTTTATTGCCCAGAATTGGATGAGCAAAAACTTAAAACATCTACCAATTTTCTTTTGCTACCTTGTCCGATCAGAAATCATTGAAATGCTTGCCTTTGAAAATTGTTGGTACATCACCTACAGTTTGTTCGATTTATTTCAGTGCATCAGAAAAAAATGCCTTTTTTAAGTATTTATTATTTGCGAATTGTCATTTATTTTTCACTGAGAGGAAAATATTTCTCTTAAAACTTGCAAAAGCAATGAAATGCAGAGAGCTTACGCACTTAGCTGATTTTTCAATATTGCAGCAGGACAATCTAAAAATGATAATCGAAAAGAAGTACTAATAAGCTTTGAGCACTCTATCGCAACAGCTTTCTCCGAAATAGCTGCAAGCTGTAAATTTATATCATAGGCATCTGAAGCCAAAATAAATGTAAGTTTTTTTTGGTTTTGACGTAGAGCTCAGCTTAACCTCTTCGCTCTGTATTGACAATCTATCAATGAAAAACAGCAAAACTTCAGCAAGCGACATATCCTATAAAAATCAAATATTTTTTACCTCTGAATACCGATCGCCTAAGTGATCTTGCCTTGAAGTTTGTGTAAAATATCTCACAAAAAGCAGAGTCAAAAACAGTTGTTAAATTTCGCACGAAAGTGTTTGCGGCTAATTGCTTTAGCAGAAATATTTCCTAACGGTTTTGTGTTTTTTGCGATATACAAATTGTTTGAAATAAGATACGTCGTGCGTTTCAATATCAAGAATGCGTATTCGCTTCACTTTGACTTCTATACAAAGTGGGTCTTCCAGGTTGGAGAAGGAAGAAATTTCCGAATTGCCCTTCCTGCTGTCGGTCATGGTCGCGGTATGCACGATCAAGCCAAAAGAATGTCACATGGATTGTGGAACGATGCCCGATTGAGGTTTTGATAAAACAGCTCTATTGCATTCCGTAATGGAAATCCACATAAATAAATAATGCAATGTGGATATGGAGTGTTACGGTCCTCAACATTGCTTCAGAGCCAAACAGCTTAAAGAGGAATATTTATATGCAAACCAGAAGCAACAAAATATCAGCCAGCATTTAAAAAGACATCTTTTTATTTTCTCGTCCAGTACATCCTCATAAAAAGTAAAATGAGCAGAATATTTGCCGTCTTTATTAGAAACTCCAGATGGTGGTTGACAAAAACGGAAAAGACCTTCGAAAATACCATTTCATTATTCTAATAGGCTAATAGAATATTAGAAAATATAGATAATCGGCTTCTGCAGATAATGCGCTTTGGAAAAAACAACAACAAAAGCTGCAGTAAGAATTGCTTATCACGCATGAAAAAAGGAAATTCATTTGATACAAGATTCTGAAAGAGCGCCAACGCGTTCTACTGTCTTGCCGCTACTGATAAACGAACCTGACAGAATATGCCGTAAACAAAACCAACTTATAGTTACTCAGAGTTCAGATACGAAAAGCACAGAAACGACCCGATAACATGCTACTATATAAAAAAAACTCTTGCAGCCCAAACGTTGAATGCCACATAAATTTTTTTAGCATGTGCTTAATGTGATGCATCACGACCCATTGGATCTTGGCTTGAAAAATGAAGAAACGAGATACATTATGTTGATAGTCTTTTGGCTTTATCTTTCATCTGGCGTTGATTCTCTTCTGACGAAAGAAAATTTCCAGCGCTGAGCAAAGTTTCTCTTGCGTGCGGTGTGAATTATCAGAATCCTGTGATAGTTCAATTTGAAGTAAATTCGTTAAGAGCAGTTTTGTTTACTTTACAAGTAAGGCGATTTCGCTCAAACCTATTTTGCACAATAAGACAAACAAGATGTCCTTCTAAAGATCTTCAAACACTTGCGTTGTGATAAATGATGTTCATAATCACAACTACATGTGCGGCAAATAATAATTTATCCAGCTTTTAAATGAAAGCAGCTGTATAAAGTAAGGACAGTAGCTCACTTAAGCAGCAAATGAAGTAACTTTTCTGAGGTCTCTGTGACTGTGCTCATTTCTCCAACCCAAAAATATAATCTCGTGGTCCACGAGGCAGACAATTACAGATTTATACGTTTCTTTTACACTCGATCCAAGAGAAAAGCGTTCTATTCGCCAGCCTGACTGTGACCGTCGAAAAAATTGATACATCTTTACCAAATCAAATTTAGTTCCTAGACCAAACTAAAAATTTGACCATAATTTTAGCAACGAGTTTTTTGGGCGATTACATGTTTTTATGAGTTCTTAATTTTTAGAGAGATGTGCGTTGTGTTACCATCCCCATACATATTGCAAACAAGCTCATTTTTGGACAAGCCTTGTAAAACGGGCCAAAAGCCACCGAGATGTTCAATTACTGTTGTTCCTAACCGTGACAGACTTTACGCACCCTAAGTGGTGTCGTATTACCGTGCAACAAACGAGCAATTGCTGCAATTGTCTTTTTGAAAGACTGGTGACTTCACTGTGGTATTGCATGTCACAACAAATCAATGAATCATTGGCCAAGGGGTGCTTTATCTGTAGCCACAGTTTGCTCGCTGTTGTTTCTGTGCACTTTAGGCGGCAACCTTTGCAAATATCCTACACGATCATAATCGTAATCGTAAGAGCTGATTTACGCCTGCATAGTGCCACTTATTTCAGTCAAAATTTTTGAGTTATTTTAAGATATAGTTTGTTTTATTATATTTTGTGACGATAGTTTGGAACAGATATGGGAAGATCAATGGTTAGGGCAGTGTTTTTCAACCTTTTTGCTGCACCGGAACCTTCCGCAAATGTTTGCGTTGTTCATGCAACCCTAAGCAATGATCCAAGTGTCCATATTGCTACAACGTCATATAATTGCTGTTGCGAAATTCGTTCCAGGCAATTTCGGTCTGTTTCGGCAAAACCTCTGGCAGCCATGCACGGAACCCCAAGGTTCCGCGGAACTAAGGCTGCGGAGTCGGAGCTGGAGGAGTCGGAGGTTTTTAGATGGAGTCGGAGTCGGATTACTATCAACACTGGAAGTCGGAGTTGGAGTCGGATTTTTTGTCCGACTCCGACTCGGGATGTCCCACTGGATCATATTTTAAATCACAGTCTTAAATTGGGAATTCCTGTTGAAATGGTACAGTTTCTTTTGGAACTTTTGTTGAAACAGAGATTTCTTGCTGTGCACCACGATTTCCCTTGATTTTAACAGCCATATTTAATTCCCTGTATGTTAAGGAGTCGGAGTTGGAAATTTTGGAAAGGTCGGAGTTGGAGTCGGATATTTTAACTCCGACTCCGCAACCCTGTGCGGAACCCGGTTGAAAAACACTGGATTAGGATATATCGACACAAGTTTGCACAATAAGCAAAAATTTATCTGTCAAAAGCTTGTTTACAGCCACTTTCACTACATTTCTTCTCCAAAGTAATGGTACGAGGTGTATTTAATTAAGAATTTTTTAAACAAGCAATTTGTTTTACATCTCAATGATAGAAACAGTTAACAAGATTTTTCGTGTATCATGACTTCATTTCCGATCTTAGAAAAGCTACCAGTTAGATATGAATCGATTTTAGGACAAATTTTGTGAAGTCGGTCAATTTGCAGAACGGTATTTTTAAAATCAATGAGGGGTTAGTTATTGCTGAATGCGTAACAACTTCACGCTACGATTTAAAAGTATTTTTTCAAAAGCTTCATTGCGATGGTTTACTTTAGAACAGCTTAGTATTGGCACCAAGCTTGCTCTTGTGCGTAACGTTTAGAAAAATTGGAGTTCACATAAAAAGGAGTTCAATACAAACACTGGATAGTTATTTTAGCGTGTTTCATGTCTATAACGCCGTAATTCGTTTTCAAAAGCCATTTGTGTTTTGTTTAGAATTAGATTTAGGCTGCACTATCACCCAACTACATGTCAGTGTTAAAGCAACGCTCATCTGAACGCAAACGATATTACGAACTGACCGAGAAGGTTACTTTAAAACCAGCCAATACCAACCATATCAAAGTAATCTTGCAACCTTTGGGAAGCTTCAAAGAGAAAAAGCATATCTGCTTCCTGAGTAAGCTTTCAGCAAGTTGAGATTTCCTGTTTGTGGAACTCAGGAAAAAGTTCAAAACCTAACCAAAACAATTAACATACAGCGTTTGTTTTACCCTGCCAATGGCTGAACTGCATTGATACGATGGTCCCTCGGTTATCAAATCTGGATCTTGATGAAAAGTAGCTCCGCCTTAATTTTAGACTGGTTCTCGGTTATCAAATCAAGATCTTGATGAAAAGTAGCTCTGCATTAATGAATTGTTGAACCTATTCAACAGGATTTCGATGTAACAGGGGCGAATTCCCTCTGGACATCCGAAATCTAATTGATGGGCTTTTTCTCATCAATTTTGTATAGGCTCATTATTGTGTAATATCGGTAATAGCGCACAAAGGATTAAATAAAAAGCAATACGCTTTGGAAAAATGACTGTTAAGTACAGTAGCACTATGAGTTAATCACCTCAATTGGATGATTTTTTTGGATAGCCTTTAAATAAAACATTTCTTGCACAGGTATAGGGACGAAAATATTAAATGCAAAGCTTATTCTGCTGAGTTTGGGCAGTCCGAATGTGTTTCTTTCACTAAAAATGAAACTTCTCATAAGCAAGTTTTTATACAAAAAACATGGTCCGCGCATGTGTGGAACTGAAATTCACAGGGAAAACATCAGAACTGCTACACTTGATGAATACTACCGCCAAACCATTACAATTCAACTTCTGGACCATCTGTTGATGGTGTTGACCAGTAGGTTCAACGAACACGCTAGAAAGGCCACAATGGGCTTATATGCCTTGTGCCATCAATGATGAGGAAGACTCATGACTGGCGTCATCACATTGACAGCCCGATTGAGCTGTTCAAAGAAGATCTGCCGTCAGCACTGTCAGTACCATATGTGGTCAGTGAAGTTCACCAACTGCGACCAGTCGAAGCTGCCAACATTCCGCTACAAGCCCTGATCCAGTGTGATGAAAAGTTTTTTCCTAACATCTTCAGGCTCCTGAAAATTGTAGTTGCACTGCCAATGACAACATGTGAGGCTGAACGACGTTTCTTGGCCTTGCGCCGCCTGAAAATATTTCTCCGCACCGAAACACTAGAGGACCATTTGAACGGACTAGCCTTGCTTCGTATACACAGAAAAGTCAACAAACATTTGGACTTCGCGGTGGATGAATTTGCAAGGCGTTACAACTGTCGCTTCGTACTGCGGTGAATTTCCCAAGTGGAGGTGTCCTTAGCCCCGCTGGGCCAGTAGCAATCAAACAGTTATAGGCAGGGCTGCCATAACATCCTTATTTCTAACATTTATCCTTATTTTTATAGACTGTTTCCTACAAAATAGTTTGTTCTTATTTTTGCCTTGTGTTTTTGCTTTTGTCTAGGCCAGAGGTTCCAAAACGGGGTATTGCGGTGCCCTAGAGCGTTGTTTTGAAATTGCAAGGGCTTCGGTTGTTTGATATTTAACGTTGTTTGATATTTATTTAATGTTTGATATTTCAAATTTCATTATGTTTTTCAAAACCTTTTGGGGGAGAACTTTGTCAGACCGTCATCGAGGACCTCGGAACTTAATGCGTCTTCACGGCTATGCATTCAGTACTCATCCGAATGAACTCGCCCTGAGCCCCACCTAAAAAATCCTGGATCGGCCTATACAATAGCAATATGAGTTAATATGGCAATTTCTGAAAAGTATAGATGAGTGTTAATTAATACTTCCCTGGCAAGATCTTCATAATTTTTACGTTTTACAGAGAAATAAAGTAAACCTCTATTTCACGGAGTTCATACTTTCATGTAAGCATGGATCTTGTACAGGACTGTTTAACCTACACTGCTCCAACTCTTAGAACTTGAAATGAGATTAACTGGCAAATGTATTTTTGAAGGTTTCAGATCACCAAGCTCCTACTCACCCTTTTTCAATTCTTCGTTCAACAACACATGTTGCGATAAAATTACTTCATATCATCGCATAGTTTTGTTAGATTTCTCTATGTTATCGATATTGCATCATGCTGAGAAACTAATAAAGCACTACGCATCTCTTTTTCAGCATCAAATCACCACCACCGTCTTTCACGGCCTGAAGCGTGTGAAAATATAGTTAGGCGCTTCATTGCAAATGTGCGATTGACCTGCTGCTGGTTTTGCTCAACATACTTCACACTGGAACAAGGCAAATTTCATTCCAGCACTGCAGGTGCCATGATAGTCATTCATAAATTTGTTGATCGTTAGCTATGGCATCCATTAAGACATAGGTTCTCAAAGTGCTCCGTACGGAACCCCAGGGCACTGCGAGAGAAACCTCGGCGCTCCACTAGCTATTCGTTTACTTATTAAAATACTGACTTGTCGTCTAATTTTGCAACTGTCCAAAGAAGCAACAACGGCAGTAATAAAATTTGACAACTGTAGCGTCGAAATGTGGCAACATGGCGGCAATTGAAAGATGGCATTATCTATTAGTTCCCAATAAATATTACCAGGAGCGTAATTTTTAAAAATTTATTGTGGGGCTCCGGAAATTATGGTCAATCTCTTCATGGGTTCCATAACACCAAACGTTTGAGAACCCCTGCATTAAGAGAATGGGGACCATTTTCTTATTAAAATGTCTTGATATTTGCAAAACGCTTTCGCTTTCCAATAAAACTGTATCTGCTTTCCAACTGTTGTTCTGTACGACCTGGAAGTTTTACTTGGGCCGATTTAGTTTGTAGTACCTTCTTGATGTATTTTTTACTACAATACGTTTGACTGACTTTGTCGACCTTGAGCGAGCAATGGTTTTCCCAGCTTGATCGTCCTGGGTAAAAGTTGTTCTCTGTAGGTGAGTTTCAAGACATTACTAACTGCGAATAAATCCCTAGTAAAGTAACCGGATAACTTAACATACTGAGTTTTTCATTGGCCTGAAAGACAAATCAACCCTTTCTGCGTAAAGTTAATTTTGCCCTAATGTTCCAATGTAAACCAAATCCATCTCTGCGTGTCAGCTTTTTGCGCAAAGTGACATGTCTATTCGACGGATTTATACTTGCGTGTGGGTGGCGGTTTGCCATTGTCACGGGTCACGCTGTGTTTCTGAACCGATACCACGAACAAAAAAGTTTTTTTTTAATTGGTTTTCAAGAGCTCAAGAGTGGCCACACGCAGAGACTGCGAAAATCCTGATAAATCTCATAACTTGTTTGGAAATAGTCCAGTTTTTTCTAAACATCATGGAGTTTACAAAAGAAAATTGCGACGCAAACATTACCGGTGCGCTTCACGCAGAGTTGTGCAAAATGCACGTGTTTGCGGAGAGAAGTGGTAGAAAATTTAAATAAGAACCAAAGCCAAAACCACATAAAAAGTTTCAAAGTTTTTTTAACCTTTTTCGCATATGTTATTTGAAGGGATTGTAAATTTTGTAAAATCTTGCACAAACTTAATTTATGAGGAAATAAACAATGCTTGAAAGAGTGAAGGTAATGAAAGCAAAAAGATGGTTGCAGAAACACAAAAACAGTGGAATGTGTTGTAAACGCAGAAAGCCACTTGCATATTCTTTGTTACTTGTTTGTTCTGTGCCATTTGTTTTGGAGGCTTTCCCTCAGTTGTAATATTATAAAAATACGGAACTAATTAAATTATTTTTCTCCCTTACGGTAGAACGTTATTGACGATGCGATTCCAAGTCTTTGGACCTGGATGACAGAATTTTTGCTACTTTTTTAGACAAGTCGAGATCCCTGATAAGCACACTCAGCTCTTTCTTCTTGAATAGCTCTGGAAGTACTGAACTACTTTGGAACACACTTCCACTGCTGTTACTTGCAGAGCTTTCTACCTCTTCATGAAACTCATTATAGTCCATGGAAATGTCACGCGAATCGAAAAATTCAGTCGCAGATATTTCCTCACAGTGAGGCACAGGTCGCCGGGCAGGTTGTAAATCTGTGTAATTCCAAGTATTTTTTCTTGTGACGATTAAACACTTTTAGGTCCACCAAACCGACGTACCGGTCATTGAAATGGATTTTTGGTTCCCTCTAAACCAACTTTTCTAAAACCTTTGTTGGTGACGGACCCATAGTACATCCTGATAAAGATTTCAGACCCCTCAAGGAAAAATTGTGCAATAAATAATTGAAATGAGGTCTTAATCATCGTAGTAGTAATCGAAATGTCTGCAAAGGCTATTAGCCCTTTTGAAATATCAGAGCAAAGCTTATGTGCCACATTCATGGACCTGCACCCCTTAAATCACATTTACGGTGCCCAGGTTAAGAAACCGTGATCTAAACCAGTGGTCCCCAACCTATTGGTAACCGCGGACCGGTCAACGCTTGACAATTTTACCGCGGCCCGGGAGTACTCTATGTTGGTTGTTATTTTTCAACAGCTGAAACGTAGTTACCTGTTTGAACCATCAGATAGGGTTGCTGCATGTCCAACACTCTCACTTTATGCTTGAACACTCTCACCCTGTGCGCGCAACTGCGCTTCTATTGGAAGAATCGACCAACCCCATCAGAGTTGTAAACGGGCCTCAATTTGAAGCCAAAACCCGGAGCGACGTTTATTTTTGAAGCCCGATTTAGGCCCGAAAGCGAAATGTACCCAGTGGGTCAAGATATGCGCAACTGCAGGGTCACAAAAAAACATAGCTGCAGTCACACGTTTTTATCACACCCGAAAAAGAAAACATTGGCTCAAAACCAAAACGTTGGCTCAAACAAGCACAGACTTAGCTTGTTAGTCAACGATAATACTATGGAACGTAATGCTTCTTAACAATAGGAGAAACTATCACAAAACTATTCAACATGGCGCTATAGGCATGAAAGAAGCTATGTAGGACAGCGCTAAGCATGAAAAGCTGGTTTGTAGGTCATCGTTTCTTCAAACAAGCCATCGCGTAAGTGATTGATCTTTTTGACGCAATGCCATGGCGTGCTAATTTCCTTACCGTTGTCGTTTATCAAAAAGAGTATGAGACTAGTCCCAGCAGAGAACAAAAGAACGTAGCTGTGTTCGTAAATAGAATTAGCTAAAGGAAATCACAATCGCTTTACTCACAGAAATCACCGGGATGAGTACAACAAATGTACGTCAAGAAAGAAAGTTTTCTACGCAGGCTCGAAATCGGCCCGAAACATTTTGACAAACTTAAGCCGAACCCGGCCCGAACCAGAAAAGGCCCGACTTACAACTCTGAATCACATGTCCAGAAAGTGAAAGATTGTGGTGTAACCACCAGTATACATTTAGTAATTTCGCGACCGGTCCGCTAAAAATACGTACCTGCCACAATTGTGGCTTACGCGGGTCTTAAAAGGGGTGTGCCTTTATTGATATTTCTCAAGCTTTCTACACATTCTTTGCAGTCAAAATTAAGTGCCAATGGGACATTGTGGTCACCAAGCTTCACTACGCGAGATATACCTTCCCACACAAAATTACTCATAGATTTCCTTTGATGTTTGAAGGTATGCTCCTCACAGATGTAAAAAACTTGACAGGATCATTACAACAGCTTCTTCGTGATGAACTTATAACTAACAAATACAACCAAACCAATATGTAAAATTCGGTATCCAAAATATATGCAAATCTGTGATTAAGATCATACAAATACTGAAGGAAAATGTGAAAGGTTGTAAATTCAGTCACAGAGGAATACATCCTATCAATGACAAACCCCGAACGTATTGTAAACCTTCATTAACAAACTGAATTCTTATTTGAATTAAAGAACTCTCCATTTTTTCCAAACATTAGTTATGTGATCATGAGCTCAAACTAACATCGTGGTATTCTTTTTTCTGGCTAGAGAACTATTAAACTTTGATAACAACATCTAGCATACAAAAATATTACTACAAAATGAGATATTGACATGTGATAGGTGAAGGGAGTAAAGTAGCCTACTCTGTACATGTTTATGAGCAACACAAAGAAAGTGCAACTTATCAGAATGATAACCCTACTGCATAGGCGTTGCCTGGGAGCCAAGGGGCCATAGTCCACCAAATTTCTTGCATATCTTGTTGTTTTGTGCTTTGTGAGGCGGTGTCCCAAACAAAATACTGTTGCTCGCGTGAAGTCAAAGTATTTTCTCCTCACAAAATATTGGGCTGGCTACGCCACTGCCTTACTGTTACACTCCTATCGCCTGGTTTACTGTGTGTTGGTGTACAGTTTACAGAAAGCTAAGGAAATCACTCGTGGTGCTGAAGGTATATATTACAACAGCATACCTAAACTGCAGTTAAATAACCTGTGCTGTGAAAAACAGAGTCTGAAGTATTATTGTAAATCTCAAAGCATGTTTTCAATGCCGTACTTTATTACTGAAGTCATTGGATGCTACAAAAACAGTTGGACATGTTGAAGTATCTGGTCCTGAATAAGGATTGCATAGTGCATACTACCTCAGAGACATTTTCAATACGCATGTTACTGATTCTTGTTTTCACAATTGGCAGATAACAAAGTTAACGACTTTTCTCTTGTCATAAAACAACATATCAATATCTTAAAGACTGGAGCCAATTCAAAGAAACAGATGTCGTTTGGGACTCAGCAGTCCGAAGCTACCCAGAAACTGTTAAAATGTTTTCGGCGCTCGAAAAAAATTTTTTTGCTGGCCAGTGCGCAGCATATCAGTGGTTGTTTTTGGTCCTGAACTGTTGCGACTATCAATTAAATGACGTTTTTATAAAAATGGCAACCAGAGTTTTTAACAGCCATTAACAAGCTGCCAACTTCTTACTTGAATATTAAAAAAGACTTCAAATGTGTAACGAAAATATTTGTGAAATATCTACCAGTTAGTACCATCAGCATACCACAAACCTAAAGCCCCATGATCACACAGTGGGCACAAATGTTAGTCAACGAAGCAAAAGCAACATGTTTTTCATCAAACCGTCTTCCAAAACTAATCGCCGTCATGGTTGAAAGGTTTCAGAGTGTTTTTAATCTTTAATCGAAAATGAAGCAACTCTAAGGCAAAAACGAAATCCAAAACCAAAAGTATTTGCCACGTGGAACCGCTAAAATGCATTTATTCAAACATGTTGAAAACTCAAGTCAGTTATTTGAGTTTAATACAAAATTATAGTAGCTGTGCATTTTTAAAACTAAGGTAAATTCTCTTTATATATCTTCCTTTGCAAATGTGTGTTATTAACAAGTGGACAATATGTTGTGTATCCAAATAAGACACGGGGTAAACGGTTTGCAATTATACACAGTAGATATAAAAAACTCGCAAGAATATTACAAAGACGTTGTTGGTATATTGAGGATAACATAAAACATCAAATATGTTTCATCAAATGTTATGCAAGTTTATGTTTATAGATGTCACACCTAGTGTAGTTTCGGCAATTTCGCTTTTTTATAATGTGGTACTGAAAGGCCCTCACTTGATTAATCGGTAAATGTAATTGATAAAAGTGACTTTAAAATCTCACAGTGGCGAATACACACATTTCTAGAATAAAAAAACATGAAATTAAGTTGCAATGAAGACGTTATTACCAAACCTTTAGTGAAGAGTTTGGATATTCGTTTTTAATTTCAGGTGAGAGCAATCTTAGCTGTAAAACCACAACTATTTTTTTAAGATCAATTTTTAGAAAATATTCCCAAAACGTATAATTCGGGAATTACTGTTAGTGTTCTAAAACCTTCTTTATTAAATTTGCGTTAGAACACCAACTTTGTGATTAGGTTGACGTCAATTAACACCAGGTTTATCAAGATAAGTACATGTTTGCAAATCCATGGCCAAAACTAATGATCTGTCTCGTGAAAATACACAATAAACAATTCAACCAGCCAACTGCGCTGTACTGTTATACACACTGCTGTCATTTTCTTGTTCCTTCGCTTCTTCCATCATTTTTGCATATTTGCTGTCGAAAAATCCAAGCTGAAAGAAACATAAATTATTTAAAATATTTCGCACTTAAATAGGAAATTAAAACGCCAGATAATGTATTTCGAACAACAAATGACTCCACAACAGATCAGCAAAATGCAAGATGCGGTATGAAACAAACACTGATATCTGCTACACTAAATCTCATATTTTATGCCTTTACCGAACTATTATTTTCAGCCATAGCTCACCAAATGATAGTGTTAGAGAGGTAATTGAACCATCAAAAGATGCAAAAGGTCTTGTATTTTCGCTTAAAAAAACTAATTATGCACTTTTTTATTTGGAATTTGTTGGGATAGTTTGACATCACGAGGTGTTCGTAATGATGTTTTGGCGGCCAGTGAAAATAAACTTGACAAAATCCGCTTCTTATGAGCCCTTACGTGACTCCCTAGCGCAGCATTAGCTCACTGAGATATTGCCAAATTTCGACCGATTTAAGGACCACTCTAGTGGCTTTTGGGCATTTGGAGGGTCACTGTAGTGGCCACCAATCATACATTCAGTTCCCGTTTCAACCGTTGTACGTTACGAAACGTTTACAATTGTGTTACTTTTGCAAAAAAGATCTGAATTTTTTTATAAAATTGAAATACTGATTTCTGGACACACGCATATAAAAAATCAAGCGGCTACATATTATTTGGGGAACAAACACTGACTTCTTGAATGAATGAAATGACACCACGGGTCTCTACACCTCAGCAATTAAACCAAACCGAATAAAATACTAGTATCATTGAAAAAAGAACATTTCGCGCTTAAAAAATTATTGGAATGCAGTTATCGCCCAAAAGACAGTTTCGTCACAAACGTGTAATAATTTGCCCAGATCGCTCAAAGTTGATCAGTCTTTCAAACCATGATGCTCATTTGCATCGCATTTGGACCTTGCCATGTTCAAATTGTTCGCAAAGCTACAGAAAATCTGAAAACACAATTTTCTAAGGTTTCAACGTCAAATGCAAGGCGATACAAATCTGCAACAAAATAACTTGCCGAAGTTCTGCAGCAGGAATATCTGGCAAGAAATCAACCGTCAAAAATAAACACTAGTCGTGGAACATAATAAAACCAGCTCTAGTCTCATGGCAAGCGTTTGGGGAATCTGCCTGCTTGTGTCTGCTTTCACACATTTGCGATGATTAGAACTTGCATGCATCTATTTGTTAATGGTTGTAAGCCACAAAAATGGCCAAAGTAAATCAATCGCAATTTGTTCCACAGGGAAACTAGTTTCGCATTTTTAGCTGCGTGCTCAGTCGTGCAAAACGCCGCAAGACAAACCTCATTGGCGAACTGCTGACACTTGAAAACAAGCATGAAAAGAAACACACGAACTGTGGCTAAGTACAGTGAACAATAAATTTTCCATTTTAAAAGGCTGACCTTCTTAGAGCTTCGTAAACTTAACTACTGCTAAGACAACCTGCGTCTAGCAATGGCTTAGATAAAGCACTTTTGTCGCTGGGATAACACCACGTGTCTGATGATGGATGCACACTGCACAGCGACAAGCCATGTGGCATTGATGCACAGGTGTTGGATTGTAGGAATGGACTCCAGCCAGAGTCTTGATGAAATGCGAAAGTAAGAGTGGAGCCGGAGTTGATTGTTTTACTAAGAAACCGGAGGCAGAGTGGGGCTGGAGTCATTTTTTGAACATTTTTTGAATAGCTTATAACATTCAATTTGAATATCAGCAGGAGTCGGAGTGAAAACTTACAAATGTTTCGGAGTCGGAGTAAATTCAGCGAAAGCAGGAGTGGAGACGGAGTCAAAAATTTTAGACTCCGTACAACACTGCCACGCGGTTTAACAGAGTGTAGCGGTCCACGAAAGATCGCGAATGAGAGAAAGACCGAGCGTTTCAACGTATTCCGCAATGAAGCGCGTCCAAGTGACAAATTTCGTTGAAATTAAACAATTAAATTGATTGGCACTAAAATAATTAATTTTTTTCTTGCTTAGGCACAAACAAACAATAGATTGGGAGCGTACAATGAAGCAAATGTGCAGTTTTTCCTTACGCTAAACACAGCTTTCTTGTTGGGACAGTTTGTCAGTTCTCCCTTTTCTTGTCACATACTTCTTTCATTTAATGTCAACGTTTTGTGGAAAGCAGTAGTAGCAGTGATTAACTCTTGGGATCGAAGATTACGAAGTCACTCTAGCCTTATGACAAGCTTTTGGGGAATCTGCTTGCTTGTTTCTGCTTTCATACTTTTGCGATGGTTAGAACTTGCACGTATCTATTTTTCAATAGTGATAGAAATTACGTTTGATCGTCATGATGATTTAGTCACAACGTAGTTTTCTCGATGATGCTCTAAATAGCTTAGTGAAACAGTACTTATGGATGCGACTTACAAAACAAATACGATTCGTTTATCTAGTCAGCCTCTATTCAATAGCATCAAGGTATTTGTTTCATATTCGTTACTGTTTATAAAAAGCTTATGAGTATTTCTTTTCATAATGGTAATCCACTTGATAATCATAACAATGTTTTACCCTCCGAGGGTTTTTTTGTTCATACCTTCCACATAACTAGAGCTGCAATTCCCAGAAGAGCAACACCAGCGAGGATTGCTCCAATAATCGCAGCAAAGTTCGTTTGAGAGGATTTTGGCGGCACATATGGAACGAACGCATTTACACTTGTGGTGATCTGTTAAACAGAACGTTTCTTCAACCTTTATTGAAACAGGTTTTGATTAATATTTGTTTAAAGTTTAAAATCGTTGCTAAAATGCTAAAGAATCTTTATAACAATGAACGTTAATAAACACATTTCTAAAGCGATTGGAAAAACAAGAACATTAATTTGAATTACAAAAAAAAAGAAACGAATTCACATATTTTAAAAGCGTGGTATATTGTATAGATGTTAGGTTTGCTGTAGCTTAAACCAACTTAGCAGTAATCTGATGTTTGGTGGAGAAATAGATAGATGCACTTTGAGTACAATGGTGAAGATTTAAGTTGAAAGAAAACGATTATCAAATTAAAGTAAAAAGTTCTAATAGACCTAGGATGGTAATAACGTTGCTTGCCATCCACTTGAAATCGTTGACCACTTGATTCAAATAAATTTAAATCAGTTATGGGATTCCATACCTATTTTCCTTTAATCAATTTTACAACATTTATTTTGTGATATTTCGATTCACAAGCGTTATCGATAACATTGGAAAAGTAAACAAATTACATTTGTCCAAGTTTTTTTCGTTTGCAACTGCATCAATCCACTTACTTTGCTGGAGGTAGCAGTGGTTTGGGGCGAAATGGGAGCTTTGCTGGTGTCAACTACAAGCTCACTGAACAGAACTGTTTTGAGTTGAGACTGAAAAAACGTTTTTGTAAAAGATATTTTTTTGATAAAAGATTTAGTACTTTAGAAACATTAACACCAACCAATGTGTTTGTAACCATAAATTCAAAAGTGTGTCAAACAAGTTATGGTCTTTCAAACCAAAACCTTGCAAACAAGATTGTTAATTTTTTGCAGTCATCATGATTTTGTCTAAGCTTTAGCTGCAATACTTTGGAGTTGTTCACTTATTCAAAAATCATGTTGGAATTTGTGAACTCCCTGGTTCTTATCCTTCTTCATTTCTTGAAAAATTTTTCACAAATAAACATTTTGGATAATTTGAAGCACATGAAGAAATCTAAAATTGGAGTACACTAAGCGGATTTTATCATTTTTTCAAGAGTAGATTTTTCCAGTAGGAAGGTTACTAAGATAAACGTACTGGAAATACTTTTTAAAATTCTTCATCTCTCCTACCAGCATAATTCCATTTCTGAATGTTTTAATTTTTTACGAACTTGATTGTAAAACAACATATGCATTAACTACATATGCTGACGCCTGCTCATGTATCATTGTCGCACACGAGCGAAATTAGGCTCACAGTTTATGCAAACCCATTACACAGAATGCACAAAGTTCATTTTTAACCCGCGCGTGGCCAACTCAAAATTTGAGGGAAATCTCATCCCTGTGCAGTTATACTACATCTGGAAAACGGCAGCAACTAGTTGTTAATCTGTAACAGCGTTAAATGTGAAACATCCTGCGGAGTGAGTAACCATGATTTATACAACCAGCAGGAAATGCAAACGTAAGTGGTATCAAATTTCCAACTGTATCATAACTGTACAAATATCCATCAAACAACAGTTTATGGTGCATGTTTGTATTATCCAGATCCACGTTCCAACAAGATCTTTCAAAACAAAATGACCAAGTGCTCCACAGCGTTCTTTGGAGCTGTTAAAACCGGTTGAGTTGTACCAAACTTTAACAGGTGCTTTAACTGCTTTGCATATTCAATAAAAATGACAAAATATGCTAGTAAGCGTGCAAAGAGGTACTCTTCAGTTTTATGTAATAATGGTCAAAGTTCAGTAAACTTCAAAGTCTTGTCGAGGTCACTCTATTATTGCTTGTTCGCGCCACATATATATATTGCTTTTCTTCGCGGACATTCCGTTCGTGGGGAATCACACATTTTAACACAACACCAAAGCAGAGGTTGCAACAGCATATGCAATCAGTCAGTTTAAAGTTTTTTTCAACGAATGGCTTGACATGTCTTTAAAATTTCTATCATGCAGAACATGGGACATATCAGGCGGCATTCTATTTTTTAAGTTTTTTTTTAATTTTTCAATCATATGTGGACCAACAAAGTGCACACCCTGTTTTTCTTGCGTTTAACCGCTGAGACGCAGTCGATTTGCTTCACGTATTCGTTGCTGCAACAAGCACCGCAGGGAACACTCCACTTTTAAGCTGTCCCCCCAGGCACAGCTGAAAACTAACAACCAATTTCATACCCTTGTCCACAGTGTACAATTTCACGGCACACAGCGCCTGCATGGACGACGCCTCGTCCGCCGCAATGCTGCGGCGCTGGTGAACTCCGCTGGTGAACTCCGGTCATGGAGAGCGGCATGGGAAAGGGAAAGTGCCACACCACCGGCCCGATTTTTAGTCACCCCTGCTGTTTGCCTCCCGACTGGCTCAGAGCTTCCCCGAAGTCTGTGGGTGGCACTGAATAGACGAAGAACTGGCGTCGGCCGCTTTGGTACATGACTGTACCGCTGGGGCATACTAGACACATCCAAATGCATTTGTGGCGCTAAGGAGCATTCTGCCAATCATATAATCTTCGATTGTAACAGCCTCCGCCCTCCGAACTGCCTGGAAGACCTAAGGTTCCCTAACATTAACAGCACTAAATGGCTTGTGGCAGTGGTGAAAGTAGAATAATTTTCTTACCGGAACGATCCAGTATATGTCAATACCCTCCCAAACTTTCAGCCATAAGTGTAAAAAAGCAATCAAGAGCACGTCTACTTTTGGCCCACCCTGTATTGTACATTTTTAAAATACAAAAAACGTACGGTACATTCTGAAAACCACCGTTTCAAAATCAACCAAAAAGCGTTAGGCTATAGGCTACGTGCGGCAACTTGCACTATCTCCGAAAGTGGTTCAGGCAATGCAACTTAAGTAGCTTGAGTAGTCTAAATTTAACACCTCATACTATAGTCTACTTGCTAATACTGTATTTGCAATCTACATACCCTAAAATAACAAACCTGGTACAAATACTTTACATCGTTTGCAGGGCCCTAGGCTGTTTTAAAGGGGGCTCATGTGAAAGGTTTGCGATTGATGTCATACAAATTAGTACTACACGCAGGACCGGATTTAACTGATGCGAGACCCTAGGCTAATCCACTTGTGAGGACACCTCACCCATTGTTGCGAGAAAAAAAATGGAAAGCGTCCATCAATTTGCGAAAATCCGAAAATGACGTTCTGAAAGTACGGTCAGTAAAAAAGTCTAAATCATTACTGAAGTGCCCACGATCACTGCGTTTGTTGCTGACTTCGACGCAAAAGCGTTAAATTGCAAGTAATTATTGAAATCCTACTTGGCTGGCGGGAACAGGATTATTAACTGCCACAGGCAAACCAACCGATATTGCCACAATTGAAATATTTGACACAGCACATGGTCTACGCTTTTTATAAGAATCACATCTGTGTTTTCTTATCTGTATTGCAAAAAAACAAACAAACTGCACCTATATAGTATGCGTGGCGGCACAAAGACTTTAAAGCACAACGTGAAGACCACGTTGCAACTCTCTTACCACGGCTGTAAATATCTGACACACACGAGCAAAACACCTCACGTAAAACGCACCCAAATGGTTGTAACTGTTAGGTTAACGATTCGCGTAACTTCACTCTCCAGGTGAAATAAGCAAGGAATAAAAATCTGTGATTGATTCCTTGCTTATTACACCTGTGGAGTGAAGTTACTTGAATACAGATATGCGCAAGTTTGAAACATTGCAAAAAGAAAGAGCAGAGCCCAATCTGCTGATTTCTCTAAAGCCTATAGAAAACCTTCTAGAGCTTTCAATTGTTCACTATTCGCGTGTTTCTTACTTTTTCAGCTTGGTAAGAATCGAATGCAACTAAACTATCGCGTGAAAAGATGTGGAGTTAGAATCAGAACCGTCGCCAGAAAGTCTTGAATAGGGAGCTTAAATTTTCGCAAGGGGACTTGACATTCTGAAAGTTTGATAAAATCTTGACTGATTTGTAGTGTTTCATATTTAAATTTGGAAGGGCTGAGCTCACCAATGCCTACCGTGGCGACTGGACTGGTTTAAATTTCGCTTATGCTGTCATTATTGAAATACGTATAAAGAAATAAAAAGCTACAATCATCAAATCAAGTAAGGCTGAACATAACACAGTGAACAGTTGAAAAGGTTTTGTCCTGCCTTCTTCATAACAATATCATCTAAGAATTCATCACAATTTGTTTGCCTAAGTTTGTCACTTTTAATGTACCGAATGCTTAGTGTTAACAACATCTCCTGGAATACTGCGGCCCTCTAATTCATTTTTGATTCTCTTGAATCTTGAAAAGGACTTTTCGGCGGAGCAAGTAGTGACCATCAAGCTAAGAAATAAGGCTTTGTGTGGTTGCATAAACTAAAAACACTAATCTAAGACATCAGACCCAAACGCGCTTTTGTCATTTCTTTGCTGTTTCCGTGTCACGTTGGGGAAGAGTTCTGCGGTTGCCAGTTGATAAAGTCGCTTTTGCTTGCTATTCAATATCATCAAGATCTTCTTTGATTTGCTTAGCATGGGAGCAGTACAAACTTGCGCAAGTACTCAATAGTAATCTGATTTCTGAATGACTTACTGAAGAAAATTCAAATAGAACACAATCACATCTAAAAATACCAATCGAGCTATACGCGACACAAACGCTGACAAAACTACAGTATTGCTCAGTCACCTAAGAAACAACTATGCTTTTATTGTAGGATATTGCTGCTGGCCCTACGCATAGCTCGTATCTGCAATACAACCTTGCTTTGATCTGGTGCAGTGACGTAACTAGAGGTTTGAGCCATGTGGAAACTTAGCTGAAAGGAGCCCACTGGCTAACACTCAGAAAATAGTTGAGAAACAATAGCAAACCCGGTATTGAACAGCTATACAAAAACCCGAAAGCACCGGAAAACACTCCGAAAAATGCAAAAAACAACAATCTACTGAAACCAAAAGCATAGTAAATACCAAAATACAAGCTACGTAAGGGCCCGGTTTTTACATTTAGCTTGGAAAGGGGGGGGGGCGGTTTGTCAGTTATGCCACTGATCAGGTGCATTTCAAACATGAACAGCCACAAGTTCTTTTGATAGAGTCACGCAATCGGTACGATTCAGCAAACTCAGGACGCAGCCAGCGTGCTGTAAGTATATCGACACAATAGTTGTCATTTGGCTTGACCAACCGTCATATTGAGATTCACTCGTATGGAAACTCGTTGGAAGACTCTGGCGTTATCACCACGAAAGTTGAATGAAACTAAATTTCGTGAATAATAATTAAGACATACATTTTTGAC
>Ga0210059_1000403_pt1 | contig 53491 bp, 36 predicted proteins | sample Ectturendosymbi2_FD_188042 | JGI IMG/M metagenome (GOLD analysis project Ga0210059, IMG submission 188042) | Ecteinascidia turbinata endosymbiont from Florida, USA - Sample 2 (SPAdes) (version 2) | ecosystem: Host-associated > Tunicates > Ascidians > Unclassified | place: Key West, Florida... | reverse complement strand
CTTAAATGACATCCTGAAAGTGGCTTCTACACAGGATTTGACACCTGATATCCATACACTAGTGAAAGCTAAAAAGTACCAAGTTTCAGGCGTAGGCCTAAATCGCTAACATATTTAATGTGAGCTGCTTCTTTTCCCCCTGAAATATAGTTCTGCAGCAGTGGGTGTTTACTAAGTAAATATTTCAAGACAATGAACGCTTGAACAGTGAGTGAATGCAACGTTAGTCAGCAGTTTCATTACAAGCGTTTGATGGAACCAGGGATATCTAGGAACTCCAGGGAGATCTAGGAGTTTCTAGTATCCCTGGACGGAACCATACTGTTTGTACATTGTCACAAGCTGTATGTTTTGCCTAAAAACATGCATTTCCAGAGTAGAAGAAAAATTCAAGTTTCCACTAGAGTGCGCAATGTGGTGCCAGTTCCAGATGGTCGGGATTACTGCACTTAGCTGCAGACGAGCGGAGGTGTTCGAAACGGAAGTTTGACAGAAACCGGTTCGGTTTTTCCGAAATATTTTGCTTCGGTTGATTTTTTAGTCATTGTGTTTTCGTTTCGGTTGGTTTTAAAGTCATTAATGATAAATCTTGTTAATATATCGTAAAATTGAACAGACTTTTCTCAAGAAACGTCATGTTGTTGTAGAGTTTGAAGAGGTTGCTCCTTAAATGTGCTAATAATCATTTTCAGATAAGCTTGAAATTTTTGCATTAAAGTTATAAAAAGTTGGAAGTTGGCATTACTTATAACAGTATGTTATGCAATGATTTCACTGGTCCGGCCCGCTATATGCCTGAAGTGGCCCTGGAACTGAAACGAGTTTGACACCCCTGCTCTAGTGGTTCTCAAACGGGAGCCACTTGGCTCACTAAGGGAGGAATTTTTAATTCCTGGAAGGAAATATGTTCTAGGGAGTAATTGGGGAGGAAAAGGTATGGATGAAAAAGGCTTAAATTTTTATCATTTGTTTATCAACACATTAAAACTACACAAAGAGATTGGTTCCGAATTTCGATGGGAATGTCTGCAGTACGCAAGGTCAAGCTGCTTTAACTACAGTGAGTGACGTTAAAAAAGAGTCTGTTTGGTTCATAATCGTCTTTTTTTCATAGTAGGTGTTAGGTGGTGTGAAGTTTTTGCAATCATCTTTTTCCCGATTTTGTTGGGAAGGAATTGATAGTCTTTGGGTTCGAAAGGAGGGGATATGAAAAAAACTTAGAGAACCACCGCTGTATAGTGTTTCTATCATAAAATCTCTTATCGCTGCTAACAGTATGTGCTGTTGAGTAAGCACACTCTCGACTACGGGAAAAGCAAACGCGAACATTGCCCATCAGCGAAAACATAATTTTACAAAGGATAACGTCATGAATTACGTCATAGGGGGCCTACAGTGAAAATTGTCCCTGGCCCCCTACCCTTTAATCCGGCTCTGACCGCAGCGTTTATATTTCGTCACGAATCCGTCCGCCACTTCAGTAATGTGAGTTTCAATGTAGTTTTGAAGTTACCCGGTAAGTAGGTCAAGTAGTCAGTTCAGTTGTAGCTTTTGTTTTGGCGGTCAGTTGAAACGCTGCAATTTCAGAGGTCAACCCATAAAAGTTAGAAAAACAATTCTGGATTTTCAGTTTGCCAAGCCGAACCACCTCAGTTGAACCAGCCTTGAGCAAATCAAGTTGTTTGACAGACTTTCAAGGTGCAACAACCCAAAATTCATTTGCAAACTCTGCGTCCAAGTGGCAGTCCAGCAAAGCAAAGTACGGGTGCAGGCGAAAAATCGCGCTGACACAACGCACCGTAACTTTCACACGCTTATCTCACAAGCAAGGAGTTAGGAACGAGAAATAAAACCGGAGTATGCACGATGCGATGTCTGGCGAAGTAACCTCAAACGTGCAGCTCGGCCTGTACACGAAAAAGCAAATGTCAAACTCTGAAACGTTGAGCATTCTCTTTGCACGGAACTGAGAACTCTGCCAAGTTAACACGTCTATGACCAGACAAGTCGACCCGGTTGTTAAGGTATTTTCGTCTTTTCTAAAGAAGTTGCATCAAATAACCACACGCTGGCCAGCAGCACTGATGCGCACAAAATAGTGAACTACTGATAATGTAAAAATTCCTCCAACAAAACAAGTTATTGGAATGATTTAAAGTTTGGTAAAACCGTAAAAAGCAATCAAGAAAAAATGTTTTATGCTTGCAACAAGAGAGAATAAATGAAGCAAAACAGTTAAACTTCATTAAAAATCTGCATTGCTTGGAGCAAGCAGAAAAGTATTCAACCTTAGTATAACGAAGTTGGTTGTGATTTTGCATTTTGGCAAGCTAAACTAGTTTTTTGAATTGTTTTCTTTCAAAACGGACTGTTAAGTTTCCTGAGAAATTTAATTTCCTGATCTTTCATGTCAGAAATCGTCTCATTAGCGTGTATTTACTTTTTCAATTTTTGGCAGATTGTGAAGTTGCTTTCATATACGAAAGAGAACCCCTTTGATTTAGGTTTATGTAGATTGTGTCTGCGGTTTGGTGGACTTGTTTGATGACAAAACTTTAGGGAAATGCAGCAAAGCAAGAAACTGATCGTGCATAATGTTGGTTTAATCCAAGCAACATAAGCAGTTTTTTGTTTGCTTGAGGAAGAAAAATGCGAACAATCATTAACTCCAACAATTCGGCCGACTAAATGTTCTACAACAAAAGATTATTACTATGTTGGTGTAATTGCCGCTTTTAAAAATTGAACACAACATTGAGTTCGGAAGAAGTAGTAGTAAAACCAACTGTATTCATTTCCCTAAGCAGATTCGGATATTATATTCGGGACCCATAGGTTATTTGAAGTCGCGGGCCCTTTTGAAAAACTTGCATGTTGTGTCAACGTATGACGTCACGAATTCGGTGAAAGCTGCCATGCTTTGGCGGTTTCCCAAAAATTAAAGTCTCCTTTCAATGAACCAGACATGTCACCGGCGTTGTAATATTGACCTCTGCATTTTGAAATGTAAATATCTGCTTTGACTATAAGTAGTCTAGCAGTCGCTTTGCAACCGTTACACTCTCGCATGTTTGCTTCTAAAAATGCTAGGAAAGCGTTCCACGGGCCTTTGATCAGTAATATATAGAACAACAATTGTCAACTGATCTACTTGTGATGTATCTGGTGAATCTATACCGCGGACTTTGAATAATAAATTGATTTTTTATTTCCTTATCAACTTCGGCTAGCACGGTGTGAACTATCAGTTGATATGCTCTTCACATGTGGTTGTGGGCAAATAAGGGGGATGTCCATTTCCGGGATTAGCTTTTTTGCTATGTTTGGTCAAAAAAAGGATCATATTTTTCAGCAACTTCAAGCAATCCCACAAAAGTTCCATTTGTTGCATCTACAAACTTCTCTTCGTGACTGTGCAGGGGAAGGATGCTGTATGTTATTACGTCTAAAGCACGCTACACAATCGACATTAGCATGTTGTATTGTCCTTTAAGTCCCACGGGCGCCACTTTTTTACAAAATGCTCTGTTATTTTGCAACTCTATAACCCGCCAGTCAGTTTAGCAAGAGAGCTGTTCAAACCATCTACGGATTCAGAAAGTCTGCTAGTTTAGATTAAAAAAACAACATTTTTGTGTTTGTGGTTTCTTGTAGGTGTATAGTCACAATTGTAGCAGGTTCTCGCGCCTTTTTGGCTGAAGTTACCTGGCCCTGGGCGCCAAACCAACGAGCCATTTTTTTTAAAGTTTTTTGGAAACTAGGCTACAGGTCTTTGATCAGTAATACGAGTCTTTAGAGGGTTTGATTGACTTTCTAGCGTTTCTGATTCCAAACTTATTATCATAAAACACAAATTAATTGGGGAGATCCCCACTTACCCCTAGGGAACTCGTAAAATTTTTGTTTTTTTGGCCATAACCTTGGGATCAGAAACGGGGTGGGGAATCTATCACTGGCCGCATGAATTGTGCATCATCGCTGGCGGACCGTAAAATTCTACCTTTATCTAACTATGAGGAAGAGTTCACTTGGCCTACTATCCAAGTACCTGGTTATTACAGAGCTTAGTTTTGACGCGATGGTTTACTCAAATTTGGGTAACAAAAATTCTGATGCGGGCCGCAGGTTTCCCCCCCTGCTCTAAAGACTCATGTTGTAGCCTAGGTTTTGTGACGGCACATCGCTCCCCATGCCGAAAGCGCGCAGCCAGGAAGCGCTTCACAAAGGCAGCTACGCACAAGCAGCAATACAGTGAACCTGGTCGAAGTGGAAATCTCTATTGTTGCTTGCCCGTTGCACTGGTGGAAGTTGCGTTTCTGCTGTTGTTCGTTTGAATCTCCCGTGAAAAGCCGCAACTAAACAAAACTTTGAGTCACGAAATCGGATCATTGTATCGATCGATGACGTGATCTACAAAAACGCAAAACCTACCCCAATCATGACGTCATCGACCAAATATTTTTTTATACCAAACTACAAGACTTTCTGAATCTTTAGAGGGTTTCAACAGCTCTCTAGTTGTGGCTGACCAAAATTTGCCCTGAGAGGACAAATGATTCCTTTCGTGTAACTTTTTTAATTTTTTTAAAAATTGGGTTTTTGAGCCATAATCTTGGCACCAGATATACTAGAAAGCCAATCAAGGGCTCTAAAGACTCGGATCACAGCTTAGTTTTTTTAAAAAACTAGAACCAAAAATGGCTCTTTGGGTTGGCACCCAGGGCGCGGTAAGCTTGGCCAAAAAGAAAACATTCCCCCATTATGATGTCGCCCACAGAAAACCCAAAACGAAAAAATTATTTTTCATCTAAACTAAAAGACTTTTCGAATCCGTAGAGGGTTTGAACGGCCCTCTTGCTCAATGGGCTGGCGAGTTATGGTGTTGCAAAGCTTTGCAAAAAAAGTGGCGCTGCGGGACTTAAACGGTTGCTATTTCCTGATGTTTATCAATTGAGTCTTGAGCAGAAGAGCAATGCACAAAAGCAGCGACTACACCGCGGTATTAATCTGGACCAGATATGTCTCGAGCAAATACGTGACATCTTTCCATCCATCAAAACCGTTCACGACTTCCGAACTTCTTTCAGAGAACACGCGACAGTAAAAACAACATACCTTTTCAGTTGCAGGAGAATAACATAACCAGGAGCGTTCTGATGACTCTTGTCAACGGACGTCTAAAGATTCACCGATTCAACAAACGCTGTGGCGCGATGCTAAAAAATGGGTACCCTTGTGTTGGCAGTCTAATCTGAATGTATGTGTTTGCACTTTTGCGGCCAGTTAGAGGTAACTGTAATCAGGGTTGCGTAGCCGGAGATAAAATGTCCAACTCCGACCTTTCCGACATTTCCGTCCTTTCCAAAATTTCCGACTCTGACTTCTTAATAACGTGAATAATTGGTTGTCAGCAATTTTGTAGCAACTAGCAATCAATTGAAACTGTGGTACACAGCAAGAATTCTTTGTTTCAGCAAAAGTTTCAAATTAATTTGTATCATTTCAAAAGGCACAGAGTTAGGATTCCTAACTTAGGAATGCGATGTAGAAAATGATTCAGTTGGACTTCTGGAGTCGGATAAAAATATCAGACACCGACTCCTGGTGTTCTTAGGAATCCGACTCCGACTCCACCCAAAAACCTCCGACTCCTTGCGACTCCGACACCGACTCCCCAACCCTAACTGGAACTTGGTTGGCAGTGGCTGTGGCCACAATCCAACGCCACATTCAAGTCTAGCTCTTGCAGTAACTGACACGCTGGCCTCTGGGATCGCTTCGCTTTCAGCAAAATTTTTCTCAGTTATAAACGATTCTAGAGTCTCCTTCGCACAGTCGCGACAAACTGGCCCACACCTATGGTAAATTGCTTACCTTTTGCAATCTCACTTGCACCTGGAGTTGCTTCTTCTGTTGTACAAAAAATTGGTTAATTTGTTTTGCCCTGCTAAGAATTACGTGAAGTGCATCTGCTTTGGCAGCATCTTTCTGTCGCTTACGTAAACCACTTTCGTACACGCTACTCGACCTTCTCAACCAATAACCATCCGAAGTCTTTCCTTTGCCCTGTAAATGACAACCGGCAAAAATGCTCACGTGATCAACTTGCAGAATTCAAAGAGCAAAAAAGCACGCATTGCGTGCACCATTTACAATACCATAACAAACAGAATGCTCACTGTGAACCACGTGACGTACACATATTGCGCGTTAGCCTATATATTATTTTTAGAGCAGATTCTTCTGTTGAGTACGTTTGTTACGCGGCGTGGTAAAAAGATTTGCATGGACTAAAGCAGGGGTGTGCAACCATGCAGCACTGCCGGGTCATATGCACATAGCCAAATTGGTGCATGGGCCAGAGCTGCATGTGTCAAGACCTGTGGGTAAGACAACTCGCTGGCCCTACCCTGGAAGATTGACAAACCCTTTCAAAACCGTAGTGCTTACTTCAAAATCTAAACCTTTCCGCTAGCCACAAAATTTCAGCTCCGGGGCCACTTTTGGCCCGCGGGCCACGGGTTTCGCACTTTTGGACTAAAGTTGCAAGTAGTCGTATTTACAAAGCTGTTGCAAAGTTAATTGTTTCGTCACAAGTAGAGAGTTAGGGCCCCTAACTTAGTTAGAGGCTAGGCTTGAGTCTGTTTAGCCTATTGGTAAAGCGGCGTCTGGCATTAGTGGTGAAACGGATGTAAAGAAAGGCAAACGTGGTGTATTGTGTGCGAAGCAAAGGACAGTCACGCAATGGATCACCAAAATTAAATGTAAGTCAATCAAAAAGTGGAGAATGCAAGGTGCCCAGTTTCACGAAATCGATTATTATGCAGGTGAAATCCTTATGTTATCCGAAGTGCCGCACGGTATGATGCACACAAAACGTCCAAAAACACATGACTTCATGTGATATTGGCGACAGGACGTTTCAACGTCCACTTCCAATGGTTGACAATGGTGCCGTCATAAGGGTCACAATCGGAGGAAATTACATCAAGCTTCCTAGTGGTTAGAGCATTGTTCGCTGCAATGAAACTGGTTTCGACTGGTCCGTTCTTCTTTGTAGAAATGTTGGAGTCGGCTGTAGCCAACGAAAGCGCTTCATTAACACATCACATCAACTAACAATTTAGCGTAATTATTGAAATTTCCGTAGCTGAGTTGTACACCAATAGCCTGTAACAAATATCACACAGTGAAGGAACTTTTATGTAGGAGACATCCATAACTAATGTCATGGTTTCAGTGGGAACAAATTTTCATTTTTGTGACGCTTTGTTTTAAAATGAACAGGAGATAACAGTCCTGGCGACTCCACAAATCACTTCAAGATCATTCAACAGCAATGAAATGTCTCCTTTTGTTCCGTTCAACATCAGGTCATGAATCTTGGTTTAATTATCGAAAAAGTGCTATCCCAAGTACAAGTGGCACAGACAAGAATTTCACAAAGAGATCGCGGCGTGACATTTCACGACGAAGTGCGCGTCTATGAAATTAGCAAAACCTGGATGTCGATTATATTGAGATCCCAGGTACGATAGTTCGGTCACGTGACCAGAATACCACAAGAACGGTTGGTGACACGAGTCCTGCTGGCTGCATCCACGGGGAACCGACCTAGAGGCCGGAGATGAGCATTGGACTGGACCTGAATTTGACTGGATCCGCACTATTGCAAATTTTGTTGAATTTGGATTGGACCCGGGCTGTAAATCACTTCAAAATTTAGGATCCGGACCGGATTTGAACTGAGTTAATGGAAAATAAATGCGGTATTTTTGTTGTGAAAAGGCTGCATTTTTCAAAATTTTGGACTTGGTTTGGACTGGGACTGAGTATTAAAAAATCAGGACTGGATCTGGATTGTAAAATATGACAGTCCGCTCCATAAGCGTACGGCATGGGGATGCAGGGGATGCGGTCGCATTCCCAACGCTGAAAAATTGGCCATTATTTGGGCAAAAGTTTTCAAAATTTGGGCAAAGTATACAGCTACATTCACATGTAAGAGAGGTAGTGGTGTCTATTTTCCAAACTAAGGCAAATAATAACCAAATCAACGGCAACTTGTCGAGGTTATAAGTCATTTGTCATTGGAAATGTGCATTTGTACACATTCCTTAGTAGTTGATCATATAGGCTGCAGTATTTGCAGGTATCAGTCCAATATTGCTATTTTTTCTTAGCATGCTGTGCTAAATGCACATTTAACTATCAAAACTGGAGTGGATTTTTGGTTTTCATAATGTGACTTCAGAATCTTTAAACGTTTTAAGTAAGTTGTAGTATTTTAAGTACAACACATTGCAGTGAAGATTGCCAATGTGGAAGGTTAAGCTACAGTATATGCTATGCATTAAATTGCTTCCTTTCCCTCTGCTTACTTGAGACTTCACCTATGTGCAGCAATGTCATACTTTAGATCGTAACCCGATATTTTACTCCTTTTCCAGATTGATTGCCATTGTGGCCAATACATATGCACACATCAAGGGCTGATTCAGCCAGTAAGTTTAGAGGGGGCGATTTCAGTAAGATTTGGTAGTCAAGTCTCATAACAGCTTCACTACTGTAAGATGGATGAAGTATACCTTTCAAAACTGCTGTGACAAAACAATGGACGACAAAATGGCCTTACATCGCGAATGTTGTTTTCCAAATTTTACAAAATCGTGGTGAGTAAAGTTACTTTTTTAGTTTTTAGGGGGGCGATTGCCCAATCGCCCCTCCTGGATCCACCGCTGCACACACCTATGCTAGAGAAGAACAGATCTTAGCTATTAGGATGATCGTGTTGGAAGAATAAGTTTAGAACGTATATAAAAACTTGAAAATGAAGATTCTGAACAACACCTTACACGCGTGGTGGCATGAATAGCAATTTCTGGGGGGATTTTATTGTAATTAGCTAAAATGTATCAACACAGAAATATTACCATTGTTCACATGTAGTTATGCAGAATCGTGATTGCTAGTTGAGGCTGTACGGCTTTGAACCCTGTAATTGATAGGCCTAATTAGGCATGCGGAAACCTTGATTTGTTTACAATGGCACATTTTAATCTTAACGTAAGGCTTGCTGTTTATGCGTTGTTTGGGAAAAACAAGATCAAATTTGGGCAAACATGTTTTGCATCCCCAAAAATGTGCACTCCCGTACACCTATGGTCCGCTCATCTCTGCAAAGGGCCGATCAAGTAAGTCACCAAGTGCCGCGATTATATTTTCGACCTGGTTTGATCCCGTCCTGGGATGGAGTCAGCAGAACTCTCATAAATTGCTTAAAATAGTGGGATAATTTGAAATAATCTCGGGTTGCCTTCTCCTCGCACCTTCCAAGAGAAAAAGCCAGAGTGAAAAGTGAGGTTATTAAGCATAATCCGAAAAGTAGTTTTGCCAATACTGTTATGTCCATATAACATATAAGTGTAAAATTATATCACTGAATCTTACACACGGGTACTAGACTTGCTTAAACGTAGTAAGTACGTCGTCGAAAGGAGTGGTTGGCGCTGCTTGTGCCAGGGTTTTTAAATGAACCACTCCATGCCAGAGCTTCTATTCGCGGTTTTGAAAAGTGCACTGAAACGACGGTAATTTCAAGACTTTTGCAATGAAAATGATCCAGTATTGGCGTAAAAGCGGCTTTTCAATTTGAGGTTGCCTTGAGAGCTATGATTCACCATCTGAAACGCATTTCCTGGACTGACGTCAGCGACACCGGCGGGAAATCAGTCAACTGTTGCCGAAAAGACAACTCTGCCAAGCCTGCCGCGCATCGCACCGAAAGAGAAAGAGGTACATGCAGGGGCGTATCGAGGGGGGCAAAGTGGGTACAATCTCCGGGCGCCGAATGACTGCGGGGCGCCAAATAGTTCCAACAATGTCACAAGTACTTTCTTCAATACAGTACATTTACTTCCGAAAGACCTCAGTTTCGAACATGGGGGAGCCCATCTTGCTTCTTGCCCCGGGCGCCATCTAACGTCATTACGCCCCTGGTACATGTACCGAAAATACGGAGCTCCTGTCTGCATCAACCACGTTTGAGTCTTGGCTTTGGCCAAACACTGTTGAGAGGTGAGCATTTGCATGCAATGTGGATTCTGCTGTAGACCACATTGGAACGTACAGTTGCTATTGTGTAAAATAACTTTTTCTGCAAGCGCTGTGCGTCGAAGTATATCGGCGAGTTACGCTTGCGAGACGCATAAGTCAAATCTGTCAAGACAAACTCTGCAGCGGTACTTTGCTGCTTGTTTATGATCGATGGTGTGCCGCGGATTGCCAGGTATTTCCGCAAAAGATTTTTGCCATTGTTGAAGGTACAGCCTCCTCCAACATTTTGAAGTTTACCCGAAAAGCAGTAGAATCCCGAGTTTCATCTACTTCTTGTTTCTGAAGTGAATGATGACGAGTACGAGAATGACATATTTGACGAATTAATATAATGTGCTGTACTATATAAAATACTTGTAAATAGTTTGTCGTCCGAAATAACAAAAATATAAACTAAGCAGCCTGTATCGTATAAACGTTGTGCAAATTGTTACATTTTGAATTTCAGAAATAGCCTGAAAATGTGGTTTGTAAAGCAACTGCAAGCATGTCGAGACCTTCGTAAAAACATTAAAACTGAGATTTAAAGCGCTGATATTATGGACAACATTGAATGGCAGAAGTCGTTATCTGACATGGATGGAAACATGCAAGCCATTGTAATACTATATTGGCTAAGCATCAGTAATGTGTCTGAAAAATTTGTAAAGTTACGCCTGGACGTTGTGCAACAGAGGCAAACCGTTTATTTGCGCATCGGTAAAAGTCTCCATAGGATGCATGTCGAATATGTACATCACTTTCCTTACAGCGCACGAAACCAGCTAACGCCGTGGCCAGCCAATCTGAAATACGTTAATCTCATGATGCGTATAATTAAGCAACGAATGCACGAAGCATCGGTGATGGCAAACTATGAACGACGGAGTGAGAACTGCATGTACAAGCGACAAAGATGAAATACTCATTAATAGTTCATAACTAATAATGTCACTTCAATTTTTGCAAAGGCAATGAGCTACCACAGTTATCGATTGGCGACAAAATAACAATCGATGCGCTAAAACCTCTACATTGTATTTTTATTGCAGAAAACTTAGAATGAATTTACTAGATCAATTGTGTTATTTGTTATCATCAAGGATGCAACCTTCGAAGTAGAATGCAAATCGAATTAAAAGATTTGATACAAAAAGAAGAAAAACTTGTAAATATGGCCTCTGAAGATGTGGCAACGTCAATATTATGCCTGCTTGCTAAAGCAAAGCGACGTGAGTTGCGCCGCGTACAGTTGCCCTTCTCCTACCTTCAAAAAAAAGATCGTATTTCGCTGGCCTTACAAGCAGGCCTAAATACATTAAAGTGGAATATTTACATGTCGTTCCGTATAATGATTGTCGACGTGAATACTCATGGCCACTCGATTTGACAAACCGACAGTTAACTGTCACCAAAATAGCTAGAGCTCTCTGGCAAGCGGACTTGTACAACGATCGCCCCGAAGGGCTAACGTATCTTGCTTTCTTGCAGGCGATAGCTGTGAATTACATCATCGATAAAAAAGCGCAGATGCCCAAGTCATGGAGCGTGATCGCAGGTGAGGAAGAAGATTCCGACAATTACGACGATGTATTACCACCACTCGAAGAATTATTGCAGTTGGTCACTGAGGAAACATTCAAGCCGATGCATCTGGCGAAAAATGAACTTTTTTTAAGTCATGAGAACAATTACAATTGACGGTAGGCTACGCCAAGGAGTAAGACAGGCGCAAGACTCGCGTGCTAGACGCATGCCACTCATCACTCATGTTATCTCTTCATGATATTTTTGTCACGTTCTAGGGATGTCGGACACACTTATCATCGATTAGGAGCCTCACACCTGTCCTCATTAGACATAAGGAGGAGGAATCGCTCCTCCGAACCTTTTAAACAGGCTGCTTTAACGCAACTAAAGCAAGAATCGGAAATTCGTTTCCGGCTCTCAGCAAGTGCTGAATTGCGAAGCTTTTGCCTACTTCGAAAAGTCCGATGACGTGCAAAAAGGACTTTTCTTAGATGGAAACAGCAGTTCAAATTGAATTTAAGCCACGTCCGCCTAATTCACCTCGGCAGTGGCGACCTAAATCCAAGTCCCGTCCGCCAAATTCGATTTAAGGCGGTGATGCTCGTTAATCTAATAGGGAAACAATATTCGACAACCGTCTTAAAGTTTATAAGCTATTCTTTGCATCTGTATTCTGAAAATTTGGACGGAGTGCTCGCCCACGGTTGGGGGGATGTAGCTACGGACTGCATACCGTCGATCGTGGTGTTTAATTGGAGTAACAATGATTGCAGATCCTGATTTGATCAGCTGCGATTATGACCGTTCTCTCATTTGGGAAAACTTTAACACAGACGCATTAATTATCTATTTAGGCAAGTTTCGCCTGAGTAAAAGGTCACTAAAAGGGAAGATTCCGACGGTCTGCTCACAGATTATGGAACTAAATTCTTTTCTATATTTCGAGCTAATTTTCCCATCCAAACGACAACTAAAAGCAGGGAGACCTCCATGACCTCTAAGCCAACCGTTAAAGAATATGGACTAAGGCTTAGCCGCTAAGCCATATTCGAAGGGGCAAAACTGTGTCCGGTAACCTTCCTTGTTTGCGTTGTATTTTTCGCGAGTGAATTTTTGTTACATTGGCAACTCGTGAGTGTTGATTGTAAAACTAAAAGGTTGGTGAAACTCAAAATGTCACTGGCTATTTCAACGATCTGACCAACGGTTAAGACGTTGCCAATGGCCCTTTGTGGTTGTTGTCTACGTTCGGGAAAATCTGAGCTAGTATGTTCAGTGGCAGAAATATAAAAAAGTCTGCTCATGAGTGACTAAAGTGAGATCAATTTATTCGTGATTCGGCGAAAAAGGTTTCTCATTATTTTCGGGCTAAAAATAATGAAATGAAACCATTTTGGCCTTGGCACTTAACACGGAGTATGTTGAAGACATATAGTGGCAACATATAAAGCAACTATTAGTGCTCTTCTCACTATCTTTGGAATTTTGAGTTGGCGCATGCAGGAAGCGATGAAATCGCAAAACCAGGACTTGAGAGCCGACCCGGCGTGGAGTATAAGCTCCGGGAAGATGGAATCCAGACCCGGAGATTTTCCTGGCCTTAGGCGCCTGAGGGCGGCAGCAAGCTCTTCTAGCCTGAAAGGGACAGAGACATGGGCGTCCGCAGGGCGGGGCAAAACGGGCATTTCCCCCCCTGGAAATTGAGCCTAAGAACCAAAAATTTCTAGAAAACGTGAAGTTAGTAGCTCAATTTCGATTAATTAATTTCATTCTTGCAATGACAGTTTATACGGAGGTAAGACACACACTGCACAAGAGCCAGGTTCACGGTACTGGTGTCACGCAGTAGGGAGCTTGCAGTTCACTTATGTCTGCTCTATTGTGTGGCTGAACTTGGGAGCGGATTCATCTGCTGTTGGTCTTTATTGCATAACAATACCATGGTTTGCTTCAAGTAACGACAGTAGGCGTTTTGCCGCATGTTGCTGCTTCCTGTTGAACGCAGATACCTTGGCAGATAGAGTGCAGCGAGACAGTGACTGCTGGTAGCGGTAAGCCAAGTAGTTTTATACTGTGTGAAAAGAAGCCAGAGTAAATCTATGGCAATGCAACCACAAGTTTAAAATATCCATTGCAATTGTGGTCTGAGGGTGACCAATGTGTCTGAGTGAATAGCTTAATCCAGCGTGGGTCAAATACGTTTTGCCTACGGGCCATTTTATAAAAACGTGACAACTTGCGCGCCATTTCCTTTCCAATAAAATGCTGCATAAAACAACAGATTCACAACATCGAAAAATGAAACAGGGAAGATACGTGAGTGGGTCATTGAAATTATTACACAATAGCAATATATTACAAATCGCTATCAGTGGGATTCCTGTGCCCTGTCGTCGAGGCTTCTCCAACCAGGAGCGCAGTCAGCCAAAATTTGGGTGGCCAAAATGTTTGATTTTAGGCGAATAACGCTATTTTCTTTAGGATACCGCCTCTCAAAGCACAAAATGACTATATGTTCTAGAATTTTTTGGGGGCATAGCCCCGGAGGCCCCCCTGGCTACGCCTGTCTCTGATACTATCGTTCCTTTAGCAATACCAGTGTTAGTAGCAGCAAGTCGGAGACTATCGTGCATTGTTTCGTCTGCCATTGAATTCCTGTTTTACTGTAGATTTGACTTGCTTCATCGTAGAAAATGTACGTACTCTCACACATGTATGTGTTTCCAAACGCCGAGCGCATTTCTAGTGCGAAATCTTTCAGTTTAGGAAATCTATCTTTGCTGGCTAATTTCCAGAAACTCTTTACAGTCTCTAATACCGTTAGTATTGTAGTAGCCTACATTTTTATTAAAAGATGTTTTGCTTGTTCCACAGTAATTAAAATTGCCTATTGCAGGGATAGGCAATTAATTTGGCTCGAGGGCCACTTTGAGAAGGCCGCGTTTAGAGGATAAAAAGACAGATTTATTTGATGTTACTGAGTTCGTTGCGCCAGACGGACTGTTCAAGACAACGAACGTCGACGCACCGAAAAAGCACAGAGGTTATTCAGTTAGTCAAGGGGCCCAGAGGAGGGTTAGGGGAGGGCCGTACCTTCTAATTTGATCGTAAAATGAATAAACAAAAACAGTAACGTCACACAGAAAAGGTACTATTCATTGTTCTTGTGCAAATACACTTTATCCAGCGCAAGCAATTCAGTGAAACAAATGTAACCTCACACGTTTTTCAACAAATTTCAAATTTGAAGGTTTTTTTCTGCATGATTCCGCGGGCCATTGAAAATGCTGTGGCGGGCCACATACAGCCCTCGGGGTTGTAGTTGGACCACACTGGCTGAATCAAACTACGCTTATGCAGTCTTCTTTTTACACACTGCTTGGCTTGTTATATATGCAAGCTTGTGGAAATACACATAAGGTTAATATCTTACTTCTAAGTGAGCAAGTACAAAGCTGTATTTGCTCTGGCGAGTTTTCATAATTCATCTGCGCAACTTTTTAAGCCTGCGTGGTGTTCCAACTTAAAGCTTCCCGACAGTCGTTGTCAACTTACAGGTCTACTTCTCACTGCTTGAAAGAGTTTTGCGAGTGTCTAAGTTTCGTGTTTTTTCACCGCTGCTGATATTCTGCCCGTTGATTATTTTGAAGTTATAACTAACTAAATAACTAAATTTTCAGAAAGTGCTCCAAAAATGGACATTGACTAATTTATGAAAAGAAAAAGCATTTCTCATAGCCAAAGTGTAGAAAACATTTCAGACAAAATTTTGAGAAGTGAGGTTCAACCCGCACAGACTAATGCGAGTACCGCAAACGCGGTTGTGGATATTTCAAGTCCAATTCAGACTCAGTTGTCTATAGTTCACAATAATAATGATATCGGATGATACTCCAATTCAGCAAAAGTTGTAAAGTATGACAAAGAAGTACGACCTGTTCGCAAACACGAATACAACTCTACCTGAATACAATTTCAAACAAATGCGAAAGGAGCGCGTTTCTTTCATGGGGGACTTTCTTTGTGTTCCAGAAAGGGTAAAGCATTTTGTGGAGGCCCATTTGCATTACATCTTTCGCAACCTGAAAAAGGATAAGCGCAATATCGACGTTGCCCTCCCCCTTGGAAAAATTTCTGCAGACGCCCATGGTCAGAGATATGACCCTCTGGTTTTGGGACCTTCCACAGGCTGGACAGCTCCTTGTTAATAAGCCTGGTAAACTCGCGGCCCCCAGTCCTGTGTGCCTCGTTCTTCACAAGTTGCGAGACAATGGAGTTTGCCGAGACTGGGCAGTGGGCACAGGCAAAAGGAGGGGCCAGACCTGCTAGTGAGCTTATTGATGGTGCTCCACGCCTTGCGGCTAGAGTGCCAGAAGTAGATGGAATTGGCAGTTTCCTCTCATCTCCCCTGTTTCTTCGGTTCTAGCCGAAAAAGTAGGGACGAAGCGGCTCTATCTGTGTCAGTCCCCACTGGGGCTCGGATGAAGGTGCGATAGAGGGTCTCGCTCTCTTTGTCCCAACATGGCACATAGTTCTTGCGACGACCACGTGGGATACATTGTTTGGCTGCTGATAGCAGGCTCTCGCAAAATTCCTGGTATGCCCTCGCGATGTTTGTTGAATCCGGCGATGATAATCTCTCAACGGAATGGGTGAATATGGGTGAAAAGTTGAGGTAACAAATGTAACAACAAGCGCAAACATTCCGAAATTTGCTAATCGTCTTTGTAATAAAAAAATCAAGTTTTTATTTTACCGAATATTTCGATTGTTAGACGCCCTTGATTGCAAGCAGAACTAAATTGTATTAAAAATTAATGTAAGCCATCCTTGATTGTAAGCCGCACTTCAACATAGCATACCTAAGCCTCTGCTCTGAGAAACTTTCGCGTACTAGCGCGTTTCGCGTTAATTGGGAACCCTGGTAGGGGTAATGACGTTTCACCACTACATCTGCCCTCTGTTCATCATAATTACTCCTGCGACGAGTGTGCACGTGATACTGAAGTGAAGAAAGAGAATGCGAAAAGGAGGTTAAGTCAACAAAACCTAGCCCAGGAAAGGCTGAGAGACACTTTGACCTTTCGACAAGGTAAAGAAAAAAAATGTAAGTCGCCCTTTATTGTAATCCGCCTTTGACTGCAAGCCGCACGAAATGACGAAGAAAATATTATAACCACGGCTTACAATCGAATAAATACGGAAAGTGGGATGACGTCACCCACGGCCGTGCCTCACCACGACTCAAAAAATTAGAGAAGTGTATGTGCTATCAACGCTTTGAAGCAGCGTAAAATTCTCATATTCCTCAGCAATTTTAAATGACGTGCGTGAGAAGACGTGAGTTTGTAACGTACAACCACTGGCCTTGAAATAACTTCCCGCCTCAGGCTGCTGTTGCTGCTGCACCATGCTTTGCATCATCTCATCGCAAATCGGGTGTGGCCAGTGGGCAATCTTCGCAGTGTGACTTCAGAAGAATAACCTCGGATACGCAACAGTCGATATAGGTGCACCTGAGAAAAGAAACTGTGTAAGGTTTGCGTTCTGACGTTCGAGAACGTCGTTAAAAGTTGTGATTCCCCCAGTCGACTGAAGCGAAGGATTTAAGTTCATTGGCCTGATCATGGATGATGCAAGCAAAGCTGGTGAACACATCTAGCAAACTAAGCAGAAAACGCGTTCCAGCACCATGATCATTAGTTGTATTAGCTTTCTGTGTGAATGAAATTTCAGGATTGGGGATGCGCAGAGTTGCGTGAATTCGATTTCCCAGTAAAAAAATTCCTGATAGATTCAAATACGTCGCTATTGTGAAGACTAATTGCTTGTGCTTGTGCTTAGTCATACCTTTAACTGTCTTCACAGGACGAATATCAGTAGTGTGTGTTCTGTGGTATGTGATTTCAGATATAAATTTAGCTTAACAAGATCAAATCAACTTAAATCAATCATGGAAGATAGAACAACAACTACGACGACAACAACAACAGAAACTGTCACATGCAACGTGGGCTACATAAAGTCTTTGCCAGGAATTCTCAGACTTCTCGAGCTTGTTCTGGGGTTGCTTTGTTGGGCACTCATTTCATCAACATACATTGCAATCATCAGCTCTGCTCATCGATTTGTGATGTTCGTTACCGTTACATCGTGGGTATTGACCCTGTAAGTACCTTTTCGAAGTTGAAGCTGTTGTGTCATCTGACGACGCAGCAACGAAAATAACAGCTTTCTGTAGATTACCTTCACTTTGTTTTAAGATTTATGCTACACGGCAAAAGTAAACTTGTTTATATTAATTTAATCTTAATGATTTCAGATCTTTTCGGCTGCGCATGAAACCCGCGCCTCTTTTGCAAAAAAAGAGAAAAAAACGTAACGCAAACGCATTCAAAATCCTTGCATTATTCTTTATATACAATGTGGTTCTTTCAGAGATTTTCGTGCATATTTTTGAAACTGACTGGTTTATACTACAACAGGTGATAAATTATATTTGAAAATAGAGTTGCCGCAAAAACACAGTGAACACTTATGTTAAAATTGCCAATGAACGTAAAATACTGACATGACTATATCTGTTCCCAAAACTGAGAAAAAGTGTGTAAAAAACTCGTTTCGAGTTTTTCTTCGAACATATGCGACTTCATGATGTCATTTTCAGGGCAATGTTTTTTGCAACATTTAAATCAGGGTTTTTTAAGGTGTTCTCGGAACCCGATTCGGGTCCCTAGAATCAGAGAAAATCATCATCGGGTCCCTAGAATCAAAGAAAATCGCGTCCCTAGAATCAGAGAAATCGGGTCCCTACTGGTTCATATTGGGTACCTAACATTTTCCTTAAAAAAACTGTTTAAATGTAAATAAAGTTGTATTAATTGATTCAAAAACTTTTGACAGTAGACGTTTTTGGTAACTGATGAAGTTCAAGGCCCTTTATAAAAATAAAAATACTTATGGAAACACAAAACGAGCTCTACTTGCACAAAAGTTCAAAGTGCAAGCTGTTTAGAGCATGCCATTAACACATCGGACTAATCAGTAAATTGTGTAAAACAAGAAACTATAACAACACAATCGACACAGCATGAACGTCTGTTTTTATGTAAGTTCGATGTCTTTTATGCGCTATTATCTGTTACAGAATTCTTCTAATCATCTACTTGAGTGGTCTTCATGTTACCGCTTGTTCTGCGGCACCCTGGTCGATCATCGAGTTCATTTTCAACGCTTTCTGGGCTCTGTTTTACTTTATTGCTGCCTGTGTATCGGCCGCTCATGCTTACCGAATGCCAGTTTTGATTGCTGGCATTATTTTTGCGTTCTTTGTGGCAGTCATTTATATCATCCACGCATTCATATCTTTCCGTGACTGGAGAGGCAACATCACAGTCACTGTGCGCTCTACCACGACAACTACTGAAATCAGCAACTGATATTTGGCTGATTCACATTTAAACTCTTCTGATACTGTATGAATTGACTTCAGTGGTTTTGTTTTGGCGTGAATCCAGCTCACAAGGAGTGGTATCATATTTTTAACTGCCGTTGAACTACACGTGGTAAATTTGCTTTTACATGCTTTTGCAGATCAGAGCTCCAATAACGGCACAATACTCTAAATCACGTCTTCCATGCTTTAATCATATATATTAGCGATCTCCAAACCTCTTGCCAGAGGGCCACATAAGCTATTACAGAACAGTTCGAGGGCCGGGCATCTTACGCAATGAGATTGCTTCGAGATCTGCTACTTTCTGCCAAATCAACAAATTTTTCATAAATATATTATTTTTTCATTATTGATAAAATGCGTTTGCGGCCGGGTGAAATGGTTTCGCTGGCCGGGTTGAATGACTTTGCGGGCTGGATTTGGCCGGCAGGCCGTGGTTTGGACTCCTTGGAGACCCCTGATTTAGATTAACATCCTGCAAATTGCAATGCTGTGAGGTAGTCGGTTACTACTCTCACAGTAAACCCAAACAAATTGCTTATTGGTTTCTCTTGCTCTATAATTTATGTAACCAAATTTTAAACGGTAGCTGAAGGTATTCTGCTGCCTTTTTTTAAAATTTTGGAATAATTCGAAATTATTAGACCCGTACGCACTTTTCCCAATGTCCCGTTATAGGATCTTCTTAGACTTACTGCCATCTTAAAATCATCCTGAAATAAATAACCCTTAGCCGTGTACGAATATGCTTTTACGCTTATGTTTTGCGGCTCATTGTCTGGAAAAAGGTGATCATTTAACAATTCGCAAGTTTTTCTTCGGGTATAAGCGCTCTTTTACACAACCTATTTATCTAGAGGCCTCCAAACATTTGCCAGAGGGCCACATGAGCTATTAACAACAGCCATCTTACGCAATGTGGTTGTCTCAGGATATGTTACATTGCACCGAATTAGCATACGTTTCATAAAAATAATATTTTTCATTATTGACAAATGTCTTTGTGGGCTGGACATGGCTCTCGGGCCGTAGTTTGGAGACCTCTGCTTTAAGCAAAAGTGATATAAAATGGCAACGTTTTGTATGTTTTTTTCACAAGGACCACATATTGCAGTGACATCTGCCTAAGTGCACGTGTTTTGGTAACCGCCATCAAACTTTTACTAAACGTTTGTTAAATTGTTTCATTATATTACGTAATTGTTTGCTTTGCAACCTGTTAAATAACGTTTTTTACAATGATTATGTATCCTGAAAAATGCATTAGCTTCTTTGCAATGCTAAATTACGGTTTTGGGAGCAACAGCGACAACAAAACGAACAATTTTTTACCTCAGTAAAAACGAAACAGAAAACGAAGTAGATATATATGAGTCTATCAAGAGGATGAACATATACGTGAGTTTTGCGTCCGTCGTATCCATCGTTTGCAGGGTCGTAACGAGAGGGTGCTAGGGGGTCACAATGCCCCGGGCACCGAATCACTGGGGGCGCCATAAATCCCAATATGTCGCCAGTACTTTCGTCAATACAGCACATTTACTTCCAAAAGACCGTATGTTCAATCACGAACACGCCAATCTTGTTTCTTTCCCTGGGCACCATCCAACCCTGGTACGCCGCTGGTCGTATGACGCCGTGTTTTTCCTTTTTTTGCCATATTTCACTCACAGGTGTAGTCGGAATAACTACTCGGGTTTTCGACCCATTCGTGAGTAAACTAGGTCTGGTTTTGAGCACATGAACTTCTGAATGATAAAGAAAACACAAAAATAGTTTTTGCTTTTCGCTTTTGCGTGTAAAATATAAAACCCTCTAAAGTTGGCAAACATTTGAACCACATCAATTCAGCTGCATTTGCCTAGATGAGCTAGACCAGCTATGTCCAACCCGCGGTCCAGTCGAAGTTTTTTTGCGGCCCAGTTTAGGTTTTGGCTGTAGTAAAAGTATCCAACATACTGATAAACTGCTCTTATTTTGATAATCTTAAATTTGACATTTTTGTTGTAGGTGGTCCTCAGTGCCACTTTATCACGTCTGCTACCATTGCGATTAGGATTCGAACGCTTTCAGAACATTAGCTTTAACTAAATTTAGTTTGCTAAGATCAAAGTAACACATTCAATGTGCGGCCCTCAATAATATGTTATTCAATGTGCGGCCCTGGCTGAGATAGTGACATACTTTTTGGCTCAGTAAGACATTTGGGTTGGACAAAGCTGAGCTAGACTAACAGCAACGATTTCGTTGATTGCTGTTTGTGAAATTTGTTTAAATTGTCACCCGGGACTATGGAAGCAAATTAAAAACACTACGTTTGAGCCTTGCGGTTATACCTTTGTTGTACGCGAAACGTTCGTTTTCAAACTTGACTTTTTGTTTTTAGGCTAAGACTACGCGCAACTTCAGTCAGCAGATTTGAGAGTTTGTGGGCTCATCTCCAAAGCAATGTTAAATTTATTGCCATAAACAATAAATGCTTTTATCTCAGGTTATAGTAAGAAATGCAGGGACACCGGAAAAGCTGTAGGGCAGGCGACAGAAAAAGAGGTTGAGGGTAATGGAAACATAAAAAAACAAAGAATTGCAACCAATACGTATGCTTCTATTTAGCAACAATGTTGACCGCAAAAACAATAACAGAAATTGTAGAAAACGATTCAGAGTCTCTGTGTGCGGGAATAGCTGCAGTAAATTTGTTTTCAAGTCTATGTTGATAAACCATAAGATTATGAACATTTGGTAAAGTTATGAAAAGGCACCTCCGCCCCCGTTGCCCCCCTTTTGAAAAGACAGGGTGGAAATGCATTCCCCCGCTCTCCGGCGTCCCTGTGAAAATGCCTTAGTATCTAAAAAATATCAGTAGACCAGTTTATCCAGTCGAGTTGGCCAAACTGTAGTCTAAACTGATGACTATACTGTAGTATAACTGCGAGTTGTGACAAAGTCAAATGATGGCAAGTTTCATGGGGTCTGAGTCTGTTGGACTAATACAGTCGCCCATAAATGTTGGGCTACAACAGACGTCTACCCTGGTATTTCTCGGATATGTAAAAACGGAGCGTGGCAAGAAAAATGGTAAACCCAGCAAAAACAAAATTCTTTCCGGGCTGCCGTAACCATTTCGCGTCCAGCAGACAGATTTTGTCCTGCAACGTATCGCCGAAATGACGCATTTAACCAATTTTCATAGGCTACCCTCCATTCGAATCACATTTGTCAGCACAATCAAGATGTAGCACGATGTCAAAACACGCAGCTAACGAGCACTTAACGGCCGTATGTTTTGAGGCAGTCTTTGGCGAACGTCAGAAGTGTTATTTCTTTTGCTCAGTTTAGATTTTCTTGAAATTTACCACAAACAAATGTGTTTTACGGTGTGTTCACACACTGTTTTTCTGCAACAAGTTTCTGTTTTTAGTTTTGAATTTCGCAGTTTGTATCGGTTTAATTACACTTGCTCCTAGCAAGCGTTACCATACCGTTTCTCAACTTGAATATCAAATCACAGAAGGTGTAAGTTGAACAGTAGACAACATTAGTTCCAAGTCGCCGCGGGCGTGTGGTGTGACATCACAGACGCCGAGGTCGTCGGCACCTGTTCTTTTGTGCGCAACGAACCGCAACCGACCGATGCTTACGTTGCGCTGCGCCGCGAATTCCAATCGCTGTGAAGGTTTTTATACTGGACTCAAGTTCGTCGTCGCGAAAAACTTTTTGAAACTGAGACCTAAAATATATGCTTTTGGGTTTAATTGTAGGTCCGGGTTGATGACTGAAAAAATGCAAAGGTATTAACAATTGTCAAAAGTTGTGAGTTGGTCAGTGTAAAAATTCTTGATTCAGAAACACGAAACTACTTTACTGTATGTATAACATGAAGTTTATTCGTCATCGAAACATATTGTGCTCGCCGGGGAAATAAACAAAGTCTCGTTTTGGCAAACGATGACAAACGCGTGGTTGCTTTGGACAATATACGCTTAAAGCGGGTAATATTCGTTGAAAACTTCTGAGCCGGAAAAATAACTTGTTATAAAATAATGACCACCGAAATAAACTATTAAAAGCTTTAGGTTTGCTGTAAGCTTTCGCGGAATCGGCCGACTGGGTTCTGCTCTCATCTTTATCGACAAATCAAACCTGCACATATCTGTATTCAAGTAAGTAGTCTCCACTAAGGTGAAGAGTTGAATCAATCATCAATAGGAAATCGATTTCATGTAACACTACGCATCGTCAGCCCTACATCCTTATCCAAATAGAAATAAAAATAGAGAGTGTTACCAGGGGCATAGTGGGGCGGGAATGCGTGGGAACGGCGTTCCCACACCTTTTTGGGTGAGTTTTTCTCGTAGTACCTGACTTGAAGGTATATGTTTTTACTCAGAATTCTTGTGTGCAGCTTCAGACGTCGCTTAAATGAATTGTTGGCAAGCTATCTCTTGCGTAGCACCCTAGCATAATTGCACAATTATGGAAAATTTCTATTTTTTTCACACTTCATTTCTCGCTTTCCCGCACCTATTTTACTTGAAAATGACTAGTTTTTTGGGTGCGTTCCCACACTTACTTCTTTTTGGCACGACACCCCTGAGTATTAAACTTCCGAATAAACTGTTGAATAAACTTGAAATTGTCAGCGCTATGAAGTGGTAGATTCACGGTTGCAAAGGTGTATTTTTGCTAGATGATCTTCCTAGAAGACCTTTTCAAAAGCAGTGTGGTCTTAAACGGGTACTCACTAGGTTGCTTGGTTTGTACAATACGGTAAATTTTTTAATGCCCGTCAGATTAATTTTTCAGCAGTCTGAATTCACCAATTTGGTACAACACAAAGCAATTTCAAAGATAATATGACGCGATTTGTTGAAATTGTGCTTGTATTTTTTAAAATGTGAAAGAACGGGATGACTTTCCGAGAAGCGTTAAATACTCTCTCATAAAATAATGTCGGGACATTTAGCTAGAAAAAGAAATTGTGTTTCAATGGAAATCAAAGCCTCAGGTGTCTCAAGTAAACATCCAAACAGTAAAGATTTTAGACTCGTGTTATGGCATTTTTTAGCCATAACATAGATACGAACAAATATGACAATAACGTTGGATTAAAGGCAGACTTTAGTAGTATCTCCAGATAGAATAATTTAAGCATGTATATGTGTGCGAATTAGATAAACAGTGCAATAACCTGTATAAATTAGTTATAGACTGTACACATTACGTAGTAGTGCTAAGTATTAATGTATTTTTATCGTGAATGATATTTACGCATACTTGCAACAAGCTAGTATAATTAGACAAATTAAAAGGTTTTGGAAAAGTAATGATTATTCTAAAAGCCATGGTGAAACAAAGACGTGGTTGCGAGAAGCAATAAAATAAGAAAAATGGGGAATTTCTTTAAAGGAGGGAGTATATATATTATATATATTATATAATATATTATATTACCATAATAATTAAAATTTTTAACCAAAACAGGTATAACAAAGCAGTACTATGCAATGTTTCTTCAAAATACGTAGAAAGTAGAACGTAATATGAATAAACTAGGATTTGATAGTAAGTATCGTAAGGCCGCAGTCAAGTGTTAAAATATTACATATTACAAAGTAGTATTATGCCTTGTTTTTTTAAATTATGCAGAAACTAAAACATAGCACAAAGCGGCCAATATTTGATAATAAGCAAAGTCTCGATTAAGCTGTAAAACGAATAGGGGAAGTTATGGACGTCATAGAAAACGACGGACGGATAGTTAACGGATTAAGCGATCCACCGGGACAACGCAGTGTTTACATACGACCCGGAGACATCAGGAGTGAAGTTTATCGTCTCACTACCTTCGGACAATTTCCAAGTATGGAAACAGTTGATCCATGCTTACTCGCCAAACATAGATTTTTCTACTTGGGTTATAAAGACCGTGTCAAATGTTTTGACTGTGCGCAAACTATACAAGACTGGACACGAGCAGATGATCCGACATTATCAAAGTGGCATTTAGGACATTGTCAGTTCGTACAGGATAAAGATTACACTAACATACCCATCCAGTCAAGGCGCCGGAGCACGCTGCAGTCAGCCTCGCAAAAATCTTCATCGACGAGTGCATCGTCAAGTCAAAACGTAGAACCGCAGGCGAGTTTAGCCCAGCACTCACGCGATGATCTTTCTCTACAACCTGCTGGTCAATTACTGGTGTTTCCGTGCGACAATCCAGTGAACCTACATATGAGCACGAGTCAAGCCCGTCTTTCGACATTTTACGAACATATTCGCAGCTGGCCTCAAGAACGTTTTGCAGCAACGCCAGAAGATATGGTTGAGGCAGGACTTCATTATTTAGGCGATCACGATCGTGTAAAATGTTGGTATTGCGATGGAGGATTACAAAACTGGGATAGATATGATAGCCCATGGTCCGAACACGCCAATTGGTTTCCCCAGTGTGAATACCTGCTTCAGAAGAAAGGAACGGAGTTTGTCGAGAATATCTTTTGTCGATTTCCCAATCTTAACCGACCACAGCTTTCCAACCCAGTCAGTTTACTCGACGGGAGTAACCAGGTCAGCAACCCGACAGGTATAGGTTGCCATAAAGCAACGGACATGCAGGACTTACTAGGTCCACAAGACAGCGCTGCAAAACTATGTGTTGATATAAACATCAACAAATCGTAAAATGGTAATTGAAACTACGCTTAAATGACAATCCTGTTGCGGGAAATATGCAAATAACTGGAATTCATGCAATGACAAACAATAATGCATTTTGGCAGGGACGGATTTAGGGAGTGGGAGGCCTTAGGCCATTTTAGTTTTTGGGGCCCGATGCTGGTGTGACCCATTTGGTCGCTTGTCTTAAAAAGTGAAAGTACGCCCCTCTTCCATGTATCACTCCCTCAAAATTTTATCTTTTTTGGTGCCGACTTTGGTTCTACGATTGCCTTAAATCTTCAACAGAAATTAGAGCGTTTGCTACGTACCTCTCAACAGCAAATGTCAATGCGCTCTTTTCTCGGAATTTATAGTTTTTTCTTGTAGTACAGAAGTACTCTTCTTTAAATTTCCGTGATTTCTAAGTTTTATGCAGGTTTATTTTTCGGATATATACATTTTCCTGCGGGACCATGTTGCGCCATCGAAAACATCGTTTAGTTGTTGATCTGATTAACTGCACGTAAACTCCATTTTTATAGTAACCACATAGCCTATTTTATCGAAAAAGCGAGCACAATCCATTCAGTGGACACAGGCTTTCCAAACAATAAAAAATATAGTTTTTAATCCTCTATGTTATAGGCCAGGGGTGGGAATTAGCGGCCCGCGGGCCACATGTGGCCCGCCACATCGTTTTCAGTGGCCCACGAGAGCATTCAGAAAAAATCCTTAAGTCTGCAATTTCCTCCAGCTTAGCGCTGAGGGTAACTTGTCAGAGACTTGTTTTTATTTCCATTAGAAGGACGGCCCTCCGCTAAAAACGGCCTTCCAAAAGTGGCCCCTAAACCAAGTTAATTGCCCACCCTTGCTATAGGCTGATGGTGAACAGCACGAAGACGCGTTTTGCACAACAAAGTATTTTCGCAACACCCTCAGGTTTCAGCTAACCATATGAAGTAAGTTCACTGTAGACACGTTTATCCAAGTAAAACTCACGAAAAACTGTTTTAACTGATTTAACTAACATCTAGAGCAGAGGTTCCCAACCTGGGGTACATGTGCCCCTAGTGGTACATTTGCCTATCCGAAGGGGTACATTTGAGGTTAGTAATAGAAGAGAAATATACATTTACATATCTTTTATTTCCAAATATTCATACATATATCAGCAAATATTACTTTAAAATGCCGTTATATGCTTATTTTTAAATATATCTGCGATAAATCATGACAAAAAATTTTGTCATAAGAAATTAGGGGCACATGTTCATCCAGCGAAATGCTGAAGAGGTACATGCTTATCTTTCGAAATGCTGAGGGGGTACATACGCCTCTGTCGAATGCTGAAGGGGTACATGGTAAGAGAAAGGTTGGGAACCCCTGATTTAGAGCTTCACAAGCAAGCTCTGTATACTGGCAATCTAGTTGGAAACAAGGAAAATAGGACCCGCATCAAACACGCTACAAACTTGCCTACTAAAGCTCATATATTCCAGAAACAGCGTAATTGACAAATGCCTAACCAGGGCCGCAACCAGGAACGGGCAAACCGGGCAATTGCCCCCCCCGAAATTTTTGCATGTATGGTGGCGTTCACGTACTGTACACAGAAAGTTATTTCTAGAGACGTGAACTTCTTCTCAAGACAATTTTTTCGCCTACGTTTGTGCTGTGTCATATAGGATAAAACAATTAAACAATCAATCAATATATCATGCTTCCGAACACTCCCAACACGGAACTGGAGACAAACTTTAAGGTGCTAGTTCTGAAGTGAAACCATCCGTTTCATAAAAGTTGCGTTGTGGCTGTGAAAGTGACATCATATATCAGAAATCCATAGGCTGCCAATCGAGGCTACTGCTACAGCGTGGTTTCCTCGCATTAAAGCGTATGTCGGCATTACTTGGTATGGCAAGGTGGAGCAAACAGTCTTGCTTACTGATTTACAGTCCCGTCGCCACGGGGGTTTTGGTGGCCTAACCTTCCCCAAATTGAAACATGAAACACTATAAATTAGTGGAGTTTTGCCAATTTTTATAATGTCAATTGTCAAGCCCCGTGCACAAACCTAAAACCCCGTGTTGAAGACCTTCTGGCGACGGTTCTGCTGACTTACTATTTAGAACTACAGAAGCAGGCCATGCAAGACAGGAAAAACGTAGTTTTAAACAATGAAGAAGTGAGTGATACGATGGGAAGTGAAGCTGATGTTGAACAGACTGTTGAAATATTACCAGATACGCAAATCGCACAAAAGGAGTTTTCGCAGTGGAACATTGGCTTGTTCACTGGAAGGAAAACGTTTAACGATGAGAAGTATGCTCTTTTAACTTCTAGGAGGCAGCCGGTTAAGAATTACCAATTTCCAGGCGTAGTCCAGGTAAAGACAAAGAGGTACTTAAACGAAGTACTACCTAGATATAAATAGTCCATGGTTAAGTTGGATCCATAAAAGTCAAGGAGCTTTCTGTGTGTACTGCGTCTTATTTTATGAAAGCCGATGTACCGGTAAAGGAAAACATGTGCCTGCAGGAATTTTGGTAAAAGAACCTTTATGCAAATATAAAGATATTAAGGAAAAGAGCTTACTCATGTAACTCTAGCCCACGCCCTCGAAAATCGGCTTTCGTTACCACTTTAGATTGCATCGTCCGTGTAACCGCAAAATCGTTGCTTTTTGTCTCTAATTCGTGCCCGCGAATACAAAAATCATTTTCCTAACCGAAGGCTTTAACCGCCAGCAATTATCAAGCAGCCACTGAATCACGGTAGCCTGAACGTTGAACAACACTCCTAACCGATCTTGATCGTCATTCGTTAGTACTTAATCTTGCTTACTGGCGTACTGCAACCCTGTTCCATCCTACACGTGTTGGTCATCAAATCTTCAATGATTTGATGCGCATGCATGCTGTTCTCTGTGTAATTTGTATAATGTGTCATTTATTCTTCTGTTTTTCATATGAACTGATCTCTAAGATTGATTAATTGGATTTACCTCTGAAAACTTCAAAAAGACTACGGCTGAAACATTAACAAAACGTTTTTGGTGAAACAGTAGGTGGGATTGGTAATAATCGTGAAATCATGAAGCAGCTTACGCTTTTGTAAATTTATCATCATTTCCTCTATTTTACTTGATAAGCTGATCGTAGCAAAAAGGTCGTATCATGGTGCCTTCGCATCGATGACGTCATAATCGTTGCCAAAAGTGACTTCTGCCCTCCCCGAAATTTTTCTCTGGTTGCGACCCTGTGCCTAACTGCTAGAGACCACTGTGCTGCAATGACTAGAGATCTAGTATTTAAGAAGCGACTAAATGATTTACTGCAACAACTTCGACAACTGAAACCCATCACTGATAAAATTAAATAAGGAAATTTTATAAAGCTCTATCTTTGCTATAAAAAACTAGCCTGTGCAGAACAACAAGGTATACTGTAAGACAGGGGGTAGCCAAGGGGGACACGTGGGCTATTGTAGCAAATTGACGTCACTGTATGCATATTTCTTTAAATTTATGACCAAAGCGAGGTGTCCGTGTTATTTATCACTCCAATCAAAACGTCTGGCTACAACATTGCTCTAATTTAAAAGCCTTTCTGTAAAGCACATTTGAAACCGTTACCACAGGTAGCACTCACTAGTACAAGCAATTATATCCATGAAAATGAGGCATATATATAATTATCTGCATCAACTGATACCAAATATTTGCCACCAATATATCCAACAGTGACAATCTATCACAAAGTTTTTTTTCATGCCTTCAGGCAAGCGAAGTTATAAATAAGTTTTTCGCAATTTAGAACGCCCGTAACATCAAATTTTAACGCAAGTGCGACCAATACTGCAGAACTCCGATGAAAAGTAGTATTGTCATCCTTGTATTGCATAACAAACAATATTATCGTGGTGGTACTTTACCAATAAAAGTCTTGATGTTTGCATTTTCACTCATTTCAAAGTAAATTGTGAAGTTATGCCTCTGCGCACTTTCGCAAATTTTAAGTTAGTAATGGGTAATTATAGGAAGGAGTTGCGCGGGGCCCCAAAAAGGGCGGGGCCCTAGGCCATGGCTTATTTGGCCTATGCATAAATCCGTCCCTGCATTTTGGCCACGCTTTGGTGTACAATTTAGTGATGCAGTGAGACAGCCGGACGTGCATCAAATTTATTTAGGATTTAATCTTTCTCAATTTACTGAAAATATGGATGAAAATAGGTTTCGTGGCTTAGTTGCCCTCAACACGACCACGATACTATTCCCAAAGCGTATGCTAATAGATTTTTGTGCAAAAAGATGTGCTGAATGTTTGGTAATTTGAACCCAAATTGCCACGAAATTGTAAACTTGTTTAGACAACCCAGACGAACCTTCGGCTATCAATAAAAGTTATGAAGTTGTCGTTACAGGAAACAATCTTGACATTAACAAGGGAGTAATGTAGGGAAGTATTATGCCAAAGATGTCTACACATGTTTCGTCTTTCTCAAAAAAACTTACGACCAAATTGCTTGTAAAAAGGTTTGGTGAGTGTTGCGGGAGTACTGTGGTGGCGAACACTTTTTACTGGCTGTCAAGTCATTGTAATCTTGCTTGGAGGTTTGTGTCCGTTGCAGCGGCGGTAACAAGGCAGTCGGTCACTGTGAGTGTTGGACTTCGACAAAGTGTGTGCTTTCACCACTCCTCTTCACAGTCTATGTGAATTGAATAGATAGGCACAACCAAGAAGGCGTGGGTGTCACTGTTGGAAGCTACAGGATCAACTGTTTCCTTTTACGGATGATTTGTTGATGCTTTCATCCTCTGAACAGGGCTATCAATATACACTTGATTGGTTTTCGCTGCGTGCGATTAAGCAGGAATGAAAATTAGGGCTAAAAGACAGGTATGTCTGTCAGAAATATCTTCTGCTTTTATGAGTTTTTCCAGTGTTCCTGGAATTTCATCGCTTACTAGGATTGGGCGATAGTTTAAGGAAGATAGTTTAAGGAAGGAGGGGGGACGTGTCCCCCCAAACCTTTGACAAGGGAGACACCATGTCTTTTGTTCTCCCTAATATTTTGTGATAAAAAATAACGTAGTTGCACAAATTTCGTGGCTACATTACTGTTGAAAACACCCAGCAGAAAACGTGGAATAAATACGAAAATGGAAATTATCATCTGATTACCTATAGACACAGTGTACAGACTTGCTACGTAAAGATCGACCTGAGCTGGGCACTTCAAAGTATTCCGTGAAATGGAACCAAATATAAGGTGCATGTTTTCTGCAGTTGAGGAAGGGCAGAGGCTAGTTTGAATATTCAAGTTCGTGTGAAGCAGAGAGACCTTCATTGTCCTACGCAGATTGAAAACATGGCTGCGCTTTACCATGACCCATGCAAGTAAGCCTAAGTCATGCTGTTATTTGTCATGCACATCGGGATATATTAGGTGAATTATCCTGTCAAGATATTGCCAAGGGTTTGTGAGGTCAAACGATACATGGTGCGTGTGTTTGGCAAAATTTAAAGACTGCACATCCCCATGTATATGACAAATAACAGTATAATCTAGGCTTACTTTTGCGTCCATGGTAGAGCGCAGCAATGCCAGTTAATGGAATATCAGAGATGCATGTTTGCTGGAATTGCGTTATGTAACTTACTTTTCAAGTGCTTATACTGAAGCTTTGTATACTTAGTAAAGAAACAAGTACCTAGTAATAATTTTCAAGTACTAGCACAGTACTATGCAACTGCCATAAGACCATGCGCGTGGCCAGGGGGGCACTTGGGCCATAGTACTTATTTCCATAATTGCCAATTTTGCAAAAAGGTCGTACTACGGTTGAGTGAATATCGTGACGTCATTGAAACGTAAGCAATAATACATTACGCAAAGTCTGTAGCAAACTGGTCCCTGTGCGCAGTTCGAGCTTCTACCTACAGTAAATGTGTTTATTGTCTGCTAAAACCCAAGTATAATCTGTTAGGTCGTAAGGAGAGGCAGAGGAGTTGGCCACTCAAGATTGATAAGGGTGATGGAAGTACAGAGGCAAACGCACGAAAAGCAAACAATCCGCTGAGTTTGCGGAGAAAGCTCCGCATCTCGCCTGGAGGCAGGGTTCAATTTGTTGAAATGAAAGGCAAAAGGGTCGGCCGAGAAAAATGTTGCAACGTGCTGCAGCTGAGGTTGAAGTCTGGGAGCAGCAGTCTGTGAAAAATTCAAGATCACTGCGGACAAGTAAAAAAGATAGATCTGTTAAATTGGATTTACCCAATTCTGCGCCGCACACATCAAGATTGCATATATTCATCCTGATGCTGGTGTGTTTATGTCCAATTCGACCAGGCCAATAGAGACTCCTCCTTCGATAACACCATCGAATCCTCATGCTCAAAATGCATGTGTTCAGACTTAATATTGCAGGGTATGTCTTCAGTGTTTAAACGCAGTTTACCTGTTACGATACACACTTAAAAATGTTTCCGGAGTCACGCACAGTAAAATTTACTGATCCCTGGGATCTCGTATGATGAGAGTGTTCATTGCCTCGACCCGTCATAAATGAATTCGACGGAACCCCAATGAACTATAAATCATTTGCGCGTCAATTTACAGCCTGCGTAGAAAGAAAGACGCAAACTGACGATATGAAACTACTGTTTTTGTTGCAACATTGTAAATCCGATGTTAGTGATAATGTTTAACGTTTCACTTATAAAGATCCTATTAGACTACAGTGGCGAAGGCAAACACTGTTTGAAGAGTATGGGTAGCCACATGTAGTCAAGCAGTGCTGCTAGCAGTACTTGAAAGGGAGTACCTGAAGTGAAACCGCCTAACTCCAGCAGTTAAACAAAACTTTAAGTTTTAACTGATAAATTTCTCGCCCTATGCAAGGAATATGATATGTTTCCAATGTTGAATTAATACAAGTAATGTTAGTTATGCTTAAAAGGTTAACGGTTCCCGTGCAGGAAAAGTTTTCGACGCGTCGTCTCACTTAGAGCCGGAACAGGACTTTTCGGTCTGGCGATTCGGTCTGAGCCGTTTCGGTTTGGGCCGTTTCGGTCACGGGACATTTCGGTCTGGCCGTTTCGGTCTGGGACCATTTCGGTCACGACATTTCTGTACATGAACAACTTATTACATGCGTTTATTTAAATGATTATAGGCAGGCGAAATGTCATTCTAGCTGGTGTTTTACCAACTCCCTTTGAGGAGTCATGATTGCGATTAAAGGTTTCTGCAAGATTTCATAGTCTGACCGAAATGTCCCCAGACCGAAACGGCTCAGACCGAAATGTCCCCAGATCGAATCGGCCAGACCGAAAAGTCGCGTACCCCTTAAAGCAGCACACAGGACGACGAGCAGTACTTACTTCCTTGGCGAATTTTTCTGCAGAGGTAAGCACAAACACCAATTCAATATCCGGTAAAGCCTTGTTTCCTGCGGTGGAACGTCGCTTGCCAAGGTTCGAGGAAAAGCATCGCCGAATAACGTGATCGTTGCAACGTCCGAAATTCAAAACGTCTCTGTGGCGTCAACTAGCAAAGCTAGTGAGGAAGCAATTGCTTGCCCATTCTGCTCCGAATTTTGCCTGATGTAAGTGTAAAATAACTTAACGCCAAAGGTGCGATCTTGTTCACGTTAAGAAGTTGTGTTCCAGATGTTTAGGACCAACTACATTATTAGGGGACATGATTAAGAAGGTCGGTTTCTGCCATCGAGACGTGCGGATTTGTCTATGTCTTGATATGAGTTGCAAATTGAATCTGAATCTATGCTATAGCGTTGAATTTCTCTGTTTTTTTGTTAGGTTTACATCTTTTCCGTTATTTATTCGTTATAGGTGCATACACTAATTCTAAAAGATAGTTGGTACCTTGCTATAGGGCCTAGCAGCGTGCTGGATTCATGTTGTCCTTGGCACATTCAAATGCATGTTTCGTCAGACGCATCAGATAACTTTTGGGAACACCCCTAAAAGGAGAAAAGACGCAAAAGAAAAGGTTTCAGACCAATGGCAGGTAACTTGTTTCGTGAAGAGGAAAATGCATCTTAAGTCAGCCGGTTGTTCTGCAAAGTGTGACGGAGAAAAAACGTGCAGTCCAATAGCAATGGATATACGTTTAAGTAAATGTATGGGAATGTATAAAACTTGCACTCCTTTTAAGAACAGGAATCTTTCTGTAAAAGTAGACCACAAACAAGGCCGCAACCAGATGATATCTTCGGCGGGTGCAAAATTATTGTAATTTGTTTACTACTATTTTCGAGGGGGATAAAAATGATTCTAACTTGTTGTTTTACCTAACAACTAAATATATTTTTAAAATTTTCGGGGTGTCAATTACCCGGTTGCTCCCCCCAGAAGTTCCGGGCCTGACCGCACACTTGAGGTGAAAGGTTTTTCGGCCTTGACTTTCTTGAGCGATGGTTCAACTGTTTCTATTTCATTTCTAGTATCGATCGTTTAGCCGAAGAAGAAGTTATTCATAATATTCCGGAGGATCTTTCTTCCAAAGAATAAATATTGCAATTCTCAAAACTTTGTCTTTGCCAAAGGATTTCAAATGAAAGAATATGAGGCCTTCGACCGCTGTTTTGCTTCAGTTTAATCAGCTTCGCCATCCAGAGGAAGTAAGAGTGGGTATTTACGATTTAAAGTGGTACACCCCCAAACTGTTACCGTGTTTCAGATGCAGTCGATATGGAGATCTCGCAAAAAATAATGCAAAGGTAAAGAACGATTTTTCTCGAATGAACCAGATTGGCAATGCTTTTTGTAACGTGATAATTACTTTTCTGGACAATTCTTGGATAGGCTGAGCGTAGTATATAAGCGAGTGGATTCTGCATTTTTCATTCTTAGTAAGTAGTTCTGTGGTGAACCGATCGTAAAGTAGAGGAGTCGTGTGCACTGACTTTCATATTTCAGTGAATTGGTATTCTTGTGAAAGTGCTTTGTTAATTTGAAGAAACGTGAAGATCTGGTCTACGTAATTGCGAGTGGAGATAACAATAGCTTTTGTGATTATCATCATAAACCTTCATCATGTCAAAGGAAATAGAATGTACTTTCCACGATGGGTGTAAGCAAGGAATCGATCAGCAAATTTTTAATAGGAAATCGATTTCACGTAAAATTACGCATCCTCAGTCCTGAAAATTGCAAGCAAAACTTACAGGTGAAAAGTTGAAAGGCTGAAGTAACAGCAGAGAAAAAACAAACTCAAGACTACAATCAAAATTTCGTAATACAAACTCATAAATCATAACATCTTAACAAACTGCCTGACGTCAAGAATACAAGTGGCGACAGAAAAACTGACTCATGAAATAGGTGTTTACTCAAAAATTAAAAAGACGTTTACTCAAATAAATAAATGAGTGAAACATCTAACTAGTTGATGCTAATGGCTGAAAAATTTCTCCAACTAAAAGCTTACTCTTGGTTAAAATGACTAACAACGGTAGAGGAAAATAGTAAGCCATGTGCGGGCAGTAAGTCTCTGGGGTACGCATTTAAACCTGTCACGAGTTCGCTTTAAACGCTGCGGTGGGAGTAAGCAAGCTGTGTTGAGCGAAAAGCTAGCGCACAAGAAAATAGAATGATGGGGAAATAGAATGATGATTCATCAGGAAATAGAATGATGATCACTTTCGTTTTGGTTTCGCTTCCAAACTGAAGATTTGCAAAAGCCTCAGTGCATGCTCTGTGAAACTGTTTCCTTGAGCGCAAATTTGAATCCATCTAAGCTGCAAGAACACTTCGACAATCGACATGGTAGGGCCAATGTTGTGAGCAATGGTGAAAAATCTCTGCGAGTTAAAAGAGCTTTCTCGAGAAACCCTTCCAAAATTTTGGGTCATACCAAGTGGCGTTTCAAATAGCGAAGTCTAAGAGTTGAGTTTAGTTGATTTTATTTGGCGATAATTAATATTCAGCTAGAAAAAAACACAAATCAGTGCAAGGACGCCAGGGCATTGAAGGAACCGGAAGGTTGAAATCTCATACTGTTGCAGAAAAACTTGTTAAATCGTGTGTGTCAGATATAGCTACAACTATTATCGGAAACGAAGCCAGAAAAGAGCTTGAATTAGAGCCATTTTCAAATAATGTCATTCAGAGATGAATTACGTATTTCAGATCAGATATTTTGGAACAAGTTATTTCATATATGAAGGCTAATCCTTTGAAAATCTCCCTCCAGTTAAACGAGACTACTGATGTTTCGAATTTCAGTCAACTTATTGCATTGGTGCGGTATGTCCATGATTGTACCATAAAAGAGAACTTCTTTTTCAGCGAAGAACTGAAGACAACCAAAGTAAAAGATATGTTTCAGTTTGTGAAAGACATCTTTACAAAACATGAATTGGATGTTTGAAGTATTGACTCTGTGTGTAGTGATGGCACTCCTGCTATGCTGGGAAACAAATCTGGGTTTTCTGCAAATGATGAGACAGGACATTCCACACTTAAAGTTTCTCACAATTTCCTTCATCGTCATGCTTTGGCATCAGAAGCCTTGCCTACGAAATTGAAGAGAGTCCTTAATATTTCTGTAACGACCATCAACTGAATTAGGGATCGTTCTCTAAACCACATCTCTTTCAGTCACTTTGTGAAGATCTTGGAAGTGAACATGCAGTTTTAATTTTCCACACATACGTTTGCTGGCTGTCACGTGAGAGAGTTTTAACCCACGTTTCCGAATTGCGAGAACATGCCAAAGTGTTTCTCAGGGAAGGTCTCTATGACCTGCTTGAAGGGTTGGAATCGCAAGAATTTAACCAAGTCTATGCATATTTGAGTGACATATTCACTCGTATGAATGATCTGAGTTTATCAGTTCAATGCAAAATTACTTTATAAACATTTTGAATAGCATACGAAAAATTAACGCGTTGAGAGATAAGCTGTCTCTGTGGTCTCGGCGAGTTAAAACAGGGAATTACTCGAAATTTCCGTCATTTGAAGAGATAGTCGATGACATTGAATCTTCAAGTTCGGTTTCTAGTGGTTGTGAAGAAATTATGTTTCATTTGAAAGTGCTGTCGATGTCATTTGATAGATATTTTGGGTTTGGGAAGATTGAAAACTTCTGTAGAATGGATTATGAATCCGTACTACTACAATTCGGATAAAATTTCAGATGATGGAGAGCCGAAAGAAGTTTCTGTAGGACTGTGCTCAAATCGTGCTCGTGAAATGCACTTTGAGAGTAAAACTTAGGAAGAGTATTGGTGACCGGCAATGCTTAAGTTTCCAAGACTTCGCGAAATTTCACTAGCTGTGCTCATTCCATTTGCAACAAAATACCTGTTCGAGTCAGGATTGTAGCACTCTTTTGTCAGACGAAATCTTGACATCGTGTGAATGCAAAGGCAGCAGGCGTGGATTTACCATTAGGCTAAAAAGGCTTAAGCCTAGGGCCCCCGATTTCGGGGGGCCCCAAAATTTGAAGAGTAAGGACAATTTACCGCATTTCTGCAAGCAATTATATTTGTATTTTTGTTTTGGTTCAACGCACGTTTTTGTGCTATGCCGCTAACAAAAGATCTCTATAGAAGAATGAGCGCGAAGGGATTGAAGTGGGTGACGGTGCGCATTCTCTTTTTATGGCGTTGAGAATTGGTTATTGTCACGTATGATGTCTGGAACAAAACGCCTGAATTCATTTTTCAGATTGCACGAGGCCAGTGAGGTACTCAATAAATATCTAATGAGAGTGTGGTCAGATAATTTCACTGCTGCCTTTTTCGTTAGTTTCGTTGTGGCGGTTTTTGTTCCTGACATCGAAGGAATTCAGAACAAAGTAATATGTTTATGAATTGGAACAACTTGTCCAGTGAATGCAACGAGCACGTGCAGTGCTAATTTGTATGAGGTCAATCGTCGCAAACCTTCAGGAAGGGCCCCCAATGTAAAATAGCCTAGGGCCCTGAAAATGAAAATTCACCTCTGACAGGCAGACATGCGTGTTTTTATCAGCAACATTGTTCCGCCATTAGCTTTCACGGGACGAACTGAAAATACCCGTCTACGTCTTCTCTGGATTGCAAGGTTGTTTGGTTAAGGACGCAGACATGCCCGTATAGTACGTGAAAAAAGACATCAGGTCATGTGTGGTACCTGCCGCGTCACGGTGTGATTAAAAAGAACCCTAGTGGCAAATTGCATGTCGTCTTTGATTGCGCAGCCATTCATTATTGAGGTTTATCTCTCAAACACGTTTTAATGCAAGGACCAGACCTGGTCAACAGGTTGATTGATGTGCTGCAGCGATTAGTGGCGTAACTGGAGGTTTGAGCCAGGGGCGTAAAACGTAGCTGAAGGGGGCCCAGTGGCCCAATGGCCGCAGTAAGGGGCAATCAGCAAAAATGGGATATGATGGTGAATCCGGATGAGATGTCTATGCTGAAATCCGAATTCACCGCAAAACACTACAAAAAACGCAAAAAAATATCAATACCGAAATATAACTCGTAAGTATGTGCCCTATTTTTATATTTAGCTTGCCAGGGGGGTGGTTCGCACCCCCTGACCCCTGTCAGTTACTTGGCTGCGATTTCGTAATGACACGGGTGCATGGGATCTGGGAAGTCAATATTCCCTCAATGATTCGATACGTTTATGGTGTTCTGCATGGTAGGGATTGTCTTCAGATGTATGCTGGCCAGGGAGCGATTTATCCAAATACGCCGTATTTACAGAATGGAAGTACACTTACTTGGAGCGATCTCCTCGCCTAGTTGTATTGCATTGCACTTAGGCAGGGTTGGGAAAGATTTCTGTGCCTGAGTTCAAATCTGTTGTGAGTTCCACTGTGGAACGCTTGCTCTATGTCGATGATTTATTGGACAGAGTGCCTGACATAGAGAGTGGAATGGTGCTTGTTGACGGACTTTGATCCATTTGTGTAAATCTGGGTTTCACATAACTACAGTCAGTGGTTAACAGCAAATCTTGACCCACTCTGTAAATTTGGCTTTTGGGCCTCAGTCAGGTTTCAAACATAAATGTCAGGCTCGGGCCGGGTTCAGGCTTCAAAATGAGGCCCGTTTGCAACTGGGGTTTGCCGGTTACCTGCATTTTGAAAAAGGCTTACAGCTTTGCACCATGGCATATTTTAACATAGATTGCGTATTTTAATATTTTGTCAAAATAAAATGAACACTACGACAATGAAGCAAATGACAAAACATGAGATACTGAACCAGTGGAAGCCTACAATCTCATGCAAACCAACGCAAAATTATGTGAAGTGTTCGCACTTAAATTTTCTTTCCTTCCTTTGTCCAAAAAATTGTTCCGCATTGTTTGCCGGTCATGCAAGTACTTTTATCATTTGCCGCCCAATCAGTTTCATTTGTTTTGCCTATTTGCGAGCGTAAATACTGTAGGTAGATAAACCACCACTTCAAAGTCTAGGTTCATGAGCGCAAAGGACACTTCAAGTTGCCCTGCGGCTTGACTAGGCAAAGCAAAATTTGTGAATGTCATCCAGCACACTCTTTTCTGATTATCAGTATATTTGGCGGCTATAGAATTCTATTTCATCAATCAACTATGCGCTTTATCTATTACGTGTGATAAGCGTTGCTACATCTGTGACGTTGTAGTTGTAAATCCTTCTACATTACATTTCTACTTCTAAAAGAACAGGTTGCATTCCAGGTCTATGCAATAAGAATAACTATAAAATTGGGCTTTTGGGGAACTTTGGGCGGGTTCCTCTCTTGAGAAATCTGGTTCTTTTCGTGTATTGCGTCATAAAGCAGATAGTCGATCGTGGGTCCTGACGTTACCAAGAACGCGTCTGCGCTTGTGATTACCAATCGTGAGAAATGGCAAAGTTAATCAGTTCATGTTAGCAGTTTTCTCCAAGTCTGTTGCTCTTCGAACGAAAGTGCCGTTTAACGTTTAACAAGTAATTGCCTTATAAGTTCAATTCGCTTCTCAGTTCGGTTTGGTTGACGTAACTTTGTACTTGCACTCTCCAGTCAGTGACACCGGAGAACGGCTACATGGCCCCCGCTGACCGTTCAAAAGGGGAGCAACGGGGGCGGAGGTGTCTTTTCATAACAGTATCATAAGTAATGTCATGGCTTGACAAGATTACCTTGAAATAAATTTAATGCAGCTATTCGCGCACCCAGAAAATTTAGTATGGTTTTCTATGATTTCTGTTAATATTTTTGAGGTCAACATTGTTGATTTGCTAACGATTTTTTGTGTTTTATAAGTTTCCATTTCCCTTAACTCTTTCACTGCTCCCTGCCGTACCGCTTCTCCGGCGTTTGTGGCCAGTGGTTGTCCACTGACGCTTTGATTATTGCAATTTGTCGTTCTTTTGCAAATGGAGGCCTAGTGGAGCACATATCAGCTAACGGGACCTACCTGGTCGGCGCTGAACGAGTGCTTAGTCAAGTTGGTTAAAAATCTTTGAGTTTAGACTTGATTTGTGGCAGAGTGGCATCTAGTGGACATCCAATTCCGGACCGCAAGACATATGGGTGGAGAATGGGAGCGAATGATTCAAGAAGTGTTGGATGTGTTCTATCGCCTCTCACCAGAAACGTACGACGGTGTCCTTACGATTGTAATTCAGAAACGTTTCTGCTGGGAGGCGCAATTGATAGTAAATTCACGTCCACTGATTCCGGTTAGTAGTTACCGTTGACACCGACGGAGAAACACCGTTAACGCCAAAACATCTTCAAATCTACGCTGGCGCCAACTTTCCGCCATCACGTACTAACGAAAAAGATCGCTGTACCCAACAAGTTTGGCGGCATGTGTACATATACCTAGTTGATCGATTGTGGAAGATGTTTTCAAGTGATTACCTGCGAACTGTTATCGCACCTCTCAAGTGGTGTCGGGAGGATCGCAACTTCGCAGTGGGCGATGCTGTGCTTGTTGCAAAAGGCATTTCAGTGCGGTTCCATAAGTTTCCCCAGAGACGAGTTGCAAGGTTCTTTTCGAGAAATGTGGCATTTTATGGGAATGGGATGCTGTTCTGAAAGTGAAGTGCCATGTAAACGCAAACGTTACTTGAATCAAAGGTCTAATGAAGCTGCTTACCGTGGCTAGCTTGACTGTCCTGATAATTAATTTTGCTCCACATTAAAACAAATAAACAAACCGCATAAATTCTGCATTTCGGTAGCGACCCCGATTTTCAAGTTTGAAGTTTTGATGTTTAAAGCTTCTGTTAAGGTATTTGACAGCAATTTCCTTGGTGAGTTGTTAATAATTCAGTTTCTTCACTGTTTGTAATTGTGCGCAGTATTATGTGTGAGCTCTATCGTTCCGTAGTCACAAAGTGGGAGCATTCTTCCACCACAAAGCTCTCAATTTTAAATCGGTCTTTGTTCCGATCCTCACTTAAGGTCATGAATTTTGGGGAACGACCGAAACAGCGCTATCTCAGGAGCAAGCGGCAAAGATGGGATTTTTGTGAAGAGTTTACGCGTGGCACTTCGCGACTAAGTGCCCAACTCTGAAATTTGTAAAACCTTGGATGTGGAGTAACTTCACCTTCAGGTACGATATTTCGGCAACTTGACCAGAATGTCCCAAGAAACATTGGCGATTCCTGCTGGCTACACCCACGGGAAATCGGTCAAAGGTCGACAAAGGACCATATATTGTGAAAACATCTCCACCTGACTCGGTTTCGTCTTGGTGTGAACCAGCGGAGATATCAGAAGTTGCTGAAAACCGTGAAAACAGCGAACGTCCCGAGAGGAAAAGCGGGTGTGAAAAGGAGGGAGGGAATGACAAACATTATTTAACATTTTGCTTGCAGAGACTGACAAAATCAGCGATTCTTCTGCAAAGCAACTGCAACACAAACGTTGATCACGTGCAATTCGATGTTAGTGGTGCTGGTGACACTACTGAACGTTTTTCTAGTACTGTATTAATAATCTTCTTCAGCTGAGTGACGACACTATTGAACCTTTTTTCCTAGTGTAATGATCTTCTCTGGGAACTCAACAGGAGTTTTGTATTTATTTGATTACATCGGCACTACCGCTGAAATCCTTACCAAACACAGGTTCAGAATCGCCTGCTAGGAAATTAAGCAGGCGGTAGGAACAGCTTGCAGCAGAAAAAATGTGTATTCTGCGACGTGCGTGAACTTGCCAGAAAATGCATTATCTCATTAATACTTTGGGCGACGATTAGCCCAGTGGTAGAATGTCCGGCTCTCAGCTGGAAGGTTGGGTATTCGATCCACGCCGCACTGAGTGACTCGCCGTAGCGAGTTTGGGCAAGAGCGTTTACCGCAACCGCCCTGACAAAAATCATTATTCAGGCTTCGGCCTGCCGCCAATTTTCCTGAAATAGATCCGTCGCATTGCATGCGATCATTAATAAGAATTTCGATGTTAGCAAATATTTTATGGTACATCTAAGGAAGGCTCTCAAACTCAACTTGCTCCGTGGGCCACATGAGGATTTGTAAGGTAGCCCGCGGGCCGCATTATAACGCTGACGCAACAACGGCGGTGCCTGAACTTACTAGCAAAAGCTTTTGCATCTTTATTTCCTGCGAAAGGTATTTTGAATTATAGACAAATCATTTCTATCCGCCTCTACGTTCGTATTAATCATTTCTAGCCGTCTAAGGAACTTGTTCACTCGCTAGGCGAGCACTTTTAAACACCCGTAAATAAACTAAATAACGTAAGTGTTATTAATTTAATTCATTTTCATGCCCACTTTTTCTCTAGGGAGGCTCGCGGGAGCTGCAGTCCTAGGAGGATTTGGAATACCTCACGGTCAACAGAAATTTCATATAGTTCTGCTGGCTCCGCACCAAGACCAGACCAAGCAAGGTCGGAGATGTAGCCACTTCACCTACTGTATAGGCCTTCAATGATTTCTGAACCGCTTTTCCGTGGCTTTACCAGCTAGACTTCCCTCGCCAGACTTTCGTGGGGTATTCTGGACACATTGCCGAACCAATATATCTGTGCTGTCTCAATTCGTAGGAGAAGTGTTTCCACATTTAGGGCTCTGCGAATTTTACAACTGCGCATTTCGTCGCGAAGTGTCACACCATGGACTCTTCGCAAAAATCCCATCTCTGCCGCTTGCGTCTGGAATCAGTGGTGTAGGAGGCAGGGGTGCATGGCGTGCAAGCGCACCCCCGAAAGTTGTGATTTGGTGAAAATCCGGGAAAATTCCCTGAAAATCAGAGAAAAATCCGTGGAAATCTGTGCAAAATCTGTGAAAACCTTCGCAAAATCTCTGAAAATCTGGGCAAACTCCCTCAAAACGCGGGCAAAAATGGCGCCCAACGTGCTTGGATTTGAAAAAAAATGGCACTCCAACTTAACAAAACGAGTAAGACGGCTTCAGCATTACAGATCCCTACGGCGCATAGCTGCAATCCGTGAAAAGGCGTATGCACTTGACTGCTGCGCCCAGTGACGCGTAGACCAGATTTATATGATTTTTTTCAAGTTTGTTGCAAAAACTCATTGCAAATTACTTCCACAAGTACGCTTAGGCAAACTTTGAATTTTTTTGCAAATCTCTCTGGGAATCTACACCTTTCGGACTTGTGAAGATTACTTGTTGCAATATGCTCATAGATTTGAAGTTTACCTCCACTACCGGCTTTCGTTTATATGTCGTGTCGTAAAAATTCAAATTTGTAACTTTTGTGTTTCAATAGGAAATTTGACTACCATTTAGCAAGACAGAATCAGCCTTAAAACTTTACTATGGTCGTGTTCATACTGAAATAAATCAACTTAAAGAAGTTTATTTCTTCGCATAGACATAGGTAGTACGGGACGGGATGTGCAAACCGTTAGACCCAGTCGTTTTGCTTTCTCCTGTACTGGCAAATGCCTGCCAGGTATCAAATGTTGAGTCCATGCTCACTGCTCATGCGTCGTTTGTTGAACTGTTGACGCCATATCATTGTACAATAGGTGATCGTTGTTTGAATCTAAAGCATAGTCATTGTTGTGATCAATCAACTGAAAACAGTAGGCGCTGTTTTTGTGCCTTATAGTGACTGAAATTTCTTTGACCTATTCTTTAAAGCAAAATACTTGCTAGACAGATAAAATAGCTCTTCTGGCGATTATTTTGTTAGTAGCCGACGTTTCGCCCACCTATTCAAGTGGGCTTCCTCAGGGCAATACTTGCTAGATTTGCGTAGACGTGGCTGAGTTAGACAAACATAGTAAACGATACTTTTCCTTTCGATAAGCTCGTATTGATTCTGGAGTGACTAGTACCGGCATCCTATGCGATTTTTTCATATCTAAATGTGTTTGCCCTGATACCAATGGTTTAATAATTACCATGGGAGCTCAGTATTTACTAACGATCATTTGTGTCACACTCTGTGCTTGTTTCATTCAACCTGGGCGTTGATATCAATCGTAGCAGTGTAACAGACTCAAGAATTTTGGATAAATAGACGCTACATTTATGTTCAAATTCAGCCTCGAGTGATCAAGTGATAGATTAAAATCTTTGCTATACGAAAAGTTGGCAGCTTGCTACAGCATATAAACGCAGCAGCAACCTATTTATAAAGCAGCATATAAACAACTCTTGCTGAAACAGCTTGTGCATTAGCAAGGCAGAGGATACATAGAACACAGACCAGAGAGCGAGTCACTATAATGTAATTACAAAAGAGGTGTTTACAACTTAACCTCTAACTGCTTGTACTGAGTTTTACCTATTTAGTTGGCGGTCACACAGAAACTGCTTTTATTAGATCACTCTCTCGATGCCCTTCAAAAATTGTTGAGAGTCGTATAGTGGCCCAGAACCATCAAATTTCGTTTTTGTGAGAGTTTGAGGGGTAAGAAGACAAGTTTAGATATTAAACTGGAATACATTTTAAACAGGTCACAGAAATAATTTAGTTTTTTAGGTTTCTTTCATGACAATTAACATTTTTGTAGTTAGTATTGCAGCTTACAGCTGCCTTGCACATAAAACAATGTTTACACCATCCGTTTAATTATCTCCGGTATTCAATTAAAAACACAAAAATCTATACAAATTTGAGATAAAAGAAAATCGTTTCATAATAAAAAGAAAACAGAGTTTGAACTGATAATCATGTATATATTATAGATGTTATAAAAAGTCATTAGATATAATTTAATTGTGAAAGACATCAGCACAAGCTTTAGCAAGCCAGCAGATATCCTTGTTGCGTCGATTCGTGAAATCTGTATGAACTTGCTCAAAAATCGCCACATGATTAGCTGATGAAGTGATGACAGTCTGTTTGTTCGTCACTGAGATGCCATGTGTGGCTAAAACAAAAAAACGGACAAGTAGTTAAAAGCTATTTCATATGGCTAAATTGACTGAGAAGTTCCCACTTCAAGGGGAAAGACCTTTTAGCAGTAGCTAAGTGTACGAAACCTCTAGGAAGGTCAGCTTTTTAAATTTAAATTTATTGCTCATTGTATCAAGTCACAGTTCGTCTGTGTTTTGTTATATACTTGTTTTCAAGTGTCAATATTTCTCTAGTAGGTTTTGTCTTACCGCGTTTTACAGGACTGATGATGCGTTTAAAAACGCGAAAACAGTTTACCTGTGAAATAAATTGTGATTGAATTACTTTCGTCATTTTGTGGCTTACAACTATGGAAAAATAGATAAGTGCAAGTTCTAATCACCGCAAAAGTATGAAAGTACAAACAAGCGGACAGATTCCTCAGCTTGGCGTGAGGCTACAGCCGCTTTTGTTGATTTATGGATATTGTCAAAAACACCAGAGCTGCGTGAAAGAGGCAAAAGCTTATTGCAACTAAAAATATCATACGTTTCTGTGATTTTTTGCACAGACATAAGTGTTCACTTTGATTTTCATTGCTTCCCCGACACTTTTCTCTTGACAGTTTACCAAACTACTGTATATACACTGGAACAAATTTAACATTACTCAAAGGTAGCGATACGCAAGATTTGTTGCAATTTTGAAATCTCAAATACACATCCGTTTTCTTGTGCACCAATAAGTGTTCGATGACTTGGCGTCGGAAAAAAATGTTTCCATGTCAGGCAAAGGATTTGTTCTTGAGGGGAAACAGTGGTGAAATTTCATTTTACAAACTCGAAACTAAGAGAAAAATCTTTTTTACAAAAAATTTATCAGAAAAATATCAAATTTTCTAAATTCACGGGAGTCAATTCACCCTCTGCCCGCCACTTCCGACGCCCATGGTTCAGTTTGATCGTAATTGCTTTTGAAACGACCTTCCAGCATTTGATAAGGCAGTATTGTTGCAGGTTTCACTGCGCACCGGCCATCTTTTAGTTTGTGGCATTGCTGCATCTGGAGAATAAAACTTGTCTGTTACAACATAGGAACATGGCAAGCGCGCCAGAGTCAGTGACTGCTGCAGCAGCCGCATCATCATCTTCGTCAGTGTCTTTGAATATCAACTACCTCACCTCTCCAGGAGGAATTCTGAAAATCATGGAATTTGTATTTGGCCTCATATGTTGGGCTCCAATTGCAGCCATTATAAAACCAAGCTGTCACGTCAGCCAGTGCTCTGCCTATCAATTTGTGATGTTCGTGTCGATTACAGCGTGGATCTTGACTTTGTAAGTGTCTTGCAGTTTTTGAAGTAAAACCGATAATTTTGTTGTGTTTTCCAGTTTTTGATATAAAACTTACTGTTTGATCAACTCTAGGAAATAACTAGGCAACGAACGCTGTATTTTATTATTAAAATACAATCACCACTTCGGCATTTACTTCATGCATACTGTAATAAACGTTAGCCTAAGGCAACGATAGCAAAAGAAACATTGGAGCTTTTATACACAATCCAATTCTTTTTTTACTCGCACATCAATAAACAATGCAATTTTTAACACTCCCGTTACGTTTTCAATTGCTTTAAGCCATCAACAGTTTTTTTCATCATTTATCACGCCTGGTTCTTGTTTGAGATACTGATGATGCAATAATGCTGAAATGTCTTAACAATCAACTGCTCCACGAAATTTAACGTACCATAAAGGAGGACATTTTTATCGACATGCTGTACAACAACCATTACATAAAATTGTGCTAAATTTTTACAATGCTGGAACGTATTTGCGGAGCTAGCCAGCAAAGTCGTGCGGCGCATTTGGTTAAATATTTAAAAATAAAAATGACATTCATCTCCTACAATTCCCCAACGCGTGTTTGTCAGAGCAAAAATAAATAGATCCACCTGCAGCATGGTTTACTTAGCAATGAAAATTGTAGAATTTCACATTGCGAAAGCGCGTTGGCATAGGAGAGTAACTTAGATCCACTCCTTTGAGATCTGTAGTTCTAGACACACAGTTGAGCAGGAGAGAGATTTTCGACAGTTTTGCCTGTACAGCCTTGATAATCCAAAATTTCTGAGGTGATAAAACTTCATCAGCAGTACCGTAATTTAAAACAAAAACGAGTACTATGGATCTCCCGCTTTTATAAATGAAAAATGTGATCAATTGTAGCTTGTTCTCTTATCCTTTACAAAGAAGTTTTGCAATTGTACTTGTGTTTGCAGCATTTTGCTTGGAATTTACGCTTTCGCACTTCATGCAACCGTCTGCTCTGGGGCACCTTGGGCCATAATTGAGATGGTTTTCAATGTCTTCTGGGCAATCCTTTACTTTGTAGCAGCATGTGTTGCGGCAGCTTATACCTACAATATCGACGATTTGATTGCCGGCACGGTTTTTGCTTTCCTGACTACCATTTGTTACATTGCCCACTGTTTCTTTGCTTTCCGGGACTGGAAAGGAAGATTCCCTTGGTCGTCTTCAGATTCTGGAGGCTCAGTGAGTACGTAAAGGAAAGGCTGTTTTCACTTCCTGCAAGAAAGAATGACAAACTGCTATATTTTTAGTTAAAAACCAGATGAAGACGTTTGATCTCTCTTTTTAGGTCCAGTTGAACAGAAAGTGCGTTGTACCGACTTCGTATCAAAGTTGTAGCGTGTTTATAGCTAACTCGTGTCCGAAATATTAAATTTATGGTTATCGCATCTGCTTTAAATTCAAGCAAACGTGTTGCAGTAGTATTTTGGTGTAATTTCTATATATTCCGGATATTAACTCTAGCGCAGAGTATCCAGCAGTTATCAATCGAAAGTTGGTTGGTGCTCTTTCAGGAAAAAAATGAGGGCACGTAAATTAACACTTAACTCTTCACCACAACTTCTCTAGTGGTAACAAGGTTGCGGGGTCGGAAGTAAAATGTCCAACTCCGACCTTTCCGAAATTTCCGACTCCGACATTGACTCCCGACTACGACTCCGTAACAAAAAGGGAATGCAGTTTGGTTGTCAACAATTTTGTAGCAACTAACACCCAGTGGAAATCGTGGTCCACAGCAAAAAATATCTGTTTCAACAAAGTTTCAAAAGAATTTGAACCATTTCAACAGGAATTCCCAACTTAGGGGTGTGATGTAAAAAATGATCTAATTGTACTTCCGGAGTCGGGGTCCGACAAATAAATCCGACTCCGACTCCTAGTGTTGTTAGCAATCCGACTCCACCAAAATTCTCCGACTCCTTGCGACTGCGACACCGATTATGCAACCCTGGTGTTAATATGATAGGGAGGAATCAAACACAAAAGAATTCTCAACTATTCAGAGGACATTGTTAGTTATTTCTTCCCTTGCTACTTGTTTTAGTCTATTTTAGAAGAAAATGATAAAAACGAGTCGAAACAACGTGTATGAGAATACAAATACCTTTGCGTCAATGTTCAGAGTACGCTTCCAATATCAAACCTTAAATTATCAAATTCCACAAATATTACTCTATAATGCCTTAACACCGGAGTGACAACATAAACTGAGTATTTGAAGTCGTTGCAGTCACATGTAATCTCTGTTTTTTTCCAATAAAGGGAGACAGTTTCAAACACTTTCACTCCCACTGTTCTGTTTGCATTTGCTATTTACTCCCTTCTTGTTTGAGTGCACAAAATAAAAAAGCGTTTCAGAAAACAGAGTATCAAATTCGTTTGGCAAATTTGAGTTTGAACACACGTGATCGAACGAAGCTGAAGTTAGGTTACTCTTTCAACCACGAATACACTTTTAACTTAACCTTGCGTTGCTATCTATCTTGTTAAGTAATTGGCTATAAGAAATGTAAATAATTTTGTAATTCAAACAAGACAATAGAAAACCGAAGTAAAATTTTTGAAATGTGCAATCAAACTTTGCTACATAACATGAAGATCTTGTAGTAACCAAAGATAAAAAGTGGATTGTATTTGATGCGAAAGAAGGGCCACCGAGCGTATCAACGCACAGCCTTCGCTTTTGGTTTAACAGGCAAGGTCAACTTGGGTCTACTTGCGACAGGATTTCCGTGGCGCCCTCACCGCGCTTCATTGTGTGAATATTTCGCTGCTTTGTTTTCTGACAAACCAGGCCTTTAGCCAGGTTTTAAGATATGGTGGGTGCAAAATTTTATATTTAATATATGTTTAAAATAAATTTTTCTGGGCACAACAAAATTTTGGAGGGCAATAAAAATTGGGGTTGCAATGCCCCCCCCCCCCCCGATTACGGGCTTGTGACTAACTACGTGATATTAGGCAATTGCTTTTAACTGTGCTACAGACGAACTGTCGGATGACTTTTATCTCACATGCGCCTTCTCAGACATAATTGTTTCCTCGATGCAACAAGCATTTCACAAATTAGTTCAAACAGTGTTGCGTATTGACTTGACCAAATCATAACATGTCAATTTCCATGTGTGCAAGATTTTCAGTTGCTTCACATTACTGGAAAAAATCAAATCAGCAAACATAGTAACAGACGTCAGCCATGCTGCGTGTTAAAGATAACGGTCAAAGATGTATTGCAGAAAAGACCAAATTTACACACCGGGCCGCAAGTTTGTTACAAGAATCAACTGCACAATTTAAAATTACACAAAAATAATAGAGTTCACTTTATGCACAAAAATGGTCAGGGCCAAGTACCAATGCCAGTCAAACTAATTCCTCTCGGCGCAAGACAAACTGATTGTGGATAAAAGCGACAACCATAGTCATGTGGCAGAAAATTCTGTTACAATGAAATCTAACAGAGCGCATAAAAATATCTCTTCACAGTGCATATGACGTTATTCATCTGTGACACAAATATACAAATATGCTTACTTATTTAGCACAAATCTCTTTTTTACTAAGTAACTGTTCGTTCATTTCGGCAAGATGTGCACTGCGTTCCTGTGTCCGTTTTGCGCCATGTTTTGTGTCTCATACGCTCATAAACATGCTGTTGAGCTTACTAGACTTACACGGTTGATACCTTGGCTTCTGATTATCGTAATAAAAACTTCTGCCAAAATTTGAATTGCAAGATATTTTGTCTAAATGAGTTACTGCAAACTTGCACAGCATGTGTGGCAGTCTTCCTTAGCTTTTAACACAAGGTTGGAGTTTGAAAAAAACTGAGGTTCGTTAAGTGAAGCAATTCCAGAAACAAAATTATTTGCAAGCCATAACTTTGGCGAACCTCTCATGTCCCCTTAATAGTGGATATCCAATGCCAGGGGCGAATCCAGCCAGTAAGTTTAGGGAAGGCGATTTCAGCAATATTTGGCAGTCAAGTCTCATTACCAGTTCACTACTGCAAGAGACATGAAGTATGCTTCACAACACTGCTGTGCCAAAAACAATGGACGTCAAAATGGCCATATATCGAGAATGCTGTTTTCCGAATTGTACACAATCATGGTGAAAAAAGTTACTTTCGTAGGTTTTAGGGGGTTGTCGCCCTATTCGCCCCCCTGGATCCGCCCCTGTCCAATATTGTTCATCTTGATAGCTTATTCATGTTAGTAAAGCTAGTTACTACGTTGAGGTAATGTGTTTGAACGAAATATACCTCGCCTTGTGTTGACTTTGTGCCAAAAGACTGAAGCTTGTTCAAATACGCGACTAGTAGAGAATCTCGTGACCAAACACGGGACATGTTCATGGTAGGCCAGCCACGGGACAAAGTTTTCACTGGACGTTTAGATATTAATGTCTTTTGTCAAGCCTGAAAAAGGAAGAGAATGTAAATTGATCAGAATCAAAGTTCTCGTTTACTGTTCTACACGCATTTGATTAAGACATTCGAACCACAGTAGAGTTTAAAAATCTTTTTTAAATTTTATACTAATCGAAGTCCATTTTTCGGACAAAAATATCTTGAGTTCAATCGGTCAAGAAATAAAAGAACACTTGCAATATGGGATAACAAATGACATGTCTTTTCAACCCGGGTTGAAATTATTTAGATTGATGATCAGTCACGTGCCAATCCACTATTGCAGTCATTAATTGTTTAGCAGTAATCATGCGTTGAAATTTACGTGCTAGATGTACTTCACTTCCGCACGAGAACAGTTTCAATTAATTTTTTTGTCATTTTCCAAGTGCATGCGATATTTTGACCAGTATGATTTTCTAAATGAAGATCTAAGTGCAAGAATGATTTAACAAATTTTTAAACCACTTTGCAAAATCAGTGGCCGTGGAAAGTCTCCTTTCGATAGACCCAATTTACACAGTCGAAATAGACCTACAGTAAAAATGGACGTATTCTATTGTTTCATGTATTTATTAAGTAACTGTTGGAGGCCTGGTGGTTCATGAGAAACGTATGTTTAGACCCAATTTACACAATCGAAATTAACCTAGAGTAAAAATGGACGTATTCTATTGTTTCATGGATTTATTAAGTAACTGTTGGAGGCCTGGTGTGTTCATGAGAAACGTATGTTTCCGTCGTTTGCGTTTGATGACTCTTGAGGAGTTTTGACATCTGTTTGTATCTTATATCAAACATATTTCCCATCGTCGCTAAATAATAAAGCATTAGGTTTGTGCCTCTCTTATGCTTAAAAATTGTTTTAGCCCAAGCACAAACTTCCCCATTCTTACTGGAAACTTGAAAAGTAAAAACGCACACAGATTTTCATTATCATCGGAACAATCTGCTCATGGTACGCACCTTGGCACCTTTTCATACTTTTTGTAACTTTCAATTTGATAAGCTATATCTTCGAAATTACGAATTTTTGTCTCGGTAGTAATTCATGATGCAATTTTCACCACAAGAACATCGTGAGGCCTACTTCACTTGAAACAAACTGTCACCTTTGTTACTTTGCAAAAGACATAGCTGTGAGCACTTGCTGAAGAAACTTTGTGTTACTTTTCAAGAAACTGTTATTTTTGCACAATGCAATAGTCATTGTGTTGGCTTGTTTGAAACGAGGTTCATTTCAAATGTTTTCGCTAATCATAGATTTCCTCATCATGGGCGTCCGCAGAAATACTTTTTCAATTCAGCATATTTCTTCTGAAAGACCTCAGGATAGAACATTGGGGTACCAAACTTGCTTCTTGCCCCAGGCGCCATTCAACCTCTTTATGACCCTGCTTACAGAGCAGATGAATTATGAAAACTCACCACAGAAAATATAGTTTTGCACTCATTTAAAAAATTTGGCCTCATTTGATGTTGGTTGGTCTAAAAAATTTCAGTTGGCCTTTTGCTCTTGTTTGGCCTTTTTTAGGCTGAAATAGGTTCTTTTGAAGGAAAATATTACTCTTTCATTCATTTTTTCTCCATCACATTTACTAAAATTTGTGATAAATGCTATATCAGACGCCCGCATTCTGATATTATTAATATTTGAGGGATGCTAGAATTGAAAGTAAGCTTATACGTAATCACTGGAAATGTGTGCACCCACTGCACTGTGTATTGCTTTGTAAGCACCAAGCAAGCTCATCCCTTGCTGACAGGTCTGCGTCTTCGCGATATAAATGCTACAGTGACGTCGAAGAGGAAAAGCTCCTACGATTCTGGTCGTAAGGACAGGAGTGGATGGGAGGCGCCTTTCGTATGGGAGCAGAAAGTTGCCGTTGGATCAGTATGCTCAGTGTTGCACTACTGTACTTAAAATGTTCAATTTCACAAACCATGAACGTCTAGAAAGATCAGTGCTCCACGACAATGCCAAGCGAGATTTAATCTCAATTTCGTAGAAACAAGTTTTTGATATGCTTCTAATTTAGATGTTTTTTGTGACAAAGGAATGCCAATACCGCAAATAAAGTTTGGGTTTTTTTTGGCCTTCAAACAATCGGTTTGTCCTTTTTCTGGCCTCTTTTTAGCATTGCTTGGCTTTTTATTGAAATTTTCATCTGGCAACCCTGGTCAGATGTAAACCTTAACGATAAATATGTATTCTCACAAGCCTGCATAGACGTATTCCAACAAGCCACGTAGTCAGGCCCGCAACCAAGGAGACAAGCGGGCAATTTCCCCACCAAAAGTTTCAAAAACATGTTTAGTTGCTAGGTACATCAACCAGTCATATCATTTTGTCCCACCACCTGAAAATATCAGCTGGTTGCAACTTACACAGGTAGTTTTATATTCTGTGTAAAAAGAAGCGTGCATACGTATAGCAGAGCCAGCCTTAGCAGATGCGGGGCCCAATTGGAAACACTTTTGCGGGGCCCTACTCAATGGCGTGTGCAGAAATTTTTGAGGAGCAAAAAAGTCATAATGAAAGAATCTGGTGATATGTAAAAGCAAGGTCAGAAATGGCGACCACTCCCCAGTTTCACCTTTCCAGAAAGGACCTCAACGCCATAATACTCAATAAATCCAAGAGTTACTACTCTCAATACCTCCAAGTGTTAG
>Ga0210059_1000402_pt1 | contig 53499 bp, 27 predicted proteins | sample Ectturendosymbi2_FD_188042 | JGI IMG/M metagenome (GOLD analysis project Ga0210059, IMG submission 188042) | Ecteinascidia turbinata endosymbiont from Florida, USA - Sample 2 (SPAdes) (version 2) | ecosystem: Host-associated > Tunicates > Ascidians > Unclassified | place: Key West, Florida... | reverse complement strand
TCCATCGGTTGCAGCTGCACGGCGCCTCAAATCGAGACATCCTTTTCGATCAATACTCATCAATCGAACGCGGAGTGGGTGGACAACCCCACAACACTCCGTGCTTCAATTCCAGACACCGGTACACGCACCCCTCGGAATGACCCTCCCAAGAACAGTGTGGGTCCGGCTCAACCGCCTCCGGACCGGTGTCGACGTTTCCGCTCCTGTCTGTACAAATGGGGTTATGGCCTCCTCTGCGGCCTGTGAGTGTGGCGCAGAACAAACCGTCGACCATGTCGTCCTCCACTGTCCAATCCATCGACCCCTCACGGACTGCACGGTCTGACGGTTCTGGACGATGAGACAACTGGATGGCTGCTCAACACTTGCCCCGATATCTTGGCGGGCTAGCAATGAATAAAAGAAGAACCCGCTCAAACGAAAGAAGACACGAAGAAGCTAACCGTTTAAAATAAAATTTGCTTTGATTTCAAAATATTCAACCTACATGTAACGTTCTGCAACACAAAGCGAAATTCGCATCTAATGGACTGTAGGAAAGAAAACAAAATCACTCATTCATTTTCACACCCGGTTTTCCTCCCGGTAGGGTCACAGAGGCAGCACTCAGCAGCCTTAGAAGCACTTAAAATACCTCACGGTCAACTAGGCCCGCAGACAGGTTTTAAGGTTTAGGGGACAAAAAACATTTTAGAGGGGAAAGATTTTTGTTTCGTTACATCTTAATTATAAAATTTCTACGAACAAAATATTTAAGGGGAACTAAAAATTTGAGGGGGCACTGTCCCCGAATGCCTCCTCCCGTGGCTGCAGGCCTGCGGTCAACAGCAATCTTACGATTGTTCTACTGTCTCCACACCAAGATGGGACCAAGCAAGGTCGAATCACACCACCTCTGATTCTTGGACGATCTTTGGGCTGCTTTCCAATGGGTGTACCCAACAAGACTTCCACTTCCAATCGTTCCTTGGGCATTCTGGTCACGATACCGAACCACTGTGGTTGAAATCTTCCTATTCGGAGACGTGGCTCAATATTCAGGGCTGAACGAATTTCACAGCTGCGCACTTTGTCGCGAAGTGTCAACTCGCGAACGCTTAGGAAAATCTCATCTCTGTCGACCATACTTAAGATAGCACTCTTTCAATCAGTATCCACGATTTATAGTCATACATGCAGATCGGAACAAAGATCCTTTAAAAAACTGACAGCTTTGCGGTGTTTAAAAGCTCTGGTTTTGTGATCACAGAGCGATAAAGTTCACTCACAACTGCGTTCGCTTTATCGATCGGTGTATCAATCTCGTTCCGTCTTCGGTCACTTGTGAATACCGCCCCAGGGAACTTGAACTTCTCCACCCGCAGTGTATTACTGTTTTTTACGTGTAGCGTGTAGTGTCTTGCTTTTCTGTAGAAATATAATACCTCGTTTTTTTCATTGTTGATTTTCATTCCGGCTTGGTCGCACGCAGCTGAAAACTGATCAAGTGCATGTTGAAGACCAGGCGCTCAACCAGGCGCGGGCATTTGGGGCATTTACCTCTCCCCGAAATTTTCAAAACATTGCATAGCAATTTTGACATTTGAAGAACCTTTCAAATGCTAAAGTTGAAATTTTGTATTCTGATCATTTTTAAGAAAATTTTACGAATATTTTTCTTTGTCTTACTGGTTAATCATCTCCTTACAAGATACAGTATATCTTGAGAGAGGCCATCTGATCGAAAGTTTTGTAAATGATTGATATTTAACCACAAATACGTTGAAACTGGGAGAACGTTTGAAATGTTGGTAGCTTATTTCTAAGGCGTTTTTTATCCTTTTGTTCATGTATCACTCTGAACATTTTCTGAAATGAAGTGTGTGTGTACGCTTTGATTCTGAGGAAGAGACTGCGTACACTCCTGAAACGTCAACGATAAAAACTGCATTGCTATTTCACCCGTGGAGCAAAGTTTGCACCCAGTAGTCTATGCCTGGTTACAGAAACAGCATAGCCTACTCATATGTTCATATTGTGTTAGCTTTAGATTGGCCTGGGGTTACTGTAGGCTACTATTTATGTTCAGCGCTTAACTGTTGCTGGGGTTTCACAGTCAAGCTCTAACGTTGCAAGGGAAACTCGAAATTCACAAGAGCCTCAAAGTTCTTAGGTGTTGTTTAGATAGTCCTGCCAAATGTGGCGAGGCCCACCCACATCTGGTGGCGAGCCTGGTTCAACCATTCGTAATAAAGTTAAAGTTGTATTCCTGCTAAGGGCCAACGAGAGTGGAGTGCAGCCGATGAATGTTACATTGAACCTGGTGGCTACTAACACTCGCTCTCCAGGGCAAGTTGTATAGAGCTCTGCATCCAAAATTATATGCCAGACGCAATCTCTGCATGTATGACTTCCTGAAATTACACCATAATTGAGATGCATACATGGGCGTACAAAAGGAACGAAAAAGTACGTTGTTAACTGCATTTGAACAACGGGAAAAGCAGGCTCGCAGCTTGTTTGCTGCACAATATTGATATCGCAGTTGTCTCTGAATGTCTTTGTCATCTGAGAGCTCAGTACCCAATACAATCCCCAGATATTTGTATTGGTCAACAGATTTTACGTATTGACCACCCAATTTCAATAATGGAGTGGCTGTGCTTTTTGCACTCTTAGCCTTAAAGGTCATACATACAGTTTTGCTGCAGTTGAAAATAATCCCATGCGATTCTGCATCAGCCCGGCACACATCTAGTATTCTTTGCAACCTACGTACACTTGGGCAGAACACACAAATATCATCAGCAAACATCAAGTGATTTAATAATGACTGAAGGTGCGTAATGACACGTGAAATCGATTTCATAAAACACTTTAGTAGCTTCAACTGCCCCGTCTTTATTGAGACTTGTCACTTCGCCAGCAGTTACTCGAACTTCATCTTCTGCCGTGTATTGCCGCAACCCCGAAGAGCGCATAGTTTGGGTTTCTGTAGAGAGACATAATACCTCGGTATGTATAGTGCAATTTTTCCGGCTTGGTCGCACGCAGTTCACAACAGATCAATGTTGAAGACCTCAGTTAGCGCTCTTTTCCTGTGAATGAAGTGACATTCCTGTTTCTAATGACTAGTTTATGGCAAGATTGTCTTTTACATGTGACTTTCCCGTCACCCGGTGTAGAAGCACTCAACACGGTTCCCATTCGCCTCCCCAACTGCATAACGGCAACAACATGGGACCTCTACTTACAAATAACTGATGGACAAGTTACCCCGAATTTTCGAAGGGGTCCTCTGTTAGCCTCAACGCAGTCCTAGTCAAACGCGGGGACGACCGATGCGCGAAGGCATTAATTAATTTTGCTCAGTTCTTGGTACCAACTGTTCAAAGCATACCGTTGGATAAACCGGTTATTTACACAGCAATTTCTGCAATATCAGGATGTATCGCGGGAAGCCTTTGCTGTAAGCGCAGTTGTGTAGGCGACGCCTTGCATTGAGTCTAAACAGGAAGCCCACACATGCAGCAATCACAGGGGCGGATAGGTTTTGCGCTATCACGTTTCTTAGGGCAACAGGGTGGACAATGTTTATGGTCCTATCGACTAAAAACAAACTCCAAAAATCACAATTTTGAAAGCTATGCTCCGACAATGCCTTTTGATGGTTCAGTGAAGGGGAGAATATAGAGGCACAGGAAGTCTATTCCTGCTCGCTGTTATAGATTTACCTCAACGTTAAAAGAAACTACTTTGCAGTTAAACAATAATGATTTGAATATTTTAGACAACCTCAGTGGTTTTCAATGGAGGCCTTCCTTTTCACAATTCGGACTATGTGTTTATCTCTTAACTAAATACGTTAAAATTTTAGTGTACAAAATATTGAGTGGTTGATTTTGTTTTTTTCAGGATGTTTTTATCTTACTAAGAAATGTTTGTGTACTGTAAACGATGGAAAAGAGTTGAGATTTGAAAGTTTTACTGAATTTTGTAGCTTTTTGTTTGTGGTAGAAAATAACATAATTTTTGCGAGTATATTGATTTAGCATGTTTGGTTCTATCTTGCATCAACTTGCGTTATGGAGCCCGTTCATGTCTTCGACGCTTCATTCAATTATAATTGCCCTCCTCCAGATTGGAAAATGTACCATTTACGTAAGCTCTCGCCCTTGCGTAATATGGTGTGTTACGTAACATGGTATGTGACGTAACGGCAAGAGCTTACGTAAGTTTTTTTCATAACAGAATTGTTGCGCTAGGTAAATGTATCCGTTGTATGTTTGTTTACATTTCAATCTAATCGATCCTATCCAACACCGATTACATATGTCACATGTTGATTCTACCGTATAAACACGTTCGGAAAGATATTGATTATTCTTCAAAGAAGAGATTGGTTAAAAATTGAAAATAAATCTTGTCTTTGATGGCTGCAGGAGGGGTTTTGCTTTCCAGTGGTTTAAATACCGACAAGAATTGAACAGTCGCGCAAAACAAGGATAAGCAAATTTTTTGAAAATGCTGAAAGAAGTATTTGCAGTTACACAATCTTTTGGGTTGTAGTAAGGAGCAGAGCAACTGTTTTTTCTTCACACAACACGCAATTTTACAATGGAGGGCTAAAATGTTTATGATGTAAGAGAAAATGAAATAACAACCACTCAGAAGATGAAAGTAATGCAACACGTATTTGCAACGCTACCAGGTGCATTCTATACGATTTGAGCAGAAAAAAAGGTATCGCAATTAGGATCGCTGTGATAAAATAAAGATTTCGAATTATGGTACATTAAGAACCATTAATGTACGTCATGTCATTCATCAATATGTTTCAAACAGCTTTCAAATTTATAAAAATCTCTTGGGTAAAATTTCTGTAGAGGAAAAACTGCATCGTCAAAACTGCGTTGGCAAACGCTGTCAAAATTTCATATGTGCCTCCGCAACAACTATTGAAACATCTTAATTCTGGCAATCGCATGAATATCTTCCAGTCTCTATGTTTCACCTGCGCAAAAAAAAACGCACAAAAATTGGAAAACGATGATCGCCAAAAACGTTCTTTACATGAAATGCTTCCAATTATAAAGTTTAATATCATAACCTGGTTTTACACCAAAAAACGTTCAACATCAATATTTTTCAATAAAACTAACACTAATGGACATTTTACGAAAGGTCTCAGGTACATGATCATAGTGATTTCCGTAGCAACACCTGCGTGTGTTTCATAGAAGGAAAGAGGATATTTGTACAAAGTAACCTGTTCAATATCTGTTCAACTGTCAAGTTATCAAAAGTCCTGTAATTTACTTCTCACAAGATGCAGCAGCATTTTTTTACTTTGTGTTTTTGTGTTTGTTTTTTCTGTAGATTGTTGTTTGCTTCTACTTCTCTTGAAAACTTGACCGTCAAGAAAATTCATGAGAAGTTAAAGAAACTTATCTTTTCAATGAGAGAAGAACACACCACTAAAAATGACGATGAAGCTGCTCCGACACAGTTTGGACTAGCTTTAATTTTGCACTCAAATGTAACCTTTTACTTCCATTATCAACAGCTTTCTTCTGATGTTTGGAATATGCAGCACACAGAGTCTGCGAACATTTGCCCCCCGGCTGACGCCACTGTTAGTGGCCTATAGTGGCCTCAGAATTATCATCGGCCATAACTCTTGAACGGATTCGGCTCGAGAGCCAGTGAAAACATTCCGGGAGACAACAAGCAATCCAATGAACTTGACGAAAATTTACCTTTACATTTGAATTTTATGAGAAAAATCTATATTTGTGCATTTCCCGTACTGATTTTTTGGCATTTTTTAGGGAAAATAAAAAAACTCGTTCCCTGCATCCCGTGTAGCCTTTTCGATTTGTTTTTTTGCGATTCACCGCCGTCTGACGCACCCAGGAACAGGATATTCTCAAACAAAGTGAGTCCGGGCGTTTTTTTGGGGGAAAATTAGTGGTCGGGCGATTGTCTTTCAGATCACGTTGTAAAGTCCAGAGAAAAAAGTACTGGGAGTACTTAATTGATTTGTTTTTCAAAATATTTTAGGAGTTATTCTGAAGTTTTAGAGACCTTGCTTACCCTACTAGCCCAAGGGGTTGGGGAGTTATGGCCAAAAATATACCAAACAATTGGCTCAGCCACTAGTGGATAGTTTGATTTTCTTCAAGAACAAAGTTTTCCTGTGAATATTTTGATTTGAAAGTTGGTGGGATGTTGTAAGACACCTAAATACATCTGCACTGCAGCTTTGGTGGGGTTCGTGGGGGCTGACTGACAGAAAAGTGGCTTAAACCGCAACAAAAATGAAATCCTTGGTGTTTGCCCCGATGGACTCCCCACCATAAAAAATTTCAACATTTTGGTCATCTTTGCAAAGGTAAGGTCCTAACCGACATACTTTATATAAAAAATTTATTTCCAACGTGTTTAGTTTCAGCACCATGGCTGTTTGAATGGACACAACTGGTTTTTGCTAGACTACGCGAAAAACGGTTTTTCCCCGGAAACGACATTACAATGACGTCACAGGTGCGAATAACTTTCTTCCTACGATGCGGTGTTGTCTCCCGGATCCGATGATGTCTTCACTGACTCTTTAGCTCATTCCATTCAGAAGTTATGGCTGATCATAGCTTTTGAGGCCACTATTGTGGCCAGCGGCACTTACAGGGAGAAACTATCTTATCACGGGCAAATTATTCCATTCAAGAAAACTTATTTGTTTCATTTTGATTGTTAGTTCATTCTTTAACTAGCGGCAAAATAGCTGAAGTACTAAATAAGAAATTGGGAAGGCCCAGTATCAAAATTTGTTTTCCAATGCTTTAGCCTAGCATTGTTTATTTTCAAAATTTCACACACGTTAGCAATTACTCTCAGCTTTTGTTCTGCCAGTATAGTGTCCAATTAAAAAATACCTGGAGAAACTAAGCGTTCTGACACGTTTATTAAAGAAATTTTCGTGGATTTGCTGCTGTTATTTAGATCATTAGGAGACGTTTCCTTTCGTGTTTCTTACAACTTGCCACCGCATCAAAGTCATTTAGAACTCGCACTATGAAGATAACTGTTCACAAACTGCAGAAAACCGTTACAGATGATCATCATCACTGGATGATGGGTAGGATTCCAAAACTATTTCACTTGATAACGATCAGACAGATTTGCTCTTCTCATATCAGTCTTCCCAAAGCAAGGCGATCTGATAATCTAGCGCCATGTATCAAAGGAAAGAATAACACTTAAAATGTTCACAAGCAACTTAATATCGCAAACAATAATAATAACGTGGCAGGAGGAAATGTCTGGAATTCGGAATATGAACATGATTGTTACAAGACAATCAACAAAAAAGCAGACAAACGCTGAAAAAGCTACTCGCTTCATAAACGTTGCTATTCTCTTGGACCTGTAACGTTTCAGACCTGTTCGAACCGGCTGGATAAATAAATAAAGCATCAAGCACTGACCCAACCCCGCAATAACGTTTCCTAAAACAATAGGCCAAATTTGGAATTCTTTAACAGGCTTGTAGCGGCATCCTTCTTTTGAGTGAACATAGCTTTCTTGCAGAGCAAACCCAATCCCATCCAGTCCTTAACCAGTAACTACGACAACAATGCTACACTTCAGCAAAGTTGTGCGAAAACCGTTCATAGCCGGGTGCTGATAAAACGAACGTTGCCGAAACCAAAGAAAAAAATATACGCTCATAATTGCCGCTATATATGTAAAACTCCAGATGCCCAGTGCTATTTCGCAGTTCATCGGGCTGTGATCGTGGTAGCCGAGGTTGTAAGTCACTAAACTGCAGAGCAAGTGGCAAGTGGTAGAAACAGCTGCTACTACAGCTGCAGTACAAACAACACCAGCATTAATTCTCAGTGGATTGTTTCTTACGGCCGTTTTCCATTTGCCCAAGCGCACTCCGTACACAATGAAGTTTCCATACATCCAGATTGCCGTAAATAAGGAGGATGTATTGAAAAGTGTTGCGGCAATCCATTCTGTATGACAGATTCTCTTAATCGCCTCTGTTTTCGTGGTTGCGTTTCGCTAGCTTGAGATTTCTGGCTTGTGTGTAGAAGCAAACATTCTCCTTCTCGCGTCTGTTGACCACCTTTTGAACAACAGATTTACTATTTCATTTGAAATCTACACCGAAGCCAACTTCACAAAGTGCGGCTAAGGATTTATCTAAAAATGTAGCGAAAGATATACAGTACTTAATAACAAATTTATATAGATTTAACAGCGAATCTTTCAAATTTTTCTGACTTGATTGCATTCACTCACTAATCACAAGCATTTTATTTTGGCGCAGCTTACAACCAAAAACAAAAAGTCAAATGTCTACTCCTTGGGACAGATATTGCAATATTTGCTTCTATTGTATAATGTTTCTTTTGTTGTGAGCTTCAAGCAACACGCAACTTGAAGAATGATCTGCTATTTACAGGAAATCACAAAAAATTTCAAAGCTGTACCAATCCCCTTGATGTGGCACCTTCTCTATAGCAGTGTTGTATGGCGCAAAACGTTTTAGATCTTAGAGCACATGTTGAGGCACCCTTGCAATTAAAGCAACATTCCATTTTTCAAGTTATTTCTCCAAACACTGATTTAATCTCAGCAGGTACTTACATGTTTGCATTGCTAAACTGATAAATTTCCGAATATGAGCTTCAGATGAAGAAATCTTGATATTCTAGTCCGCTTACGTTTTTTTCATTCAAAATCCGCCAAAATGTGTTTAAAGAAAAAAATTTTTATGTTTCAACCCAGTTTTCCCAATTCATATTTTAAAAATTTCTGTTAAATTTTCTTTCTGTAAATTGGAAGCAAACACATCCCGAATAAAACATAAAACTCTTGAAACGAAACGTTATTTTGGAAGGAGTAGAAGTTTAATCAGGAAGAAGTTACTTCAAAATCATCCTTTAAAAAATTTTCTACTCATAGGGTCAAAATGCTTTTTTCACATTACTTGGATAAAATCCACCACCTACAGCAAACACAGCTAAATCGCTGTACTTCATGTTCATTTTTAATGCCAGTCTGGAGCTCGCACAATCGAAATCCCTGTTATCTTATATGTTTCACACGATCAAAACGCTTCTAATCTACAGTCAACAATTCATTTTTACTGATGAGGCGGAGATAAGAGATAGTTTTTCGAGGTGATGCCTTCTGCTTCTGTGCTGTTAAATTTTAACAGGCCGCAATGTCGTAGATATTGACTGACGCTATATCTACCAGTAGCCTATTCGTGAGGTAAATTTACAGACAAAGGGCAGTTTCAAAGATAAAGACGATGATTCCCGTCACGTTTCAAATTTTATTTTGGCCCAAAAGCCACTACTGCTTCTTTTGCTATTCCAGCTGTTTTCGCAGAGGCAAAGCAGTGAAAGCTATGTGAAGGACACTTCTCAAATTTTATTTCACCTGTAACGCAGAAACCAGAACCGAAACGGGTTCTAACTAGTTTGATTACTTTCTTGCTCTCTCAACAGGCTTTTCTTATAGCAATATGAAACATTGTACTCCATGCGTGTTATTGATTATTATAATCATTGTTTGTCGCTCGTTGTAATCACTTTTGAGTAGCACACTCAGTATTCTTATCACTTTTCTTCTATTCAATTCGCTGTGAAACGTTTTTTTCTTTTCCGAGTAGAGCGGAAGGCTCGACTTTCTTGTTTAAACTAATTTATATTATACTCGTGGTTACGACCTGAAACAAAGGACTACCATCAACGCTCAGCCAGTTATACAGCTCAGGAATTGAACTTGTGATAAGGCCCTACCCTACACTACAATGAAAAGCTGCCTTTGCACATTGCTATCGAGATCACGTAATCTTGAATGAGTTTTTCTGATTGGCGAGTGATGGGAGCGGGCATCGCTTTTATGCATCAGTGCTTAGACACATCTCCTTGTGCGCTGCTGCTTATATGCATAGTGTGTTTCTTGCTGAAGCAACACTGCTTATTACTCAATGTTACAACCACCCGGGTCGTTGCAGCAGGCAGGACCAGGTGTATAATACGCTGCATGCACTAGTTCATCCGTCAACATAAAGATTCTTAGAGGTAGAAAGTAATATATACGCAGGGACATATCAGTTTTCATTCCAACAAATAAGTAGAAATCTAAAACAATTCATATGCGCTAATCAACCAGACAATACAGAGATTTAGAAAAATGAAAACAGCATGATCATAAAGACATACTAGTTTTCATTTTAACAAGCTTCTAACCCTCATATATTTCTTGTTGTCATGACAAATTCTTTATCGTATTGCTTTTCGTAACTACATTTCTACATAGTTTACAGTAAGTTGTTAGTTAAAAATGCAAACTGAAATTTTCAGGCAAAACGTGTATAATTCTTACTACTAATAGTTTAAAGTAACCACGTAAACGAAGTCTTCTCAGGCTTTCTTGACAGACTCAGATTACACTGCGCGTTTTTTCAACACTGGAGTTTTAATGAAGAAATACATTCAAAGTTTTTAATAGAAATTTCCTACGAAAAATCGCAGCTGAAGTATGTGTCAATTCAGCAAAAATCGAATAAAATTACAAGGACGTTTCCATTTGCCTTTGCATATCTACCACGTGTTTTTCGTAGGGTACATAAACTGTTGTTGATTAAAGATATATATTAGATCACAGCAATTTGCATGTTGATCTAGATACATTTTAAAGTAACCAACCTGGTGCGTAAACACGTTTTAAGAAATGACACTTACCTGAAAAATTTTAGGTCGTTACATAATAACATATCCTTTTACTGTTCATGTCAAAGTATTTCAGTAAAATGAGTTTCGCACATTTACACTCACTCTCAGCACCATACTTAACCGATTGTAAGCAGCGTCTTGCATTGCTTTTTTCATCACTTCGCGCTCCTTACAATCGAGGGCAGATTACGTTGTTTACTGACGTTTTATATGACGTTATATCTTCCCTTTGGTGCACTTTATCAAGCAAAGACACTCTCGCCTTATCTTTGCCTGCGTGACAAAATAAGTCAACAGACTTAAGTGAAGCGTTAGATCGACTGTACCTGTACGTGCCCACGAACAGCATAAATCTGTCCAGTTTGATGTTGTAGGCGGTTTGGCATATTGCTTTAGGAAGGTTAACGCAGAGGGTGAGTGGGTACCCCTACCTTATGCTGAAGTACAACTTACAATCAGTTAAATTAGATGTATTCAACCAACATTTTCATTTTCAGCAACTCCAAAAATTACATTGAAGCTACATTAATATGCTATCCGCGATACCACCAGTTCATAAAGGTCAAATGTCAAAACGTTTTCCGCGTTTTCTACGATTTTGACCCAATGACAACAGCAGTTGCTTTAAGCGCAACTAATTGTTTTTCATATTCCTGATGATGAAATATGGCTTGTTCACGAACTTTGCAATTTCAGCTTTTGGAAACATACCTCATTGTCTTTTTTAATTGTGCATTCCGCCCATTCACCACTACTTTGGGTTTGTGACCATACTTACAAAATTATTAAACCTATGGCTAGCAGGAAGTGGAAGTTGCGTTTTTACTGACTAGTATTTTTGTGTTTCATCATACTAGAGCCATGCGATGCAACAGGTGTGAAAAAGTTAAAAGAAATTACGATACAACGATAATTGCATAACAACTACCTTCTACATTGTTTGTCGAGTCCTATCAACGACAAAAAGGCTTTCAGTATGGCACGACAAGCTAACGCAATGTTATAAGTAATGAAAAAACCTATGACGACATTGCAAGAGCAAAATTTGAGAAATATTGAGTCAAAAGTTTTGGAACATCGGTAGATCTTGCACGAAGGTGAAAAGCATGAGTTCCATTGAAATAGATTTTAAATGTCAGTAATATTATTTCAAATGACATGGCAATGGAATTAAGTTTGCAGCAATCGGCTGCACATAAAAAAAACAATAAGCTTAAATCCCATTTACGACTTTGAGGATATAAGCGCGGCGTTTCTCTAGCTAGTCGAAGTACGTGATAAAGGACTTTTAGGCCGCTTTTTAAGGTCGTCAGGCTGTGCCTATAGTTTTGCAGTCATGGTGATGTTAATGGTTTATTGTTTCGTATGACTCAGCTAATAAACAGAAGCAAAACGAAAAGCCATCGCACAATGAATAAACCAACTGTCAGTGAAAATTAGAGCAAATGAAAATGAAATGGTGTAATAGCTGATCAATGTAACCAAAGAGTGGAACTGCGTCATATGGGATTGGTGAAGGCCCATGGCGTCGTCTGGTCAACCAACCCCGTTTATCACTTTTTGTGTTAAAAAACAATATTTGGAGATCAAATAAGCACAGTTATAAAAACAAACAAACAAACACAGAGCATGGTGAGGTAAATTTACAGATGAAAGCGCATGCCCATGTACACAGATGATCTCACAAGAGCACAGTGACACACTAAATGAGGCCATGTCACGCCTGGCTACGTCCTCGTAAAGAAGCTTAGGATGGCTTGGCCTGCGTGGTACTGTATGAAACTAATCGTACGTACAGAATGTACAAAAACGACTGAATTGTTTCTCTTAAAGTTTGCCTTGGTGAGTTATTGATCATTTCTGTACCTTACAACGCCATGAAAGAACTTGCGCAATTTCTGGAAGATAATGCTGTGAAGATTCATAGCAGTTTTGACTGCACACCACATACACGGCTGCATTACAGTTAAATTTTTATCTGTGATTTATCGATTGCTCGTTTTATCTCCACTTGGAGCTCGTCAAATGCACGTTTAGACAATGTCCCCTGCTCCAACAGACCAAAAGCTATCCGTTTTAAATTTCAAGCTATCCCTTTTTTCATAACTTCTACTCCGATTTATTTATTTAACCAACAATCAGTAAATATGACTTTGGCTCCGAGACCTCAAGTGATTTTCCACAGTAACTGGGTCAGTGACCTCAGCAATTGGGTCAGTGACCTCAGCAACCCCCTTTCTTTCGCACAGTGAACACTTCTTTGTGCGATGTCGATCGTTCGGGACATCTTATGCAGTCAATGCCAGGTGAGCGTTATCAGTAGGGCAACCAAACCATTATTCAGTCAAGTTTTTTTGACTTTTTTAAAGTTTATGAAAAGTCAAAAAAACAAATTTCACGATGATGCCATGAGCGACTCCAAAATTTTAGGTCAAAAAAGTCAAAATTTATCGTTGAATCAGACTTTTGTTGCAGCACAGTGTCTTTTCTCTCTATCGTTATTTTATTAAAGCTACAACAACAGATATTGATAGCCTTTGCAAGTTTAGTTGCAATTCTGACAGAAATGGATTTGTTGCAACTTCTGGTGTAGTAAAATTGTTTTGCCCACGACTGGACGATTGATTATTAAGCATAGTCTACGCGTGGTAAGGCAATATATGTAGTCATATAGCACTTGGTTTGGGAAATGCTTCCCGCAACCAGGAGGGGAGCAAACGGGCAATTTCCCCCACCAAAATTTTCAAAAGTATGTTTAATTGTTAGGTACAACAAGTTACCATCATTTTGCCCAGATCCCGAAAATATCATTTGGTTGAGGGTTTGCGACCCTGATTATGCATATAGAAACTTTAAAAGCTATAATATGAAGCTGTACTTCATGCCGAAGTACAACAAAACAGAACCTTTTCAGTAACTTCAGAATATTTATTGACATTGGACATTGCTCTTGTGCTTTAAGATTGATTTCCATCTACGGTTTGGTACATCTAGTTTCCTTGGGTCTCTCACACATTTGATTTTTGTTTCATTTCAACAGAATAAAAATTTTTGACCTGTCGGTTTGATTTCTAATATTTTGTGTCCCGCATTTCAGTTTCAAACGCAGGAAATCGATAGGTCAAAATAAAGTCAAAATTTTAAATTTTCAGATTAAACAATTGGTTGCCCTGGCTTTCAGATATCGCAGCATCTGATTTGTCAAACCCGATTGTGGGTGCAACACATGCATCGTGCGATCTCGCACTGAAGGTTTGTGAGTTCTGCCCGCGACCGGGAGCACGTTATCTCAATGCAAGATGAACAAACATGACTCATTACACTGCCATTGTGCCCATCCACTGCAACTTTTAACAATCCTCCTTGTTCATTTTTGGTGATATTCTTGTTTATTCATAATGTTTATACTGGCGGCTAAACTTGAATACAATATCATTCAGAATTTTTCGCGAAGGGAAGAATTGTTTCTTGTTTAGATATTTAAAAATACAACGGTCCAAGTACTGTATGCTTTGTGTGTTTTTGATCAACTCACAATCTGATATCACATTGAATGGCAGTGGATTTACTGACGATTTTGAATGCCGGTTTAGGTACTCCATACATGAAATTCCTCTTTTGGTGTTGAGCAAAGAAACCCATGCAATGAGTGCAGAATGGAGAATGAGTCGGTTTTCGATACGTTATTGTTAGTATTCCAGTTTGAAGGTGATAATCGTCTTTGCTAAATAGCATAGTACCCATATACCTATATATGTAGGCTTTCAGGGACATTTTTCTAGAATAACTCTGGCACCATTCCATTTGTCTCTGAAAATCAGGAAAAATCATAGAAGTACAGGTTTCTAACATTTTTCCAAGTATATGAAATCAATAAAAGAAAAAGCCCCTGTGTCGTTGACCGCCCATGATTCCTGAACAGAGTTTTAATCTGCTTCCATCGTCCAATGCCTTTTCACATTTTGACACACTTTGGCATTTGATAAAACCTCAGCAAATGGAAGACAATATTTTGATTGAATTATGAAGCTTCATATCTAATGCAATCTCTTTTCAAAGGAAGATTCATTTTCTCTAAATCATCAAATTCTGAGAAGGTTTATTTATTTCTCTACGGATTCATTCATACCTCCATTCCTTCTGGATTTGAAGATCAACGCTTATAAGCCGATCATTGTCGTATTTGTAACATTGGGCAGTATCAAAGGATAAAACTTTTACGGGGTAAAAAGCAAATGTTGTGCTCTACACACAAATCCATTACTTGCAAGAAAATGTTTCAAAAGGTTGCCCTTTAAAGATTTGGAAAAAACACTGGCTTTATTTGAAAGATAGCAAAGCTCTAAATAATAATTTGTTATACAGACGTGATAGTACAAGCACCCTTTAAACTTTTTAATCGCAGCGATGCCCTTCACATTCAAAAATGTTTGATTGCATTGTAGATATTCGTTTATCATATCAGGGTTTTTCAGTTATATTTTTGAAAATGGCATTGTGCACGTGCAACCATTTACTGTGCGTTGAATTTGCTTGACAAGTCTTACAAAATCAGCTTACTGACACTTAAAATTTCAAGTCAAACTTCTTAATTTCATTTTTCTGGCAAATGTTGTCGATAGAGGTTCTCCTTTTTCTCAATGTTGGTTCCAATAGTTTCGTAAACGCTCTCGTCCTAGCCAGGAGTCTCTAAACGTGTTTGTGTGAAGGGCTAGAAAACAAAATGTTAAGGAGCCAAGTGCCACACACGAAAAATGACGTGTGAAATATATATTAAAATTGCTGAAATTAAAGCAAATCTTTGTTCAAACTGCACACCAAATGCCACCCCATAGAATGAATAAGTAATTGTGTTAAACACACGTGCGTCTGCTGTGGATCAAAGTCACAATCGATATTTATTGCAAAGGTCTTGGACCATTAGCTCTGACAATTTTTTAGTATTGGCAACCGAATTTCATTTGAGTTAGATTGATTATTGCTTCTGTATGCTATCAATGAAAATGTTTAGATGATCACGCATACGAAATGTCAGTCTAAATCGGGGCCTCTAAACTATGGCCCGCGGGCCAAATCCGGCTCGCAAAGCCGTTTCATCCGTCTGTAAAGACATTATGTCATTAATGAAAAATAGTAAATTTGCAAAAAAGTTGTTGCTTTGGTAGAATGTAACACATCCCGAAACAATGACATTACGTAAGATGTCCGGCCCTCAAAATGTTATAAGATAGCTTATGTGGCCCTCTGATAAAAACGTTGGAGACCCTGGTCTAAGCGAACGGTAGTGTTTTGGTACAGTTCGTTGACGCGAACAGTAAAAGGGGAATATTTTGATGTCACGTGGTAGACTTTTCGGTGATGTTCCTCCGCTGTCGACACTGCCTAAAGTTTTCGTCTCATGTGCATCTGCAATGCGGTGCAGTGCAGCCGCCCTGAGAAAATATGGATTCACCGCAAAGCTGAAATATTGCACAGCAAATTAGCGCACCGAGAGAGTAAACACTGTTATCACTGTATCAAAACACAGCACTTAAATTACTTGAAGGCAATGCGTTTTTTATTAGTTTCCACTTTTTTAAAAGTTTCCTACCACTTTCAATTTTTACAAAACATTTTTTTTTCTTTTTACAATTAATGGGTTGTCAATTTCAAACGTTATCTGTTAATTTGCGTTCGTCTAAAGGTACCCCACTCAGAATAAAACACAACGTGGTCGTTTTCAAACTCACAAAAAGATTTCTACGTCGTGAAGAAAACACGAGTTAAACTTGTTTTTGACTAAATGCAGTAAAAGAGGGAAGAAAAATAAATAAACCTGTATAGCCGTACAGTTCCCCAGCATGGCGTACTATTGTATCTTTAAGCCAAATTGAATGGTGCTGCAGTTTTATCAAAATTGACATTTGCGACGGGAAACATAGGTGCAATAAAAGCACGAGGATGACTTACAATGCTCAAAAACGCAGTAAACGAAAACGGAAGTGGTATGCCAGGGTTCCCTTTTCGTTAGTGGAAGTTTTACAGAAGTTCAACGTCCTGATTGTTTCTCCATTTGAGAGTCTGGTAAACTCAGAAATTAAACAAGTCCCACGTAGGTGCTGACCCCATAACAGCAAACAAAGTTGTACGTATTCCAAAGACGGCATTGCCCGCTGATAGCATTAGAACATTACGAAGTCCATTCACCGGTTGGTGATGTTGGGTGATGCAATTATAGTTTAATCCTTCCCCACCTGTTTTAAGTTTAAAACGTTGTACTAATGCACTACCGCGTTGATAAAAAAGTTTATTTTATAGCTTTAGTGGTTTTCCTCTGGCTGCCTTCAATTTTGACTAGTGTTGGTTTTCAGCCAAAGCTTTTTGACGTTGCTCCGAAACTTGTTTCGGAATTACCAATAAACTGAATAAGGAAATAGTCATGCAAAGTTTTTTCATGTTTTCAACAAACATTTCTACCCTCTATGCGTTCCAACTTTGCTTTAAACATAATTTATTACACACATGCGCAACGCAACGTATCTTTCTGAACTGTTAGGTGAAAGTATAAACTTCTTTGTGATGTAAAAACGCTCTGTTTCAACCTCTAGTCCTTTAGTGCAAGTATGCATGGATCGTGGGATACAGCATTTTTAATGTAAACAAAAACAAAACTTGTCTCTGCGCAAAATGGAAAAATTTTACAAAAACAAATCTCGAAAAAGCACTGAGATAAGAAAATAACCCTTAAGAAATCATAAACTCAGCACCGCAGTTGAAGTAAAAACAAATCACGTTGCATAAATGCCACAGAATAAATGTTTGCGAAAACAATTTATTAAATGCAGTATATTTTAAACAAATACACAAGTGCATCCAAATTGAAATTGGACTTCGTATGTCTTGCATGAAGTGTCTGTGCAGTATTTAACATCAGTCAAGCCTTCAGACATTTCAATCACTGGAATGGTTGAAGTAACCGCAAGAGTGCTCATCGATGAGCAAATTTCTTTCGAGGGATCTTTCTGACTCAAGCAACCAGCATACATACATCTAGCTTCGAAGATGATTTGTGGATACCTGCAGAAATTATAATTTAGTTGCTTGATAACTAAGAAGTAAACGTACCCCATTGTCCAGAACATGCAGCAATCTGAGATTTATTTAATGTTTAACGGACAAGCGTACTTCATAATCAAAAAGGGCAGCTATATGTTCTTTAATGCCATTTGTTTTCTTTAAAGGTGAACTCTGTCAGTTTTTCTCCGGCTTCCACCTAGGAGTTTGTTGCCACATTTCTTCATGTTTCTTTCTGCATTTCTTTATGCTGAAACTAGATTCCGTAAGTTTGAAAAACGTTTGAAAGTCTAGTTCCTCTCCAAAACACATCATGCATAGTGTACTTGCTATGCTGCCAAAAACCGTTGGATCTTCGTAAGCGTATATCATGTAATTGTTATTTTCAAGTTGCTGCACAACTTGGCAAGCAACAGTGAATTTGTGTTTGAAAGCAATCTTTTTTGCGTTGTTGAAAGAGATAGGAATCTAGAGTAATTATATCAGCGGTGATGATTTATCCGAACTAGGAAGGAGAGCAAAGATATATCGCCGAAATAGAAATAATGAAAATTTTTCTTCAGTCTTTATGATTATTTGACAGACCATGAAACTGAAATAAACGTTGGAGTTGTGCAAATTTGCTTTTGTACATAACAACTAATTAAAGCTTTCGCGCTATTAACACGAGGCTGAAAATCTTCGAAAACAGATTTAAGTGGAAGACAACGACGAATTTGCCGATTGCAAGCCATGTGACATCAAAGAGGTACTTTAAATGTGAAACACAGCATTTTGAGATATTCTGGTGAGATAGAGTACGCCACTGGCGCAGAGTAAACTGAGGTGGCTCCGCGCAGACCACTTGTAACTTACCAAAGCGAAAACAAGACGAGAATAAAGAAACATCGTCGTATACACAGAACGCTGTCGCTTTCTATCTATACCGTTCTGGTCAAACTTTTTGTTGCTATCACACAACTTGGACAAAGACATTTCTAAATTACGAGCTCCCTCCTATCTCGCATGTTAATGTCGGAAACCAGAAACAAAGAGTTCGCAAAAACAGCAATCAAAAACACCCGCATTTGCAAAAATTTGCAGTGCACACTGCCACTTTATAATTTTTTCTTAAAACCAGTAGAGCCTAAAGAACCTATTCAGCCAATGAATTCGGTGTCAGAGTGTTTTCTATAATTTTGCAAATTACCTGTATTTTTCAAAGTTGATGCAATTGAACCAAGGTGATGTACTTTGCTTGCTTTCATCGCTTGAGATTTGATCTTCGTGACCCTCTCCACATCTCATAACCTGATTGTCAACATCTTGGCAAAAAGGCACTGCGAAAGAACCCACTGACCCGATGAACTGCGTGTTCTTCAAGTTCAAGATGATTTGGCACGTTGTGCGAAGGTTCTCATCAGAGATGGCGTTGCAGTTTACGCCAGTGTCATTTCCAAGACTCTGAGGTGTCCGCGTCGTTCGTGATGTTGACAAGATTGGATTGCCAAGAGCACAAGCCATAACAGAGAGAATGATCAAGTTAAAAGCAAATGGAACCATTGTGAAGGTTAGCAAAAACTCTAGGTGGAACAAACCTTGATTGGTCAAGTCTCTGTAATGATAAAACAAAACAATGTTTTAAAACGCATATCTTCTCAAGTTTAAGCCAAGAAATAAATAATTGAAACACGAATATAATTTTGTTACATTCGTGAATGATGAAACTAAGTCCAAATAATTTTTCGATTGAATGTTTCACGAAAATTCATTTTCAACAGCAAAAGCATCCCCAAACGTTTGGAGCCACTCATTCAGTGCTTCAAAGCTACCTGACATGTTTCAAATGTTGCTCAAATTGCTTGATTCGAATTTGAACAATTCAGTACGTCAACGAGCCCGTTGCAACTTTCCTGGCTTTACGACAAGCCTTTGTCTCGAAGTCTTTACCAAAGAAGTTGATTATGCAACTAAAGAGTATCTTTTAAAGCTTGGACTAGAAACAGTCAACTTCAAGCGCATTTGAATCCAACTTTGTGTAGTGTTAAGCTTATATACAGTGGGCGATTCCCAGGTTGATTTTCTGCGTACTTTCTAAGAACCCCAACGTGCAATCCCCACATTTAAATATTATTTCGACACAGGGGAAATACCTGACTTTTAGCGACGTCTGCTTGAAGATTTCCGTATCCTCGAATTGTGTTTGTTCAGCAAGAAGGGAATTTCAAAGCATGATCAAACGTTTTGAAATGCGTTGTGATACATACAGTGTATGCCGTTTGCAATTTTTCTAAGTTTAAATTCTTCAAGCAGCTTTCAATAGTATATGTTTTTAGCTACTGAAGGTTGTAATGAGTTACCTTGTAAAAATAGCTCATTAGATCAAAAACAATCAGTGTCTTAGTTAGTTTGTTAAACCGCATACAACATGCCGTTTTTACCTGGTATGACCCATTGATACAATATGTTTCAAATTTATCCATTCATTTGTCTTGGTTTTGTTAAAAAATATGCAATGAAATTATGGCGTTTTTGCCTAAAAATTGCATTTGTGACAGTGTTTTCTTTTGAAATAATACCTCGTTTTTTGCGCTTATTATCACGCTTTTGTTTGTTTCGTGCCGTTTCGCCGTGAATATTTCACTTCATTCAGAGATGAATAATGCCGAAACATTGGTGTGTAGGTTATCGCTGCGAGTGTAATACCTCCTACGGCTAAACAGTTGTTTTGTGTGATTTTCGAAACGCCTTGGCGTTGTTCATTCTGTTTTTCCTAAAACTTGCTTAGATAATTTAGAAATGCAACTATCATGCCTCTTTCTGAACAACAGGTGCATGTTTTTTATAACCTAAGTCAAGAAGAACGTTTGGTTTTTCTGATATATATTGAATGGAACCATATAATCAAGAGCATGTTTAGCTTGTTTTCAATTGCAAAATTTCCAAAGCTTTGTGGCGATGTCAACTCCTTTCTTACGACCAACTAAACTTCTTTGTGACAGAAGTGCAATCCACTCTCACCCTTAAGTGCAGTGGTTCCCAACCGTTTCAAACCTGTGGCCCAAATAATAAACCGAAAGTCCATGGCCCACCGACTATACATCTTCTCCAGTGCGGGAGGTGTTGCGCATGTGCAGAGCAGAAATATAAACAACTTTTAATAGCACAACGTACGCTACAATCAACGCAATGGCTGTCTGGTTGTTATTGGAAAGCATACAGTAGGTATTTGAGGTTCATTACATGATGATGTATACATCAAGTTATCTTCCATATTAAGTCTGCTTCTAGATGTCGTTTTTATGGCAACAAGAGCGGCTTCTCTCCCCTCACCATGCCTTCAGAGTCAGGACCGCAACCAGGGGATGAGCAAGTGGGCATTTGCCTCCCTTAAATTTCCAAAATCGTGTTTAGTTACTAGGAACAACAACAAGTTACAACCATTTTGCCCCCTTCCCCGAAAACAGTGCGACAACAAGTCGCAATCATTTCCTCTCCAAAAATACCGTCTGGTTTCGGCCCTGCCTTCAGTGTATTGTGCACAATTTTCTAGGCTACGTGTACATGTCCATGTTCCAATATTTTCCAAAACAGAATCTGGACAGAGAGCGTATGATGACGTTTGCAGGTCTAAAGCTACCTTCATGTTCGATTAGAAGGTTCATCTTTCAAGTGTACTCAATTTCAATAATACCAGGCCGTGATCCATGAAAACGTCCGTAGCCCACACGTTGAGAGACCCTGTTTTAGTGCCAATATGCATGGATGCAACCGGATAAGAACACCTCACCCCCATTACATCACGTTTCTCCTGCCCTCTCGTCATCTTATCCAGGTCTATCTCCACAAGAAGACAACTAAACTTAAAAACGATAGAGTCAATTGCAGTACTTTTATTTGGTGACGGGACATCAATTCAGGAGTAATGCAGTTTTGGGAAACTGCAAAATTCGCATTGATTATGCCCCAGGTCCACTCTTGATGGAAGTGGTTACAGCTGAGAGGACTGCATCTATGGATCAAAGAGTCTCTTTCAGCAGGCAGACTGAGGGCAGACAGACACACACAGTTCACTCCGTACGTTTATTTTCAACACTCGAGTTTCGTGTACAGACCTACCTTCAATTTTTATTTAACAATCCCCAAATCTTGCAGCTGAGATTTTTGCCGCTACAGAAAAGGCCAAAAATATTTAAAGGAAATTTCGTTTCTCAATTCACGTGTTCAACATGTTCTCTTCGTTCATAAAGGATTGTCAAGCCAAGATAAATATTTGATTTCCGAAACTTGTATGTGAAGCTAGCAACGTTGTAGAAAAATAGCCTGATGCTTAAAAGCAGTTTCAAAAGCGGCACTTCCCTGAAAAATCTACGTAAGGATAATGCAAAATCCCTGTTCTACTCTTCATGACAATGTCCTGCCGTACATTTCAACTTACCTTCATCATGCTTGTTTATTTCAACATATTTTGCAGCTTCGAAAATGACTTTATATTTACCTTAAAATGCACCTGGCCGATTGTAAGAGTCAATGGTTATAAACTTTTATCATTTTGTTATTATGTAGATCCATCGAAAACGCATGAATTTCAAAAATATTTACTTAGTTTTGTGTTTGTGGGCATCTGATGTTCAGCATGCACCAATATGTGATTAAAAATATCAAATTTAAATCAAAATAGTTTATGTATTAGGAACGATTGTTTCGCAAAACTTGACAAGCCTGGTCAAATGATATCTTATTTCATACTTACTTTTTGGGGTGTGACCCTCTGACCCTAAAAAATTTTGTTTTATGTGTCTTCATCCAACATGGTTAAAGACCCATCAGCACCTTTTTTCAAACGTTTCCCCACATTTGTTGCAAATGTGTGCAGAACAGAGTAGAATCCCTTTTGCCCCCCCCCCTAAGATTGCTATCATTGATACTGTGCAGCATTATCCATTAGACAATGTTTTCCGTGTAATCTTTGAGCTTCAAATTAAGAAAGATTGGAAGTAAGATGAAACAACATAGAAACAATGGAACTTTCAAGGATGTTGGTTGTATGAAAAATGTTCTTTTTTGGAAAGGAATGCATTGGACGGAAAAGCTGACAATAGCAATCAAATAATTTGGTTTGTCCACTGACTCATTATCATCAGATGCAATCCAAAACTAGCGGAACTTTCAAACGTGGGCAACGTTTATAGCAATCCCAGCCTGTTCAGAGTCGAAACGCAATTTCTGCAAAACAAATAAGTGGATTGTGGAATTCAGGGGGTGTTTATTACAATCTAAAATATAGTCATTTATAACAGAAAAGGCAAGCAACTTGAATATTTCGGGGAATTTTGTTCATAACGGCTAATATGAAAGGTTTTCCGAAGTGCTGTTCATTTTTCATTGCCTAGTATGGCCTCACAAATGCTACCAAGACGCTATGCAGATTGTTTATCTTCTGCAATTATTGTCAACGTGAAACAATGACCGATTCCGTTGTGGAAAACTCATTTTCATCAAGTTAAAGTTCCTATGAGCAGATTTTCAAAATTTGTTAGCGACAGTTGAAATATTCGCATTGCCTGCGTTTCAACTCTGCACTTTGGCTTTCATTGCAAGAAAACAGGCTTTGATCAGTTAATTTCACATTTTACCAGCTGTTATGTTATGTAACAGCATAACATAACAGCTGTCATGTTATACCAACTCAAATCTTGGTCTTTTATCTTTCACTAAGTAATCCCTATGATCAAAAACTTTGTTTTCTTCAACCAACGTCGAAACAGTGCATTGCTTCTGGAAACAGATAAATCTACAGAAACCTTGTTTTGCGAGGAAAGCGTAGCTTCTTCATTCCAAAATAGTCATGGTAATCTGTTTTTGGCACAGTGATAAAGAATGATAGAGCTTTCCATTTTCTTCTAAAATGTCACGGTGTTTTTTCAAACGTGTTGAAAACCACTTTCGTCACCATTTCAGTAATTTTTTGATGAAACGTTGATAAATTAGTCAAAACCAAACATACCAGTCAATTCTTTTATTAGTATATCATCTATGATTATTTTGTCAGAAACCCAAACGATAATATGGAATTAATTTCTGTCAAGACGTTGGTGCCAGAAAACGTTTTTGTTTCTGTTACTTTCCATCATTATCGGTCACGTTCTTATTCCAGAGCAACGAAATTGGAAATTCTAAAACCGGGTAAGCACTTTCACTTTAGGATATGAAATTAGAAGCATTTCGATCAGTTCGTCCTGCTATTGATTTGCTATTAGTTTGTTTGCACTGACTGTACCTTGAAATGCCATTAGGTAATTCCGTGATTTCTTGGCGAGTATTCTGCAAAGATATCTTGTTTGATCACACACAACGTTTGCAGTTGCTGATATGCAGTTAATTAATCTTACGTGCAATTTACCGTTTTTGATTTCATTTCCATCAGGAGCTCGTTAAAATAATTTTCAGCGAATATTACCTACTGTGACAAACTGCAAGCAATTCATTTTACTCCATAGCATAAACATTTGCTTTTTTTGTCTGCCTTGTTAAGTCAAAAGTGAAATACTAAGCGTCAAACAATGCAAGGTACGCTCTAATCAACTTTACTCTTTTCTTGCAAAATTGGTGAAACTAAAAGATTCAATGTTTTTTACCGTAGAGCACATCTGCGATTTTTGTTCGAAAATAAAAACAACATTTTTATTTTTGTACAACATCAAATTATTCTGAAGTGACCACAGATTGCAAACCTGCAACGTTAAACGAAAGTCGAATTGAACAAAGAATCATTTACATTTCCAAACAAGTGTTATGCTATACGCAATAAAAACGCAAAAGCTACTGTTATGCCTCTGAGTTAACTCTGTCCGTTTATGCTTGGGTTAACGAATCACTTGTTTATCAAAATTCTTTATCACTTTATCCATCATTTGTGAAACGAACCATGCGCTTCATACCAGATACTGTTATCCTACAGGGACAACAGTTTCAATGCTATGTTCACAATAGAATTTAAAAGGTTTAGGAAAGTGTTATTGCGGTGGAAATCAATTTTGTACTACTGGATAACTTAGTTCTTTTCGGCTTTTCTGTGCTGCATTCCACCCACACATCAATTCCATCGGTAGTTACAAACCTGGATGCTCTGAAACGCAAAACTATTTCGATAGTGCAGAGCTTCTAAAACAGTTCAGGTTTTATAGAAAGAAACTTCTCTGCTGAACTAAATCGTATTTTAATTCTTGGCCACTGTTTGGCAGTATTCAGCCACCTGTCTTGTTCAGGGGGAAACAACTTATAATGAAAGTAAGTGAGTAACTTGGCACCGGTCACACACAAAGTTACTCAAGGCAAAGGCAGTTGAGGAATAAGAACTGATGAGCTATTGAATGCAAATATTATACCACTGGGCGAAAACCTAACGTTGCTCATAAAACGCAAGGAAACCTTGGAAAAATCAGTAAAATTTGTGTACACCCCGCAAGAATAAAATAAACAGGCAAGTCAAACGCTGAAAAATAAAAGCAAGCGGCATACCGAAGAAGCGAATGTTAATAATAAACAAACACTTATTATTTACAGATTTATAGACACAAAGAGAAAAGTCTGTATATCGAAAAAGGTCTGTATATCGGATCCTTCTTCGGGTGTACTTGGAAGACTCAAGAAAACCTGGTTTACAAAAGTCTTTTTCCCTTTCTAAAATTTTAGATTTAATGCAGTCCATTGTATAGTCGCTATCAAAAACATGCCACGTTAGTTTGTTTTTGCCCAAAAGATTTTTCCGTACGTGTGTCTGGTGCTCTTTACGTCAGACTTGGAAACTGCGCTTAGTCTCTCCAATGCAGCACAGGTTACACTCCCTGCAGGAAATGCGATAGACTGCATGTAAGAGTTGCTGTGGTCGTATAGGATCTTCCTGAGACACACGGACATTGCCAATTTTATTGGTTTTATAAACGTTTGCATCTTGCAAGACGAGAAGCATCGTTTCAGCTTTCATGTAAGTCCTGGAACATACGGTAAAACAGCGAATTCGTTAGTAAGACTTTGCTATTATGTTTGCTGTCTGGACACAGAATCCACAAGAATGTCCATCAACCTTCAAATCAGAATTTATGCGTTTCCTTTTAGCGCTTTATTCTTCATTATAATGTGCTAGAACTACGGCTCGATTTAGCAACGCACTGACTACAGAACGCTTTTGCTGCAAGGGGTGTTCGTGAAAGCTTAAATACCGGCCATTATGAACGGATTTTCTGTAAACGCAAACGCCTCGAAACAAAACCGGAAGCAATTCGATGTATGTTGGTGTCCGGGAAAGGCATATATCCATTAGATTCAGTCTCGAAGGTTAACGTATGGTGGGTTCAATATGGTTTTTGTGCCAAAAGAGCTAAACCATTTCGACTGTTTCATTATGACAAAAGTATCGTCAGTATATCTTCTCCATATGCTAAATGGGACAGGAAAGGAGTCGTGTACCCTCTCTTCCAAATCCTCCATTACTAATTCCGCTCCAGTCACGAACACTGGAGAACCTCTTGCCGTGCCGAAAGCTGTTGATAGTGGTCACCTGTAAACGTAAGGTGTGTCGCCTTTAGGCAGATATTATGGTCTCTACTGACTTCATTGGCAGTCCAATAAGCGCAATTATGCAACCCCTCTGAATCTTTCAGCTTTCATAAAGCAACTTAATAGCTAGGTCAATCGGAACGTTTGTAAAAGGCACAACTACATCGGGCGAAACTAAGATTTCATCGTCTTGCAGTTGTAAGGGTCGTACTTCTTCGGCAAAGTGAAATGCGTATCGCACATGGCACTAAATACCTCCTACCAGCCAGGGGCGGAACCAGGGGGGTGATTGGGGCGATTTCCCCCTCCTAAAACCTACGAAAGTAACTTTGTTCACCATAATTTTGTGCAATTCGTAAAATAGCATTCGCGATATAACGCCATTTTGACAACCACTCTTTTGTCGCAGCAGCCTTATGAATAGAGTTCATGTCTCATAGGGTAGTGAACCCGTAAAAAGACTTGACTACTAAATATTACTGAAATCACCCCCTTAAACTTACTGGATGGATCCGCCCTTGCTACCAGCGGAGAAAGTAGGCGGGTCCATTTCTTTTAATAAATCATGCGCTTAAGAATTAATTAATGAGACGATAGTGCGTACAGGTATTGATGTTGGTGAATTTTCAGTAAACCACATGAACGAGGAACAACAGTATGCGAGATTTTGAAAACGAATGTGTCTCTGACAGAAACCTTTGCCTGATTTCACAGATCTGTGATAAAAGACAAAAGCATTAAGGAATGCTTGTGTTTTTTGATCGTGTCAGTGCTATAATGGGCGTACGTGTTCGTATAGGCTAACACAACACAACTGAAAGTTTATATCTTACTCCGAGTGTTCCAGAATAACAGTGTTGTTGTTTTCATTAGCCTTTGACATCAATATCTCCCGCCGGCTCTTCAACAAAGATAAAGCGTGTAATTCTGGAAGGCATAAGACGCATCGAGGCAGTCGGTGGCTGTCAATCATAGAAATAACTTTTGGCCAAATAAAATCAGTTTGTCGGTCTCCTCTCGGCAACTACCACGCTTTTGTCAATGAGCCTAAAATTTGTTGAGTGGTAATTTTCTTCGGTGCGACAGCATGGGTAAGCCTAAACGTAACCATTTCGTTTTTTTTTTTGAAAGAGAAGATTTAAATAGGTTCACAAAGCCTTTTTCTTTATTTCAGAATTTCGAGCAGTTTTACATTTCTTTTTGTGTTGGTAAAATCTTTCCAAGATCACATTATGATTCACATTCATCCTGTTGAACAGATTTTCTTGTTTTCTTTGAGAAGTGGAGTTGATTCCTGTCACCAACGTCTCAGGTAATTTTTCACGTAACTCAGCAACAAGCTGTTCTAAACGGTACAACTGGTGATTTTCCACTTTACGCCATTGTTCTCAATTTTAAGTTTTGGAAACCGAAATTTTTCGCCAGCTTTCTTCTCTTCTTAGAGTTGATCGACGGTTTCGTACATAAGCTTTTCGGTGCCACACCTTTTGGTTTTCAACTGTGGTTAAAGTTCAAATGTCATCGATACTCATCGTCAAGTACTGCTTTTATGAACAGCCTGAAAATGCTGAGATTATTTGAGCCGTACTACTCTTCAATATGCTTGAAAATGTCATTGATTCCACACACCAGGCATATACAGTAAATATAAATAGCAGTTCTGGCTACATAACCATGCGGTTGAGTTGTCTTTTACCTGTAGCAGCATTGTCGCTTGCTGACTCTTGTATGTACCGGGTTTTATATTCGGCGTCTAACAATTTTCAATTCTATGTTTGAAAAAAAAATTCTTCAAAGTGGGTTTCGACGAACACATCTCATTAATTCGCATATAAATATCGAGAAAACTATAGTGTTTTTTTTGAAGACGGAAAAATAGCAGCAGGTGATAAAGTGATACACCCTTTGAAATTGAACAAAAACAAAAATTTTGAAGTCTGATTTTTGCAAGCCATTGGTCGATGGAATCATCACAGAAAACTTCATTTGGTTGTCAAAGGAAAGGACTGCTTCACACGCGTTACACAATTATCTGAGAAATCTGAGAAATGAGCATGACAGCCTGTTCTGCCAGTGGTCTTCGGTCTTGGTTGACCAGCCAAATCCATGGTCTTTCACCAATATTATGTGACACAGTGACAACCTTCGTTTACATAGATTAGTTCTTTTGCCATTGTGCTTTCATTTATTCCAATTTCCACTGACAATTGATTACGTTTTTGCATGATGTTTTTTTTGCAATATTCTGCTTTGTAGATGAGTCATATGAAACAATAAATCTCTCTCACTCACTTTCTCTCACTCTCTCTTCCTAATGGTCATTTCTAAATTAATTAATGCAGAAATTAATATTCAACAGAAATTCTTTAGATTAAAGACAAATTGCGAGATATTCCACATCTCGCCAAAACGTTTTCTTTGATAAATCCTTTTTTGCCTCCATGCCATATTTTTTAAGAAAATTTAAATCTCTCACTTTTCATCAATGCATTTCACACAGTTAAAAACTCTAGGTTTTCTGTACGCTTTCGAGGAATCAGCCGACTGGGCTCTGCTTTCATCTTTTTGCGATGATTCAAACTTGCAGATATCTATATTCAAGTAAGTACTCTCCACAATGGGAGTAAGCAAGGAACCGATCAGCAAATTTTTAATAAGAAATTGATTTCACGTAAAACTGCAAAACTACCCTTCCACAGTTCTAAAACTTTATTCAAACAGATTCGATGGATTTTAACCTCATTCTCTAAAACAGTAAAGACAAACATCCTTTTTCTTCTCTTTTCTACCTGTCAGTGCATTTCAGAACAAAACCGTCACAGCAAATTTAGACGAAGCATCCATTACTTTATGGTGAAGTATATGATGAAGTGTAAATAAACATACCGAAACAAACATAGTTCATTGTTAAAATAATAATTTAATTGCACAAATGCAAACATGTCGCAGATATTTGGAACCACGATGAGGACAAGTACACAATTACTTAGAAAGCAAACATGTCCAAAATCAATCGTAGCCTCAGTCAAACACAAGCACTCAAAAATGTGGCAAAAAAACAGACAAGACTGTCTTTCAAAAACTTGGCAATACACAAGCACATCCTACACGGAATGGCTGTTCTTTAATATTGCACGATGTTGGCGTGCACTCTTCTACATTCGTTGAGCCTTCAGGCATCGCAATAGCTTGAATTGATACAGTAGAAGCTGAAGCACTGAACACTGAGCAGATTTCGTCAGATGGGTCCTGTTCGTTGATGCAACCAACATGAAGACATCTATCTTCCATGATTATTTGCGGAAATCTGTTGAAAGAAAGTAATTTGAACAGATAACCTTTCTTGCAAACTTTGTAATTTTAGTTAGCTTAAAGTAAAGGCCTGACAAGCCATTACATATATTCTTAATGATGTCCTTTCATCATTCTTCGAGCTTAATTTAACAACTTTGACTTTTCATTGTCCAAAATTAAGTCAAACGTGCATTGATCGCCAAAACATTAACATTTTCACGATCAACTGCATGTATCACTTTGAAGTTGCGCGTTTCCTGGGTGATTATTACTTTGTGATTAGTCCAATCTACGGCAACTCACTACTAATTTTAATGCAATTTTGAAATATTGCAAAACATAAAAGATCACTTGAACATTACATTGCATTTCACCTAAATATTTTTGGTAAACTAAAAATGATTACATTTCTTTTCAATGTTCATTTTTACAGCAGACACTTTAGTGATGTTTTGCTCTTGGAAGAAAATGCAATTTGATAAAAGTTACCTGTTTGGTCTACAATTGATGCATGTGATCCACGGTGAGGTACTTAGCCTGCTTTCCGTGCTTGGCGTTTGATCGGTAAGCTTTCCAGGACAGCCCATGGGAGTTTGACTGTCAATAACCTGACAATCAGGTGCTGTATCTGAACTTCCAATGTTGCAGGTTCCACTAAACGGAATGTATGTTTGTCTTGTAATGATTCGAAAGCAAACTTCTCGAAGTTTCTTGTCGGCGATCAGACTGCAGTTTACCGTTTTGCTGTTGTTCACAGGATGATGAGTAGTTAAGTTCCTTTCCCATTGTAGAGAAAAACTGCTGACTAGTAGAGTCGATGACAAAGAGATAAAAAACATGGCAAGCGGGGTAAAAATCATCTTTCACTGTACCTCAAACGCTGTCAATTAACGCACTCTGTTGTACGATATCCTGTAATTTAAAGATGTGTTGAGATTATAACATTTGCGCCAACGACACGCTTTCCTGTACTTATGTTGTGATGAATAAGGACTCGTCACCTGCAATTTTAAGATTTAATGCATTTCCCTCACGCAGTAGTCTGACAACAAATACACAATGTCAGCCCGTTCTTATCAAAACGCAAATATTTATTTCGAAACCTTTTTTTCAGGGTTTCGTGATTGCTTTTTGTCACTGATTGAAATTGTCTACAATAAACTTTAGAAACACAGCCATCGCGCTTGTGAGCATTGCGAGCTAAAAAGCAAAAACAGTTTTTAGCTGTCAATTGTTTGGAAAAATTAGCTGATATTGAATACACGTGCATAAGTCTTTACATGAAATATGCCATAATTCACAAATTCTAATGTGTTTCTTAGAAATCCCAAAATCTCTCAGTTCAGCCCTATAAACTGTGTCAAGAAACGAGAACATGTATACATAGTTAATTTTTTGACCCTGTTTTATCAAACCTAAAAATAGCGTGTTTACTTAACCTGTGACGAGTTGATATCATACAGTAAATACCAGTGATCATACTTCCTCGACTTGTTAATTTTATTCAAACGCATGGCATTATTACGGATTGCTGTTTCACATTTATATCCTTTGCTGCTTTAAACGCACGTCTCCTGCTTAATTACCTTCCGATGAAAAATAACTAGTTCTAATTCATAATGATTTCACATAACGATGAGCGCAGAATGGAATTATTCTTTCGAGACAATCTATTAGCATATCGGTAGGTTTAATTCTCGGTATCTCTGAAAATGTGTGCTTCAGTACAAAATCCTGGAATAACGGCTGATATTTGTCTGTTAAAAATGTTCAAGCCAAACTGAAACAGTGTTTTTCGTTCCAAAAACCAGCTTCCAACTCAGGGTTTAAATGAAAAAATTAACCGCATTCACGCATCAAAGCATGCGTGCCCATTTGTATTAAAACAGATAGTCTTGAAATCACTTTAAAAAACGTTTTTTTCTTTCGACTGACTTGTTGAACAAGTGGCAACTTCAGTGTGTAGCCTGCTGTATATATTCTGGACCACAGAAAATCAACATTTGCACAGGGTTTCTTTTCTGCGTTATAAAAATCCCTGATTCACTTCATGGAGTCTGTTTGAACAAGATAACGTTTTAGGCAGTCGGTGAATCCCCAAACCTTAAATAATTCATAAGCAGTTTATTGTCTTGGGTGGAAAACCTTGAGTGGGATTTGTGCGTAACCCACTTTGCTTCCCCGCTTGTCCCACATGGCTATGTGTACAAAAGCAGAAGTTTCGGTATTGTTTTGGAAGCATTTATCAATATTTAATCTAGATCATCTGTCTTTTTTGTCCCCAAAACATGCACAAGCACCTTCGATGTGAAGCAACCCTTATGCCGGACACCAGCTTGACTTTTAACCCACACTGAGTAACTGACTGTAAACGTTCAAAAGTCTCATGTGTGGAAGAGAACGCTATTACTCAGATTCAAGAGTATTCAGTCCAAAGCACGATGCCTCGCTATGTTGAAGCTAAAGCATTGCACTTGATAAAGCAAAATCTTTTTCGTTAGTTTTTCAAATTTTTCAAAGTTTCCAACCACTTTCAATTTGCTTAAAATGTTGCCTTTTTCATTCACAACAACTGGATTGTCAATTTCATAACGAACAATTTATTTCTGCTGGCGTAAAATGTACTTCACTCAGAAATAAAAAAACTTCATGATCGTTTCGAAAGGCACATGAAAACGTAAACGGATGACTTAAAATTCTCAAAGACGCATCTAGCTTTAGCGGAAGAGGGATGCCAGGGTTCCGTTTTCGTTAGAGGAAATGTTAGAGAAGTTCAAAGTCTTGACGGATTTACCCATTTGAGAGTCTGGTAAACGCAGAAATTAAACACGTCCCACGTAGCTGCTGACCTCATAACAGCAAACAAAGTCATACGCACTGTAATCCAAAGAGGGTATTTTCTACTGATATTCTACCTGTTGATGATCCTAGGTAGTGCAGTTACAGCTCTATTCTTTTCCCGGCTGCTTAAAGTTTAAAACGTTGGACTTGTGCATTATTGCTTTACGAAAAGTTTATTTTGCAAATTAAGTGGGACTTGTTTAATTTTAAATTTTTTGATAATTGAGCTTACGATTTCATTGTTTGCAGTATGTTGCAAAGTTTAAAGTCAATCCAGTGCGTTGTCGCTATTCCCGATGATATTTTCTTCCTTTACAAACTCTTGTTTCCGAAACAACTCGCTTATTGGAGATTAACATAAATACGAACGCACCCAACAATTGAAACGAGGAATTTTAGTGAAAATAAAAACATCAAATTGTAATAAACACAAAGGTGTGCACTTGCTTGTGACAAGACAACGATAAACATTTTGAGGTTTATTCAGTTAGTTTTTCCGACTATGACAACAGCTATTGTTTCTAAACGACCAACATGATTTCATTGAAAAGATGCGTTTTGGTTATTTGTTTTGCAAGACTTTCCATTTTATTTTGTTTCAAATACTTTCACTTCTTGCAGGTTTTTTTTAAGGAAAATGTTAGGAACCTGGTTTGGATCTGTGTAGGGACCCGATTTCTCTGATTCTAGGGACCCAATTTTCTCTGATTTAAGGAATCGATGATAATTTTCTCTGATTCTAGGGACCCGATTTGAAATTCTAGGGACCCGAATCGGGTCACCAAAACGCCTTAAAAAAACCTGCTTCTTGATATAAAGGCTTGAATCTAAACCATATTCTTAGTGCCTCATTCTTGTCAATCAATTAGGAGTGTGCGTTTGTAAGTTATGTGAAGATTCTATCTGAAGACGAAGATGGGGTGTTGATGCCCGTACACAGTAGGCGAAATGTGTACTATGTACACCTCAGTGTTTGACGTTTGGCTGTGAAACTTTGATTTCGATAAACTCTGTAAAGCGAACCGGATAAAGCATTGGCTGCACACCTCAGACTTTTGTGCTGTTCATTTTAGTAAAGCAAAAGAACTTTCAGTAAAGTCGGTTTGCACAACGTTTTTAGAATGCACTACTAAAATATATGTATGAAAAATACCTTTTACTGCTTTGCCCTCTTTCCTCGAGAAGTCAGGGTTATTCAGAAGCAGTCAAGCGGAAGTTACCAAACGTGACCAATGTGTAATTGCGTACAAAGAATCAGCAAGAAAGAGCCTCGAAAAAGTTGCTTCAGCGGGTGAGTTCCATTCCTTTCTAACGACCACCGCTGTCCTGCAAAACTAGTCAAGGGTTTTTCACTTACACAAAGCACACCAGTAACTTACTTCATTCTGATAAAAAGTCCTAAACACTTTGTGAAGAGTTCAAAAAAATTGCAAACACATTGGTACTCCCGAAATAATTCCGGATTGAAGTTATTTTAAAAGTCGCCTTCAAACGTTGTTTTCGTCGTTACACGACATACCATTGGTTGTGCAACAGACTTACAGGTTGCTATAGAAATCAACTCTTTGCTTGAATACTGCAAATTATGCAAAATAAAATAATTTTCTCTTCTTCTCCAGGAAACTGTCAGTTTCAAGCGTTGCTTGCTACGTAAATACTCAGCATAAAAAATATTTTTGTTGAACAATTTAGATACTTTGTGGTAGTAGAAAAAACGACCTGCTTGAATTAAATTTTCAAAATTTCCAAAAGTGAAATTACCGCAGCAAATAGCAAAAAGTGACCTTTTTCCTAAATTTCGCGAATACATTAAATTAATCTCCCGGTTTTCTTGAAGTAGTGCTAAACAAATGCAAAATTTGCAAAAACGCACAAAGCAATTATTTGGAAATGGAATTCATACACAGGATACAAAAGGTGTCTTCACGTAACTGAGGCAAATGCTTCACCTCACATTCAATTTTCTACAAAATATTGATTTTTCATCTTCTTGATGACTTAACAAAAGCAGGTTTGGTTAATATTTGAATCGTTCAAACTCCAGTGTGCTGGCAAACTTATTCAGAGCACCGCTGAAAAAACGATGCTTATTTAAAATGTACAGGCAACGATACCAACTTTTGCTGGTGAAAGTTGGGCCGGTCTCCCGTGGGTGTAGCCAGCAGGACTTGCCTCGCCAACCTTTCCTGGGGCATTCTGGTCACGTAGCCCAACCATCATAGCTGAGATCTCTCTGTTCGTAAGAGAAGTGAATGGCCCAACATTCATGGCTTTACGAATTCCACAGCTGCGCACTTTTTCGCGAAGTTTCACACTGTGAACTCTTCGCAAAAATCCTATCTACGCCGCTTGCGGCACTACAGACCAAATTTTCACTCTCCTGCAAATTTTAGAGAACTTTTGGGCGTATGCAAAAGACGTCTACACATGTTTTGTTTACCTCAAGAAAGCGTAAGACCGGGTCCCTCAAAAAGCTTTGGGCTGCGTTGCGGGAGTACGGTGTTGATAACAGCCTGTCATTGGCCGTCAAATTTCTGTATTCCTGCTCAGAAGTTTGTGTCCGTGTCGGCGGAGTTGTATCACACGATTGTTCACCGCGGGTCTTGGCTCCGGAAAGGGCGTTGCCGCCACTCCTATTCATGTTCTACATGAATTGGATAGACAGTCACAGCGGAGTGAATGAGATGTCACTATCTGAAACTGAAGGATCAACTTTTCCTTTTTTGCGGACGATTTGGTGCTGCTTGCATCTTCTGAACAGGATCTTCAACATGCACTTGATCGGTTTTCTGCTGCGTGCGACCGACCGGGAATGAAAATCAGCACCATAACGATCGAGGTATTATGTCCCTCTATAAACCCAATGCAGTATATGCTGCAAGTGAACGACAACACATTGCAGCAGGTGACGTTCAAGTACCTTGGGGTGCTATTCACGAGTGATGGAATACGGAATAAGGAGATTGATACACGGGATAGTAAAGCAAACGCATTTTCTGTGAGCTTTGTCGGTCTGCGTTGACAAAACGGGAAGTGTCAGTTTTTAACTTTTTTCCGATCCTCACCTGTGGTCATGAAGCTGAAGTAATGACGGAAAGAATACTCTCCAAATGCATTCAACAGAGATGGGATTTTTGCCATTTGTTCTAAAGCAACACAACGTGGAATTCAATATTTTTGCATATGACTGATTTGTAACTTTACAAGATTTGCAATTATTGTGTATACATCTACAAAAATCATTTTGCTGACCTTGAAGGAGACGAAAATTCAGCAACTTTCACTAATTATCATGTTTCTTGCAAAGATTGATGCTCTTGCAAATTTACTCAGACATTTCACAATCCACAACAGGTGTGATATAGTTGTAGCGAATTTTGGGTGTTTGTTTTCTTCTACAGCTAGACAACAATCGATGTGGTTTCATGACTTCAAATCTTCATGATAAAGAAGTCCTGAAAAACCAGACAGTGAAAGCCTCTTCCTGATTCGTCTTCGCACATCGGCGACCCAGCTTTCTTAAACAGCGATGCGGCAGGGATTGCTGAGCGTGACCAATGTCTGATAAAATGCAGCAAATCAGCGAAAAAGATCTTACAACAACGGCTGCCTTTGTAAGGTCCTTCTACCGCTTTCCCACGACTGACACCGTCCTACAAAACTAATCGAGTGTATTCACTGTCAAACCAAGTAAACCAGTGTTCCATTCAGGTAAAACGTTCAAAAGGAAAACTTTGTGAAGTATTACGCAATTGCTTTTATGCTGTTCCCAAGACACTCCGATTCAAGTTTGCCTCAATTTTTATTTCTACAAATTTTCTTACGTGAATGGCAATAAACATTTTAAACAAAGCTGGCATAGAATAAGCAATCGCATTCGTCCGAAACCGTGTTCTGTAAAAGGATGATAATGTTTCCATTTTTTTCAGAAAGTGATACGCTAACATCTATTAACACAAACGATTGTGTGTTGTTGACAGAAACTAGGAGATATAAACCAGTGTTCAAGACTACGTAATCTTTCATCAAGGCTGATCACTGCACTGGGTGAGAAACAGTCATTGACTGACGTACGGCTAGTTAGGTTGACAATCAACAAAGCAGAAAAAGGTTTTCTGGACAAAATTCAAATCTCTGTTAGGTGCACAAAAGAAAAAACCTAGTTGAACTAAATTTTCATTAACCGAAATTGCCGCGAAAAGAAGCGAAACGTCTGCTTTTGATCGTAAATTTCCCGGGTAGGAAAATTAATCTCCTGTTTTTCTTAAACAAGCAAGCAAACAAGGATTCTGGAACAGCTCGTCTTGCTTGTAAACGAGCAGAAGAAACGTGCCCAAGCAAGAAAATTGCAGACAGCCGGCTACTCAAAAACATTCCATAGGCCTCTTTACTGTTATTCAATGCGGCAAATAAATTAATGGATTATTCTGCTCAACTAAATACAATAAAACCCTAGATATCTATCGTTATTCCGCTTGAAACAAAGGTATGAATTTCAAATTGCTACTTAATCGATTGTTACCAACCGGCAACCAATCAGATTTGCTCTGTGCAGACGATTACTTTCGGATCGACTTTCTGCAGACCGTGACATCACATTTTGACGCTTGCGACCACGAATTCCCGCTCCTAATCACAGATACATGAAAGAGAGGTAGTTGAAACACAGGCAAAAGCGATGAAGCAATTTATTTGTGGAAGCGACCATACAGAGACGGCAAATTGCGTTGCATCCCTTGTTGAGTTTGTAAAAAAGCAAACGGATAGTTTCGAGGTTGAAGATGGTTTGGCAAGAAAAAGAAAAAACTGTTTATGTCGTAACTGAGTTATAGTCTGAGTAAATTGCACTGCAAAAAACGTAAGTCATGATCAGATAACAGTCGGATTTGTTAGACGCAAAAAATATGAACTTTACCTATTTCAAAATTAGTGTTTTATACACACGGAAGATGCCTGAAACATCTTCGGGCCTAGAAAAGCAATTTCATATCTAGTGAATTAGCATTCAAAACAAAGAAGTTTCTTCAAAACACAGACACTGTTTCGTCATTTATTTTTATCTATGAATTTGTTGTGACTGGTTGGCATATAAAAAATGTCACAAGAAACCTTGTGTGAAAATAATCAAGGTGAAATGACATCGAAACAACAAACCTCGTGTTGCGTGATTGTTGAGTCATTTTTTACAGTTTAGTTATTAAAATGCCAGGAAGTTTTTCCTGTCAACAGTTTCTGAAACATATTTTCACAGCGTAATTACTAAAAAGAAAAATCAGATTTGCTCAGATGCGAAATATTAATCATTAAAATTATCTTCTCTTTGTGCCATCCCAGCTTTACTAAAAGGCTGTACTAGACAAAATTGCTGCTGCTTGGCCAATCCCTCTTATCCAAAGCGGAGTTAGGATTATTTCCACTTAAAAAGTGAATCCGCGGTTTTTGTTCACTACAGTTGTTGGAAGAATTTGGCGTACCGTTGAAATAAAAAACAATCTTATCAAAAGTTCTTTTTGTTCGTGCAGAATACAAATCCGCCCGAAACTCTATGTATTTTCAGTCAAATATTTACTTGTCAAGCACTTGCAAGCAGATATTCTAACAATCATTAACCATTGTCAATTATCCGCTGTTAGCAAACCAGCGTAATGTCTAAATAAAAGGGACTAATGTTATGCTTTTCATGTGTGCAAAGCTTTAATTGTTATTTTTTCAAACAAGCTTGATATTCGTGTAGTGAAGTCATAACATTTGATGAGAGCTTTCCTGCTGTGAGTCCACCTTTTGTTTTTTCCTGGCAAGAGTTGTCAATGGGAAGTGGCGTCAGATATAGATGCGTTTCATTTTGGCATCTCTACATAAATCAGTTCTCAACGGTTGGCGACATGTTTGCGACAGTCGCTCAGGGTGTCCGCCATTTTTTCTACCACATTTCATTCACTAACATCCGCCATCTTCATTTCCAGCTGCGTATCGCAGAAGCGGCAAGTCAGTCGAGCACTTTATGAAACAAACTTTCGCATTGAAGCAATGGCGGCAAGTTGACAGTGTTCTCAATGTGCAATGCGTCAAATAAAAATAGCAGATTACAGTTTTGTGATTTATTCTGAAGATTTCCAATTTCAGTAGCAGAGAAATTGTTTTTTATTGAACTGCCAAGGTGTTCAATTCGTTGTGCATGTAAGACACAACCAATATCCAACTTTGTAAAGTCGTCAGATTAAATCACCTAAAGCAGAGTAAATTCGAATACCGCTTCTTTGCAATTTGGAAAGCTTCTTGACAACAAAAACAGAAAGGTTTTGATTGAACGGTTTTAGTCTGCTACTCGTTGGTATCGCTCTTCTACAGGGCTAAGCATATCTTGCTGACGAAACAATATAAAGAATGCTTTTGAATTTTGCGCAATTTATGTTGTAATATAGATATACAATTTTGTCTGAAATGACTTCAACGATGATTCGACGTAAAGCAGATTTTTCATAAACCAGCAGGACGTTTGTAAATAACTAGCTCAGTTGAGGTCAGGTTGTTTCAAAACTTTTAAGCAGAAGAATTGGGCACAGTTACTTAAGCTTAATAAATAAACCTTTGAGGAAAATCGAAAATCAAATAATTTTAAATGATGTCTTTACGTTTTTTTCACAATGATGGAAGCAATATGTGCTTGAGCATAACACAAGTTTATTAAAACCTTTTATCAGCAAAAAACAAAAAAGCACAGGGACTTTTCACAAAGTTTGAGAGTGAATACTTTCACAGGATCGCATGAACTGCAACAAGAATTTTTTGTTTGATTTGTATTTTCTTCCAGCTGTTTTTTAACGCAGTGGTTGAGTAAGTGCGGTTCATTGCAGCATAAATAGCTGTTTATAAAAGTCTGTAGATGTCGGCACACGACAACCATTTTAAAGATATTTAGAAAGAAAATATCAATTGTTTCATATCTAGGTATTTTGTGGTGAAAACCATCCATGGTTGCAGTTATCGCCTCTAAGGTGGTTAGTAGTGGTTTGTTACAAAATCTCGTCTAATACTGCAATGATGTTCTAGGGAATTCTACTGGGCTTTAAAGTAGGAGCAAATGCCAAGTATAGCATATAAAGGTTGTAAAATTTAAATGTCGTTCAAAAGCAGGCTAAGTAATATGAACATCCGGGTGAAACACAAAGTTGATTTGAAACTGAAATCAGTTAAATGTATAAGCCAAATTAAACTTTGAAAGGAACTGATGACCTTTATCTTTTCAAGAAGTGCACTATCGAATCTGTATGTTGGGCTGGAATAGGTATTTCCTAAAGCATCGTTTGAAACGGTTAATTGTAACACTAATAAACGAGCACCATGCCTTTCTTTGCTTTGTGAACACCTTATCAGGAGATACTTTCACCATGAGAACATAGCATTTTGTGTAAATGCTAACTATAAACTTTTGTTTTAGTGGAACACAGGTTTCCTTTTGGTGTTACTGTTAACGGGAAATTCTGGCTTTAATGACTGTGGCTGCCTTTGAGCCTGACGCATTTGAATTTTCGTTTGATGAGATGCTGACCTTACTGTTTTCATAAAAACGTAGAAATGCCTGAAACCAGCTATCAACACTCGATAGCCAGGTATTCCACAGCTTCTCAAAAGTAGTTTATAGAAATGCATGTCATCAGCATAAACGTTGATATTTGTCAAAAACTGCGGTTAATGAATTGCCAAATCAGAGTTGTTTATGCCCAGTGTTGAGGATTTCTGCTCTTAATTTTAATTGATACGTTTGTTTAGATGCTGAGTTCGCTCAAAGCGCCAAAAATTGTCTTATACTATAAAACTGCATGTACGTTTGAACAAGAACTAAATTTAATATAAAACTCATCGTTTTGTTCTTTGTATATTCTGAAACTAAAAGCAAAACGACTAAGTTTATAAAATCAGTAACTATTTTCGAGAATAGTGAAAGGGTTTCGAACTCAATGCAAGTAGTTAAAATCAAATGAATTTCCCTGCAAAAGTGTTCTGCTCAAAAGCTGTAGTTCTTGAAAAAATGTAATATTTATTTTAGATATAATTCAGACAGACGTAAAGCAAATATTTATGTGTCAACGGACAAAAAAGCTACAGAATGACGGAATGTTGCACTGTACAAGTCAGTCCTTCCCACAATGATCAAACAACAAGAACTGAACAGCAAAACCACCATCAAGTTCACGTACGGAGTCCTTTTTCAGAAAAAAGCAAAAAACTTCCAAATTTCTTTATAGAAACGATTCTTTCTTCAGATTCTGAGCTTCCCAGATTTTCTGAAAAGTTGGATTTTGAAAACACCCGGGTAGCTTCACAAGCAAAAATATTTAACACAGATGTCAGTGCCATCAACTATTCTGACAAAAATCCGATACGATGGCGAGAAGCCTGCTGGTCAGCGTATCAAGAACCGCATCCACGAAGTTACTTTTGCCAAGAGATCGCTCGCTTAACTCTTCAATTTCAAGCCAACAACTCGGTGTATCGGCCGATCCCAATTGATCAGATCTATGCAGTTGTTACGTCGCGCAACCACCCTGAAAGTGATCGACCCCCTGATTTTGGCCCAAGTGAACGCCCAGCGGGGTTAAGCAATTGCAATGCTTCTAGAAGCAATGAAGTGTCAGCAGCAGAGATTGTACGTGGTCAGTTGTCGAGTAAGAATTCAGCTTCAGATACCTCCCTATCGCAAAAAAAACTCTTCGATAAAGAAAGAGTGTTGTCGTCCAACGCAAGGGTTGAAAATGATTCAGAAGCAAGAAAAGAATCTTCAACAAAGAATAAAACAGATCCGTCAACGACGCCCACTGATGAAACGACTAAACCCAAGGTCTGGCCAGCTTGGGTGTACTGCACTCGTTACTCGGATCGTCCATCAGCCGGTGAGTTACTTAACAATTTGTTTCGTGATGTAACAAATCGATTGTTTTGTTATGAAAAACATCGGCTAATTGTATTACCGGTAGATACGAGTGCAAGCACAACTTTTTCTGCGTTTTTGCCCATGCACAAAGGCGCAGCCAGGGGGGGGGGGCTGAAGGGGCTCAAGACCCCCTCTTTGCAATCAGAATATTGATGTTCATTTTCTTAGTTATTCACCAACATTGTAAGTCGAGATCGGGTGTATTGCAGAATGTTCTTCGGCAGTACGACAAGACGTAGCAACACATTTGTTATCAAACCAGGCGGTTATGAATTTTCGAGGTTTGAGAGATATTGAAGCAGCTTTCTTCGTTCCTGCGCGGTTTGTACTACCATCTGAATCAAGAGCTGGGTGTACCATGCTCTGCTAGAGTGAAAACAAGGTATTAGCTAGATATCTGAACTAACAACAGTGTCGATTGATGGATAGTTAATGCGTCACAAAGCTGGGACCTTCCTAATGTGCACACGTGGATGATATGCAGCAGTGTTGCCACTTCTGATCTTTTGAGAGAAATATGAGATGCCTGATGTTTTGGTAACAAATCTGATGTTGACTGAGCTGTTGTTTTTGTTTTCCCAATTTTATATCCTTTCAGGATGAAGGTAGTTAGATTAATAATTTTTAAGTTTCTTTCATTAATCTCTCACCACAGTCTCGTCGACACGGGGGTCTTTGGTGGGCTTAGCCCCCCAAACGAAGCTCCAAGTTCCCCAAATTAAAATATGAAACATTATAAATCAGTGTATTTTTGTTAAATTTTAATGTCAAGCCCCCCCCTGCACAAACGTAAATACCCCCTATCGATGACTTTCTGGCGACGGTTCTGTCTCACCCAAATGTGAGTTTGGTAATCGTTCCAAACGGAAGAAACTCTCTTCATAGCGTTGGGAATAACATGACACGTTACCCATATAACTGATTTTTCCATTTGTTGACGATACTTCGCTCGGTTTTGGATTCAACGTGGGTTATCGCACTTTGCTACGTATTGGTAATGGAAGCATTTAACTTATATTAAAATCGAATGTAAAAATCTGATGTTGAAAAAGGCAACAATCTGATGTTAACGAGACTGATTCCAGCGGCAACTCTGTCTGATATGCAGTGTGAGGTGTGAGTGACGGCTAGCTGAGGTTGAATTAATTCGCTTTTCTGCTAATCAGGTGCACGCCGCTCTTCAGTCAGCGAAAAGTGTTGAGTGAAAATGGGCAAGTTTGTGGTGAAATTAAAAAGACATTCATCTTCGTATGTAACAGATCAGGGTGAGAAGCCTCGGAAAGTTTTATTCACCGGTGCCAGAACAGTAGGCCTACCTGCCCACCGGTAGAAGAGCAGCCACGGGCGTCTGGCGCAACTGGTAGCGACGATCTTTCGGCGAACCCCCCAAGCATGTATAAGGTTAATGACATTGGGAACTTGTGGGACGTTCTCTGAGTGAACGCGATGGTAAAACTTTATTGTTAAATAACTGAACTCCTTCACCTTCATACGATTTATCTGTGGTACACACAGGCATCCAGAAGTGACGTTTGAAAAAGGCAATGGTTGGAGGAGAAGTTTAAGTGTTTAGCCTATAGTGAAATCCATAAAGGGTCATTTTGCAAATGTGTGTTGCGTTTGCATCTGATGTTGTCAGTTGCAGCGCTAAGACCCTTGGCATGTTGGGAAAATCAGCTCACAAAAATTGGAAAAAGGCAAAAGAAGATTAAAGTCTCATCAAACGCGTCAATACCAACAGTTTTGCGCATAGAATTTGATGCGTTTCTTAAACTTTGCAAAAATGAAGGACACGTGGACGTGAGAAATATGCATTCCGACAGTAGAAAAAAAGTCATAGATCAAAACAAAACTCGACTGAGAGATGTAATCAAGGTGTTCGAGTTTTACGGTGGTCATGAAAGAATATCAAAGAAACAAGACGGCAGTTTAGCTGGAAGGACCCCCAGTTTTCGTGGTGAGTACGGTCAACTGTTTATCCACAAAATATGTGCTTTCCTAGCTATTCTAATCACAAGAAATTTTTCCTTTTCATAGCTTTTGCTTCCATAACTTTAGCCCCCCCCCCCTTTAGAAAAATCCTGGCTGGGCCCCTACCTATGCACAATGGTTCCTGTGTAAACTTATACCTACCTAAGCAATAAGCCCATTTTCTACCGTATGGACTATAATCAGCGATGCAAAATGTTGGCAAACGCACTCACAAGTCATATATCTTTGTGGAAAAGTACGAGGTGACCCCTCTGGGTATGCCTTGTATTTCGCAAATGCGATTTCATTAGCGTCAGGCTAAGAAACGTTAGTATTTCATCACGCTTTCTTGAAGAAAAGCGCAGTAGAAATTATACTTCTGACAGCTGCCACGTGCAACTATTTTGTGTTTCGACCGTGCTTTAACTTTTAAAACAACAGCTCTTACCCATTTCAAAAGAATCACAAAACTAAATATTTGTGTTTAACGCTTACTACACATCTCGAGCAGTCCACAGGCTGTGGATCAGCATTTCCCGAAGCTGTCGGGCCTTTGCTCGCAGAACATCCGCCATTTTGATTTTGACTCTTAATGTTTTTCACACTTCGCTCCAACTGCAGGTCTACATTCGTTGATAAAATGACGTCGATACTCACTGATTTAAACTGAAGTGATAAAATAAAGATGCATTCAAATTCGAATATAACATACCTTAAAGAGCAGACATCGGAAAAATTAAAATACCCACTGCTAAAATGCATTTGCAGCTAAGCAAAGAAATTGGTTTTAATACAGCAAACTGAAGCGCATGTTACGATTCAATTCATGACCATACATCATGCAGTGCTGTGCATTCAGGTCCTCGGACTCGTCGCGTGAAGCGTAAAGAAAAGCACGGAGCGTTGTGGAAAAACGACCGAGAGGATAGGCGTGCAAGGGTGGCATTCACCATGGAACAACTGCAACGTTTGCAAGTAATATGTATCTGTTTGTAAAATCTACTTTGACTTGTAGATCTGTGAAAGAAATAAAGCATTTAATTTTTACTACGCTAATATCATTGTTATGTTGACAAAGCTTGAGAAACCTATTAGATTTGTCTCTATATTGTTTTAGCATCTTTTTGAATTAAGGTTCTAAGCTTGGGGTCCTGGATTGTTAAATACACTTTAGAGCAGTGGTCGGCAACCACCGGGCCGCGGCCCAGTGCCGGTCCTTGTTACCGGTCCGTGCAAAACAAAGCCCAAATTGCTCCAAAAACTGCATTTTCTTATGACAAATTCACTGTGTTTGCCTCTCTGAGGAAAATCCCACAGTTGGCCTACGGCTAGTCTTCACGGTTTCAAGACTGTTTGCACCGTTAGGCTAGTGCAAAAACATAAATTTGTTTTCCAATAATGAGTGCATTTTTCCGTTCGAAAATACCAAAAAACAAAAATTTCGTCAAGTTTTCTTCAAAAACGCATAAAATCTTTTTTAGAAGTTCGTTTTCAATTTTGGAAGCACTTTCGTGACGCTTGAGTAATCATGTTTTTTAGAGTGCGAGATAAGCCGCGCGTTATTTTATTGAGAGTCGGGTCCGCAAATTAATCTTAAACCGGTCCGTAGTGCGAAAAAGGTTGCCGACCCCTGCTTTAGAGCAGTTTAATGCACACGTAGAATAGCGCTACCCTGATGTCAAATATTTCATGATGCAATTTCTAAAGCACTTGATAAGTACACGTGATGACAGACTATAGAAATTAAAACTTTTCATTCCTATCATGAGCTTTGTGGCATGATTTTCAGTGTAGTTTTAGGGAAAGTTAATCCGCATTTCTTGTTTGAAAAAAAGCACAATAAGCGATGTTTGGCATGAGAAATGATGTAGTTTCCTTAGCCAACGTTCGTTAATTCTATTTCAATACTTTCTTACAGCTTTAAGATGTTTGAGTGAAAAATGACAATAGTCAGTTCTATTCTTACCAATTTTCCAATTTTCAGGCGGAGTTTGGTATAAATCAGTATTTGACTGAGGAAAGACGAGTAAGGCTAGCAAACGAACTGGGTCTGACCGTTACTCAGATCAAAGGTATAGTTTTTCAGAATTTTGTCTTTCAAATTTTTTCTCTATCCGTCAAATAGTAAATATAATCAAGGAAACTCTGCTTATCACTCGTAAAATGTAAACGATTGTGCGGTGTTTGAAAAATGTGATTTAAGTTGAATCTCTTGAGTTTTTGGCTACTAATGAACAACCGTGCACAATTTGTCTGCAAGTTTCTTTCGTGTACAGTCAGTCCGTTGAGACATTATTCGACCACTTTGCTTCAACAAAAGGACAATTTAACTGGCTGATGAAGCTTTTCATGGAATCATGTGCACTGAATGCAGCAAATATAATCCACGTCGAAAGTCATATAACATCCAACACAACTGTCAAAGCTTAATCACTAAAGCTTGCTCTTGCTTGCAGAAAGTAAAGTTCTTTGTAATCCTTAATCCTTATTGCAACCCACAGTGCAAATTATAATTTTTTCTGGACATAAACTTTTGAACATGAGCAATGATAAAAAATGTAACAATATGTCAATTTTATGATTTAAGGCCCGTTTTTCCAAAACCCCACTTTGTTTGTATAGAAATACTTTTATGTAAAAAAGTTTACTTTCGCATCATTGCAATTTCATTTGCAGTTTGGTTCCAAAACAAAAGAGCCAAGGTAAAGAAAAGCAGTGGCGTTCCCAACGCTCTGGCCCTTCAGCTTCTGGCGGAGGGCCTTTACAATCACTGCTCTCAACCAACAAAGACTAGCGACGATGAGGAAAAGCAAGAATAGAAATCGGGCAGAAAAAAAACGTTTTCGGATCACCATCACAAAATGCATTCATAACAAGTAAAGACCATGCTTGACACTTCACGTTTTTGAAATGACAGCAGATATTTGTCAGGAACTATTTTTGCAGATCGTCTTTTGTGGTTGGTTGTGGTAATATTGTCCACATTTTGTTGATTTTTGTTGTAAGCTTCCTTAACATTGTTTCATTCGCTTACACAATGGGCGATACTAAAATTTTCCCCCCTTTTGAGTTTTTGAAGATAAGTTGTTAAAATGAACTTTCTCATTAGCAGTGATCAAGCTCTTGTATCTGTTTATTTTTTTATTTGTTCTTCAAACTCCACGCTTATAAGTAATTGTTTACTCAAAAACTGTTTCCAGGTTTTACTATTCAAATTTTATTTTATTTTTAAATTGTATTGTGCGCATGTAAAAGCATTCTGTCAGTTGAGGTATACTGACAGCAACCATTGCAAATATAAATGAATTGATAACGTTTTTCGTTTTCAGTTGTGTTTGTGAATACACTATGTGATTGCGCCAGTGACATAATCACGTCGTCTACAATAAAATCAACTTGCGCTTTCCATGAAAAGCTTTTAAATGTCACGTTTATTTTTAAACAGAATTCGGTTCCACCGCACATCAATACAAACAGCGATCGTTTCAAGAACCTCGAATGTATGAACATAGTTAATTATCTCTTTTGTCATCTGACTCAACTTTCAGCTGTTAATGCAACAGGTTCAGATCCAAACCCAGTATTACTTTTGTTTTCCTCAACGCTTCTGGGTGCCATATATTGGGCAAAACACAACATGAGGATATTTAATCAGACCGTTTTGGTCTTGACGTTATCGGCAAAACAACGGAATATCTCACAATAAAAATACAAAGCAGGCACGCGTAAATTACAAACAGATCAAGATAATGTTAAAAACAATGAGCATAGTTCAGGGTTTCTCAAAAGGGTCCCTCGCCCCCCTTTGGGGTCCACGGAGTGGTTCTCTGGGGTCACGAGCAGAGGCCTTCCTTAGGTAGTTTTGCCGTGATATTGCCTAACCCAAGTGTCACGGTATATTAAGTATTCGCCAGTTAAACTTACAAGGGGCCACGGCTCATGAAAGTTTGAGAAGTACTAGCTTAGTTCAACCTGCAAATCTAACCACAGTTATCCAAAAAAAAAACATTCCAGGATCTTTTATCTTTGCAACGCATAAACAGTAACTTCGCATTGTGAAGTGAACTGTAAACTTCTCTTAACCCCTTTGCCCGTCAATACCTTTACAGCGTATTTCAAAAAGAGTTCGATTATTTTCACAATGCGAACAACCGGTTGCAAAATTCATGTGTTCAACCAGTGGCGTAGCCAGCCCAAAAATTGTTGGGGGGCAAAATATTTGGGGGGCTAAAATGTTAGATTTTAGGCGAATAACACTATTTTGTTTGAAAAAACGCCTCTCAAAGCTCAAAATGACTATATTTTCCAAAATTTTTTGGGGGTATGGCCCCTTTCGGCCCCCCTGGCTACGCCTATGTGTTTAGCTACTGATTGCAACGCGATCGCTAAGTTGTTTTGCAAAATAGCTTGCCGTGAAGTATTTTTGAAAATATTTTCCTAACTCATATGTCATATTTTGAAACAAGATCGATGGCCAGATGTCGTGAGCCCTTCCAGCTAGACACAAGAATTTCTCTTCCAATAGCTGCCGCCGAAAATAAATGAAATCTTTAAGCAGCGAAAGTTGCCTGAACTTTGCGTGAACCCCACCGCCGCTCGGGAACGCACAAACAACTCGCGAGATTTCTTTTCGAAGGCAGTCTTCGTTACGTCTCTGAATAATGACATATAACGGCAGGTGGCGTAGAACTGTCGCTAACGCGATTTTCGCCAGCCTGCAATTGCTCCCTGGATCGCGGCGCTCGCGACGCGTAACAATCGCTTTTACTGTCATCGTTGGGAACGGCGATTAATCTCCGTTGCGCTCTGGGAAATTACTTTATCACGCAGCTTACGCGGGATCCGAGATCGTCGCCTACACGTGTATTCGAAACGAGGGACAGATGAAAAACTAGCGACCTTTCATTGGTTGTTCACAGCAGTTGGAAAGCTTGCTGAGTGACAGAGTAGGGTTTAAGGCATTTGACTTTATATATAACTTTTTCAGTCGACCCCCAAAATGAAAACCGCTTTTGGCAGACGTGGGCGTCTTTAATCACTTACGTGCACCTTTTTTTATTTTAATGGGAAATCGCCTCATTTTGATAGTAATTGTTTTCTGTGATCTTTTGCTATGCATCATGTCTCATTAGAAGGGTTCGAATGCATAGAAATCCAAAAGCCCCCTGTCTTCTGATCTTTCAAATAAGAATTTATATTGTCCATGTTTAGTGGATTTCACAAAAGTAGCCATAAATCGTGAAGAACAGGAGAAAAATGCAAAAGGTTGATAGCATAAATTGCTGAAATTGCAGTTTGCGTTTTGCTTATTTAATGAACACAATTAAGCTTATTAATGAATACGGTGCAGGATTTGCTAGCATTTTCCAAAACGGTATTTTCATCAAAACCTCGTGGTATTGTCACTAGGGGTCTCCAAACTACGACCCTCGGGTCAAATCCGGACAGGGAAGTGATTTCATCCGGCCGCCGAGACAGTTTGTCAATAATGAAAATAAAATATATTTACAAACAAATGCATTGCTTTGACAGAATGTACTGTAACATATCACAAAACAATCGCAAAACGTAAGATTTCCGGTCCTCAAACTGTTGTGGAAATGTTAATGTGGCCATCGGGCAAAAACGTTTGACCTACTTATGCCATTGGAAAGACGAGTTTGTTGAATCCAACAAACGTTTTGAAAAGTGTAATTAGTTAAGATGAAAACGAACTTCCTCTTCTTGGTGGTTTAGGATCTTTCGCAAACGCGACGCACCGTGGTACATGGTATTGGGTCGCGGTCGCACACAAGTTATTTGTTTCATGTCAGAGAATGGTCTCTCCGATACTAGCCAAGAGTGCACAAAGCAGCGTAAGAATTTATGTTTTCCAATAATCAATGGAATGCAATGTAGTTGTTAGTTTATTTGCTTGACATTTGTAAGTGCTTTTTTATCGTCCGTGAGTCTGAGATTGTTTTTCGCATAATCTAATGGAAAGTTGTTTACCAACAAACGAAAATCACTTTGCAAACAAGTTGTTCCTCACATATCAGCAAAAAACATTTCAAACTTGGTGTGTTTGCAGGATTTATTGGCTTTGTTTCGTGCGGCTGAAAAGTCTCTTTAAAACTTCTTTTTTATGGTCCTTATTTTCTGTTCAAATTAAAGACATCTACATGGAATAAACAATAGTTTTGCAATAGGTTTCCATGCGGTGGAAAATACCACTCCTTTTCACATCTTTCCTCATACAGCACTGTTTGTCTGTCACAGACCCGCAACCAGGGGAGGCAACCGGGCAAATGTCCCCTCCAAAATTTAAAAAACATGTTTGACTGTTGCCCACAACAGCAAGTTACAATTTTCCCCCCCGAAAATAGTACAACAAGAAGTTAGAATCATTTCCCCACGCCGACAAAAATGTCAGCTGGTTGCGATCTTAGTTGTCAGGAAATCTCCGAGATGCAAGTAAACGTATTGAAGATAAGTTTAAACCTACATCTTGCAAATAATTGTCCCGCTTTGCTGCCAAAACTAGGAATTGGAATGATTACGTCTATGATACCGTAAAGAAATGATTTTATCAAAATCGCTGGTGTTTGCGTTGTTTGTTTTTGTTCGATTTCTCTTCTTGTTTTTGTTCGATTGCACACAAATGAAAAGTATTGTTTAAACGTGTTTACAACGACATAACTAACGCAGACAATTGTGCACGTCCTGTTTCAAAGCGCTTCTTAGTCCGACAAATCAATGAGTATTTGAAGTCTTGTCGCATTCATCGGCCTTGCCAATTTATTACACGGTTGTTTCAGCATCCTCCCAAAGGACGGCCCTCCTGCGGTGCGAACAATGCGTACCATTTAGCGTGTTGTCTCTCCGATCCGCCATTTCCTGATCGATGTAACAATTTATCTGCCATTGTAAGCTGCCGCGGTGCGATCCCCTCGACGCCTTTGTGATCTAACAATGATGAAAGCCCAGGTCAAATTGAGGTTGGAGGCAGTGCTTAAAAGATGCGATTTGCTTGTCATATTTGTTTCAAATTGTTTAAAGGGCCAGATTGACTTTTTGAAAGTCTGAAGAGAAAACATTTTATACAAGCATAAAATCAGGTTCTATAATATAAGCCTTTTCGCTTTCGGGCAAATTTGTCGGTTGTGCGAATTCCGTTCTATCAAATGCGTGACCACTGCACGCTTTCTGCCGTGTGCGAATTGATGCACAGCAGATTGAAGCCAGCGTATGTCTTTTCGTTAAGATTTGGACACCGGGTGTTTACTGCACAAGCCAACAGATGTGCAACGCGACAAACCTCTGTGTGTGATGCATTAATTCTAGAAAATTAATTTGAGCAAGATCGTTAAGGAGCTTCGTGTTACTTTGCTTCCTAACAACCTCGCAGATCAGCCAAACTTTGAGACCGCTTGTGGCGGAATTGAAAAGCATTAAAGTGAATGCAAATCTTAATCCTGAGCTGGGTTTCCGTCTTACTTTGATAAAAATTAATTTATATTTCTCGAAAAGTTTGGTGTTGCATCTGAGCAATGCTCAAACTGTGAAATCAAATGAACGCCTTCCTTGCCACCTACAAATTGCATCGATCAGCGGTACATTGCGAAACGTGGTGGTTTGCAGTAAAAGTAGTGAATAGTCTCTCGGTTAAGATGGCGTCTTGTTTCTGTCATTGTACAAAGAAGCTAAACCACTTTGCTTCAGCATAGAAGTAAGCGTTTCTTCACTTTGCCGATCTGTTGGGTTATTTAAGTCGGTGTTCAATCGTTGAACAGCATCTCTGCCTTATTTTAATATTTTTTAACAGCTGCAGCAGTAGCATCTCTCAATCCATTACGTGCTACAATCCGCAGCAATATGTTTCCACACACACTGCTTATATCTTCATGTTAATTTGGGAACAGCAATAGTGTTAACTTTCCTTTTGCAAGGTTTGTAGACATCAAATTTTCACGTCTTGCAACGCAAAGACGCAGACAACAGAGGGGGCTAAGGGTCTTGTCCTTAAGTTTTGACTGTTGTTGTCAAAACTTGAACCAAAATTGTTATGAAAGCGTATAGCAAATCATTTTATTCGAATTGGCAAATCTCGCCCCCCAAAAATTATTTTTCTAGATACACGCCTGTTTCACATTCGATCTCCCAACTTCTGTTGAACACTGAAATACTTTCCCGGCAAATTTTATGCAAAGTTTTGTTCTTTTGCTACAAGACTCCCTTTGAGGCATTTTCCGGCTCAAAACTCTGGAAATTGAGGCTAAGCAGCTTAGGTCGACTTTGATGTGTTTTGGGAAATCTCATAAAGATCTCCTGTGTGGACTGACAAAGCAATGCTCTGAAAGTTCCCGATAGACGATGTTGCCACCATGCAACAAAATTGCAAACAAATTCAAACAGAGGGATGGCGCAAAGGAGACATCGGACATGGTTCTAAGTTCGAGAGACATTGGTTGAAGAATCTTTCCATTGCATGATAACAAGGACCACAAAATAAACTGCTACCACGTTTCCAAGATCTTTTAATCCAGAGCCGTTCCCATGGTGGTCATTTTCCTGAACCGCCCAATTTATTTACAATTTATGTTAACGATTGCTTTTTAATGTGAAATACGTGGTTGTTGGAAGTTGGCAAGTTTTTGAAAATGTCGAGATTTTTGGCGTTGTTCTTAACCGAAAATATAGGGATGGTGTTTTTCAGTCACTAGCTGAAAATTTTGCAAACACTGACGAAACTTTGCTTCCTTTTTTTCCACAGCAAATGGTGTTCCGTAAACTTATACTACACCGTTGCAGATTACATTTATGAATGCGGCCACTACCTTTCACTTTACGTCACCTTCCAGCAACAGAAGCCCAGCAATGAGCTTCCACTTTAATTCCCAGTCAGATGTTTCCGATACTTGAAACTGACATAACACTTTCCTGCTCAAAAAAAATTCGAAAGTGGGCTTGAAACTTTCAACAGTTGATTCTTTTAAGCTAACAGTACACAATCGCAATTTCTCACCATCGGAGACAAAGGTGTAAAAACCGGTTATTTAAAATAAGTCTTGGTAGAGGTTTTGAAAACAAATATTGTCATTTTTAGGAAACTTTCATTGAATCGCGGTGAACATACTTTGCAAAATTTGTGACAAGTAAGAGTTTATTGGCAAATTCATGCATGATTGATTTTTAGGTAGAACCGAAAAACATCCTTTCACAACGTTGCCAAGATCAAACACTGAAAAATGAAAAGCTTGGGAAACTTAATCCGCACTTCTTTCACACTTTTTCGAAACAGGCCATGTTAACCTTAAACCAGTCTTGATAAAAGAACTGCGATTGATTTACTATCACGGAATTTCCAGATAGTAGCGAAAATTATACTCGGCCGGTCCAGCTGTTGCGTTAAGATAACTTGGCTATCATTCGGATTTAACTGGAACCAGGATTTCATTTTGGTGAGCACTAGTTTTTTCGATCATGCGCGCTCATCAGGTCCCTGAGGATTTGCTCACAAAGCAAAATTGCCAGATATTAGCGTCAATAACTTGATGCGTTGGATTCGCTTAAGTCCTTTGCGTTCACTAAAGATCGACAGCTGCACTTCCTAATGTCAAAAGAAACAGTTTTTTTGTGGCCTAAGTGTCATCATTTGTTCTAGTTAACAATTAAGTGTCATCATTTGTTCTAGTTAACACTTTGCCACATAAATTTGAAACCTCCTTGAATTCGGTTTGAAATCTTTGACAACCATTTGTATCACAAACAAACAATAAAAGAGACTCATACAAGTTTTTAAAAAAGTTTATTGCAATATAAAGCAAGCAGTATACTGCTGTCACTTCACTAATGTCTCCTCGTTGCTTGAGCCCATCAAACATTTTGCTCAAAGGTATTGCAACCATGCTTGTTCATTGTGTGCATTGCAGGTAACAGAAAATTTATATATTGTAGGTTAGGTAATGGTAATGCTTTATTGTTTCATATGACTCAGCCAACAAGCAGGAGCACCATGAAAGCCATCGCATGCAGTAAACCAACCAATAGCGAACATTAGAGCAAATGAAAACACAATGGCACAATAGCTGATCAGTGTAAACAAAGAGGGGCGCTGTGTCACATAGGATTGGCGAAAGACCGTGG
>Ga0210059_1000401_pt1 | contig 53506 bp, 30 predicted proteins | sample Ectturendosymbi2_FD_188042 | JGI IMG/M metagenome (GOLD analysis project Ga0210059, IMG submission 188042) | Ecteinascidia turbinata endosymbiont from Florida, USA - Sample 2 (SPAdes) (version 2) | ecosystem: Host-associated > Tunicates > Ascidians > Unclassified | place: Key West, Florida... | reverse complement strand
CCACCCCCAAATCGTCAGCGTGTTGCTCCTTCGCGACGGTCGGCTTTTTCAACAGTTCTTCGTGCGCGGCGTCGGAAAGCGGAAACGACCTGCGTTCCCATGACGACGACGACGCTGCTTCCTGAGTCCCGGCGCTGGTCGGGCGAATCGGGGCCGGGCCAAGGTAGGAGGAGGTCGACGGGGCGGTTGCGGCGCTGCTCGGAGCGGCGTCTGGCGGCGGCGCCCCTGCTTGTTGGAAGACGTCGCTCGAACCGCGTCTTGTCTGAATACCTGCGGCTGCGAAAACAATGCGACCCTGTTACGTCACACGGAGACGCTTACGTTTGATGCACCGGGGCGTGAGGCACTGATGTGGGTGTCTGCGAAAATTAAGGGGTGTGGGACAATGAAGGAAACACCGGAATTTGTCGATAACCGCGCGAAAAATCGATTGCAACGAAATTAGGAAGCGTTTCAACCTGCCTGATTGCGCACCGAAGCTGATGGGAGGGACATGAACAGTGTTCGCGCAGTTTTCCCAAACTGACCATTTCTCCTAAACCTCTCCTTCGTGTCGGCGCCCGCAAGATGAGGAGAAACTCGCGCGGCCAAGCATAGCAATGTATGCTCGACTGCGCCTAAATTAGGAGTGATGAGTGCTTCTGACATACAACAACTGCATTTACAGAAGTATAGAGCGAAATTTCGGAGCCTGAGGGTGTCTTCCGAAAGAACAGTCTGATCGAAACGCCGCTGGTTTGGCAAAACTCGGCCAAAGTTGGGATGAAACGGCCGACGTTGCGAAAAAGCGGTTGTAGCTGCAAAATGATTTTTAAACGCGTTCTCTTTTTTGCCATTTTGCCTCTTTGCAAACGCTGAGCAGTCGTATTCACCGTTAATTTACCCAACTCGGAATTGTTGTTCCAACGAATGCCTCTCAAAATGTTCTTTAAATTGCAAGCATATGCTCAAAATGCTTTTCTCTTCATAGAAGACAAAGGATAGTCGCACAAAAATTTTGCAAAACAGAATGTTATATCTGGTAAGGTGTTGTTCCATTATCTGTGTACAGTTTCGAGTTAACAGCAAATATAAGACATTTTGCTCAAGGCTTTGCCGTAGCGACGCGCAGCACAAACAAAGGACAGCGCTAGCTCCACCACAACAATAGATGTGAGGTGACATCCATCGGTATTCAGTCAGGCAAAGATGGACAAAAACAAAATCACTGCGACTTTCACATGTTGGCCAAACCGGGCAACACGCACAGCATCCGTAACTGCCGTTAGTGGTTTTGTTTTTTTGCCGGACCGTATGTTTTGAAGTGATAAGATTACAAAATGATACAATCAAATTTCATTTGTTTGGATAGAAATTATTTATGTACGTGCTCGGTTAGTCAGTTAAACCACTGGACTGAGGGTAACACGTTCTCGAGCAAACACGCTTTGATTTCTGCAGGTGTTGTGGTTTGAAATCCAACTACTTTAACAACTGTGAAGGCCATTTAGGAAGTCTCCCACGTTTAACGCCTTTACGGTCTTCAAAAATGGCAAGTATCATTTAAAAAATAATGATTTCAAGATACAAACAGCTACGAACGAAGTAAAACCGGCAAGTTCTAGCAAACTGACATAAGAGCGAAGAAATCTAACAGATTACGACGGTAAATCCAGCCACTCGTTTGCCAAATCATTTTCGTCGACGTCAGCGAAAACCAATGCGTGAACCACGAAACATGGAGGCGTTGAGCGGGCGGCGTCGCGCGATGAATAGTCACTTTAGTTGCACGGTGCCTGAGCGCAGCAAAGCGTAACAATCTCAAGGAGCGTTGATTTAACGTGTTTTTGTAAGTGGCTCCATTGGGGGGGACGGCATTGAAAAAAAAAAAACAGAAAAACAGTTGCAGCCTAGGTTTTCGTCGGTGTTTTTCGGTCACAGAACCATATTTTTTTTATTCAGCGAAAAATAATTCAGTCAATTCGGTCATTTTGTCCGAAGATACGAACTAGTGAATACTGTTAGGGCGAGTTTTAATACTATTATGGGACAAATGACTGGAATGTGTCAGCGAAAAAAACGCCTCGCACCAAAACCGAACCAACAGCATGGAAGATAAACTTGTCGCCAGCTCGGTCACTTCAATTCGAGCGGGCGATGTGTCTGATATAGGTTCTTTTGCGCAGCGCATAAATCGTACGTTTCGACACGACAACTCAAGTTCTCACCCAGCCCTGGATTGTACACCGGCTCTGGACTCGCAGGAGACGCAGGATCGGACGAAGCGATTCCGGGAGTCGGACTTGATCGAAGCGACGGGGGGTAGAAGAATGTGGGCGACGTGACCTCGTCGAGCGTCGACGGCAAGTTTGCTCGCCCCATCGACCTGAATGAGAATAAAAAAGGCGTCGTTAAAAAAGAAGTCTCGAAAGGAATTATTCAGTGCGTCGTGTAAAATACGTCACCGGGCCAATTAAAATGCATTCGCGGGCGAGCTCGAAAAAATTTAAACAATGCGGAGATCACAAATAGACCGCAAAGCCTGTTTTAAAACGACCTGACAACACCGAGAAACCGGCCACCATCGGAAAAGTAGCCGCGCGACAACATGCATTTTGACCAATTGTTCAACAATGCTTGTTTTCGTTTGGTCGATTTTCATGCACAGGCGGACTTTTTCTTCCAAATCTAATAAACCCGCGCACAAGTGCCAGCTAACAGCGAACGCGTCACGACGCACCAACCGGAAAGATGGTCGTGACCCAAATAACGTCAGAGCAGGAAGGAAAGTTTTCTGCAGCAGCGATTGTGTGACTTGACCGGGGTAAGATTTGTTATCTCCTGTAAACAGCTGTCAGGGTGAGCAAAGGTTTTGCAAAAGAGCTAACCCCCATAAACGCGGTTGTCAGGCAACAAAAAGCAAGGAAAACAAAGCACTCAAATTGCCATGCAATGATCAGAATTACTCAGTATCTGTTTTAGTATGTTTGTCGAAGCGCACTGATGCTGCTATAAGCAGCCCATAAATCTTAGTCTAAGGTTTCACCGACAGCAATAAAAAAAGCAAAACACAACCAAGTCAACATAAGACCAGTCAGTAGCAATGTTGCATTTGGCTGCAGGCGCGATCAAGTGCTGAAGCAATCCCTAACAAAAGACAGCGTCCAGAGCTCGTCAATGGCACACCGGAGTTTTTGTGAACGCTACTGTAAGCGCTCGGAAAGACAAGCATGTGGTTCTTCGTAACGGAGAGCGTCGCAGGTTCCTTCACAAACGGCCGTGTTCAACAACACCGACAGCAAAGATTTCCACGTTAACTTTTACACCAGACTTCGAACAACAGGATTCACCGAATAAAAGTGACTCTACAATGAACACAAAACCAAGGACAAATGTGCACCATGATAGCCAATACAAATCCTAGGAAGGACAAACCAACTGCAGCAAAGCTTAGATTGAGCAACGTAACAACTTCTAATATGTAAATGATTTGGACCCATAATGTCATCAACGCTTTTGTTTGCACCGTTTTTCGTATAGAAAGATCTGTCCATGTCATGAGAGCAACCAACCAATGGCACCAGCCATAGAACATTTCATGCGAATGTCAACTTCGGGATTTGCGGGCAATAATTGCTCCGTAAAAGCTTTTCTCATTCATTTTGTTTGCATTTCTACAAAAAAAATGCATAGCTATGCGTGCGTCAGAATGCTCGAAATCGATTTTGTTTTTCCTCAATTTTCTGGTGGGTCTTCCCCGACCTATCACGAGGTGCTTGCACCTTAATTGGCCTTCGCCGCTACACCACCTTTACCCCCCTAGAAAAACCCTGGACCCGTCTATGGTATATAGGTCTTTCCTCAACATTATTAACCAGGAAGTGCAGAAGTCGTACAAATGCTACTAACCCCCCCCACTCCGAAATACCTACGGTGACAACTGACAAAGTCACCAACAGGGGACACTAGACCTGCAAAAACCATTCGATTTAGTTCAACAGGAGAAAAGGAATTAATAAAACTCAGGGCAAACCATTGCTCCTAAGGAACAACTGGTTTCGTAGAAGCTCACAAAAAATGTCCCAAATTTTCCTCTCTGAAGACCGAGCGCAAATTTGCAGAAAAATCTTTCTCGAACTCGCCATCGTCGCGCATCAGTTGCAAACTAATCTCAGCAGGCTTTAAACTAGGAGTCTCCAACACGCGACCCACGGGCCAAATGTGGCCGTCGCGGGCATCTTTCGGGAATTTTCAAATAATTATCAAGTTATTTACTTTATTCATCGGTGTTTGAAAGTGCTCGGCCAGCGAATGAACAAGTTTCTTTGAAATGAAGGTAGCGACGGCCAGAAATGATTTCCCGATGCTACGTTTACGTTTCGCAGGAAATAAGATGTAAAAAATGTTTCTAGTGAGGTTCAGGTACCGCAATTATTCCGTCAGCGTCATAATGCGGCCCTCGGGTTATAAGACCTCAAATCGGCCCTGGGAGCAACTTCAGTTTGAGACACCTGCTACGATAACATGATCAGTTTGGGCCTATAGCTTCACAGCGGGGATCCCACATGGTTTCAAAAAACATTTTCCATACTTTTTCAATACCACATTAAAAAAGTTTAACACCATCATTTACATTTATTTTCCGGAAATTTTATTCGCGGACCACGATGTAGAGAACATCTACAGAACTGTCATCCGCGGTATGGAACAAAATCAGTATAAACAAATGATTGAATTTAGCATTTCCATACTTTTTCAATACTTTATGCACATTTCGGCCAATTTCAATACTGTTTCAAGGTCTTGAAAATCGATTTCACAATTCAATACTTTTTCAATACCGCGTGGGAACCCGAAAAAAAACACGCCACGACCTTTAAATAAATCGATTGCATCCATTTTTAAACCAGCCAGCGCAAACGCTGTTCGCTGCTCACCTCGTGCCGTTCTTTTTGTTGAGGCCCCACTCCATGTACGCCATGTATTTCTTCTTCTCGAGGATTTCGTAGCGGTCGTGCCTGACCTGAAACTCGGCGTCCGCCATATTCTCGGTTTGGTCAACAGCACCTGCAAAGACAGTATCGGTTGAATGGGATTCGGCTCCGGTGTGAAGCGAAATTTCTGACTTCACGCCATGTGCGCATGCGCAGAGTGATATTCCGCATATTAAATACGCTGAGAAAACTGATGATTAAGGCTTAGGCAAGTGTGTCGGCGTAGGGTTTGGGTTAGAAAAAAAAAATAATCGGGGTCTAAGACTAATTCCAATATTTTTCAGTGGTTGTAGTTACTCCCGCACTATAGCTTGTTGTGGGTATCAAAAGGTTTTAATTCACACAACACACATCAAAAAGTAATCGCCAAACTTTATTTCTTTGCCATGAGAAGCAAAATAACAGACAAACAATAATAGGTCAGAAATTTCGCCCGCCACCGGATGAGTGCTCACGCATGACGAAGTGGGTTGGTGGTATGGCTAACGAATACTACGCGTATGACTGGTCACACGAAATCTGATAACTACCCTAATTCTTGGCCAGTTGCTGAGAACGGTCCAATGTCAAGCAGCATCAAAAATTCATATGATGGCCGGACAAGCAAAGTTGCAACCATGCACACATAAGATTGGCTTTAATGAGAAGTTACCAGCAGGTTTTGCAACAGGAAGCTCAATATATTTATGAAATGCACCAAACACGAGCGCCATTTGCACCGACACTTGCAAGCCTATTGAATTTTAGCCCAACACAACATTTCGAAGTAACCGCCATGTGGGCGCATTCTTGAAGCGTTGTTCCTCGGCAGCCTGTGGAAATCGGGAACTCTGCGAAGTCGCAAAAAACAAACAAACCACCGATTCAAATCAAAACACACTGGCCTTTTCCAAAAAACAACTGTTTTCGTTGTTTGAGAAAAAGCCAAAAATACGAAGTAAACGTTAAGCGCCAAGCAAAACAGCCAAGGGACTGTCCGTGCTACCGACGGAAGCCTGCTTCGTGCAGCTTGCCATTGTTCAAGTCGCCCGAAGCTATAATCCGAATTCGCGGAACGCCACAGGCGATACCTGCGCGCGTTTAATTTTAGGCCGCCATTACGCACCAGATGCTGTGCGGGTGTAGAATATTCGTGCAGCGTTCAGGCAAGCACGCCGTCCTTGACGTGCATTAAGCGTAACATCTGCTGCATCTCTCGTAAGCTGACGCGGGAAGCAAATCGGTGTGTTGACAAGAAAGGAACAACTCTCCGGTTGAGATGATTTCAAAGCAATAAGTTTTTTGCAACAGCTTGCCGTGTGTACTCGACCACTTAGTCCGTCGTTTTCCTTTTTACCAAAACGAATTAAATTATCAATGTATCTAGAACGTTGTCTATTTATAAAATGTCCCAAACAACCTTGCCCTTAATTAGTTTAGTTAAGTTCAGCCACAGATTCTAGCAGGAAAGCGTTTCACTCACTTTCGTCAACTTGACCCGAGGCTTCTTCGCCAACAATTCTCCACCTGCCACAACAGAACAGAGCTATTTACACTTGCTTGGACAAAAAACGAGAGGCAGAAGTTCGCTATAAGTGATCAAATATCGCGTAAGGCATTCATTCAAAAAAAGAAAATAAAGCAAACAAACGTCCATCAATCGATCAGGTCAATTTGACGCCACAGCAAATGGAACGTCAATAGAAGAGATAAGAAACACAGCCGAGCTCAGGTACTGACCGACTATGAAAAGCTACAACGCGGCGATACAGTCAGGCGTGAATGATCGCGCTTATCGCGAACCTTTGAGGGGGCACTGAACTTCATTACCCACACGTTCTCAACAGGTTAATTTTAGCGAACGGCACCCAGCAGCAGTCAATTTTTTAAGAAATAAGAATACCATAAGCAAAATATAAATGCTCTTCTGTAACATATCAAAACGGATATGTCACAAGTATTGCACTGTGATACAACATCAGCCAAACCTGATATCCACACACAAAAAGCCAGGTGCCAAGCGTCAAGGCATTAAGTGAATTGTACAATCCACAGCTTTAGCAAACCTAGCAGTTTTCAAATAAGGAAACATTACGTAAAACTAGACATTCTCAACTATTCATAGGAGCCGGTGTACACCAGAACTAGAAACGAATATATACTAAGCCCATTTAAATTTCAAGCCGATAAGGCAAAAGAAATTTCATTTGAAATTTTTCGAACTTTCTGCTTTTCAAGTGTGGCATGCCCGAGTGCAGATAACAGCCCCAGCCAACAGAACGCATCAGAGCATGTGACATTGTCCCCAAAGCTACGAACGCATCAATTCTGATACTAAACCTTACAGTGGTTATCCAACAGTGGCACACATACCACTGGTAGAACGCGAGCAGCTTGCAGGTTATATGCGAAATTTAAAATCAGATGAAAAATGCTATTGTCTATGATGGTCACTAAGTCCAAAAGTCAAAATAATCTCTCTGTTCCTGCAAATGATTTCCGATGTGCTATGAACGAGGTTTTGCCCTGTACAGACCAGCTTGTGGGAAAAATCATTTCAAAGCCTTCACACGAAATTGTTTTCTGTTAATCAATTTGTGTGTTTCAGTGCTCGCGAGAAGATTTGAGCAAATTAAGTTTTTCCTGGTCAAGTAGCGAGCAGCGATAGCAAGAAAACTAGGTGGTATACGCGCTCTAAAAATGTGAGAACTACCGCCATTCACAATGTAAATATTCTTTCGGGTACAATCGGAAAAAAAACACGACGCAACATGGCAACTAAGACGTAAGTAGTCAAGGAAATGTTTGCAATTGCACGGAGAATCCCAGCTCATCATGTGACACTTTCGCCTTCATCCATCCGGTGGAAAGGTGTAGTGCATTAAAAAAACGAACGACGACGAAGAACAGCAACGCGGAATAAAAAGAACGCGTCCGTACCCTGGGGTCAAGATTTCCTTGTATTGCAATTTTTCGATCCTGGTTGTGGTCAAGCCGTGCGGGATGACAATGTTGTTGATGTCGTATGCCTGGTCGGCTTGCCTTTTGCGTTTCAGGAACGCCTGCAACGTTGAGCACACGTCAATTTGAACGTGAAGACACCAAATATCAGCACGAAGGTGAGTCTCAGGTCAGTCCAGGCTAAGTAAACGCATCGGTGGTGAAACCCTAAGCACGATTAAATCACATGGAAATACAGATTCAAATGATGCAGCAGTGTGAGAAGTTGTTGGATGGTGGAACTGGGAAGTGAGATCAAGTTCTGGACCGGCTTTATGGTTTTTAGACGATCATCATTAGTTGCCTGTCCTACTTTCGCTATTCAGTGAGAACAGCAATACAGTAGATGAAACCGCGTTAGCAACTTAAGTTCTGCGCGTTCGGCCCATACTGAGTCGTGCAAATTAAGCGCGCTCGACGCTATGACGATGAAACTAACTGTTTTCGAACACGCAGCCTGCCTTTCTTCCGCTAAGCAAGGACTGTAATTTCGAACCAAGTGGTTTTTATTGCTCACGTAAGTCGCGGAACAACCACCCAGCCGTCAGTAATTTACGTATTTTGCTAAATACGCCGGAGGTCATTGAATCGCTTTTTCAGTTGTATGCCCGGGACAAACACTCTTACTCTTATCCAGGGTGTTTTTAAGGAAAATGTTAGGAACCCGGTTTGTATCTGTAGGGACCCGATTTTCTCTGATTTTCGGGACCCTATGATAATTTTCTCCGATTCTAGGGACCCGATTTGAAATTCTAGGGACCCAAGTCGGGTCCCTAAAACGCCTTCAAAAAACCCTGCTCTTGTCGAACTGGACAGATCGAGAAGCACAGCTGTCACTCGAAACCAGTTGCGTCCAACCCGCGAGCCGCATGCGGCCTGATTTAGGTTTCAGCTGCAGTGAAAGTATCCTACATACTGACACCATCCCTTATTTTGATATCTCTAATTTTACATTTTTGATGCAAGTAGTCCTCACTCAGTGCCACTTTAACACGTCTGTTACCACTTAAGTTGAACCTTAAGCTAAATTTAGTTTGCTAAGATTAAAGTAAGCCATTTATGTGCGGCCCTCATTGATGTCATTCAAATGGGCGGCCCTGGTTAAGATAGTGACATAATTTTTGGCTCAGTAAGCCAGAGCAGCTAAACTGTAAGACAAGTGACAAACTTTTGATGTTTTTTGAGTTTAGCATGCACGTGCTCTGAAAGAAACTACACTGCAGATTGCTGAAAACCTTGAGGTGTTTCGAGTCCTCCTAGAGCTGATGCCCGGCGTGGAAAAGCGAGTATGAAAATAAATGAATGAACGAAAATACACGGCAGACCGAAGCACGAATGGAAATAGACAGCAGTAAGGGTAAAGCGAACTCTTCCGTGTGCAACTGTGCAGCGCAGAGTAAGCAGCACCCGGCGACGGGGGCACGGTATGTTTCGGTCGGTCTATTGCAACTACTTCAACCTACAGCGTCGAGAAAAACTGGCTGCTAGATGATGCACCTGCAGGGCTGACCTATTCGTTGCAACGCCTGACGAACCACCAAGCGTAAGAGCACGAATGGTAACAACGAAAGACCACTACATCAGTTTTTGAGACCTAAGCGACGGGGTGACGTCGACATTTACAGACACGGAAGTCCCAGGCAGGTAATCTTGCATTTTGCGTGTTTAACGTTTCATACCAAAACGGTGACTGAGCAAAATGGTAACTGCGAATCAACACCAAGCTGCAAGCATTACCTTAACATTTAAATTGAAAAACAGCCCCGTACATGTCAAACAGCGGCTAAAATTTTTTTTGTATTGACATGCCTCTTAACTTGGTTACATTTTAAAAAAACCTTTTGCGACAATCAGAACTATTGCTTCAGCTGAGGCATGGTGCGCATTGCATTAGGAGGTTGACAAAAAGGTAGGAGGTTGACAAAAAGGTACGAGGTTGTGAAGTTACACCAAAGTCAGCAATTCCTACTCACATACGATCACAAAAATTGTTAAGCTGTCAACAGTGCCAGACAATGTGGCGCACACGACGGTGATAACGGCTTACCAAAATAGTCAAACACGGTAGTGGAACCATGTGCCGCACAAACTCAACGGCAGCGTGGGTATGAGGTCCCGTACAACTTTTCCAACGTCATACATGGAGCACAAGTTAAGGCTTTTATACTAGGTTTTCCGATTTGTAACTCCAACGCGTGACTGGGGAAAATGCCAGAAACAGGCACAAGTACAAAAACCAAGGATTCTCTAGCCCAGTGGTTCTCAATGTTTTCATGTTGATTCGCAGTTGCCTTGCAAACCCAAATATTGTCAACTCAGGAAGTTTGAACTTCAAGAATCAACAGCAAAACTGCTTGTTAAAAAACACTAACGATTGTAATTACATGTTTTTCTTTTCTTAGGCTAAACGCAAGCATTTGCCAAGGTGACTAGGCAGCTTCGCACATCGGAAAGAGGCGGAGTCGGTAAAACTCCACCTTGCAAAGAAAACTACCACACGATGAAGTTTCACAACCACAAAGTGTTAAATACCAACACTTCGAGTGTCATTTCGCGTTACTTTTATGGTTTAATTTGCCATTGCCTAAAACGAAACGTAAGTTCACGACAAACGCCACTTGTCCCACAAAGTCAGTAAGCATTAATCTTGGCTGGTCAAACCGCAAAACAAGGACGTCACACTCAATTTTTGAATGACGCTACCTCGACTTGTCGAAAAAAAAAAAACAACACGAGACCGCTCCCAAGATACTGACGTGTAGTTACACAAGAGGTCAGGTTAAGAGTTCTCAGCGAAAAAGGAGGATGCATGATCGCGAAACGACAAAGCACGACAACGCAAAGCACCCGGATGACGCAGAGAGTTATTCAATTTCGAACCTCTGCGAGACAAGCTTCCGTACCTGCATTTGCGGGTTCGTGTCCAGGGTAGGGGTGCTCGTGCCGCTGCGGTGATACTCCGAATCGGAATCGATGGAGTTGACCCGGGAGCGTTTGACGTTGTCCGAGAAAGCCTGGAGAAATTGGGGGGTGAAAACAAGAGCATACTGAAAAAGGTGAGTGAAATAAGATTTTGCTGAAAACTGGAGAGTGAGATGAGGATTTTTGCTGCTGTGTAGCGTGTGCAGAAAATACAAAGCAAACTGAGCGGCTGGATCAGTTTTACTCTGAAATCTGCGGTGAAATTCATCTTTTTTAAATTTAATATACCATTGAAACTGCCGGACACTGTGTAATTGCATGATCTGAATTAGAAATCAGAAAAAGTTTTTTGAAAAAAAAACGCAAAATGTAATCTAGCCATTGTTTTCACTGCTCTGAAACAGACGAGCGATTAAATATTGACAAAAGACCAGCGTTTGCACCTGGCTTCCTTTCGGTCATAGACCGAAATGCTTTTGAAATGACCGACAAACATGTTAAGTCATTTCGGTCAGAATGTTTGAAAATATAAGCTAATGAACACTGCTATGGCGAGTTTTAATACAACTGTGAGACAAATGACCGAAATGCCTCAACAAAAAAACAGGTTTGCGCTGATGAGTAGAGAATACTGATATGAACAAAGAATCGGAAAAGATCGCGTGAGTTTCAAATGCGGTGATGCTTGGGACGAGGTAAGAGAAACAACTTGTGCTCATCCATCTGTACGCAAAAAAGCAAAATTCCTTGGATAAAAAAAACTACGACAAGCTGGAAAACTGAGTTCGTTCACTTGCTCGAACAAAATTCCATATTTCGCCCTTCATATGCAACTTTAAAAAATCGTTCCATGCAATTGCCAGACAACAGCATGTACAAGCGAAGCGGCAATTGTCGGCTTCAGGAAGCGTTGACTGACTTTAGACTTGACAGGCACATCCATTTTAACCGAAATCGAACCGCAGCGCGATTTTCTGCGTCACTTCCTTGCACACTTGCCAGTGTTTCAACTGACTGGAGGACGGAAGTGATTTGTTGCCTTTTACAGCATTTCATTCGGAAACATACTTTCGATTCTATTGTGTTTAAAAAGTACTCAATAATAGGCAAGTTTCAGTAGATAAAGCAAGACACCGAGGTGATAAAGTCAAATTATTTAATATATCTTGTAAGACAGGGTTTCCCAACCTTTTTAGGATCTCGAACCACTTGGGCATCCCGTATTGTCAACGCGTACCACTTCTTCCAGAACAACTATTTTGATCGAATCTTAGTTTATTCAGAAGAGTAATATACATTAAAATAACAATGAAAGATCATATCTAAACTTAATGAGATTTTTGTTTTCGTTTACCTTCCACCAATTGGTAGATGCGTGGTGTAAATTTGCTAAAAGCGCATCGTAAGTCATAATGTTACGAAACCATAGGAATAGCAGGCTACAGGAAAATTTATTTATTTAGACACAAAACTCGATACGTAACCTAGAAAGCTGTGAATCCAGGTTTTTGTGAAAAAAAAGGAAGTTACTACTCGCGTACCACTAGGTTGGGAACCCCTGTTGTAAGCTAATTACACATAGAAGACGTACATAGACATATGCATATTTATACGTATCAGATACAGAATACATACACTGGCCGAGGCTCTGCGTCGCTGTTGCTCTAGCAACGCCGCATCCGCGGAATTGACTCGACTCACAGCAGCCGTGTTCGATTTCATCCGTTCGAGTACGACGGTGGCGGACTTGGAGCGAGTCTTGATCTTTTCGGTCAGGATCTCGCTTCTGCTTTTCGACGAGTTTTTTTGCTTTCGCTTGCTTCTGAAAAAAAAGCAATTTACCCTTGTATTCGAAAAGGCCGGAAGGATAAGAGTTCTGATATATTTTGTTGCTTCTAAGAAAATTTAGACCGTCTCTTTCAAATCTTATTTTTGATGACGGCAGTTGGAGGCAGGCTTAAGCCTGAAAATTGCTTCTTGCCGGGACGGTTCAGGTGAAGGCTCTTGTCCAAGGAGCGCTGCGGCGATTCACTCAGTAGTGGCCGCGGGTCGAACATACAACCTTCCAATGGAGAGGCGGATATTCTACTTGGAGGGCACTCTACATGGGAGACTTTATGAATTCGTGAGCGGAACACTTTACGCTGCCCTGGACCGCCTTGAAACTTCATCCTGGAGAATTAATGCTGCCGTGCTGCGTGAAAACGTTCATGCCAGATTACATGACATTACCAGCGCAACTGAACAGCGTGACCAAGTTCGATTGTTTTGGAGCCGGCGGCCAAAAAACAACGTTGGTTCAAAACCCGAGCAATTGCGTCACAACATGATACGCTTTCAAAACTTGAAACATAACATTTAGCACAAAAGACAAAATCACTGGCAGCACCCGCACCTCCTCCGCGAGAAGTCGCTCGAAAACGGAACAGAAACTTCAAATTGCTCTAAGGCTGCAAGCGCGTAGATGACATCACGACTGTGGCTCTAATCACTTCGTACGGCCAGGGTTTATGGTTTGACCTTGGTGACCGTTCAAACATTGTGAGACCGCAACTATTTCATCTGAATGCCGAGACGGTCGTAATGTGAGGTTTTGTGTATCTTGTTATATGCAGCGAGATTTACTGTGTTTTGAGAGGTCGATGCGACATTGGAAGACCATTTCGGTCCATCAAAACACCTTAAAAAGCTCTGCGTACGCCAACAAACACAGAAAGCTGGGCAGACCGCAAGCGTTTTTCTACCTTTTCTCGTAGCGCCTTTCCCGCTTCGGTACTTTCAAGCTGTTCCACTTGTGACATCCTTGCATGTAGGAACTAACCCGAAGAGACAAGGGAATGTCTTTGAAAAACAACAACGGTACATCAATTTCAGATCAAGTGCTGCTATTTTTACGCGTCAATCAAAAACGCTTCAAATATACGTTGTCATACCAACAGGTAATTGTTATAAAAAACGCACATGCTGGATAGCTTGAGCGTTGACAGCTTAGAACATATCTATAAAACAGCGTACAAATGCATAAATTCAAAACTGTGCACATTTTCAAAGGCGTATTCAAAACTGTGAAGTGAGCGAACACGGTGCGAATGATTGGAAACAGTCAGAATATTTCATATTTCATTCGAAGTCGCCCAATCTAAAAAATGGCCAAGATCAATAACTGAAACAAGGCGACTGCAAATTTAATATTACTAGCGTATCGCGCAGAGATTTTAAAGCCGACAGAAAGCGCTACATACGAAGGTAGAACACTACACAACACTAGTTTCAAAATCCGCACAAAAGTTTGCTTGGAGCAGTGTTTCTCAACCATATTTTCAGCTTGCGACCCACTTTAACTGAATATTTTTGTGGGGCGCACTGTGACATGTTGAGGGAAAACAACAACGATAAAATTGAATGATGAAAAAGAACCAAAATCTAATCAACAAAGGTAATTTACTGCATGCGGAAAACTTGAGCTTGTTCAGAGATCGTAAGATTTCCCAATATAATCGATACAAAATCGGATAATTTAAGAAACGTTTCAGTTAAATCGTAACATTTTGAAACGTTTCGCGGCCTTTCTGAACGAACTTCGCGGACCACTGGTTGAGAAGCACTGGTTTTGAGAACAAAATATGGCTAACGAACGCCCAAATACTGATCTACTGCTACACATCACCAAACGACCTACCTCTACACACACCCACTAAAGTAACGAAAACGAACGGCTCTCATTGAAATGGTGCTGAACACATGTACACTAATGTGCTTTCTGAATATTTAATATTTCGCGTGAAATGCCGGTTGAAGAAACCACACATTGGAAACCACCGATTTCACTTGGACGATACCCGAAGAGACAAACTCACAATTAACAACGCGCATGAGCAACCAGGCACCCCCACCTTGTGGATGGGAGAGAACTCTGTGGTAGGAATGGTCATGCGCTGCTGCGCGCAAGCTCATTGACGCTGGGGCGAAATCGACGTGTCGGCCGTCTGCTCGCTGGAAGGGGGTGTGACGAGAGAAGTCATCGCGCATGATGGCCGACTCGTGCCTTGCGGCAGGCGGCTTCAGCATCTGCAAGAAAACATGTGTCAACCGCGGGACAGAGCTCTTGGAAGGTGTTTTGAAATATGAGGTAATGCATGAGCGGAATAATTGTACATGCACCTGTAACTACTATACTTTTACGTTTAAGTTTCATCATGAAGACACTTAAAAAGTTTCGTTCACCCCTTGGAGCACCCTTGTGCACCCCAAGGGGTACTCACACCCCCATTTAAGAACCTCTGCATTAGTACAACAGTTGGACACAAACATGGGCGATGCGGAATGAACGGTCGTACGAATATCTACTAAGCATTGCGTAAGAAGTTTAACATATTCTCCGCGAGTTCGAATGCACATGTCACCATGAACTGTCAACTTGATCCTGACAAGTATTTGGTGTGCATTGGTAAAATTACATCAGGACTGAAACCGAAACTGCTCTGACAAAAACAGAGGTCTCCCTCCTGAAACCCGCCTTACTAAGACACTTGGCGTGATGCTACACACGCTATGCGATTGCGGAACGCAGCCAGTCGAACTGGGACATGTGGTGCAGTGTGCCAGAGCTGAAGTTTGCAGCTGTTTGCACGCCTTGTTAGCAGCAAGATGGCATAGTGGTAGCTCGACTGAACGAAACTCATCCCAGGACAGTGGTCCCCAATCCCCGGATCAGTTGGTACCGGGCCGCGAAATTACAAAATGTATACTGGTGATGATGAGACCAACCGCTTCATTTCAGCTGTTGCAAAACAACAACCATCAAAGAGTACTGACCGCGGTAACGAAAAAGTTGGGGCCACTGTCCAAGGGTACAATTTGTTCGGTTCGCAAAGTATAAAACGATACAATTGCCTCTTCCGCGACATCCCGACAACAGCAACACATATAATGCAAACCACAGGTGCTCCAGCTGTTTTCCTGTTTCGATTACAGGCAGATAACTAACGACGGAAAGGCAAACGGATGCGGTCGTGAACGGTGTGCGTGCACTTTGATACAGGCGTTGCTCCGTGAAACGAACTCTCACCTTGTGGTGCGATTCAACAAACTCAGTCAACCTGATCAACTTTCTCCTTCGAACAGGATACAGCAGAGGCCGGGTACGGGCGGCAACGCAGGTTTTGTCCGCTGTTTCGACAGGCGCGCTCTTCTTCGTCGACTCACTGCATGAAACGTCGTACGGTGCAATGCAGTGGTGACTGAGCGTGACAGCCGATTGAACACGAGCGGTGGTGATAGAGTGGGTGGCACAGTGGTCCGACGTACGGGTTTATTTTACGTCGAACGCTGGCAACGTGAAACGCCACGCTGGGGCGCTCACGCCCCTCATGGACAGCGCGCACAGGTTAGCGGGAGGCCTTTCTCATATTTCAGCCTGACGCGGAGTCACAGGTAGGCGCGTGACACAATCGAGAAAGCCTGTTTCTGTTTTAGCCGCGTTCAGCCGGAGGTTTGGCACTGACTGACGAACGCAAGTACACAGCGTTTCGCCTCGACGAGCGCAAAGTGCACTTCTCAGTTAACGCGAACACGATGCTTTTAACTCGAGTGACCAGCTTTTGTACGCACAGCGAACGCAAAATGCACGGCGACTAAAGCACACTTCGAAGAGGCATTCTGTCCAATACCTTGCTTGTTCGCTGGCAGCCGTTGGCACAAGGGGGGATGGGACACCGGCTGACAACGGTGACCAGTTATCAAGTAAACTGAAACCGAAAAGGCAAGAGTTACGGCAAAATCCACTGTTCGCTCATACATCACAACGGACATGCGCGCGTCACGCAACATCTTTGGTCAGATCTGCTAAAATGTCTCGACATGTCGCGCGTGAATAACCGAGCTCTGTGTCATACAAACGCTCTTGCCTTTTGCGCAAAAGCATGGTGCGACATGGAATCTGTGCTCAGTGCACACAACAAGAACATCTTCTCGAGTGTCTGGCACAAAAATATCAACATACCATAGCTCAGAGTAAAGAAAAAGAAGACAATAGTTTGAAAATCAATGTGGGATGGTATCCGAGTATTGAGATACTCAATGTTTGACTTAATATATTCTTTAGTACTCATTGCACTTAAAACTCTTCTTTGCTCTTGCTTGTTAAAAAATAACTGCCTATTTAAAAAGCAAGAGCAAAGCATGAGATTAAGGTCGTGCCAACCACAAATATCCCACTGATTGAAGATGGACTCCCTGCCCTGAAATTTCGTGTATTCACAAAAGGGTTCTCGTTTATTGCTATCAAAGATGAATTTGTGTGGTTGTAAGGAGAGTTAATAATTAAGCAACATGGACGCAATGGCTTGCTGAGCAACGCAACGACGTCATAGCTCTGGCATTAAAAATCGCGGGATCGGTCCGTATCTTGTTACGGCGGGCAAACAATCGGCTAGAGCACTGCATCTGACACACACGCTACTACCGCGTAACACAACCGGGACTACAGACAAACGGTCACCAAAAAGATATCGTTCGTTTCTGAGCTGTAGCCGCGAAGGCGGGTTCCACTATTCTAACAACAAACGAACATTCAGCCCGCCTGCCGAGAGTGTTGCATGACAACAGCACTTCAACGTCATACACAAGAGGACGTACCGTACGCGGCACTGCAAGATGGCTGCTGCTTTTCCGTTTCAGCGTAACATACACAAACACCCGAGCTCGCAACAGTAGAGCTTCTGGTTTTGCCCAACCGTGGGGAGAATAACGGTCCCATGTAAGGGATGTTCGAAAAATGCGAAAAGCAACGGGCACCATTTACTGCGCGCTGAGCAGCAGCAGAACAATGTGACGTTCACCAGCAAAGTCAAGCACGAAGTCTCACTTGGTCGTTTGTTTATTGACGTTGCGCATCATTTGAGTAACGCTGCAAGGGGAGGCACAATCGGCCGAGGGCGACACGGCGCGTCCCACTGTACTCGCAGGCTCCCCCGACGGTGACTGCAAGAAAGGAAAACATTTCGGGTGGGTGCTTGGTATATCAGTGGGAGTTACTGCTATAGGCCGGGTCGGCATTTCGCTTCGTGTTTAATCCAGGGGTTAAAACTTCGGATGCGCAAACGTTTTTTCATATATATATATTTTATACTTTATGCGTATGAATGCTGTGTGGCAAAGCTTATATGTGTGCGATACTAAACATTTCTGCGCGCTACTAACATTCACAGAAAATTTTGCACTCCTGCGTTAATCCATGTACTGCGCGCACACGAGCAAGCGATCGTTTCATTCACTGACAGATACGTGCCATCTGATCACATCGATCGTGCTACAGTGCGATAATATAGTAGCAACTAATCCCAGACACACTCACCTGAGAAACGGCAGAACCAACAACGTGCTCAATATCCGTAGTTGTGTTTTTGCCGGTCTGGAACCCCAACACCACTTCCCCCTGTTAAACGGGATTTAAGAGTTAATAAACCATACTCTTTCCGCAGGAGCAGTCCTACGTAAACTTTGCCAAAGGAAGCGAATAGCACAGAATCCATGCTGGAGTAACTACTCTTTAGCACCAGCAGAAGGAATGTCCCTCTAAGAATGTATTCAATAGAACATCATTCGTCACAGTACTTGCAAATGTCGTGAGGCAAAATGTTTCTTGGAATTTAAAGCTGAATTTTATATTTACGTTGGTTAAGTGAATTTTTATTTGCACGAGCACAACAGGTCAACCACAGACAACAATCTTATTATTTCATCTGACGCAACAAGACAGTGAGAAACTCATTAAAACTTTCCCAGCGTAAAAAATTCCTTGCAAGGTGAAAAGTCAACAACGGGTGTTTTTCAACTAGCATTACTGGTTACGATCTGTAAAACCTGCTTCAAGGAGAAAACTGTTTCCCCAAAATAAATAAAACCAATTCACTGAAGCAGGAAAATGTTAATGGCATTAACCGTTTCAACATAGTAGTTGTGTTCCGTAAAAATTCATGGCACACGATTGAGGCAGACCACCGCCAACAGAACCTACTTTCGCTGTTCGAACTTGACGATATAATTCGTTGTACTGTCGTATTTTGTACTCCAAGTCGGAAACTTGAGCTTGAAGCCATGTCCAACGTTTCGCAATGGCAAGCCGTTGTTCTCCCCAGGCTAATTTCGCCGCGTCGGTGAAGCTGCAGGAACACGTACACACATCAAGGTACGGAGTTTGCTTTTCAGAACCTGAACATGCCTCCATCGCCAGCGCAGCAGCAGAACACACGGTGAGCTTTATCACGTGGCACCTTACACAATCTTACGTGAAACTACACCTTGCCAGATTCCGTTATATCTCACAGATCAATCAAAGCACAAGAACACATTTTTCAAGAGGCTCAACAACAGGTTGCGATCGGAGTGCCACAATATTTTGCTGGCGTTGCAACTTAATCATGCCACACTTGACATGAGAGTTTGTCCAGCCTGAGTTTTCAAATTACGCTTGCTCTCACACACAAAGTTTTCACGTCCCTGGTTGGAACAACAGTCGGCTCAGGAGCGAACGTGTTAACAACTAACATTTTGTTTTCAATGCTTGGGTCGGTCTTTTTTCGATCTGGCACGTATCCTTCTCCAGCTCTGTATACGTATTCCGTCGATTCTTCGTCTGAACTGCTTTCGGTCAAGTCGGGATCACAGGCACGTTGAATACACTTCAGTTCTTTCTTTATAATACCTGCAAGAGTAGAAGCTAAACATGAAGACGCAAGGTTGAGCGCCTCACCTGTCTTGAGACGATAAAGAAATTTTATTTCAATCACAAACCGGAAATCTTAATAGTCTCAAGTCGGTCTTTTGCTACTGACAACATAAACTGCAAAAGCGCACGCTTCTGCTTTACACGTCATTTTGAACAGGGGTCGGCAACCACCGGGCCGTGAGGAATTTGCTACCGGGCCCTGCAGAACTACGGCGACAGCAACCAAGACAAAATCATGAAGTAAGCTGAACATAAGGGACACACTACGGGTGTCATTGACTACTAGAATCCCTAGATGGGAGCATCTATGATTAAGGAAATACAAGCCCAGATCTCTAACTGAATCAGTGTCATGATGACTTATGAGTTGTAACAAATTTGCATGCACCAAGCAATTGATGTTTCATCGAGAGCCGCCTGGCAAAAAATGACAGGCTTAAACCGGACCGAGGCGCAAAAAAAGGTTGCCGACCCCTGATTCAGAACAAACGTTACGTGACACTCACACCCTCGCTTACCTGCACTGGACGCAGCTAGTCGCTGCAGACGCTTGTGAGAGTTCTTTATGTCACCATGACGATGTGAATCAGTTCTTAACTCCGATTCGCATGATACGGTAGATTCAGATGGCCTGATGGAATTTCTTTCCAGAACTTTCTTCCAGAATGAACGGGACGTTTGGTCAGAAACATAGTCAGCCTTCGCATCGCTGGATGATTCGTTTGCATCTTTCGCGTACCGTCTGACGTCATTTAATTGTTTCCTGACATTTCTTATGAGAAACGACGCGCGAATCTTATTTAACTGAGACTGAAGCGTCATTACTCGCTTGTCTAACACGCGCTGCGTCTCAGAAACGTCGTTCCACTGCATCTTGTGTCGAGCCTTTATTTCCGATGCATTTGATATTTTGCTGAGAGCAGTTTCGTCTTCAAAATTAAGGCTTTTGGCCGACGAAAGATTACGTCGGCGAGGGCAACCATCGTCTTTCTCTTTGGCAGGCTGAGAGCCTGACCCGTCCAGCCCACTTGCTAAGGATGCTGCAAGTTCCTGAATCGTGTTGGTCAGTTTTAGTGGCAGGGTTTGCATGTGCTTGCCGGTGATTAGGCCGTGAGCCAAGCCCATCATGTTTTCGAAGTTCAAATTTGAAGAAACATCAGAGTCATCATTAGACGCAGTTTTCCCGTTTTTCTCTGTGAAATCGGCGCGCTGGACACAGTGAGTAGATTCAAGATTTGTTGTTGTTGTAGATCGAATGGTCGCGGATGCAGACGTTTCGTCCGTCGCTGACTCCGACGAAATGCGATCACACATTTGCCGTAAAAGCAAAACGCAGTCTGCATCCACCTCCGCAGATACACAGGAAGCCGCCTGTTTATCGCGATCTTCGTCAGAAATGAAGTCCAAACTGTTCGGCGGTGTTTGCGAAAAAGGCTGATCTTTTTCAGAAGGATCGACACGCATGCTGATACCGATATTCGCTGCCTCGGCGGCAGGGGAGGAGGATGGATCGATTTCGGAAATTACTGAGTGACATTCAGCTGTTACACCTGTCTTTGTACTTTGCAGTGTAGTTTGATTTAGAGTTTGGGGATCCAGTGACTCGCCGCAATCTGACGAACTGTCCGGCAGCCTAGTAGTGCAAGGTGACCTTGCGACTTCCAGTTCATAAGGCGATGCACTACTCTCGCCCTTGGCGGCGTTCGACTCAGACGAGACCTCAGTGTTCTTTCGGTTCGTTAACCTTTCGCTAGGAAGAGGATTTTTTGATAAATGTTCCTGTTCGGCGATCGCGGCAGACGTAGTTCGATCAAAAGTTGCAATTTTTGGTGGGGCCTCGGTTAGCTGTAACTTATGATTTTCATGCCTATAAACTTTCTCGTCACTGTGGTTGCCATTCAGAGGCGCGACGTGTTGTGATTTGTCTGCACTCAACGGCGCACATTCACCGTGTGACTGGTGCAACGATGCTTCATTTTTATGAACAGGTGACCAGCCATTCGACTTGTTCGTGTTCGCAAAATGTTCTCCAGGTTCAGCATCATTGCAAGGATCGCATTTGGATGCATGGCTCTCTGTTTCCGAATCTGCAGAAAGAACAATACCGTCAACAAATCTATCGGAATGAATGCTTTGCTTCGTCGGTGCATTCGTGGAAACATACATTCTTAAGCATTGCAGTACAGCGCAAGAAACGTGTACCGCCAGGCTGGATACGTGTATTTCCCATTTGACAACGCCATCACACGCAAGAGTCATCGACAGTGATCCAAATCAGTTTGTCACAAACTACATACTCATGGCCTGTCTACACTAGTTAAAACACCACTGGAAACTAAACTCAATGTATGTAATTAAAATATATATGTAATTAAAATTAAATAAACTTAATGTTAAATGAAGAATCATGTTCACAAAAGAAAATGACATCTTAACCATGTAGATGTCGTTCGCACTATCAAGTTACACGCTCTTTTACTGACAATACAAATACATTTTTCGCCTATGTTGAAGGTTCTTAACAACACTAGAAGACGTTGTAAAAATTAAGCAGATACACATTTGGAGGCATGAATTTTTATGAGGGGTGTCCAATCCATTGTCAAACCAAATGGATAATCAAGCACTGTCCAACCCACTGTCAAACTAAATGGATAATCAAGCACAAGTTGACACCAGGATGTTTCATAAGCACTGACGATAAACTTAACACAGTGTAATACAATCGAGATCAAATGCTATAAGGGACCTTCCCTTGTAAACACAAACGTATGAAAGAATAAGCGTTTAAGCCAATTCTGGTGACATTGAGGAAGGTTTTGCAGGGGTTCTAAATTTTATGTCTTTGATAGTTGGCAAGTCTGTCAACAGTGTTACTATGCAGCATCAACTACGATCTATTTATAGGTTTCGAAGGTTTGATTTTTAACTTGACGATTATGGGCAAGCTTTGTACATGCAGAATGGGAGTAAGAAGCATTGCTCTAACGTGGAAAGATCCCACTTCATGATGTAGAAACTCTTGGGCTTATACAAAAATACGCCAGCATGTGCATTATTCTGTCCCTTAACTTTTCCCTACTAATTTAGGTTAGCAAATTCCAATTCAGCTATAAAACTTTGCGATTAAGGATAAACTGGCAAGATATTTATGTAACACACTGAAAAATCTCGCACATTTACAAGAAGCAAAAGTATATTACATAAAATGAAACTACATTTCAATGTGCAGTCACGATCACCGCAAAGTTATGAAAGCAGTGGGTGGCAGGTTGATTCCTGAGGCTTTAACAGCCAAACCTACATGCTTTTGAATTCAATTCCAAGTGAAAGCTCAGTCTCTCTGCTTTCAGCACTGCAGCTTGATAGCGCATTACCTGCCTGCATCTATTAGTTCCAGCATTTTTACATGTCACAAACAACTCACCGACTGAAACAGAAGAAACTGATGAAAGATATCGTCCTGATTCTCCAGTGTCTGGGGCATGTTGAGAACCATGTTCTAAAATACACTTGCTTTCATGCAATCCGACTTTTTTTACAAGAGATGGCTCGGCAGCTTTAAGACCATCCGTTACTGGGGAATCACAGATGGTTTGACCTCCATTCATCTAAACATCAAACATCATGTAATAGCAGGTAAATAGAATCATGATGCAGATCATACAATGCAAAAAAGAAACCCAGAGAAACGATTCAGCTATATCAAATACCAAACGATTACCAGATGCGTTGAAACAATTGGTAAGTGAGACAAGCAATGTCAGGGCAAATTTTGAACTTTTGCAGAATAAGTTACCTGTTGGAAAACAGCACTATCAAAACCGGAATGTTGATAAACCTGGTCAGTTGAGGATAGAACACTTGCCAGAGGAGTTGGTAGCAACTGGTAACTTCGGGTTAAATTTTCATTACCATCGCCAGTGTTCGTTGCGTGCAAGGCCGGAGCCATTCTTTCATCGGAACATTCGTCCATTCGTCATATCAGACATAAGCATGCAGCATCTCCTATAAATGTAACCAAACATTTAAAACATACCTTGACAATGTGCAGAGTATTTTTAGTAAATACAGCAGTTTTCATGAACATCCCTGCAGCAACATGTGAATATTTGTCTAAGGCGGATTTAATTTGGGTGAAACCAAGCAAAAAGTATTGGAAATGTGAATTTGCATGAGTTTTGTACAAGGAATAGCATGCCAAGTGTTGCTTTTTTGTGCAACCAATAAAAGAGTTACTGGATAGAAGTCTGGCCAATAGCAAGCTAAGACTAAAATGAAACCATTCTATCCAGTCCACAAAACCATTTCATCTGGCCACAGATAGATTTTGACAATGAAAAAAAACAAAAAATATATAATATATTTGTGAAACATTTGTAAATTTCATAGAACATAACGTATCTCAAAACAATCATATAATTTAAGATGTTGGGGCCTTCAAGCTGATGTAGAGTAGCTTATGCAATTCTCTAGCAAACAAACGTTTGGAGAGCCAAAAGTAAATACACCTGTTCAAATTTCCAGCCAAATCTCCCAGGACCATTAAAATGGTTGTTTCGACTACATGAATTATCTAGTGGATGTAATATTTCACATCACGGCAACACATGTTAATTTCCTTACAACCAGGTTGTCTCTGGTACTAGTGAATATAGACTTAATTTAGAAAAAATAGTGGTGAGAAACATTTTTTGAAATAATTTGCGTTTTGTCTTTCCAACATTACTTTAAATAGAAGCTTCTGCAATAGAAGGCCATGGCCTACTTATTATGTGTCAACAAATGGAGAACATAGAAAACAAAATGATTCAAGTCACAAATTTTACCTCAAACTGATTGTTGGTTCTCTAACATACAGTCAGTACAAGCTAATTATAGATTCCAAGTTTTATTTAAAACAAAGTCAACACCCAGTGACTTCATGCTACAACACTGTTTCATCAAAAGAGCAATGGCACATGAATTTTCTAACTGTTATTCACATTTTAAATGTGCAAATGCCAAGTGCAGTGAACTGCATTAGCACATAAAACCTTGTACTACCACACAAGCAACATAACCAGAGATGTTCAAGGGCTGAAACAGATCGGCCTGTCTTCTAGTTTGCACTCGAAAAAAAAATTTTTGGTTGCGGATTTTTTGTGAGTGACGTCATAAGCGAAATAGTTTTGGGATCATATTGGCTTGTGTTGCCTGGCCTAGGGCCCAACTGCTAGGTCAAAGTGTTTCTCTGAAGTTTTTATTGGAAACTAGGCTTGAGTCCTGGACGAGTCTTTTGAGCCTTTGATCAACTTTCTAGCATTTCTGGGTCAAAAGTTATGATCTAAGATCTAATTAGTCCAATATATTCATGACTTTAGATCGTAACTTTTGAACCTGAAACCCTAGCAGGTCATCCAAAGTATCAAAAGACTCGGATTGTAGCCTAGTTTCCAATAAAAACTTCAGCGAAATACTACCATCTAACGGTTTGAGCCCAGGGTCAGGTGAAGTGGGCCAATGTGGCCTAAATGTCCTCTACTTATGACGCCACTCACAAAAAATCCGCATCCCTAACCAAAACAATTTTTTTTTAGTGCAAGCTACAAGACTTGCCGTGTCGTTTGAGACTTTGACTGGGTCGGTAGCACTTATCAGACCAGAGAAATTCCCGTGCAAAGCCACATACGTTTCGGTGTTTTTTTCAGAAATCCACAAAAGCAGCTGGACGCCGAAGTGTTAAAACGATGAACCATTCAGTAACTTGGGCTAATATTAACGACCCTAGTACATGGAAGACTAACTGGCATTGTCATTGCTCTGTGACATACGTTATGCAACAATAGACAAGTTCTCACAAGAACTTCTCATTTATTGTAACGTCACTGTTGACACACAGCAATGCAAGTGTTAGGCAGAATGAGAGCAAATGAAAATTTCAGTGATGAAAGCCCCAGACAGTTGCATTTAATCAATATAACTGTGTGATGTTCCCGAGCGACTCTGTCGACCTTGGGTCACTCTTAGTGTAAGCATTTGTATTTTTCTGGAATTAGGCAAGACGCTTTGTGACGCAACTGACTACCTTCTTGAAATATTATGTGCACTGTGCTGTTCTCAAATGCAAGGCTGTCACAGATGTTAAAGAGACCTGGCATGCCAACTAAGCAATACTAGTAGTTACACCCCTAATCCATGCCAAAGGAGGTTGTATTGTAACAACTGTCAAAACAATTAACAATATGTCTACCAGTGATTTGAATTTCTCACCAAAACCACCCGTATCCATGGATATTGCCATGAGCAAACCACTCAGCAACAAAAGTGCCATGTAATGTAATCAAATAAGCAGCTTTTACTTTTAGCTACAAAAACAAAACAAATCAAGGGATGGCAGAGTAAAACAGACTTACCTGACAGTTAAACCATGAGTATTGAATGAACAAAACCTTTAACTTTTCACAGCGTTATTTTCACTTGTAACTAATATACTCCAGTTCTGCAACGAACAAAAATCATGAGCTACGGTTATGATAGTAAACTAAAATGATCTCCAGACACGCTTTGCAAAATTATACTTTTTTATGAAAATACAAAACAATCAACACCAAAGAGTTTCATGTCTTGAATCAGTAGCACATCTAGCCTGGTAAAAATAGGTCTGTCATGGACAAGGTGCCCAGGCCAGGAAAAACTGGGGAATATGGGATGTCATTCCAGAGAAATCTGACATGCTCACAGGAAATTTTTCACAGCAACAGTATAAACTTTGTAAATTTGTGAGTAGTTAGTAAAAAATGTGTGCTGCGTGAATTGACTTTGAGCACAACATATCACATTACTCGGCTTTTGAAAGTCAAGCCATTTGATTCAAAGTACACTCCCTTTATCATGATAGGCTACCAAAGGTTGAGCCTTCTACTTAAAGCATAATCCCTCCACAAATCATAACAATGTTAAGCTCCTGTTGCTATGTTGTTGCATATTTGTCAGTTGGGTGGAAGACATTCTGGTTTTGATAAACCTAAAATTCAATGGCAATTTAGTCAAAAGGTGATTGGAAGAAGCTATGCAACTTCACATTCATTAGTTCGTTGCTGGCCTGTTCGAGGTGTTCGTTCTGGCATTTATTATTTGACTTAACCTTGTGTCCATGCCACACCAGTCAAAAGTAATGTGTGTTAGGTATTATTAACCCCATTGCAAGAGCGCTGATATCATACTTGGTGCAGACTGACAGCCATTACTGTATAAATGAAATCATTAGACCTGCACAATTATGTCAAGTACCAGACCATAGCAAAGGGGTCAAAAATTTGAGTGTCAACACCTACAGACGCCGCGATTCTCTTAGTGGTTGTGAATCTGACAAAGACATGCATCACAGTGTTTTCATGAGGTCCAATCTTTATTTGGCAGCAGAGCATGTTCTGGAACATATAGCCCACATGCTTTACAGCTATCCACCAGTCTGTAGTTGAGAATATGGGCAGTGCTCCATAAAAAAATTGTGAAGTCTGCAGTGGATCTAAAACTTCTACAAACAAGAAATATTTGAAAGACATGAGCTATGAACTGCTTGTGGGCCAAACACAAGCAAATGTGATGCAAGTATACACTGGAACTTCAAAAGTGGACCTTGGCTCTTCTTTAGCAATGTGCGATCACAAATGCACAGTGTCTGCAGTAATGGACAGGATAAATTGCATAAAACTTCACAAACAAGTCAGTGTGCATAAAACTTGTTTTGACCTTCATATCATAGATGCAAGTTTGGAAACAACTGGTGGTAAAGCTTTACGTGTGTCATCTGTCCACACATTTTACTCGACATGAAGTTCTTAGTTGTCGTGCAAAGTAACTGAATGTTTCAGAATACTGTTTTTGCGTTCATGAACAACCTGTCACAATGCAAGCATAAAGTTAACTTTACGTGGATAACATGTAAGCCCAGTTTAGAGTGAAGCAGTGCAGTGACAAGCGATTGCTTACCAGTGATTGTGAAACTAGTTGACATACTGTATATATACGTTTGTTGTCCTTTGAACCAGGGGTGGGGAACCTGCAGCCCTCACAAGCATTTGATACGTTCCATATCATAATTATTATTACCTAAGTTATGTTATAATACACAATCACATCAAAACGAAACTCCATGACAAGCAGACATGTAGACAGTAAAGGCTGATATGCACTGAGCATTGGAGAGACGCCGCTGGAATTGACTGTTTCTTTATTAAATTTTCCTATGTCGCTGCATGTTTCTCTAGTCATGCCACATCCCTGCACTGGTAACACTCAGTAGCGCTTCGCCACTTCTGCGATTTCGCTGACTGCAGTCTGTAAACGTTTGCATCTAGGATGAGCCAGTAAAAGTATAATGGAGGAAATTGTTGTTAAGTTCACTGAGTAGGCTTTCAGCAAAATACTTAAACTTAAGCACACCTTTTCAGTATTTTTGTCCATTCAATTCTCTGGTGAATATCACAGATTACCTGTTTACCTGTCTAGCCTAGTGTAGGTCACAAAACTGTACCAGTACAACAGAAGCAATGCAGTTCTGTTGGCATAATACGTTGAATACAGCATCATCTTTTAATGAATTCTTTTTTAAGTTAACTATGTTAATGTTTCAGAATCTTTTTTTGGATGACCTGCTGGGGTTTCGGGTTCAAAAGTTATGATCTATTTTTAAATAAAAATGTTTGACTAATTACAGTATATACTTGTGTATAGGTCGCACCGGTGGATAGGTCACACCCCTAGTTTATGACTGTCAAAGTGGGTATTTGTGGTTGACCCATATATAGGTCGCACCACTAATTTGCGATTGCCAAAGTAGGTATTTGTGGTTGATCTGTACATAGATCACCCTTGCATAAATAACACCTGTATATAGATCACACTAACTTGCTGAAATGACTTGTCGCGCTTGTAATATTAGCTGTTGGGCTGTAATGACGTGCATCATTATATCACCTTAATCTGTAGATATGCGCCAAGAAAAATAACTTTGGTTCTGCACTGGTGAACATCTGACAAAAAATTCAGGGAATGAAGCAGAACAGCTAAAACATAGATAGCTTGTTGGCTCTTCTTTCAGTGTGATAAATGGAGTGAAGTAGAACAGCTATAACACAGATAGCTTGTTGGATCTTTTTTCAGCGTGATAAATGAAGGGAGTGAAATAGAACAGCTAAAACGCAGTTAGCTTATTGGCCCTTTTTTCGGCGTGATAAATGAGGGAGGTGAAGAGAAGAACCGTGATGAATATATTTGGTGTTAGCATGCAACAGGTCAAATTATGTAACCGTAACATTTTAATTTCGAATTAATCTGATCAGCGAGACAGAATCCCATTTTTTTGTGAACCGGATTTGATTTGGACTGATTCTATGGACATCCGTTAACACTTTGGCGTCCGGATGGATTTGGGGATTTCCAAAAAAACGCCTAAACGCACGTGGTTTTGCATGGGAACATCTCCGCTCCTGTACAGGTTACAGACCTGGTCGAAGCATCAAAAGACGCGGCAGGTCTTCTAGTCTGCACTCGAAAAAAATTTTTGCTTGGGGGTGGGATTTTTATGTCAGTGACTTCATAAGTGGAGGACTTTCAGGCCACCTTGGCCCACTTTGCCTAGCCCTGGATGCCAACCGTTAGATGGTAGTATTTCGTAAAAGCTTTTACTAGAAACTAAGCTACAATCCGAGTCTTTTGATACTTTGGATTACCTGCTCGGATTTCGGGTTCAAAAGTAATGATCTAAGTTAGTAAAAATATTTTACTAATTAGCTAATTAATTAATTTGTTTATTTTAGATCATAACTTTTGACCCAGAAACGCTAGAAAGTCAATCAAAGGCTGAAAAGACTCAGACTCCAGCCTAGTTTCCAATGAAAACTTCAGCAAAACACTTTGGCCTAGCAGTTGGGCCCTAGGCCAGGCAACATGAGCCAAAATGATCCCAAAACTACTTCAGTTATGACGTCACTCACAAAAATCCGCAACCCCCAACCAAAAAATTTTTTCAAGCGCCATCTGGAAGACTGGCCGATCCGTTTGAGCCCGTGAACAGCTCTCTAGCACAATCGGCGGAGGAGCTAGGGCATTGGTTAAGGCAACCAAAAACTGCCGTTTTTTAGACCAAAATCGAAATACGACTATATCGTACGCCGGCTCTCAAAGTGTTAACAAGAGGACAGGTGTTTGGATTTGTCCAGTGTATAGGTCGCACCTAATTTTTGGCTCAATTTTTTTGGTATAAAAAGTGCGACCTATACACAAGTATATACGGTAGATAATCAATTGATTTGTTTATTTTAGATCATACCTTTTGAACCAGAAATGCTAGGAAGTCGATCAAAGTTCACTTATGATGTCATTCACAAAAACACCCACAACCCACAAATTATTTTTCGAGTGCAAACTACAAGACTTGCCGAATCTTTTGAGCTTTTGACCGGGTCTGTAGCGCTTACCAGACTGGAGAAATTCCCGTGCAAAGCCACGGGCAATCCAGCTGTTGTTGTGCGAACCGCTTGAATTAACCTGGATGCGAAAGTGTTCACGTAATCCATAAGGAAGCTAAACATTACTTAACATGTTGTGTGCAACATGGCGACATTATGCATTGTGACATGTATAACATGATATGCCTCAAGCTGTGATCTAACATTATAAAATATACTTGAAAATGCTACCAGAAACATTTATCTACTATTCAATTGATCATGCAGGCGGTTTGTGACTGGTCTAACGTACTTGCAAGGCATTTCTTCTTGTTGAAAAAGGTTTGCAAACTCAGAAAATAACGAAATGAGCAGGGAAGTTGGCGTCAATACATAGCACTCACTACAATTCCATGCTCTGACAAATTGTTTCACATTGAAAGCCAATTTGGTTGGTTTGCAGTTAGTTTTGTGCTGTTAAACTTTTAATTATATTTTAATATTTCAAGTGAACTAGAGTTTATTTTTAGGTTCAAACATAAAAAACATGATTGCTGAGCATGCGGCACAAGTGGTGATGAATGAGTTCTCAGATGAATAGGACACTCACAAATGACAGTGATTTTGACAAATGTGATGAACTGTTGATGAACCACCACTCAGCACAGATAGCAATCATGCTGATAATACCAAATGTGCTGTACTTTCAGCTGAAGATAGTACAGAGGTCTATAACAGTGGGCAAATTATACCAGAAAACGTTGATCAAACTATGGAAACAGACAAGAGACAGTGATGATAGCGTGGTTTCAGTTGTGTCCACAAATCCACAAACTTCACCGCCAGCAACACAAACAGTGTTGAGAGCTCAAAACGCTACACCACACAGTTTTAGTGATAAGGTGTTGAATTCATTGCATTCTCCGCCTGTTCTTTAGGCAAAGAAAGCAATGGAGGCTTACTGTCATCAAGTAGCAGTTAAGTGTTGTACTGATTACAGTACCCGATTTTCAACAAAGTTGTTTGCAAATGGCTTAGCAATAAATTTTTTGAACAGGATGTACCAACTACGGAGCTGCGTTTGCCACCATGTAATATGTCACATCGACTTCGCAAAAGCAAAAAAATGGCATTATTGCACGTGATACGAAATAAAGCTTTCTCATAATGTCTGAAATTTGTTTTCTAGCTCCTCTGGTTCATAAGTTATGGTTAAAAAAACAAACCGTAATCCACAAAGCAGTTTCAAACTGTTTTTGTTCACTGAGACATTGCAGTCTCTTTTTGTTGAAACATTTTAGTCATTTGTCTCACAATGTATTGAAACTCGCTAATGTTCATTAGCCTGTATTTTCAAACATTCTCACCAAAATGACTTAATTTTTTCAGTCATTTAAAAAAAATATTAGTCTATGACTGACAAATGACCGAGAAAAAATAAAGGAAATGACTACAGATACGCCTGGCCTGATGCAATTCAAATTAAAGGGTCAGTTTGTCATTCAAACGGTGTGGATCTTGTAGCCTAGGGGTTATGAGTTACAGCTGCTATGCCAATGGATTTCCGTTCGACTTTTACTTTGCCGACATTACTTTTTTTCTCTACTTTTCATCAGGCTTGCGTGTTACCTCTACAGGTTAGCGTTAGGTTAGCCTTACCTTAGGGTTAGGGCCACAGTTAGAGTTAAGGTTAGGTTTATGGTTTATCTTTAACGTTTACTTCCTTTCTGCCAAGCCTACTGCACTCTCGTTGTGCGTTACTATTATGTCCCAAGTGGCATATGAATAAGTTTTCAAATTTCAAGATCCATAGGTGTATCTATAATCACTCTCCAAAAATAACAGGTTTCATGCCAAACGCACTATGTAACTAAGGGGTTTGTAAGTTATGGTCAAAAACAAACCAAACGCCTCTGTTTCATAAGTCATGGTCCTCAAGTTCACAAATTATGGTCAAAAGACAAACTGAAAACCACATGGCAGTTTCAATCCAGACGCACTACATACCTAATGGTATTGGTAACCACTGAACCAGGTGAAATTTGCTTTGTGACGATTTGCACACTAAGTTGTGAGACAGGACACCACAGCACCACACTTAACATGTTAAACAATACACTAAATACCGTATTTATTCAAGTATAACGTGCAAAATTTTATACCAAAACACCAATGTGAAGTTAGGTGCGCGTTATAAAAGAGGTCTTAGATTTTTATGCCTTTATATACGCTAGAGGGCACATAAGTTCAGGTGCGCATAACAAACACGTCATACGCAAGAGAACGCACAAGAACGGTGTATTTCATATAGCCTGTTTCAACATAGTGCAGGGGTACAAAAACCCAGTGGCACACTCGGACTGCGCGACTAAAAATTTTGTCAAATAAAAAAACTTTAAGCCTTCGTTACAAAATGGCAATGCTCCTAATATTCACTCCCAATGTATCTGTGTTGCACGATGTTGGGTAGCTTTAGCAAGTGGTTGTGCTTTTCTAGAATTCGATGAGTTGTTGCACGATGCATGAGCTGCATGTAGAATGCGGCCCTAGTTCTTTTTGTATACCAGAACTTCTATCAAATGGGACAGCGCTTAAAGGCGGCGTGTTAGCGTTTCACCATGTGGTATCTGTGGATACAATGCGCTGTAGATGTTTGCAGTTTCAACGCTACTTAGGCTATATGATGTAATAATACAAAATGTTGCATCAAGGACGACATCGACGTTGCAACATAAATGTTGTGTTCAGTTTGAGCATTGCCAGTTTCAATTCAGTGTTTTCACTGGTAACATTCTTATTTGGATACATATACCAATTTTCAATCAAAAAATTAAGGTGCGTGTTATACATGAATAAATACGGTGTTATAAGTCACTTGAAACAACGCATGTTTGTTTAATCAAGCATGCTGATTCCACATCTGTAATTTGACACAACAAAAAGTTCTCCCATCATGGTTGCAAACTTACTGTCTGGCTTACCTCACTTGTTTAAGTTTGATGTATTTTTAGTATTTTTTGCATCCTGAGTTCCAACACCAAACATTTGTTCTTTATTGCTATATGCCCTTTGCAATATCATGCATGTACATTCATAAAAAGGTCACTTTATTTCAGATTAAAAATGTCCACAAACTGATTAACACCTTCTAGGGAAATATGTCTGTTGTCATACTTGCACATAGTCTGTAATTGTAGGCTACAAGGTTCAATCAGTTGTTGTGGGAAACAGGATAACTTTTTTGTACTTGGTTTATTACAATGAAAATTGACACAAATGTTTGTCATACCTACACACATTAGCTAAAAATTTGAGGTGAATCGAGCAATAATTCTCCAGGTCGTGGTTATGTAACTGCCAGGAATGCAAATTGAGATGCAAATATACATTAGTAAGGGTTGTGGAATATGAGGTATAGAAGATCAAATGCATATGGAGCTCCATTAATTTGTCAGGCAACAAACAGCAATATCCCATTCACCAATAAGTCCATTTGCAGCTTGTTGTTTCACTCCCAAAATATAATCCCACATTATGAGCATATCCGAGAGCATGGTGGTCTTTGGTAACAACGTTTTAACTTTTAGTCACAACCAGGGAATCATAACCAACCAGAAGACAATAAGCAACAAGAATAGCAAATTTCCCACAATATATAACATTAGTATAAACATAATGTATCATATGCAAACAAAAAATTGGAAAAGCAAGTAAATACAACACTAAATCAAAAGCAACAAATGAAAGGGGACCCTCAAAAACATGAACAAAATAATCCCAGGACATTTCAATTGAACAACATACATTACAAAGACATCAGGCTATTTCAACCACTGCAAAAGCAGGCCATCTCATTCAACAGAACTTCCGGTAGGGGGTATTGTTTTGGGCATGCAGGTTTATATGTGAAAACATTACATGTCGTAATCAACCAGGCAAAACCTTTTGGTTTAAGCTCACACTCGTCACAACAAACGCAATGCACTGTGATGGGTTGGATGGCATGTGTGCACCAAATCTAAGAACAACCCTACCCTCTCACCTCTGAAACCAAAAATTCCGTTTGGGATACAAAAAAACTAGACACTTTTCAACAAGAGAAGCACAGTACCCAACAAACACTTACTGTGTGCACAGGTGGGAGACTTACCCTGCCCAAATATTTTAGCGACAGATTTTTATCGAGTGCTGATTTCACCTTCATTGCCACTGCCTGACTCAGCACATCGTTTATGCTGTGCTAACGCACATGGTGCACATATCTCGCGCAACTGCTGCATGAGCGCCCTCCAAAACTGAAATGGTAATAATCACGTGACACCGCTAAGCTTCGCCACGTCTCAACGCAGGCAACACCCCGTACAACCTTGTTCCTCAACTGCCTCAACAAGTAGTTTTACCCAATTCCAATGATCTCAAAGTTGTGTAGGAAAGTCTTAAATGTATGTCACTGGTTTGACAGCTCTTTTCGGGGCAAGAAACGCACTGGGAACTAAAAATGAAACTCCCATGCCTTTTGACATCTCCCGCCTACAGCCGTACAATCGAGTAATGGCGACATAAGAACGCCTGGTAGTTGACTGCGCTGGCCCTCGTGATCTCACAGAATACTGGTCTCTGATTGGTTCAAGCCATTACCTTCATATATTTCACTCCCCGACAGTCAGCCAAATGTTATTTTTAAAAAAGAAAAAAATTAATAGGAAATCCCCTATCGTTGTAACTACCGATTACAATTTTTATGGTTAATGTCATCATTTGTAGAGTTCGCATTATCTGCAAAGGAGTCGTGACATTTTCAATTGATTGAAAACGTTGCGTAGGGAGGAAGCTTCCCGAGGAAACGCGCCTATGGCTTTGTTAGGCGGATATCATGAATAGAGCTCAGTTTTATACAGTGCACTGGCTATAAGTGTGTTTGTATGCTATAGAGCACATGTGTTATGCAGCAACAAGTGCCAAATTGCCATGATCCATTTGCGCCCTAGCTGATGACAATCCTTTCATCTGTAGTTCGGTGCATCGTTTAGGTTGAATTTTCTGTATTTATGAGTGAATCTAGAAATGCCTGGAAATTGTCTCCAGAAGCAAGCTTTTTGTTGCGAATATTAAGTGCACTAGCACTGCCCCCATCATGTCAAATGATTGTCGACGTTGACCTATTCTATCTTGCTTTTCTCCAAAATTGGATATCTCATTAGTTTATGCTATGAAATTGATAAAATTTTGGGATTGATTATATGTGGAACTTGGCAATTTCAATGCAATGCACACAACACAAGCCTACACAGTTTGATAAACATTTGTTGAGAAACATGCGATTCTTCTTTTATTGATTGATTTAGTGTTTCATATGACTCAGCTAGTAAACAAAAACAACACAAAGAGCTATTTTGTAAGTTACTGAAACTAATATGATAATCCCTTTAAGGCGTTTTTATACAATGTGCACCAGGGATGAATAAACACAAATTAGTAATTATTCCCAAACCTGAAAATATCACATTTTTAGTTTTATGACATCATGATATGGAAATTATTTGAGTTTTATTGCGGTCGTAGTGAAGAGTTTCTCAATCTCAATGTTCTATCACAGTATCTTTTGACTTGCAAAAAAATAGGTTAAATTTTTGCAAACAAAGGATGTTTCATTGACAGCAGATATAGGCCCAAGTCGTAGACTGACTACTTGGCCCAATTTTGGCCATGATTATTGCAATTTTGGGAGTCATATTGTTGTTTTTTTGACTTACCACTTGGAGGTGGGCTTTGTGGCAATTGATGCAAATATGGCTCAACCTTTTTAGATCATGTGTAGCATTGTTTGCAGCAACTAATTAAATCAAGGTCGGTTTTGAAGATTAAACAACAACAATTTGGTTTAGTTATAAATGCCGTTTTGTTACACTAGGATTTGTAAAATAAGGCAGGAATTCTGAAACAAAAACTATCAGCTGCAGCACTTTGAAGTGGTGTTGTTGATTACTGGAGTGCTTGTTGATAGATTAGAGTATGTTAATGGCTGGCTGATAAAAACTTCTTTGAACTTCATTCAAATGAACACAAAAATGAAGTTTGAAGCAAAGTGGAACATATCATGACACTGTAGTATCATCATAGGCTATGCGATGGTCAAGATAGTTAATTAATGAGCAAAGTAACACTGCACAAAAAAAGGACAGCAAAACATACAGAAATCACAAGCATTCAGAAGGCAATAGCTTAAGCTATGCATTGAAGTAAAGGCAAGTGGGAGGCAGAAATACTGGTCAGTACACTTAACATTGGGGACTACCAAAATCAGATCAAACCTGCACACAGACCAAGAAACTTGTTGATATGTCAGGTGACCCCAGCTAGGCAGTGACAGTGGTTCCACCTGCGCCTGTCCCTGGCTGTCAGAGGTGAATTTTCATTTTCAGGGCCCTAGGCTATTTTAAATAGGGGGCCCGTCTGGAAGGTTTGCAACATCTGATGTCATACAAATTAGCACCACATCATGTGCTCATTGCATTCATTGAACAAGATGTTCTTCCAATTCATACACATATTACAGTGCTTCATTCTGATTTTCCTCGATATCAGGAACAAAAACAGTTACATCGAAACTAACGAAAGAGGCAGCAGTGTAAGTTATCTGCTAGCATTGTTCCCTCTGACCACAGCCAGAGACAGGTGCTGGTGGAACCACTGTCTCTCCCTGGGGATAATTTATGATCTGATTATGATTTGTGTTCAGGAACCATAAAACTTATTGCCTTCATCCCTCACACAAGTGGTCATATTCATATTTCTGAAAAGATGCTGAGGCTTAGTGATAAGTAAACCGGATTTGTTTGCTCTATAACACTGCTGAAATGGCAAAATTTTATCAATGATTATAAGAAGTGCCCCTAAATGGATTTTGACATTGATTTTAAAAATGTCATACTTTTTTAGATAACTGTATGTCTTGTTTTCCAGTTATGCACCTAATCTAACACATGCTTAAAACAAAAGAAGGTGGTATTGTTTTCCATTATGACATAACACAAAATAAGTTTTATAGCAAGCATAACATTTACGTAACAAAAGCAAGTGCACTAAACATACCTGAAGGATTTAAATGCAAAATCAGTTTTATTGAGTAACATATTCATATCTCTGTGCAAATAGGCAATATAAATTTCCAATCTCCATTGCACATTCTGTTCACTTGAATGAATTTTATGATAACATTCAGATTCGTTTGAATGCTATTAAGTATACCAACTACTAGTAGAGCCTGTGTGGAAATCTCTAGGTCACAAGCATATTATATAATGCAACACCAGCATGCGGCCTTCGATGATAAAATTTGTAGCCATCCACATGTAATTTAATATGTAAGATTTGGCGTATATATTGAAGCAAAACAAACACAAGGCAAGAAAGTCAACACGATGCATAATAATCTGGATGATGATGTTTCTTTTTTAGTAAATTCATTTAAATGTGTGACATTTTATTATGCTTTTAGGCACAAGTAAATGACATATACTGGATAAAACCTATTTAATTAAATGTATCTCATAAATATAACTCAAACTCATTAGTGCTGTACTTCATATAAATGAAAGTAGTTTGGCCTGCAATAGCAAAAGGTTGTACACCCCTGATACAAATGGGAATGCAGCAAGGGTTACCAAGTGCTGCTGTTTATGTAAAGGGACAGCCGTGCTATTGCAGAACACTTTGTAAAGCAACAGTGGACTAGCTGATCTGTTGCTAGCTGTCATCAAAATGCTCATGGAGTGAGCAGTGTTAGGTATACTTTGCTAGAAAATTCTGAAAAATCCCTGAAATCCCTGATGCTTCCTTTGCATATAAAATTGAGCTTGATGAAAAAATTTTTGAAGCAGTGGCCAAATGCCATACCAATGGTTTTACCTGTCTGTGTAACAAGTTTCCTAATCTCAGCAAAGCCAGATTGAAAGAGATTTTCATATGCCCACAGATTCAAGAGGTTTTGACAGATCTGAACTCAGAGTTAGTATTGTGTGCACTTAGAGTTACAAGCTCAGAAAGCATTCAAGTGGATATCCTCAAACTTCAAGAACCATTAAAACTCTATCTCAATCAGTAATTTCAGAATTTTTTCACCTTACAGGGAGGTGGGCTGCCATATGTCTTTGAACGTGCGTTTCTTCACTCACACCTGCATTAAATTTCAGAAAATATTCGTGCCATGGTGAGCAGCATGAAAGATTTCATCAAAATATGCATATTATGGAAGCAATGTTTCAAGGGTTTTGGAATTAATATTATGACAGATTAGGAGACTACTTAGATGTTGTGTCTTGATGATCCAACCATACCTTATAAAAAAAGTCTTACTCAAAACACTTTAGAAGTTTCAATGAGTTCCGCCATCAAGGTGAAAATCTTCAGGGTATTTGGGAATTTCTGACATATTTGGAATATTTTTGACATAACTTTTGAACCAGAAACGTTAGAAACTTCATCAAGGGCTCTAAAAACACGTATTTTAGCCTAGAATCAAAAAATGCTGCGAACCACAATATTGGCGCATGGGATTGGATGATGACGCCGTATAATTAACCAAAAAATAGACCCCCATCATGAGCCCATTAGCCCCGAACCCCCCATCCAAATTTAAAAAATGATTTTTTTATTCTAAACTACACGAAGCCACTAGTCATTACAGGGTTTGAACAGCTCTCTAGCTCTATCTGCTGCCGAGTTATGGCCGGCCAAAGTTTGGCCTCAAAGGGCAAATTATGCTTTTTCTGAAAAGTTAGGAATTAGGCTAAAAACTAGGTTTTTGGCCCATAATTTTGGCCACAGATGTGCTAGCAAGTGAATCAAGGGCTCTATAGATGTGGATTTTCACCTAGTTTTCAACAAAGCTTAAGAATGGGTCAATGGGTTGGGGCTCAGGGCCAGGTAAATGTAGCCAGGGCCGGCCAAAGGTGGCCTACTTTTCCAAAACATATCCTCTTTGTGATGTCACCTTCAGAAAACCCCCCACCGAAACCGAAAATTCTTTGTTTTGATTTTGACTACAAGACTTGCTGAATCCATAGAAGGTTTGAACAGCTCTCTAATTCAATCGCCTGGCAAGTTATGGGATTGCAAATTCTACAAGAAAAGTGTCGGGCTTAAAGGGTTAAACATTTTCAAAAAGCAGACACAGGTTTGATTTAAGGTTAGGGTTACAAAAAAAATTAATACCCTCTTTAATCGTATACTCTGTGAAGCAACTGACATACATTATACCAGAAGCAGGGTTGAATCATTTCAATCATTTGATTTAAATCAAGCAATAAAAATCATGATTTAAATCAGGCAATAAAAATAAAAAAATCGTATCATTTCAGAGCTTTATGTGATGCATATGACACATCTAATTAGCATTCTAATTGGTTTTCACATAGACTATACAGTAGTAGTGTAGAAGGCAAAGAGTTTTTATGACGACACGAGTTAAAACCACTTGAAGTTTTATCAATCATAGGAACTGTGTGGTAACAGATTCTATGGAATTTAACTGCAAAAATGACATGTGGACTGAAATCACTAACCGTTGCAGATCAGAAGTCTTAATTGTTAGAACGCCATAAGTTTGAAAGTTTGGACTAACATAAAGTGAAAGTTGCATCCATCAAATATGGATGTTGTTGACTGTAAACATAGTTATAGAACATATTTTTAATGATGAAACAGATTTATCATTATAGGTTTTTAACATTTTATGCAAGTGTGCCATGAGTGTCAATGAAATACAAAACTGGTAGTTTCAGTATTGGCATTTCAATAAATATTTCATTTCGTACACCAGTACTGGTGTTATGAACTTTTTTGCATTTAAAGGAATATTACGTAAGCGCAAAAAAGTTTGAATGAAAGTTCAGCTATTTCTACTCAGGGTTGATTGATTTGAATCATTTCATTTAAATCAGTGACAAAATAAAAAAAAATGAAGCAAAAAAACATATGCAGTTTTTAAGCTTTGTGATTTGTATGTCACATAATTGGTATTCTAATCAGTTTAACATATTATCAAAGAAAGCAGAGACTTCTTATAACAACGCAAGTTATAAAAGCAATAAAAGTTTTATCAATCGTAGGAACTGTGAGGTCATAGATTCTATGTCAACTTACTGCAAAAATGATATGTGGACTGAAATCACTTACAGTTGCAGACTCAGAACTGTTAAAATGCTGCAAGTTTAAAAGTGTAGGCAGGCATAAAGCAGGACAATAGCCAGGTTTTAAGGTTTGAAAGGCAAAATAAACTGTTAGGGGGGCAAGATTTTTGTTTTTAGTATGGTATATGTTTAAAACAAATTTATCTGGGCACAAAAGCATCACGGACATTGCCCCTGTGGCTATGGGCCTGGCATAAAGTAGAAATTATGTCTGAATTCCAGGAAATATATATGAAGGCTGTTAACTGGAGAAATAGCAGTTTCAAAACATTTTTGATTCAGATTCATAATAACACATAAGGTTTTTACCATTTTATGCATGCCAGTTATACTTTTGCAGAAGCTGAACGAGTGAAAGCTGCGTTAGAATAATCAATTTTAAAAATAGACTTCGCACCAAAAAGACTGCCAAGGTTGTCTTTTTGCACAAGCTTCTTAACATATCATAGTGTTAATGAAATTTATGAACTGATGGTTTCAGCCATTTCAATAAATATTTCGTTTTGTAAACAGGTACTGGTGTGATGAACTGATTTGCTTTAAGTGTGATGTATAAGTGCAAAGTAAGTTTCAGTGAAAACTCAGCTGAATTCTAGTTGCTGTACTGGAAGAAACAAAGCACAAATATTTTATTAAAACAAACATTTTAAAATTAAAAATTGTCACTTGTTAGGTGGCCACCCTCTACACATTGAGATGTAAATCAAACAAATCTGAGTTTTTTGATTTTTTTTTTTTTTTTTTGAATAATGATTTTTATCAACCCTGACAAAAAGTGGTGACTTCTTTAACAGAGGTCAGCAATTTCACCTGATATGTTTTTTAGTCTTTCCAAGGCAAAAATCATATACAATCATTTAGACACTGCTGAAAATTAATGTTAAATTTGTAATCAGCACCAGAATGTAGTCTAAAAAAGTAATTTCATATCCTTGATTAAAAATAAAAATTTGTTTGTTGGCCTGTGTGATCATCCAATCTCAAATCAGGTTGTTCTGGCTGATTTATCTTTTAAACCTATTCCACTAAAACCATGTGGCCTTATTACAATGGCAAGTCTCCACCTTGTTTGAGTGGGGAAGTACACATTATATTACAATTTTTCTTTGAAAAGTAAAGTAAAACGCAAAAAGGGTCAGTATTTTTGTAAAGGCAGAAAATAACTCAGAATCAGTACCATGGTTGTTTGGAATGTTGGATTATTGTGCTCAAATTGACCCACTCGATTTGTCCCTGGCTTATTCAAATAAAGACATGTTGGTGATTTGAAAAAAAATTACAAATATCTTTGAAAGAAGTAGATTCTACAGTAGATCTCATTTAATTCGACAATTCGCTTACTTCGTCACTTTTTTGTCGATCCCGGCAGAATCCCTATCTTTTGTGTACATTTCTGTTCGTGTAATTCGTCAATTTGCTTAATTCGTCACCTCTTTCTATCCCTGAGAATCGTTTAATTCATCAATTGCAGTTTCGCTTTAGATGTTGAAGCAGCTGGTACGTGTGGGAATTCAAACAAATTAAGGATCTTTATCTGAGAATTGTTGCACCTTGCAGTTTGTTTTTCAAATTTATACACGAGGTGCGAAGCGCGACCCGACTCCCCATCGACAGAATGTGGAAAAGTTTATTAAAGATTTAAAAGGTGCTTGATTGAATGGAGGAGTCCAGATAGAGCAGAGGAATTAATTGTTGTATTCAACTATAACATCACAAATTTGTATTTTACTGCAAATAAGAGCACTATGTATGCATATGAGTTACTATGATAAAGTATGTGAGCTTTTATGACAGAGTTTTCACCTGTTTGCATAATTCGTCACTTTGCCTAATTCGTTGCTTTTTTCGATTCCCCTTGAGGTTACAAATTAGGCAAATTCTACTGTATTTCCATAAGATTTCAGGACAACAGAGATGTAGAATCGTTTAAAATCGATATCCTGTTATAAAATCGCTGATTGATTCAACTGTGTCACCTTGGTGGAGACTAATCACTTGAACATACATGTGCATGTCTTAATCACTGCAAAGTCATAAAAGCAGAGCCCAGTCCACAGTTACCCCAATCTTGTACCAAACCCAGATTTTTTTATTGTTGTCAAATGTTTTATTGGAGAAAATTAGCAACATGTTGACTAGACGTGCAAAAACCCACAACTGTTTAATTGCAAGCAAATATCCATAAAGAGCATTCATTCTGAGTAATACTACGGTTTTTCAATCTTTTAGAATTATCAATGCACTGTTCTATGCAGACCAATTTTTCATGTAATACAACACCTTTCCACTGCACAAAAAGTAAAAATAACCAAAACCAGAATTCATTTTTTTTCAGTATGTCACAATTTTCACAAAATGGGCTGATGCTGAGTTTGGAATAAGCATCACTGGAACTAGATGAGGAGAGTTCTCACTGAATAATGTAAATTTTGCAAGGAATGTTGTCTAAAATAGGTATATGAGTTTTTCCTTAAGTAAACATCAACTTGTCTGGACTTTTCATGATCCATATAGATTAGGGCAGTGGTTCTTAACCTTTTTTCTACCACAAGCCCTTTTAGTAATTTTCCTTTGTTCCCAGTCTCCCTGACATTAAGTACATTGTAAACATAACTGTATTTATTTGTTAATTAATTGACCAATTTGTGCATGTTGTACATTGCATAAGGGCTCACCCTGCTGGGAAGGCATGTCCCCTTGATTAAGAACAACTGGACTAGGAGTGCCCGACCTAAGGTTCAATTACCCCTAGGGGTACATTTCTCTATATGAAATGGCACATGCAAATTTAAGATTAGCAATAGAAGTGGAAAATTTATTTATATGTGATGTATTTTCAAACACTTAAACATACATCAGTAAATGTTATTTTCAAAAATCATTATGTGTATTTTAAGATATATCTATGACTAGTCATGAATAAATATTTTGTCGTAATAAATTTTTGGGGTACATGCTCGTGGTGCATACATAGTCAGAGAAAGGTTGGAAACCTCTGATATGTACAATGCATTGTAAACTAAGAAACATTCAGCACACTTTGTTATGGAATCAGATCTGAAACATTTCTATTTGCTATGCTGCATGCATTTTAACTAAAACCCTTGGGAAAGGACATTATATAAATGTGAATGAATGAGGGAGTTGAACATTCTCAGAACTTTTTTATGAGAAATAGCTATGTGAAAAATTTGTATGTTTGTATTTATGCAACAAATAAAGATGTCCGACTACCATCAAATACCATTTCCACAACAGCATGTTTGGAATGAACTTGAAACACTTTTATCAAACAATATATATATTGCAATCTTCCTTTAAAGTATAAAGACTAAATTTTCTTGGATGTGATGATACCAGAGTAGGAATTTTGAGCATGTATATATGTCTACTTTTTGTGCTGGGCTTTGAGTGGAAAAAACTAGTCACTTAAAATTCATCTAATTACAGTCATCTGTTGTTATTGTTTCTGCAGTATGTCAGCAAGCTTTATTTGGGTTTTTAATTGAGCTGAAAAAATTATCAGTTGCATGTATAATACATTGCTGAACATGCTTTGTTGTTTGTGTATAGCTGCATTAAGAATCTATGACACTCATTATTATAGTCATAAACCATATGACAAAGGATTTCAAAAGCTTGTGGTGAAAAAATGGTGCTACTGGATATTACTTCATATTCATTGAAGCACTGGGACCATCTTGTTAGATCAAACCATTTTACCTGAACAAAGGTGCTGCAGCGTGAATTAAAATCTTGTTTATTGTGCGTTGGACAAGAGTTCCATTTATCACTATGGACAAGAAACACCTTTCTCATGTATAAAAACTGTATTTTGTGCATGTATATATATATATTGGAAAAAATTTTGAGGGAGTAAAAATTATTCATTGTATATTTTCAACGTATATATTGGAAAACTTTTTGACTGAATAGAAAGTATCATTGTATGTCTTTATACTTATTTTTGAGAATTGCCTTCCTTCATGCACAGTGCAACTTCATAGTAATGGAGAAGTTATAGATTCTTTTTGATTTTAACGAAGTGTCTTTTATTCACAAAACCAAAAGCACTAGAAGAGCAACTGAAAATGTTTCAATAACATGCTGCAACAGTTCAAAATTTGATTTTTCTTCCTAAAACATCAATCCTGCCTTGCTTGTCTTCAATAGGAGTCTTAGGAATTGTGATTATCTTGTCACTGTCGACCCACACCGTGATTAGTACTGTCAGCTCTCTTTTGTGGTTATTAGTTGTAAACTAATCTCACGTTGTCTATGGAAAGAAATCCTTTCTCAGCAAAGAATCAGACACTAAGATCTTACAGAGTATATATTTTGCCTACGAAGTACGCATCTTCAGCTTAGTGAAGTGCATGAAGTATAAATAGAGTAAAACAAAACCTACAAAAATAGAATAAAATAAAACCCACAGCAATAAAGTTTCCAATTAAGAAAATATAATTGAAAAATTGCAACCCCAGCTGTCCACTTTACATTGGAAAGGAAAAGGTCACAGTAGGAACAGCTAACCAAAACAAACTACCACGTGTACAGTGACATAACAAACAAAATAATAGTCCAGTAGGTTACAGGATGCTCACATGTTGGATGCCCCATAAATTTTATATGTCAATTATCTCACCAGATTTTCCCAAACATTTTGCCACTCTGGTTTTCTGGTTCCCAAACTATTTCATCAAAGTCTTGCCAGTATAGCTGGTGGCAACATCTTGCTGAAAGAGAAGTCTCTACCAGGAAACCAGTGCTTTTATCACTTTTACGTATTTATTTTATTCCTGATTGCCTCTGCTACAGTAATGTAATTTGCTGGTTCCTTTGACTGGTTTTGACCTTTAAACTAGAATATCGCCCTGAAATTAATTGTTTTGTTCAAACATGTTTAGAGAAACTCTTCCTGACCTTTGACGAACCTGCCTGCACCCTCTCATCAACTGCTGCAATGGTTGGTTTATCGGAAACAATAGTCTGAAACACGATAATTAACACATGTTTAAGTTTTATGAGATAGACAAATCCAGTTAATCACATAATCCATTTCATCCCTTAACGATTCAAAATCCCAAGTCATGGTATATCACTTTTTAAGAAAATACTTCAGTTAATCACATAGTAAATCATGTAGAACCTCAATGATTCGTTCATATTGATTTTAAGGTTAAATTGACACAGTCCAATCTTTCTCATTAAGACTGGAAAATATGTGAAGCACTTAAGTGAGAAGCAACAATGCTGTTACTTCAAAGACAGCCACATTCTCAATGTATTTTCATTGTAAAAATGTAATCACATCATGTGGCATGGTCACACATCTCCAGTGAAAACAATAAATGGTTATATTACTTTGTTTAAAAACAACATGTGGGCTTTTGTTGTGCTGGCGCAATACTGCAGTTTACAAGTATGCTTAACCAATTTACATTGCACCAACACGAATGTTAATTGGATAAAATCGTGCAAAGTACAGTAGTGTGCAGCTATACTATAACTGTAATCTACATACAGTAAACCTCAGTTAATCCGGATTCGGCTAAACCGGATCCTCGCCAAAACCGGATAAAACTGGTGGTACGAATGATTTCTAACGTTTTTCTTTATAAAATCTTCGGTTTATCCGGATCTTCGCCAATACCGGATAAAATCTGCGCTTTTAACATCTCGTAATCCGGAATTTTAGCCACTTACACGTTGTTGTGTTCTTCAACTGCATTTACTCGTCTATAGGAAAGATTCGGCAGTCGGCACCTTTCAGACGCAACACAAAGCGTACTCACGATCACCAACGAACGTCAAGAGTTATCATAACATCGGTTGCAACTGCGCGCAACATTCGATTATAGGGACGATTCTTACGTCACACAAGGGTATAGCATATCACGTTGAACGTAACTCTCAAGGCACGCCGCCGCACCACGATTTCAGTCCATTGATCGGTGTTGAGTGTGCGTATGTAGAGTATTATCCCTGAGTGTATTGTACTCGTTAACATGTTTTAGTGAGTGCTTATGGACCAGTCGCAGACATCTCTGTGTCAGTCCAAATTCCCAGATTTCTCGCAGTCAAGTAATGTAAAATTGTGAACTTGAGATTGTTCATGACTGCATGGATATGGCGGTTAGTAGTCTTTTTTGTACCATTGTAAATACATCACTAAATTCGTTTTGCTTCTGCGAAACTCTGCTGTTAGGTCGTAAATGTGTTCAGTTTAAGTAAGTTTCACCGATATCTCAGTGCTTAGATGACATCAGGCTAGAAACAACCATCTTCGGTTAATCCGGATCTTCGCCTAAACCGGATAAAATCGTCAGTCAAATCGAATCCGGATTAACCGAGGTTTACTGTATTTTACAATCATTAGTTTGCAAAGCGCTGCAAAGTTGCAGGTTTATCGGGTACGCGACTTTTCGGTCAGACTATGAAATCTTGCAGAAATCTTACATGTTAAAATTTTAATGCAAACATACCTCAATCAACGAGAAGTTTTGTTTCAAAAAACTACAAACATGATCCAAGATCCAGCAGTTAATCAGCATCAACATATGATTTTCATTATCATCATCAAGCCAATTAAATCATTATTGACATTTTGCAATTAAATAAAAATCCTTCAAAGTCATAATTGCAATTCAGATTTAATCGCAATCATGACTCTTCAAAGGGAGTTGGTATAACACCAGCTAGAGTGACATTCCACCTGCCTATAATCATTTAAATCAGACGTTCCCAAACTTGTTCGAGCCATTACCCAAATCAAGATAGAGACTATGTCTTGATTACCCTCAATATTTCGCAGTGATCGCTTATAGTATAGAACAACAATGTGGTTTTGGTTTCGCATTACCCACCGAACAATTGCAATTTACCCCCAGTTTGAGAAGCACTGATTTAAATAAACGAATGTAATAAGTTGTTTGTATGCAGAAATTTCCCGTAACCGAAACGGCTCAGACCGAAAAGTCCTGTTCCGGATTTTATAATAAAATGCTAGCACCAAGTGTCCATATGTAATTATGAGTAGAAACGGAAAGTTGTATGGTAATGACAACCTCACTTAAAGAATGCATTGTGGGCAACGTGCCATAACATCTGCTTTAAGACTAACAAGTTTACAACATCAGAAAAAGCATCTGTGTTGCTGTAAATTAGCAAGAATACAGCGTTAATTCAACAAGGAAATGTAAATGAGCGCTTAGCAACATTTCGCATCTTCATGTATCAACAGTTTTAATTTCGGAATAGCCTGTAGGTTTTGTAGTACAACCGGTGCTTTTCAAGTGTGTCGACACGTTTTACGCTATGAACTTTTGCAATAACAGTTATTAAAAATGATTGTGATATTAAGGAAATTGTTTTTTCGGTAATAGGTATATTCCATGTCTTCAGATGCCGGCACCCATGGTGGCAGATAGTACAAAATCATGTGAGAACAAGCATCTTGAAAATTACCTAACAGAAATTCAGTGTGGTGATTGATCTACCGATCTTTTAGTATGAATAACCCTACAACTAAAAGTAAGTGATTGTAAATGCGGCAATACAGGTGTTTTTTGCATTCTCAAAGTTAATGTAGGCACTATGCAAATTATTAAGATTAGTTTTTTTCGCACACCAGTCATATTGGATTTGTAATGGATATCGCAGAGCTCTGCCCCTTAATGTGTGTGCATTTTTTAACCAAACCTAATTTTTCACCAAACATCTGCAGAGAGCCCATGCCAGCTTTTGTGCTACGTTAATCCTTGCCGGAAAAGATTGAGTCGGGCAATGGTTCGCTTGTCCATCTAGTTGGGTTTACGATGCAATCATGTGTTTCTCGAAGGTTGTGTTCTGGTTTTGATATTTTCCGCTCACCCAAAATAACAAAGATGATAAATGTTTCGTCATCCAAATACGTTTTTTGCTATCACGTCGTTATGTAATGTCAATACCGATTGCTTGGGTCAAATTTTCTGGCAGCCTTAGTACTGCGCTGAGTTCGCACGCTCCGGGAAGCAACTGTTTCGGGAAATGTGAATGATCGTTCATTATAGATGGCACTGGCCGCTAACAGTCCAGTCTTCGGGCGGTTCGTTAAAGGTTTTTAAACAGTCCGCTAACAATTTTTTTAGCTGTGACGTCATTCCGGACCGCTGCGGTATGCTCGCCAATTAGGAGAAAATTTTTGTTTTTTTGCAAAGTTTCAAAATCTAACAACGAAATTTTTTGCTGCTGTTCTCTCCATTTTATCGTTCTGCTAACGTTCCGTTTCGCTTGTTTCCACGCAAATTGGTGAACCATGTTATGAATCAACCAAAGCACAGGGTTTAAAATTTGGCCATATTGAAGCCAGATTATAAAATTCTGGCTTTTTCAGTCGGAAGCTTCGCACTGTGGCAGCAAGCAACAATAGAGATCACCCGACGAGATCACTCTATTATTGCTTGTTCGCACCACATACATAATGGTGTTATTCTTCACGCACATCCCGTTCGTGGTGAATCACACAATCAACGCAACACCGCCAGAGAGGTTGCAACAGTACACAAAACTAAAAGAATATACCACACTTTAACTTGTTTTTCTGAGAATGCGTTTTGCATAAAACCATAAGCCTGATGCCTTCTCGTTCTACTGACGCAGCCAGTTTGTCAGCCATTTCTCCAAGTCATTCTGTAACTTCCAATAAGAAAACACTGAGAGAGTTATACTGTTGATCATACGACTAACTGAATCAGATGCCTTTGCAAATTTTGTTTAGTCATTGATTTTTTCACAGTGGAAAAAATTTGACAGGTTTTCTTGTTTACATACAGCATTATTTGATGACTGGTATAAAGCTTTATCTGTTTCTAGGACACCTTTGAAAATGTTAACATGATATCTTTCCAGATGGCGTCTCAAATTGAACGTTTACCTACCAGTTTGGATGCATATACATCTCCATTTTCTTCAAAGATAACCTTTGACTTTCTTAAAATAGCTGAAAACTTCTGATTTCATATCTTTTGCACTCATAAAAAAGCAGAGATGAATGGCAAAGTAAACCACAATTTAGCCTACGAAGCTTAGGAGAAAATAGAACCGGTCACCGTGCTGAAAACCAAAATTTGTTTCCACAAACGAAAGCCTCGAGGAAAGTCCACATTTGTTTACATTGCGTTTTGTACCCTCCTAAAAATGTACTTCCATGCAAAACAATGCGTGTATGTTACCAACTAGTTATAACTCACCTTTCATGCTATGCTAGCAAACGTAATTTGTTCCTAATAAACTTGGCCAGTAATCTAGTAAACCTTGCTAATAAGTCCAATGGTTTCTGATAAAAAATCGTACATTCCAATGGCATGCCGTGCATTTCACACTTAGGCCTGCAATGATATCTTATCTGAGTCATACGCACTGCTAACCTGTTTTTTTTGCTGAAACATTTCGGTCATTTTTGCTGAGACATTTTGGTCACTGAAACATTTTAGTCATTTGCCGCACAGTTGTATTAAAACTCACCATAACCGTGTTTTTTAGCCTATACTTTCAAACATTCTGCCCGAAATTAATTTTTGCGGTCATGTCAAAATCGTTTCGGTGTATGACCGGAAAATAGCTGCTAACACCATCAGCATGACTACACAGCTAAAAAAGCTATGGATATTATATGCCAGGGCTGCTCAACATTTTCGGCATTGCCTGTCGCATTATGTTTATTTTCATAAATTACGGCCGCCAGTAAGTTCATGAGACTGTTTTTGCATTCCTTCTGTTCTGCTTCCACACACTGAGCCTAGCTTGCTTCCACACATCTATTTGGCCGTCTTTTTACTAGGTATCGTCGTTCGGTAGACAAAGAGTTTTTTGATGCACGGCTGCTCCAACTTATATTTTAAGTTACATGTGCACGGCCGCATAAATTTTTATCGAAGGCCGTAGGTTATACACCCCTGTTATATAGTTACTGATTATAGCTTAGTTCTTTTTAGTTCGCTGCACTGCTGCAGATCCGGTTTGATCACTCTTGACTAGAAAGTAAGATGTTGTGGTATTTTACAACGTTTCTTTTCTACAAGTAACACCACGCCTGCCCAGACACGGTGCCACAGCCTTAGCGATAAACACGGAGATACCAGAGACTCGCAAATCCATTGTTACAGTCTGGTGTCGCAACTTGTATAACAATCGCGCTTAGTTTGCTATAAAAAGTACTGTTTTCGGTAAAGAAGTCTAGTTTTAAGTAAAACCGTTAGCATCTAGGAGGGAACCGGAGCTACCCCTCAAGTAGCCAAAGCTCCGGCACCTTGCAAAATGCCCAGCTCCGGCTTCGCAGCCGTGGATATAACCATCGTGCCGATTTATCATATTAGCAATATTTTCACACGAAAGCCACAATACTGCTGTTTTACGCAGAGGTTTTGGAAGCCCAAGTTGGTATTCCATCCCTGACGTATTAACTGTAAATTTGTTGTATTATTGCTTACAATTGGTAAATATTTATTAATAAATTATTATTTTCCAAAAATGTAAACACTTTCGTGTATTTCTTCAGTTATAAGCTGCTCACATTTTCTTGTGGGTGGGCTTGATATCCTTTGTAATGTCTTACGATTTAAGTAATTGCAGAAATACCATAATCGGTTATTGACAATGAAACTGATCGGTATCGGCCAAAAAAGCTGGTGCTCTAATATTTTTGCGCAACGCATATACAGGCCTCCTTAATAAATTGCTAAATCGCAAATTTGGTGAATTTGCTATTTGATAATTGCCCAAACGTACGTTTCATGTGAATTACATACAACTGTTGCTTGTATTTTATGGTTACGGAATCGTCTGTTGCATGAGAGAAAATATCAGCAATAGCCTGCTCGGCAAGTGCACATACTCGAGTTAGCCGCAGCCTTTGATGGTCCTGTTGTAGAAGAGCTAGGGTTGATCATTTTTATGTTTATCAGCAAGTTCACAAATTGTCAGTAGCATAGTAGCTACTGAATCGTAAATCTCGTTTTGGTAACCTAATCCATTGATAGGTCTCTTTACACTAAGCCAATGCGGTAAGGCCCGTGATTGGTTTAGGTGTTAACTCTGGAATGCCCCAGATCTCAACTGATGATGAACGTAGCGATTCTGCTGTTTATATACACGTGAGGTGCGACATCACGGTCACGTGACACATTTCGAGTAGTACACAGTGCAAAAGCGACTTTGGTGGTCAATCGCAAATTGCGAAAATTTCGAATCAGTATTTGATTACAATATTTGTATGCGTTTTCCTTATCAATTCTATTTTCAATTTGAAATTATTTTTCAATGTAATGGTTTCTATATCGTTTTAAGTTATTCTCTTGAAAGGTGACTCATAATAATATGCAAAGTACAAATACATGGAATTGACGCACATAACAATTTTTTAGAGAGTTAATATCTTTAGTCGTTGTTTTAATGTTCGGCTTCGTTTGGCTTGGCGTAAGTTCGTCAGTAAACTTCTGAGTCGCATTCTTCAATTATCGAAGTCTTCTTTCGTTGTTATTTCAGGATCATAAGACGTTCTATGTTGAGGAGCAAAGACGAACTCAACCTTCCTTTCCACTCTGTTTGATTGAAGACGTCGGGTGTCTTTGTAGAAGAGTTAAATGCATAAAGTAAATGAAGAGGCTGAGAAAATCAAAAGGTCTTCATTGTTAAGTCCATTGTTTAGATGATCTCTTTCCGGAGGGTATTCGTTGAATAGAAACGATCATGTTGTTATTCTTCATGGATGAAGGATGAATCCGATCGAAATCTTGATCACTTGGTTGTCGGGGACCTTGTAACATAAGGTCCTCTGATGACCATATGATGCCATGTGAAGATTCATATATGAATTTGCGCCGAAATCGATATTATCCTTTCATGAAAAACGTTGTCGAACCTGTACCGATATGTGAAATAAAATAATCTGATTAAAAGATCTTGTGCAAATTGTAAGATGTCTTTACAAGAACCGTCCTTTGTGGATGCGTCTCGTGACTCATTCTCTGAAAAATAGCATCTTGTGAATAAAAGTTTTTATAACATCGGTATTTTGAATACAAGGTAAAGTCTTCTAAGAAACTTTCAAAACTCACAGTAGATGCAGCGATCTCGGTAGATTTGTCTTTCGTATATGTCAAAAATGTAAAACAATATTTCCTACATAAAACGACAATTGTTTTGGTCTGAATGAATATCTGATTTCATCAGAGCCTTTTTTAATGACAGGGACAAAACGTTTTTAATCAATTATGATAGTAATGTCGTGTTTTTCATACTCCTAGTTGAGCACATGTAAATATGAAAAGAAGTAAGAATACGTTACTCCTGAAAAGTTGCAAAATAGTCTTATGAGGACCTTCTTTCAAAACTCGGGGGTATGTCGTCGAAGCGTATTACCCTTTATTTTCAAGACAATTTCACGACACGTAGTATTTGCTTAACAAAATAAAGTTTTTTTTCACAAAGTTTCTGAACCGAAAGTTATGTTCAATTTTTATTAAGTAATTTTTCCTCAACACCATCTAAGTGTTGTGAGGCATTCCGTTAGCTCAGTAGCCACAATCGTGATGTTGGTTGGCTACATTTTTTTCATGAAGCTTATAAAACGGATATTTTCATTACTTTTCGCTTAGTCAACCCTTCCCTGCTAGGGTATATTCTGTGTCAACGTTTGATAGGGGCATCTTCCCCGATTTAAGAACATAGTTAGTTTAATTCTATCATCACTTTGTTCTTTAAAACTTTCGTTCATTCCAGTGAGGCAATTTATATTAATACAGTGTAAGCCTCGATAGTTGTTATCAGGCATGATCTTTTGTCAACTTTTGCTCTAATAGTTTTAAAATGCCTGATGGTCTCTAATATGGTTATTACGAAACTGGATGTTTGCAACTTAATACATTTCTTGACATTTCAATTTATGATCCAACTATCGGTGAAGGGATTTCTTTCAAAATTCAAGATTTGTAGTTTTTCATATCAGACATGACCTCTTTTTTCCACATTTTATATGTGAAATGCTTAGTCACTCCGAATATGGTCACTGATAGGATCTTATTTTTCAACATTGTTTTTAAGATATCTAAATAAGACTGCAGCCATAAAGATGGCCTCCCGAATTCTCTATACCAAGAATTCGAAGATAAGTTTCGCTAAATTTTGATCGTTCAATCGAACGTGATCTGATGACCAAGGGCGTACGCAAGGGGGGGGGGGTTAACTTGATATTTTACGAAAAGTTCATTACCTGCGCAAAGGAGATTAACTGTTTTCGCATAC
>Ga0210059_1000400_pt1 | contig 53520 bp, 36 predicted proteins | sample Ectturendosymbi2_FD_188042 | JGI IMG/M metagenome (GOLD analysis project Ga0210059, IMG submission 188042) | Ecteinascidia turbinata endosymbiont from Florida, USA - Sample 2 (SPAdes) (version 2) | ecosystem: Host-associated > Tunicates > Ascidians > Unclassified | place: Key West, Florida... | reverse complement strand
GACTTCTAGCCATAAGCTTTCAGCCTCTGTCAATATTTCTGAAAGGTCATGGCGTACCACATATAAGATAGTGTCTTTGGTATAAATAGCAACACCACCAGCTGCATACTGTGTATCTGAATGAGTAAATGAGTAGCCTGGTATATTAGGTGCGAAATTTAGCCCTGTGTCTTTATTAATTTTTGTTTCAGTTATTGCAATGAAATGCGGAGGGTGATTAAGTTCAGAGAGTAGTATTGTCAATGGTTCTAAGTTCTTTTTTAAGCTTCTTACATTAACATGGAGTATGCTGAAACCTAGCCAGTTTAGTGTGGCGGATAGTGAATTAAGTGAGGCTGTATCATGGTATTGGCAGGGGGACACTACACTGGGGTTGGGTAGGTCGTCGGAGTCAGTGTGCACCAACTCAGCTATGGGGTTACAGGTTCTTTGGTTAATACCATGTGGTTTTGGTATTTTAGCTAGATCAACAGGCAAACAATCATAAATACATAAATGACAATAGTAAGGGACAGACCCTGATGTTAGTTCACTGAATTGTGATCTAGTTAGGTTTGAGCACTTAAGGTGCAACCACTTTTTACATATTTTACAGAGAATAGTTTCATAGCATTTTGTACAAGACTTGCTACATATTTTACAAAGAAGTATTATATCCATTTTTGCACAAATTTTCTCAATCATTCTCAGTTTCAGGAATTTTACTTAATATCTAATCCTATGTCTTACCATGTCGGTTTCATTCCGGATGGAGATGGTGGAGGATTCTTCAGTTTTCTTCAGAAAAGTAATTCCATGCTTAGTCCAGATGAACTTGAAGTTGTTGGCCTTCTTGAACTTCAGGCATTCATTGAAGCGAAGTCTGTTCAACTTGGTGAGGCTTTCATTGATGAAGATCTTCTCTGTATGGTCTCGCAGTTTGCTCCGATTGTTGAAGATCAGGTCTCTCACTCTCCTGGAACAAAAACGGATACCTTGTGATCGACTGATATTCGACGAGGCAGTCAGGCAGCCTTGTATTTTTGCAGTTGTATACTGCGCTGACGTAGCATTGAGTGTGCTTCACTCCCCTATTTTAACTCGTTGCCGGATAATTTGGCAGTTATGAACTGTTCTGTATTAGAGACCGCTGAGAAGTTATGTTCATTACAGTTACACAGAACACAACAACGAGTAAAGAGAGTGCGTGTAAAATAATATGCCACAAGGACGCCGGAGAATGGAGGCATGACGGAGGCATTGCCCTTCTGCACTTTCAGAAGGGGGACAACGGGGGTGGAGGTGCCTTTTCACAACAGCATCATAGGTATTTTCATGGTTGAACAAGATCCACTTGAAACAAATTTGTTGCAGCTATTCGGACGCCCAGAAAATTAAGAATGATTTTCTATAATTTCTGTTATTATTTTTGAGGTCAGCATTGTTGATGAAAAGAAACAATCACAGTTGGTAACGATTTTTTGTTCTTTATTAGTTCCAATTGTCCTCATCTTTTTACTACTCACTTGCCCTACCGCGGCTCCGGCGTCCCTGAATATTCATGTCGTGTTGTGAAACTTCCCCAAAACGTTGGTTTGCAAACGCAAATATGACGTCGTATTGTGACGTCACAAACAGCGTATATCCAGCAACAATGACCACGATAGGCCTCTTCTCAATACTAGAATTTGGAAGGAGGGCATCCAATCAGGCAGTCGCCCGGGCATCTCCCATCATCTGCACGTTACTGACCACCAGATAGTTTATATTTTACTAATTGGCAAATGTTGTCCTTGATTTAAAAATCCAACAGGTGTGCAAAACTGAGAAATGATTTCTGAAAAAATGCCTTTTTGGTTTACGATCTCGTAAAGTTTGCAAACCCAAAGTTCTCTTATCTAGTTTTTGAAACAATCGCAATGTGCATGAGCTACAATTTCTCACGTTATTGAGAGAGAATTGATTTTTTAAAAAATTTCATACGTCGAAAAAATGGTTCCATGTCAACGAATTAATAAAAAATGCTAAAGATTTATAACATTTGATTGCAACCAGGGCTAATAATAAAGCGTTTGTTGTTGATAAGCATTCAAAAACTTATGAACACTTTGATTTTTCTCATCTTGTGATGTTACGAAATATAGAAAAATGTTGCAAACCTTTAAATACAGACCCAAAGACAAATTCATTTTCACACTCACTTTTCTCTCCAGGGGGTTGCGAAGGCAGCAGCCCTAAGCGGATTCGAAATACCTCAATTTATTCAAGAATCTTTGATTGTTCTGCTGACTCCACATCAAAATGGGTCCGAGTGAGGCCAGAGAACTGATCGCACCACCTGCTCCTTGGTCGACCATTGAGCCGCTTCCTCCCTGGTGTAACCAGCAAGACTGGCTCATCAATTTTTCCTGGGGTATTCTGGTCACGTGGCCGAAGCCGAAAGAATTTACCTGAAATTCCTACAGTATATATCGGAGGTAAGTGGGTCTAAAATCAAGGTTTTGCGAATTTCACAGCTTCGCACTTTGTCAAGAAATCTAACCCTGTAAACTTTTTGCAAAAATCCCAAATCTGCGACTTGTACATGAGACTGCACATTTTTAGTCATTGCCTAAGGTTCATGACCATAGGTGAGGATCGAAACAAAGCTTATTTACAAATTGAAAGCTTTTCTGTGTTTGAAATCTCCCGTGTTTTCACCACAGAACGATAAAGCTCACGTAATACTGTGTTTACTTTTGCCATCCACGAATCGCTCTCCTTGTTCTGCCTTCCCTCACTTATAGATACCACCGCAAAGTACTTCAACTTCTAGGCCTGGTGCAGTGCATTACAACTTCCTTTTGGCCTACACTAACCTTGAAAGACACAAAAATACACATGATTCATAATATGCCTATAGTTCACATTCATATTTTGTGTTACCTTTGGAGTGTCACGAGTGATTTGCTGGGCCCATCTCGGCTTGCTCTGAACCGGACCCAAGCTGCTGCGTTCTTAGTGAATGTTGTATTGATGATAAGTCAATGGTAGCACCGAGCGTGTATCGTTTCGTTACCCACCATAAAGGAAGGTCCTTTAACCGCCCCACACTACTATGAAGGAAGTTCTTACTCGAGGAGGAATCAAACAGTGCACGTGGTACGCGTTGGTGGGAAAAAACACAATGCTGTTGTGCATTGTTGTTGTGCCTTTGGAGGTTTCTGCGTTAACCTGAAATGCTTCGGCACAACTTGTGAAGCTTTGCAAACCACAGTGCGCGTGGCTCCGCAAGCGGCTGCCCTTTGCGAAAGTTGGAGAATTGACCTCTTCGTGGCAGCAAAATTCGTACTGCTGCAGAGCAACAGTTGTCTGCTTGGATGCGAAAGGGTTATGGAAGCCCGGGAAGAGTTTCATTTTAGCTGGATTTACACTTTCTCTGTCATGCTCAGTTCCTTGCAGAACTAACAAACAAACTGTTTAACAGTTTTTTTTTCGGCATCCCACCGTCTTAACTTTAATTTGCATGAAATTGATGAAACGTTTGCGCTAATAAACTCTAATTATCTGTCTGTTGTGCAATGGCTATTTCTTCATGAACAAGAGTCGGGCATCAGTTTTGTCAAAACATTTCGGGCCGACGTCGGGCCTACATACAAAACTTTATCATGGCATTCAGACCAACGATTTTCTTCGTGACTTGCATTTGTTGTGCTCACCGTGGTGACTTTTGTGAATGAAGTGATTGCGATTTTTCTTCGGATGATTTTGTTTGCAGACACAGCTGTGTGCGTTTTTTGTTCTTTGCTCGGATTAGTCTCACACTGCTTTTGACAACATCCTCAAAAACTTCGTTTTATGCCTGCCCCTGGACATGCAGTGCACTGGAAAAGTATGAGCGTTGTCGCTCGGTGCTCTAACTCGGCAAATACTGATGCGGGAAATGCACAATCTAGACCTTTATCTGGTGTTGCAGTTTGCACAATTTGAGTGTGTTAATCCAGGCCCGCAGCCACAGGGGGGCATTCGGGGGCAATGACCCCAAATATTTTGTGATCCCCCAACTTTGTTGCGTCTGGAAAAATTTGTTTTAAACTTATAATAAAAATAAAAATCTTGCCCACATAAAAATGTACTTTTCCCCAGGAAGCTTACAAACTGGCTACGGGCCTGTGTTAACCCATGTATCACTGATGAGCAAAGCGTGATTTTATACTACATTCACTTTTTCATTGAGTTTTTCGCATTCGTGTCACGATCAAACTGGTTGCACAACAGGCCTTGTGGTCATGCAATCAGTCCACGGTTTTCGCCATGAGTAGAACACAAAATAAACATTGTCCCGAAGACAGTGATTCTTAACCTGGGGAAAATGCACCCCAGGAGTAAATTGCGTCTTTCTTAGAGGTAAATTTACTGAATCATAAATTATAGAAAAGGCGCATTTTTATTAATTTTTACAAAATGTAATATCCTGGATCATTAGGCTAGTTAGTTACAGGACAAAACGCAAAATACATCCAACAGTGTTTTGTTAGTGGATTGATAAGAGGTTTAATACCAGGCGTCATAGAGCATTGTTACGAAGTAGGTTTACGCAGGGCCGGATTAACCACTGGGCAAACCGGGCAAATGCCCGGGGACTCGCGCTTTTGGGGGCCTCGCGCTTGAATAAAAAAACTCCTTTACTGCTTTTTCATGTTTTTAGGCTGTTAACACACGTCAAAATTGTAGAGCATTTTGATGGCTGCATTTGGTAGCCTATATAGGTTAAGGAAACTGACAAATTTGGCATTTATCGTTTTTTTGAGTAACTTAAAAGAATTGAACCAAACAGCACCACGCTTTGTGGGTCCCCATTCAGTGATTTCAAATAAACTCAGATAATATAGCAAAAAAAAAAACATATTCGTACAATAAAAACCCAGAAAGCTTGTGTTACGAACAAAAACATATGAGTGTGCTTATTTGAATTGAAACGATAACTTAATACTGATTTAATTATACCGGGTGTCCACAAAGTCTGGTTAAATAGAGGTTTTCACTATCTATTTGATTTGTTTAGGTTACTTTTCCTCCCTTAGGTTTATTTATTTAAATCAGTGGTGGGGAACATATTTACTATCCCTGTCCGCATAAATTATTGTTCATCGGTAGCGGGACGCAAGTAACTTGATTTTATCCAAACATTCTACCTTTATCTCAATGCCAAGGATAGAGGCTTTTCATAGCATGCTGCGTTGAGCACCTACTTATCACGGTGCTTCGTTTGACGCGATTTTTACTCTAAATTGGGCAACGAAAATTTTGATGCGGGGTGTATCAAATGTTCACGCGGGTCGCAGGTTCCCCACCCCTGATTTAAATGATGATGGCACTGTCCAAAGAAGAACGAATCGAGTTGGTACTGTTAAGTGGGCGAGAAGGATGGTCCCAGACTTTGTGTTTTTTACCATCTACCCAAACTTTATAGAAACCCAGTAGCTCCTCTTCCAAATTTTCTTCTGCAGCGCAAATGCTAACCTTTGGACGACCTTTTTGTTGCTCAAGATGTTTTTCATAACGCTGGTAACATACTGCGTTGATGATATCTTTCACTAATTGTAGAAGTGCATTTCTTATAAAACTAGGAAATTTTGTGCAATTTTGAACTGCAGCGGGATCTAAAATCCCGCAAAAAATGTAGTCCAATGCTTTCTTCCTCTAATTGAATTTTTAAAAAATTTGAATTCGTAGGGAAACATCGAAATTTAAACAATCAGTCCTAACCCTTCTTTCACCAGTTTCTTCAATTGGCATTAGAGCCAATAACTTTATATATATAACCCCGACAATGACCTTATATGAGGAAATGAAACCGATTGAACACGATCTCCTTCATCCGATATGCGTATTTTTATCACCTGTTGTGCACATGCAAACACTGTAATATAAAGTTGTCTTGATACGATTTATCACATTGAAGTTGCTGATTAATTTATCACTTCACAAAATCCATATTTAACGCGATTTTTCATACTTAAACCCAGACACCCAGGTCGACAAAAAAGCAGATATGGGTAAAAAAACGCAGTGGGATCCATAGGCACACCGGAGGTCAATTTTAAGAAGAAGTTGGCAAAGACTTTCAACAAAACTTTTGTCTCCACTAAACTTTTGTCTCCCCACATCCAACACTAGGTTTCAGTAAAGAGCACTAACGAGGGATTTGCTTCAGTAGTTTCAACAAGGGCGCAGCACGAAAGGGCAACAGGGCGTAGTACATGGCCGCAAGCAAGGGGGCGCATGACAGGCCTCAGCTTGTGTGCCATGTTAGTAAGGAGCAATAAGGAGGGTTTTGCTTCAGTAGTTTCAACAAGGGCGCAGCACGAAAGGGCAGCAGGGCGTAGTAGGTGGTCGTCCGCAAGGGGGCGCATAACGGGCTTCAGCTTATGTGGCATGTTAGTAGGGAACAATAAAGAGGGTTTTGCTTGAGAAATTTCAACAAGGGCTCAGCACGAAAGGGCAGCAGGGCGTAGTAGGCGGTCGTCCAAAAGTGGAAGCATAACAGGCCTCAGCTTATGTGATGTGTTATGGTGCGAACAAGTACAGCAATGCATAGGCACTTTGGAAAGGGTGTGTAATGAAGAGAAAAGCTTTCGAAAAGATTTTGTCACAGAAGAGTGCAGTGTTTTGTAATCAGCGCGCATGCCTAACAATCAGTGCTTATGTTTGCACGTGATCGCCCACATGCGCCATCGGAACAATTAAGTGTATCGCCAGCATGCGGCGTCAGTGAGCGTGGGTTACTGCGTCACTTGTATATGCTAAACGCCTCCAGGCACGATACGCTCCAAGGTACAATATTGCAGAGAAAGGTTTCTGGTGCTTGGCAAGCAATTACCAAACGTTGAAATGGCTCATGCGGATCGACCCTGCTTCTTATCAGCAATGATTTGATTGATCTGCCAAACCAATGCGCTTGGTACCATGCAAATACGTTAAAACGTTTTTGCGGCAGACAGGCAAAGTTGGCTTTATCTAGCTTCTTGTCGGAAAACTTCGAGTGTACTTTACCCACTCCTGGCAACCCTCTCCCTTAACTTGGTATAAACAAAGCGTATGCAGATTTTGAGAATGCTGCTCGAAAGACCCCCGAAAAAACAGTTTCTGGAAGGCTCACCTTGGAAAGGTAGTTTTCGTATGCCTGAATCGCGCCTCAAGTACATTTGCCTTACACGGGTAAAATAAACCCGAACAGGGTTTTAACGGCCCCCACACTACAATGATAGAACAGTTCTTGCCCAAGGAGGAAGCAACCTACCCACGTGATATGCGTTGGTGGAAAAACAGCACAATGCGTACATTTTTGTTCAGTCGCTACTTCTTCATGAACAAGGAAATAGGAATCTTGTTGAATTGTTTGCTTAGTTCTTTTCACCTATTTAAAATTTCCTAAACTATAGTGGAATAGACATTTAAAAATCTTCAAATACTTAACATTGCAGAAACAACGAACATTTTTCAATACGTAAATTGGTGAATGTACTGGGCTGTAGATCGGAAGATTTTATCATTTGAAGTTACACTGCTGTAAAAGCATGCTCTTTCCTTTTGTAACACTTTTGCCATTGTTGCGCACCGATGCTATCACATGCCAAAGTGGTTATGAAATTACCAGATCCAGCTTACCTTCCGTGAGTAAAGAGCGCCAAATAGCAGCTGCAACCTGCTCTACAGCGCAATATGGCAGCAATCCATCCTGCCTTAGAGTGGAAGCTTCAATGAAAAGTAAGTTGAGTAATGTTTTTCTGAATAAAAATTACCAAAATAATTGCGGAAAATCATATTTGCATTTTTGTAGAAGCAGTTGTTTTCTGCAGTTTGAATCACAATTGGTCTCATCAGTAAACAAAACTAAAATTTCGCTTTTGGATGACTGAAAACACGAATAGAAAAGGTTTAATTAACAGTTGTTATGAAATTTACCGAATAAAATTTCGTACGTAAACATTTTTTCGGCTGCTGCTATGTGCTTGGTGTCCTGTAGTAGTGGTCAAAGTAAAGTTCAAGATATGAAAATCATAAGTAATGTTTGAAAATGTATGCCAAGCCTTCGATTTCACGACATTTCAAATAAAACAAAATAAACAACGTTCTCTGGAAAGTTCTTTAATCAAGGCAAAGAGAGATATTTGACGATACGGTTTTAGCTTCATCACCCAAATTAACAAGAAACAAATATTACAAAAGTGCATCAAAATGTAGCTGGCCAAATTAAGTAATTGTTTTGGAAAATGTTATTGTGTACAGCTTTCCCAATAAAGGCCAGTCTTTTAATTGAAGTTAGCTATATAGCACAAATAAAAAAACTTGCCATCAAGTATTTCGCATCATCTCCAATGTTCTTGTAAAAGAAACTTTAGATCGCTTACTCGAAATTCGTAAAAAAACAGTTAGTTGCCATAAAAACTCTTTTAATAACTGTAGGCTTGGTAAAAGTTTCGATTTATTATCTGTGATATCTTTTGCCTACTTGTCAATTTTTTAAAATATCAATCTGCAATTTCTAGTAACAACATGGAATGTGCGTAGGGCAATGCTAATGTATCATCCTCAAAGTACGATGGAAAAACAATTTTGGTCTGATTGTGTAAGAGAAAAAAATAGTAACATTTGTGGCAAGGCATGCCAGAAAACGTTTGTCAAATCTTGTATGTGTTGTCAAAGATACTGCACTAAGATGTGTTGAGAAATTAGCATCTACAGCAAAAAGTTTTAAAAGAAACTAAACATTCAATTTACAATTTCTCGTGCAACTGGTGCACAAAACAGTTTCGTAGCCTAGACAGAATCATTGAATGTGTAGCACAGTGTGAAATGGGTGTTGCTGCGAATCAATGCTAAAAGAAACGTGGAAGTTACAAACTGAATTCAGGTTAAATACATAGATTGCATTTAAAACGAAGCATATTTTCAATAGTGTAATTTCAGTAAGCGGGCGAGCAATGGGTTCACAGGATCGAAGCTAGAAACCGTAGCAGCTAAAATAGCAAGAGATCGTGGAAAAACAAACAGGTCTGCTTGTTTATTATCGTTAAGGAGTTGGTTCAATCCACTGCTAGTCCGATTGATCTTCAGTCAGGTGTTGGGCAGCACGTATGCTTAAATAATAGTATAGACCAAGGATGTCCAAACTTTTTTGTCCGAGGGCCACATAAGGTAATGCAGAACATGTCGAGGGCCGGACGTCTTACGCAATGTGATTGTTGTGGGATATGTTATACTCTACAAAATCAAAAAATTTTCCGTAAGTAGTGTATATTATTTTTTCATCATTGACAAAACGGCTTCGCGGGCCGGATGAAATGGCTTTGCGGGCCGGATTTGGCCCGCGGGCCGTAGTTTGGAGACCCCTGGTATAGACGGTTCCCGGCGTAGATTGGATACTCAGATATGAAATTTTTCCTGAAAGCGTGACATGACTTTGATTTGAACGTGATGCCATTACAGCGCATGAAAAATTTCTAGTGCGAAGGTATCTCTGTTGTTTTGTCTATCATAAAGTAGTCAAAAATCAGCATCTCTCCTCTTGCCTAGCGGCAACGGTCGGCGAGTTAAGGCCGAAAAAGGCCGGAAAAAGCCTAAAATTTGAGGTTCTTGCTGTGTTTAAGTGGTTATTAGTTTGGTTAGCTTTTGAGAATCCAAGTTTTCAAACGCCGCGCACATGATAGCACCTTCATCTATAAGAATATTTTGTAACATAAAGTCTTAAATGCCGAAAAACAATACGAATTGAGATAACGTGTAAATAGAAGCGCATTCAAAAATTGTGTCATTTTCAGTCTTTACACATAACCACATTGGCACATTTGATCGTAGTTGCCAACTGAATTTGCATTGACGCAAACCAAGCATGCACAACTTTAGAGTTGCGTGAATGTGACAAACTTGCAAATGCCAAACGTTTCTTGATTGACTAAGGAAAAAGTTAGATACTTTGGAGAAGAATTGTGTCAGCTTACAGAAAATCTTCAACTTCTGAGATTGACAAACAGCCATGTTTTCGGTTTGATTGAAATTGTGAAGATTATGGCAACTTATTATCGGTAAAATTTGAGATAATCCAAATTTAACCACTGTTTTCAGTTTTGTATCAGCAATACGAAATGTACCGTAAATTTACAACCAAGGTTGCGTTGATGAAAAAAGACCAATTTGGTTCCCTTCTTATTTTAATTTTCTCAGTAACCATCTCGTGTAGACAACCGTTCTTGCTCACCTATCGTTTTTGATTAAAGCCGATGGCATTCGAAGAATGATGTTTCGGTTTGTTCTTTTCACAATAAGCACGCTCCTAGTTGTAATAAAGAGTGCCTATCAATTGATTCGTTTTTGTTCTTCTGTTTACAAAGATTTCTAAACTAAACATGCTTTACTATATTTCAGCCTTCACTTTTATCGACAAGATCAATGGTCTTGAAAGTTATCACATGACCTCACCTATTTGAATGGCTATATTTTGCAAACAAAGTGAAAACGTGCTTCATGGAACAAGGTCATAAAACACCAGTATGAAAATACCAATACTCCCCAGAAAAGAATTTTCTACATTTAAACCTAGGTAGCAACTACACTCAGTCGTTCAAAACCTTTAAATAAAAGGTATTATACCTTTAAGTTATGATAAATCACGGATTGAGAGTGGATAGCCGAAAAGAAAAAATAATTCTTTTAAGAATTGCGAGGTTTAATTTGAATTTCTAAGAGATGATTATAGATTTTAGGCAGGACTTCACAAAACATCTGGCAGATTCGTATCAGAAGATAACTTTACCAGATGGGTAAAATCAGTTTTTTTTAAGGCGCTTTAGGGACCCGATTCGGGTCCCTAGAATTTCAAATCGGGTCCCCAGAATCAGAGATAATTATCATCGAGTCCCTAAAATCATAAAAAAATCGGGTCCCTAGAATCAGAGAAATCGGGTCCCTACAGATCCAAACCGGGTCTCCTAACATTTTCCTTAAAAAAAACTGGTAAAATATAACTAGAATCACGCTCTTACATAGTTGCTGCAGAAATATGGCTTCTTGCTACATTCTTGACCTTTGTTACTTTACGTTTAGTAACCCAATGTCTATAATCTCAAATTGTGATAGCATTTTTATACAATGCAAAAGAATTTGTCAAATGCCTTGGAAAAAGGTAACCACTCAAATTTGTGGCCATATCTCAAGCAACAAAAATTTCGAAAATGCTATCTTTGCCACGAAGCCATCACTATCTAACTGATCGAAATATTGGAAGATTAAAACCTTGAATTTAGGCAAATGATTTCATACAAAATAGATGAAAGTGAGTTGTTCTGCCGAAAATATTATAAAAAAAGCGTAGGGCTGACTTTTACGGAAGAAGCAATTTTTGAAAGTGTGATGCAATTGCACAATTCGAAATCTCCGAGAGTGAAAATTTTACAGTTTCACAAATCCATTGGTATAATACGTTGGATCATGCTCTAAGTATAATAAGTATTTTAATTTTGCGCTGCTTAGCGCCAAATGTTTGAGACCAGTTTATTGTTTTTACTAGTCAGTATCCTTTTCCAAACTTTCGAAGTGGTTGGCAATGGATACAGTTGTTACCAAGACGCCATCTGTAACACCGTACAGCAATCGTGCAGTCAACTTATTGTCGATGTTATCCTTCAGGTCAAACCAGACTTGAAAGACTTTGTGAAAAAAGATTATGTTAAGTAAGTTGTAAATGAGCATTTGAAATCCTATATACCTAATTAAGCCTTTTTTGTTGAAACTCTGTAGTTTAAACATTTTTCGCAATGTGAGGGTTTACAAATTATTGAATATTTTCATATGTTTAGCAAGTCTGACTATTATAGCTTTTAGTTCTGCGGTTACAGCATTTTTTCTCATCAAAACATTTTTATGGGCAACTTTTCCATTATTGCAAACTACCTTCACCTGTGCAGTTTTAATGTTCTCGTTTAGAACCGTGCGTCATCACCAAAGGTAATCACTGAATTTTGATGCATGTTATCCCTGTCAGCATATGTTCACTTGTGGGACCTGTTCAATGTGTTAAATATATGGTACAGTGTAATCTTTGAGCTCACTGCCGTTAATTTTCGCCTTTGGGGCATTTCCCTAATTTTATTGTAGGTAGTGAATTTGCCATGCTGCTTTAGTAAAAATGCGTTGAAATCAACCTTTATGAGCTACTTTTGGTAAAAAACATTTCTAAGCAGATTTTAGTAGAAATATCAAATACAGAATAACCTCCCTAAATTGAAAAAATCCTTTTCTCACGAGAAAAAACATGGGAAATAAATATTTAGAAAAAGATGAAAGTCATGTTAAGTTAAAACGTAAATTGTACAATAAGGCAGTGGAAATAAATCTTTCCACGGCAATGCATTAGACACCATGACGTTTAAGATATATTTAGCCTATTAAGGAAGCATCTTAAGTTATGCAAACTGCAATAATTAAAGTATAAAAAAAGCTAAAGAAAAACCCCCAAACAGTGAAGTTAACAGCAAAGAAAATTAAACTGTTGATGGTAATGAGATGCGTTGGTAGTCGATATAAAGCACTCCCAGTTAAATTTTTCACATTCTGTAGAATAGCAAAGGCTATTGTAGGAACAATGAAGGAAAACACTTTTTCAAGTGTACAGGACAGTGTAACAATCACGCGGTCGTTCTATTAATTGTCGCCACTGGTCACCGGCGACAAACAAGTATAGATAGCTGAAGGAAAACTAACACAAGCACTTTCATTGCACAGCAAGATTATGTTAAAGTTGCAAAAAAGTATAAAATAAATTGAAAAGTTTGATTTGAAAACATTTCATTTTGTATTTCAAAAAAGATATCCTCATATAGTGCATAATATATATATATATTGTTTGATTTGAGCACATAACGGAAACCAACATTTGGAAAATAACGTGCAAAAATGCAGTATCAAAAGGCTTGGACAGTTATTAGAATGCAGTAAAGAAGACGTTTTCTAAATTGCGTTGAAGCACATTGCAATCCCATGAAACCGTGGCCAGCTTATCCCTTGCCTGCTGAGTAATTTGATGTACTGGACGGTTAAGAGTTTGAAGCAGATTATCAAATGGTCAATATCCAGACAGACCTTGCAAGACTTGGCGCAAGCAAGCGGAGATGGACACTGATGACCAGTCGCGATACCAGACCAGTAACCACGGGGTCACTTCGGGGGCAGTGTCTCCCAAAATTTATTGTGCTTCTCCAAGTTTTGTTTTGCCAACAAAAATTTGTTTTAAACTTCCCCAAAAAACGTATTTGGATCCCCCTAAGCCTTGAAACCTGGCCACGGGCCTGTGTGACACTCTGAAAGTATAACAAAACCGAATACAAAAACACTGTACTGAGCTGAAGAAGTGAAGCCTACTTACCAGTGTAAAATGTATGTCGATATCGAAATTATTTCAATCATTTGAATAGTTGGAATCATTACCAAAGATGAAATAAGCTTGGAACAACTGTTGTGTAGCTGACATTAACATTAAATCAAAATGATCTGCAATGCATTTTTAAAGAATGATCGCAAAAAGACTCTTGAGGAAAACTTGATTATCAGCTAAAGTCCACCTTCAAGAATTTTACATTAAGGTACCGTAAAACCTCTATTTGAGCGCCACCTCTAATAGAATGCCACTATAAAGGAAGGGTTGAAAAATAGCGCGCCACCCTCTAATTGAACGCCACTTTGATGAATTCTTCTATTTTGGAAATAGTTACGGCTGAAATCTCTTTTCTGCCGTGTTTCTCCAAAAATAAGCCCTAACTTTCAAATAAGACCTAATTAATCAAAAGAAAGAACATCTAACACATTATGCAAATGTGTTAGATGTTTCTTCTTTTCATTAATAAATTTTATCTCAAAATTCTGACTAACTAGTCGAAAAATACTGTAGAGCGTCACTCTTTAATTTAACGTCACCTCTAATAAACACCACTATGGGGGAAGGGTTAAAAAATAGAGCGCCATGGCGGTGAGATAGAGGTTTTACGGTATTTTCTTTTTATGCATCATAGTCAAAAATATTCAATTGTGTTTAGGTCATGCTCAGCTGTGTGTTGCAGCAGCGATAATTGCAACAGCAACACAGTATCTCAAATAAAAACAATGAAGACTTCAACAACCCAACCAGCTTCCACGCATGTGTCTACCACAACAACGATCAAGAGCAAATTTGTTTCGACCACAATAAGGTTTTCAAATAAATCACTAGTCGTTTCTTCAATAACAACACCACACACCGCGATGACAACTTCATCATTCGCTCCAGCTAGCAACTCCACTTCAGACTGTGTTTCCAAGTCATTCGGTATTTCAAAACCTTTATTCTCGTTACTTGCAGTTGCATTGTGTATGATGAGCTTGATGTAGACTTGTTTTTTGGCTATGGTCTCGCTTTTTTCCTTAGTTCCAATCTCCTGCAAACAAATAGGCAAAAACAACCAAGCTGGTTTTATTGTGTTTTCAGTGATCCATTTCACCAAAACATCCGCTTTCCTAACTGTCTTTTTATCAAATTCTGCATTAATTTTTCAGTTTAAAATATTCCTCGAAGATTCGCGGATGCAAAAGTTCAAGGCGGTCCCGATACACATTTCTGTTTTCAGCAACCACTGACAGGGACAGTTCGGCAAGTTTTGCACCACGGCTCGAACAAAGCAAAACTAATACGTGATTCATTGATCTTGCTACCCCATCCTCAGTCGCGATCGGGTCTTAAAACAGATCCGACATTATTTAATTGTAGCATGGCTTTTTAGGTAATGTGACTTTAGGAGGTCAGCAGGCTGGCCTAAGTGTTGTGATTGGGATTTCGTTTGCGATTTATCTCTGTAGACGTATACTACAGATTCGCTAGTAGTGAAAGAGTCGGAGTACCGACCAAACATGTGCAATCGGTGCACCATGCTAGAAACAGGTAAAGAATTTTTGCCCTTCGATAATTTGCAAACCCAACATTATGTTCGCTCCCCATCCTTAAAAACTTGGCAACGTGTCCGGCCTAGAGTTTCTGCAGTTGCGTTACGAGATCGTTCATTCTATGCTATGATATTCTGTGTGTTGCTCTAACTTTCACGCATTTAGTTTCAATCAGTCTTTTTTTCTTTATATGATTATATTCAAGGAAACCGAAACAAGACTATTCATTCATTCATTCGAACATGTTTATTTGTAAAAGTGTTTCAACAACTCAAAAGGCTACATACAGTACAATGCAGTACAACGCAGAAAGCAGTCATGGAAAAAAAGCTGGACATTAAATATACATTGCATTGTGTTTTATCAAAACTGGGTCACTCACAGAAAATTAGCACCATGGTCAATGGCTGATAAATTTATCTCAAATACATTTATATCATGTTTACCCCTCTCCCGGGGTACCAAATATAACCACATAGTTTTCTGGTTAGGTCCCCTACAACCCTAATGTTGAGAAAGGGCTAATACAGAATACACAAGGTAGCTAATATTTTATGCTAGTATGAACAGTTTGAGAAAGGTTGGCATTGGTTAACCCTGCTCAGGTCAATTTTTCCCCTATATGGCAAATGAACTTGAGACATGATGCAAGCATAAGACAAATGACCATTTCAAAGTGAGCCTTCTAATAGCTCATTTTTTAATGTGGTTTTCGAGCAGCATTCTGAAAATCTGCATAAGTTTTGTATATAATGAAATATAATGAGGTTAGGGGGGGGGTTGCCAGGAGCGAGCGAGGTACCCTTGAAATGTTCCAACAAGAAGCTAGTCAAAGGCAACTTTGCCAGTCTGCGGCAAAGACGTTTTGACATCTTCATGTGGTGCCATGAGCGTTGGTTTGGCAGATCAATCAAAACATTCTTGACGAGAAGCAGAGCCGACTCGCGTAACTCAATTCAAAGTTCGGTAATTGCTTGCCAAGCACCAGAAACCTTTCTCTTCAGTATTTTCCTTGAGAAGGAGGCGAGCTGATACTGTATTTCACTGCAAAGCTTGTGATCTAATTGCATAATAAATTTGTTCCAGTTGTTGTCATTCAACACCGTGAAATTTTGAAAAACGCCAGAGCCTGCATTTTAAAAACACCCGAGGCTGCAACCATTTCCAAAGGTTTTCAAATGCACAGGTCGGTGCAGAAGTTTTCATTTTTAAAAGTTGAGTGAAATATCTCGCTGTGACCAAAGCAACGTGGCCTAGCAAAGCAACACGATGTTGCTTCCCGCCATGCGGTCAAACATCTACAGCATAAGCCAACATTTCGTGAATTGACATCAGCGATAACCGGCGCAAGTCCATGAACAACTGACGGCAAGAAAACGCTGCCGAATTTGCGGTCGATTGTACCAAAACAAGACGAGGTTCGTGTGCCGGAAATGTGGAGCTCTGTGTGCAAGGAATACTTTCGAATCGTTTGCCCAAACTGACTGGTGAACGTAAAGCGTTGCATGCACTTTGTTTTTTGTTGTATAGCACACTTCAACGTTGCTGCTGTGTGAAAGAGATTTATCCGCAAGCGTTGTGGTTGTGCGTACAAGTAGGCTAGGTATCCCACGGCCTACTAAGACATCTTAAGTAGGCTGTACGTAGCCCAGTTACGCTTGTGAAAGAATTCAGTAGCACATTAGTCTGTCAATAAAATCCTGTTGTCACCTTCTGAAAGGTGCGTTAACTCAAAACAAGCGTTCCAGCTACTACATGTTTGAAATCACTTTGATTTTCATTATTTTAATCGATACTGTACAGCAGATTGCCAGATATTATAATAAAGGAATTTGTCCAGTTTGGGCCAAACACAGTTAATTGGCAGGAATTCACTGAAATATCACATAAATATTCAGTTGAACCAGTTGTGATTTTGTAAAAGGTGCTTTAACTCAAAACAAGCATTGCCGCCACTACATGTTTGAAACCATTTTGTTTTTCCTTTTTGTGAGCGATTCTGTGCAACAGATTTCCAGGTTTTGTCGTAAAGGAATTAGTCCTGTTTGCGCAAAACACACCTTATTGGCTAGAATTCACAAAATGTCATAAAAATAACAAATTTTCATATCTCATATTAGTTTTCTTTTCTTGCATGTACTTCCACTAGCTTCGAACACATCAGGCTATGGGTCTTTTACAGACCACCAATAAAAGTTACTGGCGGAATTTCGGATGTTTTAGTGTATTTTTCGTGCCGTTTGGAATTGTACTGCCCGCGTTTTTTGAAGAGGGGGATGTGTTTGATGTGGAAATCATGAAAATTTCCGACAAGCAAAGACTTTTTTTAGGGTGAGATGAGTATGGGAATAGTTTCTGAGTTGTTCAAACGCGCCTGTGCACCTAAAACATTTGTGTAAACTTTCGTGGTGGGGGGAAAAAATTGGCCAGAGTGGAACATATTATACCAACATGCTTTTTTTGGTACACTTGAGTGGGGTTTAGGGAGGTATAACTTGTAATTGTTTTTGACAGTATCAAAAGTTGTACTTCCAAATTTGGATCCAAAGATTGCAAATCTTAATCTTTATATGCGCAAAAGATTTTTGTCCGGTAGCTAATTTTTATCTGGGAGCTATGTACCCTTGAGATGTTTTTTGTTTAGTACAGAGGTTCTCTATTCATTCAAGCATGTTGACTAATTAATCAACTTCTATAGCAACAACACTAGATGCTAAATGGGCGAACTGTTGCGATATGCAGAGGTGGGCATCCGCTTCTTTACAAATAGCAACGCTAGCGCCATCGCTGTTTTTAAATTTATAGTGGCACTACCAGTGGCGTAACTAAGGGTGGAAAGGGGAGACATCTTCCCCCGGGCGCAGCAATTTGGGGACGACAAATTGAGGTTGGATTGTTACCTAACAATTACGAAATCTTAAATTCTAGCCGATGCTAATAATTACGATTTGAGAGAAATTTTCAGAGGAAAAGGGCTCTGAGAAAATTTTACCAGAGGGCAAAAAGACAAATACCGGGCCTCCAAAGCTTCTGGTGCCCTCGTTGAAACTTGCGTAGCTTGTTTGTATAGTAATCAGAATATGTATAAAGCAGCTACCTTGTTAAGGTTTAGGAAGATATTAAATTTTATGACAAATAAAACAGCCACAATAGTCGAAAACATTGTTTCATTCGACGTTTCGGCTTATGCGTAAGCCATCATCAGAAATAAGCGAAATGCGACAGTTAAAGGAAAAATAAGGATGCAATTTAGGGCATTCGTACTGTGTTGCGTCATATAGACCATTATGTGTTAAAAAGCAGCAGGGGAATGGATGAACCGTCGACGTTGAGATCTGGCTGGTATTGCTGTATCAGAAGAGACTCGAGTAGGTGAAGTTCCTTCTTCACGTTGATTTGGGTTATTAAATATTGGCGAGTCTGTCCAATGTAATTTGACCCACATGTGCATGTTAGTTTGTAGACTACACACATTTCCGTTTTTTGAAAAAGCTACAAATCTTTTTAATACTACCGGGCATTATGCATGCATCCCATCCCCTACCAAAATCTCCATTGATATCTTCTTACCAGCGGCAAAAACATTTGGCATAAAATTAGCGTAGCCTACTTCACAAAATGATTTCGATCTATGTTTATTGTTGGTGGGTGGAGGATGTATCCTTTCAACTCCCCTTGTTGGCTCCTGCATATATACCCACACAGATTTGTAAAAGGGCCTCATTTTGAAGCCTGAACCCAGTCCGAGCTCGACATTTATATTTGAAGCCCGATTTAGGCCTGGAAGCCAAATTTGCCGAGGGAGTTATGATATCCGCAACTGCGTAGTAACAAAAAACGTTGTGTGCAGGTGTATTAGCAGGTACACGGTTTATCACACCGAAAATAGCAACCACCGTGACGAAAGCATTGGCATAATCAGCCACAAACGTAGCATGTTAGTCAACGATAATACTGCGGAGTGTAGAATATAATGTTTCTCAAGAAAAAAAGAAACGATCACGAAATTATTTACGATGGCGCCATAGGCATAAAAGAAACTTTCTAGGATAGCTCTATAGATATGAAAAGCCGGCTTGTGTTGTAGGCTTCTTAAAACAAGCCAAGAATCGCGTGAGTGATTGATCTTTTCGACGCAACGCCATCGTGTGCTAATTTCCTCACCGCTGTCGCCTTCTCATAAACAGGGTGAGACTAATCCCAGCAAAGAATAAAAACACAGCTGTGTTTGCAAACACAATTAGTCTACGAAAAATCACAAACACCTCGCTCACAGAAGTTACCGCGGTGAGCACAACAAATCTATGTCACGAATGAAAAAAGTCGTTACTCTTGATGTTACAAAAAAGTTTTGTATGCAGGCCCGAAATTGACCAGAAATATTTTAACGAACTTACGTCCGAGCCCAGCCCGAGCCGAACCGAAAAGCCTGGCCAGACTTATTACTCTGCACCATGTCAAAAGTTTCGTTCTAAGAGTTCTGCTTGCATAAAGACACAAAAATATATTTGAGATTAAATCAAAATGCACAACAGTGAATTGGCAAAAAAGTACCAAGTTTCACCTTTAACACGAAAAGTATGTGCAACAAAACTAGGTGTGATCTATCTGTAAAGCAAATGTTTCGCATTTGGATGAAATCATCGCTGCATTGTGGGTTTGGCTAATCCCAAGTAAATCAGATGACTAACGAACCAACGCATTCAGCACAAGCACAAAGTGCAGGAGTCAAGGAAAAAATATCTTTTGGATTTGTTGGTCATCATTGTCGAGACATTGCAAGAACTTAGGAAAAATGTATATTTTATCCTTATTTCCGAGTCAAGTCCCTACGTTTTGAGCTATAGGTCAATATACAGCTAGGTAAATACTGTAGGCTACTTCTCCAGCATTTTGATTGAAATTCTGTCCACTAATGGTTGAAAACAGTCTTTTGCTAAACTCCTCATCCCAAAACGCTCCCCAGTAGCGCTTCTTTTTGTCTTCGACAAAAGCTTCACAGAGATTTGCCTGAAAATCCAACTTTCTAACATTATATAGCCTACACTAGCACAGCGTGGTCCAAACAGTGGCACGCGGGCCGCATGCGGCCCGCGGACAGTTTTTGTGCGGCCCGCTAACGTTTTCTGTATGCCTGATATTACACAAAGTCATACCTCGTAAATACATTGTATTAGCCACACAGCCCTTGCAAGTCACACATCATTGAAGTGCAGGTCAGGATGTAACTATAAGGGGGTAACAAAGTCTTTTTGCGTTATGACGTTACAATACCTAACCTCTAGGCTAGGCTAACGCTACAGTACTCTATGACCGCAAAGCATGCGCATCTTTTATCTTTGTTGGAAACATAGAGTCTGTAATTAATTTGAGTTAAATTAGAAGATGTGCATTTTGAAAGCAATGAAGTAGTATTTAGTCAAGTATAGCAATTTAGCAAAACGCTAGTGTCAAAACAGAAGTGTCAGAGGAAACAGAAAGTTCAATTCTAACTGGGAGAAAAGGTATTTCTTCGTGAATAACAATGGCAAACCACAGTGTCTTGTGAGGTTGCAACTAATATCCGTTCCGAAAGAATAATATATTTATTTAAAGCGGCATTACAGCAGCAAACACGAAAAAACATACTGGAAATACCACGAAACTTCTAGGGAAGCAATTTTGAAAATTTTGATGGGTAACCAAGCCCCCAACCAGCGTGGGGCAACCGGGAAATTGCCCCCGCTTAAGAGACTTTGCATTGGAGATGTGCTCCCCATGTTCGTATTTTGCGAAAGGGGTTTCTCAATTATAAAGCGATTGAAAAGCGACACGAAACAGAATGGCTGATGAAACTTGCATGCCCTCTGGCGTCTGCTGACTACGGAAATTAAAACGGACATTGACTTCATTGGTTTCATAACCAAAAATCAAAAATAATCGGACATTGATTGTATAACCAAAACCAAGAAAAATTTGTATTGTTAATTTGTTGATGTGTTGTGTGTCTTTCTACTAGCAGAAAATATCTATTTTGAGTCTCAAACAAACAGAAAACTTAAAAATTATCTTAGAATCGAAAATTGCGTTAGGCGCGCAGCAAAAATTAGGTCTACTGCAGTAGAACAGCAAACGAGCCTTTTAACTACATTGGAGTTCCTCTTTTTGCGACCCGCAAATTTTTACTCAAACCGTAATGCGGCCCTTCATCCTTGCAGTCTTGGACCACCCTGCACTAGCATCATTAAATTATACGTTGTCTGTTTCTGAATACGTGACAACCAACGTGGCAGCAAAGCCATTTACATTTCTGCACGAAACAAATCATGGCTCGACTGTGCTCTCTCACATGTGCAGCTGTAAAACTCTCACTGTTACAAGGAAATAATCTTTCTAACAGTATACAACACGGGATGAAGTGTCGGACTGAAGCAGTTAAACATCTTTCACGGTCTCTAGAAACTTGAAACATTTTAAAAATTATTTTATCGAAACTAAAATTTATAACTAACAGAATCAGTTATACCACACCAAACTTCTGTTTCATCATCAACATGGCTATGTGTGGCCTACCATCTAACACGAAAAGCTCATCACACAAAATGTGACAAACATCACTTTTATTTTTTAAACCTCACCAAATACAAAACCTAAAGAGAAAAAAGTGTGAGGACATGGCATATTCTGCCCCCCCGTCTGCAAAAGTGGGGGGACACGTCCCCCGTGTCCCCCACCAAATTGCGCCCATGATCAGCATCATAGGTAATTTCATCGTTGATCAAGGTCGACTTGAAACAAATGTTTTGCAGCTATTCGCTCACCCTGAAAATTCAGAATGGTTTTCTGTAATCTTGTTATGATTTTTGAGGTCAACATTGTTGCTCAACAGGAACAAGCATATTGGTAACGATTTTTTTGTTTCTTATACGTTTCCACTGCTCTCGGTTTTTCACTGCTCCACTGCACTACCGCTGTTCCGGCGTACCTCCTAGCAACTCCCTTACACTAGTAATTTTGGGCTGTGATTACAGAAAAACTTAGCTTGCGTACTTTCATTCTCCCGAGCCCAGCTGTAAACTTGTCATTTATTGCTACATGCGTTTCATGTTAATTCGATCTAGTATAAACTGAGTATCTCTATGGATATGTTTGTTGAAATTCATGTCACAAAATTGCTAACGTAAAACCAGTGCCCGATCAAGGTAACGCGGAGCCTGTACCATTTTAACAGCGCGGGGCCCTAAGTCAAAAATACCCTTGAACAAGTGAATAACTGTTAAATCATAAATTCTGTGGGAATCTATTTGATTACCATTAGGCATACTGAATTTCGTAGGTGGGAAAAACCTGCTCCGAAATAGCAGCTGGTGGACATTATAGGCTACATATCACTTTTACCAAAAACGTATTTAACAGGTAGGAATACATTACTGTGAAACTCACAAGTACAGTACAGAGACAGTTCAAATCCAAGGCTGCCAATAAGATTTTTTTGAAAAACCCCACATACACTCATCAAAAAAATCAGATTTGGACAGAAAATCCTAAGACACAAAATCAGGTGATGTTTTCTGCTACCTCCCATACCTGGGCATCTGTGAGTTACAAAACGTGCAAGTGAATATATACTGTAAGTTTGTTAATTAACTTTTGTGTTTGTCGGAATTATTATATCGCAGTAACATGGACTTGTTTTCATTTCTGACATTGATCTGGCAGCACTTACAATATCCTCATTCCCAGTGTACCTCTGTAGCTAACCTTTGAGATCTGGATCTTTCAACCACTCTACCTTATAGCTGCTATGTGTACCCTTCATCTTTTTCTTTTGGCTTTCTTCAATAGCATCTCTGTTACTTGAACTCATTGCACCTACTATTTACAGCTTATATGGTGTTAGTTGCTTGTTCACCAGTTATGCTGAAGACTAAGGTATCTTGGTTGAACAAAATAAAAAAACGAGACTAGAATAAAAGTTTAATAAATCATACCCTATCTTAAATCACCGCTACGCAGTTAATTCCTAAAAAACCCAGATCTTCAGAAAAATCCAGAAACCCAGAAAAGTATTGAAAACCCAGACCTGGGGCAAAACTCCAGGTTTGGCGCCACTGACCAAATCATTTTGAAAGTACCAAAAAGGTAGCGCATCTTATAGAACAGGTCAACGTGATGTAATACTATTCTTGAAATGCCATTCATAACAATACAATCAAGCAATATCTGGAAATTCCTACAATTTCGCCCCATTGCATTGTGGTCCCATAAACTGTAAATTACTTTATTTGTCAGATCACAGTAGTCTAATGTAAAATCGTTCAATTAAAAATTTTAGCTTAATAGTTTATGCCGAATTTAGCAAAATAGTCATTTTTTGCACTGAAAAATTATATACATATAATGAGGGTAGATATCAGGGGAGGCGAATGAGGCGGTCGTTTCGGCTCCCTTTTTTGAAAGTTTCGCACATAATTTGCATTGTTTTGTTAAAACGTTTAACAATCACTTTAGAGCCACATTTAATAAATTCTGTTGCAAGTCAAGTGCTAGTGAAATTAGAGCAAAATTATGTGAAAGTATGCCGAAAGGGCCCCTCAACAAATTTAATGTGTAGCCAAATGCAATTAAAAATCAAAAAACGTCAAAGAAATTTCAGTGTGAAATGGACTTTCACACAATAGCAAACTCCCAGACAAAATGAAAAATTTAACTTGCTTTCAGCAAATAAAGTCGCTGTATATCATGAGTAAAACAAAGGGCCCCCTTTCAGAAAGCTTCTCTCGGGCACTTAAATTATATTATCCACCCTTGCATATAATAAATAACAAACTTAACACAAAAAAACGCGGGGTCCAAAGCAATTGCTACATTTGCTGCTATTGTGAATCAAGAACTGCCCAGAAGGTCTCACAGAGGGTCACTGACCTTTGATATTTCCTAGGTTAACACTCTGAGTTTCCAGGCCCGCCAAAAGTTTGGCGTAGACAGTTATGATCGGCCATATCTTCTGAACGGATTGAGCTAGAGAATCAGTGAAGACATCATCGGATCCGGGAGACAGCATCGCATCTTCTGAGGTAGGTTGCGCGCACCTTTGACGTCATTGTGACGCCGTTTCAGGAAAAAAGTTTTCGTGAAGGCTAGGAAAACCAGTTGCGTCCATTCGAACAGTCACAGAGCTCAAACCAAACACGTTGGAAATAAACTTTCTACATAAAAAATATCGGTAAGGACCTTATCTTTGCGATGATGATCACAAAATGTTTTAAAAAATTTTGGTGCGGTTAAAAGGGGGAAATATCCAAAGATTTTCGTTTTTTGTGGTTCAAGCCACTTTTCTGCCAGTCAACCAACCCACCTAAGCTGCACAACAGGGGTAATTTGGTGTTTTGGAATATCTCATCAAATTTCAAGCCGAAATATTGACGAGAATTTTTTGTTCTTGAAGAAAATCAAAAAATCCACTAAGTGGCCGAGGTAGTTTTTGTGTCTATTTTTGACCATAACTCCCCAAACCCTCAGGCTAGTAGGCTAATCAAGGTTTCCAAAACTTTAGAATAGCTACTAGAACATTTTAAAAAACAAATCAAGTAAATACCCCCAGTATTTTCTCAGAACCCCAAAACGTGATTTGGAACTCAATCTCCCCAACCCACGCTTTTTGAACCCCCTAATATACCCCCCAAAACAACCCGAACTCACTTTATTTGAGAATATCCTGTTCTTAGGTTTTCAGACGTCGGCGAAGCGCAAAAATGGATCAGAAAGGCTAAATGGGGTGCGGGGAACGAGTTTTTTCATTTTTTCTGAAAATTTTCAAAACATTACTACGGAAAATGAACAAATATGGATTTTTCTCAAACATTTTAAACGTAAAGTTATATGTTGGTCACGTTCATTGAATTCCTTGCTTTCTCTCACATTCAGGTATGTTTTCACTATCTCTCTAGCCCGATCCGTTCAGGAGTTATGGCTGATCACAACGTCTGCGCAAAAATTTTGGCGCACGCTGGACTTAAAGGGTTTGCAAGTGACACAGTTATATTATATCAGTTTTTTGACAAAATAATCGATAAACTTCCAACAAAGACAAGAAAGCTTTTTCTTTGAAGTCAGATAATTTTAAGTAAACATTACGTCGTAGCATTTCTTTTATTTTCTGTTAACTTTTCGGGGTATTATATCCAAAGAATAATTTCAGGATTTTACCTATTTTGTTGCCTAGTAATTTTTTCCAAAATAATTTGCCTTCAGTTTTTTATATGCATTTTTCTGTCTCTTCTTTCTTTTACGTTTTCGTGAGTCTGTCATCAGTCATTTCTTTATGATGCTCTAAAACTCAAAAATCTGGGAGTGCATGCTCCTGAATCCCCTGCAGCTCTCACCAGAAGTAATTGTGGCCAGACCTGACGAGAGAGGAGATCAAGCGGGTGCACTGCGTTGGGGATCTTCAAAAGGCTCTGACAAACACATGGTTTAGAAAACAAGGTGAAACTCTTTCATGCTGTGTTATCAGAAGACTTTGCGACCAGAAAAGTCTGTCATTAAAATTCATGCAGATTTGTGCAGGTGATCAGGGAACGTTTTCCCAGTCTTTGAATTTTTTTCACTAGCTGCTACAATGCGAATTGATTACGGCGATGTCGCAATACAACAGTTTGAATGTTCAGTCATGACCGAAATTTCAGAAATCATGGGTGTAATGCACCTCCAAATTTGATTACTTATCCTGGAACATGTGACATCCGTTATTTCCGCACCAAAATATTTTTGACTTCCCAACGTCCATTTTTAATCACTTTCACAACAAAATCGTAACGCAGGGAAACATACATAGCATATAAATTTCATACACTGTACTCCCCAAAGGAGATTTTTTAAAAGATATTTTTGTTTGTACGTAGGAAACAACATGTGCGTTTTAGATCCTTTTTTTTCTTCATATCAAGTCATGGTGTAAGAAGACTCTTCACATACAAGGTTTCGGTGGTCATATTTGGCCAAACACGTTTTCCACTTAAAACCACATTGAAATGCAAAGATAGTAAGGTTCACAAAACTTGTTACCATTTTCTAAGTGTTTCTACCATTTTTCTAAGTATATAAAATCAGCAAAAAAACAAACCTTGGTGGTGGACCACTCCGGATTCCTGACCAGCAGAGCCGTATCAGCCGCACTCTATACCCCCAATTGGGGGGCCCACGCTGTCACAGTTGCCCAAAATGCAGTCCCTCAGCCCCTCAAAAAAAGCTTCGCCCCCCAAGTTCAAACATGAAGCACTAGAAATCAGTGAATCCCTACATCACAGTTATTTTGGGCCTCTTTGAAAGCAAAGTATTTGCACATTACAACTACTGTTGGGGGTCCCTTTGAAAACAAAGTGGCCTACTCATACATTACAGTTCCTGTTGGAACCCTTTCAAAGCAAGGTACTTTTCATATTAAAGTTGCTATTGGGAGCCACTTTGAATGCGTAGTGAGCCTACTTACACATTACATTTGCTTTTGGGGGCCTCTTTCAAAGCGAGTAGGACTTACACATTACAGTTGCTACAGTATTGTGGTCCCTTTGGAAGCAGAGTACTTACACAATGCAGTTGCTGTGGTGCACCCTTGTAAAGCAGAGCACCTGCACATTATAGTTGTTGTTTTCGGGCATCTTGGAAAGCAGAGTACTGACCTATCAGGTGGTTTGGAAAATATTATATGACCGGGTAATAAAACGTTCACCGAAAATGAGGAATAATTAAGCGCGAAATACCTTGAGGGGGGCCCGAGGCAGGTACCTCGCTTGCCTTCCCTTAAACACACTACTGTATATAACCCTGACAATGATCTTATATGAGAATATGAAGCCAATTGAACACGTTCTGCTTTATCTGATATGCGTACTTTCTCACCTGATGTGCGCATGTAAACACTGTAATATAAAGTTATCTTTATATTATTGAACACATTGAAGTTGCTGATGAATTCATCACTTCCGAAAACACAGATTTAATGCGATTTTTCATAATTAAAGCTACACAACCAGGTCGACTAAAAAAACAGATCTGGGTGGAAAAAACCCTCACTGGGAAAAAATCGATATACTTGGATGTTATCGCAGTAGTACATTATATTATGCATGATGATGTCATTCATGCGTGTGTCTCAAAAGATTGTGTTTCATCAAAGTAAATGTATTTGCGCCATCAAGCTTATATTCTCTACTACCGCCATGTGTGTATCCTCGTCTTCCTTCATGTATTTGCGTATTCCATGTTACTGCGATATATGTTTAAAGTCTAGCGCCTTGCGTGTGGGGGTGAAGACGTTACACAATACAATACAACCTACTGCTGGTCACATGCGGCAATACGCCTACTACCGTGACTTGAAGTGAACATTTGAACATTTATTGCCGTGTTGTTGTTAAGTAATAAAGACCAAGAGCACAACAATCCGCTATCAAGTTTCGCATACTGCCTTTGCAGGAGCAAAGCATGGAACAAGTGCGAACTCTGCACTTGCGCTAAGCGTTTCGGGGTCCTCGCGGTCACAACTTTGCCCAGAGGGGCCTCGCGTCCATTCATCCGGCCCGACCTACATGCCGAGTTGTATACGTCCAGAAGTCAGACTTCCACTTGATCAACTTGTTTTGTACAGGGATTGTTTTAAAAAATGTGCTATGTATAGCCCAGGTGGTCTCCTCTTGTTTTGCACTGCATAGTAGCAAGATATCTTTGGTGTTTGCGACCAAAGTCACACATTTGCACAGCCTATTGTTCAGACAACCAGATGGAGTTAATTGTGCAGTTAGAAGAGTCTATTCAGCAAACATTGCCAAGTTATCCCAAAACAGAATAGTGCAGTTGGTGGATTATGGATGTTAACCGTTGCTTCCCCGTAGGCTTTAGTCTATATTTGTTAACATTTCTAGGCGATGTGAGATACAAAATGTTATTAATCTAAACATGTGCCATGCGCCAGGATGCCCTACTCAGGTAACCATGAAAATGCCACTCGATCCAGGATACCAAGGGTCTGACGCAACCCCTAATTTGCATAGGTCTTCCTGGGACACGTGGCATCCGTTATTTGCATACCAAAATATTCTTTACTTCCATATGTCGATTTTTAATCACTTTCGCAACAAAATTTTATCTGTGCAGCAAAACGTACATATCATGCAAATTTCAGGCAGGATACCACCAAAAAAGATACTTTTTCAATCCGCCTGAACATACTGTACTTTTTCAATCCGCCTGAACTATTATTTTGCAGCTGTGAACTGCGCTTACGTATCACTGAGAGTGTTGTATTCCTTTGTTTTAACGAGTTGCCGGATATTTTTGCAGTTATGAACTGCTCTGTCTTAGCGTTGAGTGCTGTGTTGTGCTCCGGTGTCCTAACGTATAACGCTGACAATTTATGCTCATTGCAGGGACACATTCTGCAACAACGAGCAAGGAGAGTGCATGTAAAATAATATGCATGTAGTGTCAACAAACTTCGCCAAAGCGGTAGATTGCAAACGTGAATATGACGTCACATTCTGATATCACAAACAGCGTATATCCAGTAACAATTACCAACATACGCCACTGCTCAATACTAGAATTTCGTAGGAGGGCATCTAATCAAGCAGTCGCCCCGGGTATCGCGAGACCTCTGCACGCCACTGGCTTCACGCGAAATGATTAGATTCTTAACTCTACGATACATTATAATTTTCAAGATTCAAAGGTCCTGACGTTAATCCCGGATCGTCACAGTCATTGAAGTTTTCCGAGGGGTCTAGAAACAACTAAATGTAGGGTCCGATTCAGCTTTCGACGCCCTTTTCTTTCCAACTAACTCTTCGCATCTATGCCCCCACAAACTAGCTTGGTGGCGGGTGCCCAAACTGACTTTGTCCCCGGGCGCGGGAAACCCTAGGTACGCTCTGTATTAGTTATGAAGTGCTCTGTCTTAGCGCTGAGTGCTGTATTTTGCTCCGGTCTCCTAGTCTACGCCACTGGACACTACCGCTATTGCTGCTGAATAAAGTAGTAACCACCGGCGAGCTATCGCTACCGCTCATTTTGGTGCACGTTTTTGGTTTGACACAAAGTTGACAAAATATCAAAAACTTTGACTATTATTTGCGGGAGTTTTCTCGTTCTTTCGAATGGTACATTCTAAAAATATATTGACAATATATTTTGGCGTTTGGCAAAGGTTTTTGGGCAAAAAAACGAAAAATATTTTTTTCAACTTTTGAAAAATCATATTTTTTCGCCCAAATGTTTTTCTACCAAACACAATGACGAATGTTTATGGGTATTTGTGGTGAGTTGTGGCCTTGCAAGGCGTCCAAGACAAAAAAACGTTTCGAAAGAGCTACTGTAACAGTTGAAGCGTGAAGCCGATTTCTTCAGGATGACCAAAAATTACAAAAAATCGCTTACAAAAAAACAAAAATTTGCATTTTTCTCAAATTTTCCAATTTCATCATACTTTTTGAAACCGTTTAGTCAACCTCAGTTTTAAGAACACTTTTCAAAAAGAGTATGTCGCTCACTGACAAGTTCTTTAAAGTTTGCTCTTCTGCTATTCATGACATGGCCAGCCATACTATGCACTCGTTCATTAGCAGCATTGGTTGCCATCACGCAGAACGTACAGCCTATCTTGCAAGATCACTGAGAGCTGAAAACTCCACCGTGTGGTCTCGTCACCACTGGATAATTTCGCTACACCCTTGTAGCAAAGACTCTCTGCAGCATTGAATTTGTTGCTGATATCACTTTTACATGCATTGGGTTAACGTTCAGTTAACTGCACAAACAATTTCTTATCCCGCGCCCGCCCCGCACCATGTTCAACGGGCGCCCGCTCCAGCACCAGATTAGCAACATCATAACTTTATCTACCAAGGAATCTTAGTGTTTCGATGACGCTTTATGACATCATGTGAACTAGTGGAAGACGCAGTCAACCTAGCCAAGGAGTCAGCTTTTTCAATTCCCTGCACTCCACTGTGTCCGAAACATTAGTATTTGTTAAAGATGCACAAGTACCCCACTCAAAATAAAAGCCACAAATTCAAAGTTTTGCATTCAAAGTTTTGCAGGTGACTTGATACCTCTTTGGCGTCCGTTAGGTTTTGGGGATTTTCGGTAAATAAACGCCTAAACGCACGTGGCTTTGCGCGGGAATTTCTCCGGTCCGGTATGCTCTACCAATCCGGTAAAAGTCTCAAAAGACGCGGCAGGTCTTCTAGTCTGCACTCGAAAAAAAATTTTTTTGCTTGGGGGTTGCGGGTTTTTTGTGAGTGACATCATAAGTGGAGGACTTTTAGGCCACCTTGGCCCATTTTGCCTGGCCCTGGGCGCCAACCGTTAGGTGGTAGTATTTCGCTGAAGTTTTTACTGGAAACTAGGCTACCAGTGATGGAGTCTCGAGACTTGGTCTCGTTTTTTGAAGTCTCGGTCTCGGTCTCGAAGGTCTCAGGTCTCGTCTCGGTCTCGGTCTCGAAGGATTTCGGTCTTGGTCTCGGTCTCGAGCTCTTAGTCTCGAGACTTTACATAGGTTATTTTTATGAAGTTTTGAAAGAAGGAGTTCCTTTAAAAAACGGTTTAAGAAAATGATTGTTCAAAATTTAGCTGTTCAAAGAGGTCAGTGGCTAAGCTTTCTTTGTTGTTATGTTGTTTGCGAGATGGAGAAAACAATTTGCCCTCTGCCCCGTTTGAAGTTTATACTGAATTCAACAAAAAATGTGCATGCACCAGTGAAACCGCAGCGCGTAATCTCTGCAGCGAGAGGCTGGGAGTACTTTGCTACGGACTATCTTTGAACTGTTTTTCCAAGAGTTTTGTTATGAAACCCATGGGCTTATTGAAAAGAGGTGGGAGAGTGCCAAAAAGTTTCTTTTTTGAGAAGCCAAATAAAACCATGTTTTCCTTCGAAGTTCTTTTCAAAGCACTCTGTTAAAACACGCTGGTGAAGTTTGTTTTTTTTTTGTTCTGCGTAATGCAGACTTTTTCAAGTTCAAAAATGCCTCGGAACTCTCTTGAGGAAAAGTTTTGCTCATAAGAGTTTTATACAGAGAGCAAATAATGCGTCATGGCTGATCAGTCACTTTGACGTAGCTACTGCTATAGGCTTTACGGCCTTTCTGCGTTTTCTGACCGACATGCAGTGTTGTGAAAATTCTAAGTGTGTTAGCAAAAACGGAAATTTGGAACAGTTGTGAATATCAGTTTAACGTAAAAATATGGAAATTATGAAAAATGTGAAAATATAAAAACTTGACAATAAAAAATAGCAAATCTAGGAATTATACGTAGAGCCATAAAATCAGCGGGAAGGCGCTACACCATTTCACTGCTAGTCAACTACACCGGTAATCCCGAACTTCGCTCATTCCACTGCAGCATGCTGCGTCCCAACAATGCCTGTCGAAACATCTAATACTTTCTTTTTATCAGAGAAAAAAATTCAATACGAAGGCAGTGGTTACCTGCAAAAGATCTGACGCAGTTGTAAAAAAACTGACAAACTACGAGCACCTTGCCCTTAGTAAGACAAAAAAGCAAACCTAAGTTGCTTTAGGGCTTCATTAGTCCTGTGCACTTTGTTGTTGCCATGGAAAACACATCGAATCCACGGTGCCAACTGATTCACAAGTAATGACAAAAAATAAAACTTTCCTGCTGAACCACAGCCTAGCATGTGCCAGCTATGCTATTTATTTAGTCATACATACATATGCAAATGTAAAGAAAGCAAAAAATAGGAAAAGTGATGACGAGAAGGGTGGCCAACAAGTAGAGAAAGCAAGATCCATAATTGAGAATTAAAAACAAGACTCCTTTCAGTTTCTGAGTATTTGATTGTGATGTTCAAGATGCTTTATTATTCCTTATTGTTGTAATAAGCATGATACATGATTTTCTCTCATTTTATATTGTTGTAAGCAAATGTGAGGAGTGGAAAGAGGAAGCATTTTTATGGTCGGCCCCAGACGACATTTAACATCACTATGCCACTGCAGTTGAGCATGCGGTGGGATATTACCTTGGTGGTTCAAAGTGTAAACCTAATTTGTGCCAAAAAAGCCTATTGCTCTAATAGGCCTCAATATTTTTTTATTTGCGTCAACAGCAGAATCACGAGCAACATTTTTAAAACTTGTTTTTGACAGAGTGAGCAAGTTTAGATGGATGAAAAATTAGTTACAATTTGCTTTTTGAAATTGAAAGTAGTGGTTTCGCTTTTTTAAATCTCTAAATTTATCACTTCTTAATTCTAAATCTTTGGAGAATTCTTAATCAATTACTTGTGTGAGGATAAAAGTAATTAGGAAAGGTGTAGGTAACGTCACAAAAAATGGCATAGCTTTGTTAGCCAAAAGACACGAAATATGTGGCGAAGAAATTTGAGTGTCAGTGCAGATGCCCAGTGTTAAAATAAAAAAATGTAGTGAAACAGGTAAGTGGTAGATAGTAAAAAAATTAAAGTTTGTTATTTCATTGGCAAATGATGTAAACGACAAAACACCTTGGCAAAAAATTGAATGATGGAAAGCAACCTTTCCTGTGGAGTTACCACTTTACTGTGCTGTTTTGGCCAGTGCTGCTGGGGCTGTATACACTCGCCTACATCGACTGTGCTTGTTTTAAAATAAAAAGTAATGATTCGCCTCTTCTCCACTTTCTCAAATAACATAGGCCTACTTCAATACTAGGTAGGAGACCAGAACATGGGACCTTCACAAGGGCATCACCTCCTGTACTTACACAGAAGGGTTGGTATTGTTTTGTAACAAACAAACCAATTACAATTTTTCTGAGTCAAAACAAATTTATTGAAGCGTGGCAACAGCAAACACCTCGAATATTCAATTGGCTCACCAACATTTTTCGAGTGAAAATGCGTAGAACCTCTAAATCAGTGGTTTTCAACCTTTTTCATGCGGCAACCCATGTTGTAATCCAATTTAACCTAACGACCTCCTTCTGAAAATTTCCAGTCAGACATATGAAATGCAGTTGTGTTTGCACAATAGAAAATCACAATGGCTATAAAATAACTACAATATCACTGTGTTGAACCAAGACTCATTTGTTAAATTCATGCACATGGCAGAATCAGTGAGAGAGACCCGTGCTGTGCACAAATCATTCCACAGCACAACTCATTGAATGCTAGAATAAAATCTCCCTTAGCTGCCGCAATCAGATATATGATTTACAAACACATCACATTCTTACGTCACAAAGTTATTCGTGTGTTGCCAAACGTGGTGGTCATAATCACACTTAAAACAATTTTGAATGAAAAAGTTGGCTATTATTTTTGCCAGGTGATCCAATTATTTTGGCTACGGCAAAAAGTAGTTCAATAAAAAATATAAAATAGAGAAGTAAATATGAATAATTTTGTTAGAAGCTTTCATGACCCCTCGAAAAAAGGCAAACGACCCCCAGGTTGAAAACCACTGTTCTAAACGCTGCCAACATTTTCAATGTCCATGCATTTCTTCATGGAATTTGTAAATAAGGCCACAGGTTTGAGGTTGTAAATTCCTAAGAGGAAAGTGAAAAAGAAAGTTTGCAGTATTTGGCCGTTTGCACAAATTTTGGATGATTTTTATTATCTTGATATTTGGCAATGTGCCATTTATTTTGTTGCTGTATTATTCAAGGAGTTAGCTTTAATTACCATCATAGAAATGTGAGGTCTCGGTCTCAAACATCCAGGTCTCCGTCTCGGCTTGTATGACAAAGTCTCGGTCTCGACTCAAAATTTGAGCCAGGTCTTGGTCTCGGAGGTTACGGTCTCGACTACATCACTGGGCCATACTAATAGTAATGAACTGTAATTTTTTCTGTGGAGATCAATTCTGCTGAAGTGACAGTGGCTGACAATTTGATTTAATCTTACTTGAAGACTTGATGTGAAAACTTGATCTTTTTGATTTGAAGTTAATGATGTCAAACCGATTCAAGTGATTTTTTTCAATGTTGCCATGTTTAAAGATTGCATGTGTCTTGCACACTCATTTGGGTTATCTTTGCAAAAGTCTTTGTGTTTTCTTTGCAAAAGTCTCTCTGCTCTTGTTTGCAACGAGATCACAGTGGAATTAAATGCAGAAATTTAGAGCCACAATAACAAGCTCTCAGCCTTTTCTGAAAAGAGAGAAAAAATAAAAACTCTTCCTTTCTGCTGCGGCTATGTATACTCAGCCAAAAAAAACGGTGAAATCATTTGCAAAGAAAGGTTTGTGAAGTAAAATAACCAGTTTGACATCTACTTTCTAGAACCGTGAACTGCAGATAATGCGGAAGTTGGATCATTGCAACATTGTAAAGTTGCGCTATTTTTTCTATTCAAGTGGAGAAAAGGTGAATGTCAACTGATAAGAAGTGCTTGGTGTTGTTAGAACACAATTCATACCCTACTGATTGATTCTTAGACTGTTTTCAAAAAACCATCGCTACTTGGTGCAATATAGTTATCACTGTTGCTTAAAGTAGTGAACCTAAAATAAAGTTCATAGCAATGTTTTTATTTCGCAGTTTTTATTTTTCAGCTTATTGTTGACAAGTTATTCAAAATCATTTTGATAAGAAAACACGGCTAGAAAACCATTTGAAAAATAAACATAATGCACTAATCCATTCTGCTTATTTAACAACCAGTAATATGTTGCTTCTTTGTTGAACCAGCCAACAGGAATTCTAAATAAAAATAATGTTTGCTGAACTAAATCGGACCTGTTTTACAACTTTTATTGGTTGGTTTCTCTGTTGCTGTGGTCTTCGCTGCGTTACTGTCTAACTACTTGACGATTACCTTCCTGCTCAACCTCGTTGAGTTGTACGGCGTTGCTGGATCCTTAAGCTTCATATGATATTTTCAAAAAGTAGTCATTTTTTGCAGAAGGACGAAATTTACCTGAACCTGGTGCTGGATTATGTTCCTGAAACAGTGTATCGCGTAGCTCGACACTACAGTAAATCTAAGCAGACAATACCTATACTTTATGTCAAAGTAAGTGCTTAGTATCACTCAAGAGTTTGTGCTAAACTTGTTTTATCTGTGTTCCATTTCCAATGTGATCAGTTATTCTACGCAAGGATTTGAGCACGTCTGGCAAAAGCTTTGCCAACACCGTCAGATACAAGACCCCGCAGTCCAAACTGTAGGAATTTTTGGATGTAATTTTGCGTGAACTTCGGCGAAATGGGCACGTGGGGTTTCTTCCAGGATCGCCGTTTTTCCATTAACAAGAAAATAAAAGAAAAGCGGCAAAGAAAATAAAGTGACGTTCTTTGTGATGTAACTTTAGGTTTAAGAGAAACGAGTCTAGTTGATCCAGGTTTGCCGCCTTTCAATTCATTTTTTTCTTCTAACTCCCTAAAATGTTATATTCCGCCCCCCCCCCCTTTGCTTAAAGATTTGCGTTATCTTTGTAAAAGTCCAAACCTAGTGACTCACAAGAAATGATGTTAAATCTGAAATATAATTTTTTCCCTTTTGATGTAATCTTGCACCCATAAAGAGAACGGCGGTTGAGAGTTGACCAATCTGCCATTTAACGGAATATTCGGAGAAATACTTGGTTGCTAGCTTACCTCAAAGGAGTATTCAGTCTGGCGGGTGGATTACCACGTTTGGTGTTCAGGTTCAATACGTGAATGTTGCTACAGCATCGGTGACCGAGCAGGATTCTGTGCCAAATGCTAACGCGTTATGAAATGTTTTTCATGATTGTTACGTTGTTTCAAGTCAATAGGTGTTTGTTAGTGGGTCATTATTGCTTAGTTATTAATCGACGTTTTGTGCACAATTATGTTTGTCAGTTGCTGGATGCAATATGTCGCCAAATCTCAGCCACATCAGATAATTTTCTTTTTTTATTTCGGAATTAAACTCAGTGTTAATCTCCGTTTTGTTCCACAGCTGTACATGTACCAATTGTTCCGGAGCCTCTCATACATACATTCGCAAGGCACATGCCATCGAGATATAAAACCTCAAAACCTGCTTCTTGATCCAGAGACTGCTGTCCTCAAACTTTGTGATTTCGGAAGGTGCGTCTTTCTTTTTAACTATCATGACGAAACTTCTTGTTTTTTCACAATTTCCTCTATGTTCTCTTTGAACATCGGCTGAAGTGTCTGAAACACTGCAGAGCTACATCCGGTGCAAAACATCATTTACCCAAATGGAGCGTAAACGCGGAGCCGCATTTTTTTGTTTCTAGTGCCAAGCAGTTGGTGCGAGGAGAGCCCAATGTATCGTACATCTGTTCCCGGTACTATCGAGCGCCCGAGCTGATATTCGGGGCGACAGACTATACCTCAAGCATTGGTGAGGATTGCCGATCGTCAGATCATCTATGTGTTATTGTGGTGGCTAGATCTTGTTAGCGCCTCGCTTCTAATAAGGTTTACTCATGTTGCAGATATCTGGTCAGCAGGCTGCGTTCTGGCCGAGCTTTTGCTGGGCCAGCCCATATTCCCTGGTGACAGTGGTGTCGACCAACTTGTGGAGATTATTAAGGTAAAGTCTGGAAAGCTTCTTTCCTGAAAACATTGAGAGCTTCTTCTCTCACGTCCCAAATGCCGGTAAACTCGATGTTCAGAGTGTTCTTGCCTTTGCCAGTGAAGTTGCTCTGGGAGCAGAGCAGCGCAGAGCAGTCACAAGCGTGATTTTCATCCTCTTGCTCCGTACATCAGCGCGTGCAGCTGCGTGCCTTGCTCAATGACCAAACTGCCAATATATCTTGCGCAGGTACTGGGCACTCCCACGAGGGATCAAATTCGGGAAATGAACCCAAATTACACAGAGTTTAAATTTCCTCAAATCAAAGCTCATCCGTGGAATAAGGTGAGTAATGTTGCATTATGCTTGCTTGTAAAGTCCCTGTTTGCATTCTGTTACCACATTTTTCAGTGTGTTGTTTCCTACGGCGTTCATCAAACCCCTTAGGTTTCGACTGTGCCGCTCATTTATGTATCGCGACCGCTTAAAAGACTTCCTTTGAATTTGGGAGACTTGTTAAATGTCTTGTCAATTGTAGGCTGGTTTTGCTAAAGCTGCATTTTGAGTTTATTTTAAAGCTTGCTTATTTTTATTCCGATTAGAATTGAAACGTCTTTTTCTGAAACGCATGACCCTTGTATTGCACTGATTAATGTCTCACTGCTGCAGAGTATAAACCTCGTCACTTTTAACGTATTTGTGTTGCAGGTCTTCCGACCGCGCACGCCGCAAGAAGCTATCTCGCTTTGCAGCAGACTTCTGGAATATTCTCCGGAAAGCCGTATATCTCCTTTAGATTCATGCGCGCACGCTTTCTTTGACGAATTGCGCTCGCCAAGCACCCGGCTCCCTGGTGGACGGCCCTTACCTCCTCTGTTTAATTTTACTGAGAAAGGTTCGAGTGCCTCGATGATAGCAATTTTTGAAGTGCTGCAATGTTGTGGATGTGTTCAAATATTAATGTATAGTGTTGAAATGTAAATGTCTGTATTGAAATGAAATATTTTTGAGCAGAATGGTTATGGAGCCAATACGGTTAATTTCAGCTTCCAAAGACACATCCTATCATGAACTAAAAACGCAAAATTTCGGAAAACTGCTAACAATAATAGCTTTTGTTCAGAAACCCAGGTCTACTCACGAAGCTGTAAGTAAACGTAGGTAGTTCGAATCCCACCAGCTGTGTAGTTAAGGCGATAGTTGCTCGCTTTTTTGCAGCGTATTCGGCTCTGGCCAATCAAAGCGTGACGATATCCTTTCTCTTTATCTTATGTAGAGAAGTGCATCACGCACGAAAGTTGAGATCCTAGACTGTTTACTGCCGTGCCTCCTTGAAACGTATGGTGAAAGGGCAAAATTTGACATGATTTTGAACGAAAGTTTATATCCACTGTGATTATGAAGTTATCCGGTGATGTACGCATGACTTTGCGGGTTTCCCAACAAACGTTTTATCTTACGGAGAACCTTTCCAAGCTTTTTTGTCCTCTGCTATCGTTGATTTCTTATTGGGTGCCTTTGTTTAGAGCTGTCAACCAAATCGAACTTATACAACATTCTCATCCCCCCCCACGTCCGAAGCGCGTCATCGTCCGGATCAACAGGTTCGCATCAGACTTGGGTTTTTTACTATTGTCTTGTTCAAGTAACACTGCTGCTTCATCAGTAGCAGTCTAATGCTGGATACTGTTTTCAGTTGAATTCATGATAAAACGGCAATTGCTGTGGAAATAGACCGCTAAACTTTTTTCCTATAATGTCGTTGTCTTAACTTGTGATCGGAGGAGGTCTTGCAAAGATTTTTACGTTGTTTTTCGAGTTATTTTGAAAAATTGTGACGTGCTGGTTAAAAAAACTATTTCGTAACTTGTTCAAAAATAGCATCCAAATATTTCCAGTGTATTGTTTTAATGCTTGCTTGAATAGCACATTTTCTAAAGTTTGATTTTGGTCGAAATTGCTCGCATTTTTGTGTGAAATAGTATCGTCAGTTTTAGTTGATAGCTGTGATATTTGATGCTTGTGCCTGTGATATATACTTTTGTACTTCAGTTGTTATCTGAAGCGCTATAACAAGTTACCGTTAGGTCAAAAGTTAAAGATGTAAGTTTCATTAAAACGTTCGGTAATGGATTACCTTTTTTTAACAATTTTCGAGAAGAAAAATACGCGTATCACGAAGTTGTTTGCACGTTAATCGTTTGGATGTCGTCACTGTTTTGCTATTTTCGCATCCAGGCGACTTCAACATGGCCAATTCAGTGACCAGCACCGGAGGATCTTCCTCTACCGCCACACCAAACCAAGCTTAAGACTTCGTTAGGAAATGACAATGATGCCTGTGTCATTGTGAGATATACTTGGCGTAAAAGTTGGTGTTGCTTGTGTCAGTATTTTCGTCTTGAAGCATCAATTTCATGATGATTTTTACCATTTTAAACGTTCTTTCTTTTGCGATTGCATTTGTTTGTTCGTTTGTTGATGTAAACAGTTCGTTTAAAAGTCAGCAGCTTGACGGGACTACCATATTTTTACAGATGTTTTTACAGTTTGCATTTGAAATTCGAACTTGTCCTCACTGAAATAAATGTTTTTAAAGGCAGCGCTGAAACGAAAGCTGCTCCTTTGTATATTGCCATGATCGGCTCCAAATTAATCTTTTCATGTTTCTGTTACGGCCTTATCACGACAGTGGCAACAAATTGTTCACGAAGGGTTATATTTGTCAGAGACCATGTCCCGAATGCTACATGGTACCTATGTAAACTAGGTGGCTTTTGTATGTTGCTGTATATTTGCGATGTTGGCTTTTTGGATGGTTCACTCACAAGTCGATGCTGTTGCGACCACCCTTGTTACTGCATGGGATGTAACCAAAAATCCTTTTCGCTGCGAACTCCGACGCTATTTATTTCTTATGTAACTCTTTTGCACAACCATAAGTCTCTTAGTCGAAAATGCCAACAAACTTCAGAATGTAACCAAATGCTTGAAAAGCAACCATCTTTTTCTGAAACGTATGAAACAGGAATGGAAGTGTTAGTGACTGTCACCGGACTCGCTAATCGACTGGGACCATTCTATGTTCTTACATTCAACACATAAGTCTCTCAAAATACGCTGCGGGACAAAATATCCGTACGAAACGCGTCACCATTTATGACGTTTCATGTGGAATACGTCATATCGCATGCTTAGCTTCGTAGCTTTTTGTTTTATTTGTGATGTCGTCGCTTTTCCTGTCCGCGTTCCATTCTTAGGTTCCAGGACTTGCTCTTTTGTCGGTGAACCTTTGATTGAAATGTTAGCTTTGTTTCGCTAACCGCGTTTGACCTCCGTTCATGCGGCCACTGGCCTCCCCCAACGACCCCTGCCCGGAGGGGTCCTCGGCGACGAGGCACTTTCCAACCTCCTGGTTCAGTTGCTCATGCTTCTTGGATCGTCGCATCTTCATGAAAATATTGCATCGGCGATTCGTCGAAGATGTCATGCAAAAAATACGAAGATGTCATGCAATGATCGTCCCGAATATAAGCAACCAACAAATTGGGGGCGGGGTAAATGATGGGACAGGCGAAATGGTAGGGGTGAATAAATGCCAGTTTTTTCAATGGCACCAGTGCGACTTTGAAACACCTATATGAACTATACCTTACAAAAAAACAAGCTTAAACATCTGATTTTTACAAATCAAATGATGGTTTGCACGGCAAAAACTCTTGCTGGCGCAACCTTCACGGGGTGGCTTCTGGACCAGGCCGGCCGTCATGTGAAAAATTGCTGAGCCCTATTTTACCTGCGGCGCCCGCCTGTGGTTTTGAATGCAATGGTCACCACGACACACCCTGCGCTGCGTGCTCCGGTCCGCCTCTGTTTATCGTTTTGTTATTCAGCGTTGTTACTCCGTCAAAAGGAACAAACAATCCATGCTGGCGGGTCACACGCTGAACAACACAAGCATAAAGGTCCCGTCCTATGGTTTTATAATCTCAACAACGCCGGTCAATCCGTGTTGACAGCACAACAATATAGATCGTCACATGCTGCAGCGTTTCAGCAACCCTGCTTGTTTTTAATATATATTGTGCATTGCCTTGAGTAGCTTGGTATGTTTTTTCGTGGCTGATACAATTAACCTGACTTGTCTGGCTTGTGGCTAAACAATCGGTGAAAAGATCTCTGAAAAGCCAGGGAAGTTGGATTTCATTGTCTTACTGCAACCTGTTGTGAGGCAGCATAGTTCCTAGTGTCAAGGAAGTCGTGATGCGATGCTTATGTTCGCCAATGTTTGTTGAAGGTCGCGCACATCGCACCATTTCATCACTTTCAACAAATGAAGTGTGGTTATTTTTGCCACGACTGGAGTTGCTTTTCTTCGTGGACAGAATGAGATTGTACCAGGACTAACGTTGCATGTGAGTGGCAAAGGCAGCTGAAATCTCGAATCAGATCCACGAATCAAATCAGATGTGGGTCGAAAATGTTATCGAATTTGAGAATCCGACTCCGGAGAACGTCGACGCAACCCATATTCACCGATGTTTGTAGCAATGACGTTTATAAAAGACCAGGCAGACTCATACCACTGACAAAAAAATGACACCGGGTCTCCGGCTTTTCACAAATTTTTTACTCCGGATATGTAGCCACCTCTGGTGAGTGAGCGCGCGACGAGGTGCTGCCTTTTTACGGATATCGCGAAAGGACGTGCGGAATGCCGCAAGTATCAAATCCTGATGAGTGTATAGCGGCAATGGACAAAACAGCATGGGGTTGGTTAGGCCTGCTTTGTTTTGCTCTTATACACACGACTTCATGCAGCATTCGGTCAGTTCACAGTTGTAAGCGAAGATTATAACAAATTATGGTCACCTGTCATAAAAACCAGTGAGGAAGTCTGGAAACCTGTTTTTATGATAATTAGTTGGTCGCTTTCATCTCGAAACTTAATGGTCTGTCGACATGGCATGTTCGAGGTCCAGCAGTTGAACTAGTTTGCTGCTGATCTTAGACAAAACAAACACCAAGGAAGTTTTAGAACGAATTTGAATCTTGGTAGTGTTGATGAGCTTTTTCAAAAAAAAGTTTAGCAAAATCCTAGCAAAGTTAAATTTTTCGCTGTTGTGACAGTCTTCAGTTCATCTCGCAAGTTGTGGCTGGCTTCAGCTGCACCACCAATGGAACTGCATTCAATTTGTTATGGAATAAATTCCATTTACTCAATCACCCGATGAAAGACCCTTCTGTAAATCGATAAACAACAATAGGCCTACGCACTGGCTAGTATGACACGCAACACGTGTTTGGTTGCGGCTTATCAAAACTTACAATTTGTGAGGTTTATCGTTCAAGATTCTCAAGTGCAATACTTTAAACATCGTCCAGAAAATCGCTTCTCGCCAACGTTCGAACTTCACCTAAAAGTACCAGACCAGGTCGTAAGGGAACATGTAGGTTAATCTTTATCAAGGATCTGACGATAGCACTCGTGTTTTTGAACATAATAAATGGGACATCTATTTCCAACCAATGAATTATGACTGATTTTGTAACCATAATAATACATGAGTCATGCAAATCAGGTCAACGTAATGACAAACACTGAAACAAAATGTTTGAGTAGCAATGTTGGATTAATTTCAGTTGGTAATTGAACTGAAAGTAAGCATTTACACCATTTCATGTAATTTTTAGTTATAAATGTGATAAGACGTTCTGTATGGAGAACAAATGCAGTAGTTGTGTGTGAATTGTTTCGGAGTTTGCGTCTCACCAGTATTGCTTTCGTGTAGTAAAATATGTGGACACTGTACACACCAAGTATAAAAAAGTAAGAAGTGCTGGGATAGGTCTTGCTCGTCTCAAGGCTGGACACGTACTAACATCGGTTGTGTAATGCCCTACTGTATGGTTATCCATTTTCTGTGCTTTTGCGAATGACGATACAGCTGTGGAGAGGATAAACCTCTTTGCTCCTCCCAGTGTTGGTCATGTGCTAACACCGTGTCTGTAATGTGCGCTGATGTACAGCAAAACACTTTTTGTGCTCTTGTGTCTGTGATATGGACCATGAGTCCGCAATAAAATATCATTATTATTATTTTCAAGTAGCTGCAACATAAGAAATTTGAAGTATTACAATCAGGCCCATAACCAGCTTGGGACACCAAGGGGGGCGAAGAGTTTTCTGAGAGGGGCCCAAATTTTTTGCACTATGTCCAACAGATTTTTCCAGGGGTGGGGCGAAAATTTTCTAGGGGGGGATTTACAGGCCTGATTGCAATACAGTATTTGCAGTTGCAATTATCCTGAAGTGAGGTAATTGACAGAGCTGTGCTGAGTGGTAGTAAGCAGTGATTGTCACGAGACTTGGTCTCGGTCTCGAGACCCATTTTTGCGAGACTCGGTCTCGAAGGTTTCAAGTCTCGAGACTTTGAATATTGCAAAGAAATGGTTTATTAAAATTTCTATAATTCAACGATTTTTTGTTTGTTGTATTTGCAGGTGAGAAACAACCAAAACACGTCGGAAAAATGCCAGAAATTTGAAAAAAATTTGACTCAGAAGTGATAACGACGGTTTTTAAAAAAATTCGGCAAAATGCACAAATTTTGAAGTCTCGGTCTCGGAGTGTTTGATGAAGTCTCGGTCTCGTCTCGAAATTTTAACCAGGTCTCGGTCTCGAAGGTTACGGTCTCGACTACATCACTGGTAGTAAGTCATATCACTAACAACACTGCAATTTTACGAAGTCACGTAGATATTTTCGCAACAGCAGATTTTTTTTATACCCTGGCTAAGCTAGGCAGCCTCTGCTATACACAATGACAAAAAAAACACTTAAAACTTTTGCAGCACGTATATTTGCTAAAACACGGTGATGACAAATGCAAGTCTTTTATTTCGATGTTCTCTTTCACTTGATTCCATATCTTGACACAACAGCTTCAAAATTACCTCCTTCTTCTCTTGGCTCAACCAATACCAAAGCAAAGGAATGAAACCCACCGCCATGACTACAATATGTAAGTATTTACCTAAAAATCGATAATGTGTCTAATTTTTACGCGAGTCACGCCATTATTGGCGTTAGTCATTACATTCTCCAGGAACGTAAGTGTTCACCAACATCAAGTAATTTATTTCATCACTACATTTTGATGCCTTGATTAGGAACATTTTGTAGGTGTTGCTTTTTTTACCTGTTCACTTCAATTATCTGATCCTCTGCAAGTTTTCATATTTTCCCTTTATATAATGCTTTGGCAATGACCGAATGCAGTAGATGCTGGTGCTTTTGTTTCAGTGTTCGTTCCTCTTCAGTATCGACTCCTTGTATAAGCATATTTGTACTTTCGTGATATAGAACTAATGTCTGGGCCAAACACGTGATTAAAAATAATAAATAAATAGGCTCCACAAAGATAACTAAGTGAATCTATCAGCAACAATTTTATATAGGATTTGATATCACGTAACTTTACGCATAGTCAGTCCTGTAATATTATTTGAAATGATCAGACTTTGCAATTCTTTTCCCAGAAGTACTGGTGACGTGTCGTCATTTCAGAAAGCGAAGCACTTTTATTCATCACCGTAATTGCGATGCGGACTCGGACTGCTGTTGTTGGTTTTCTGAGACGTAGTGGTTGGGTGCGGGTGGGGTGAGCAAGTATCTGGAACTAATTCTAAGTAACAGCTGAAGTAGCCTACCACGCAGGCGAAATATATACTCCTGTTAAGACCTTAGTGTCTGATTCTTAGCTGTGGAAGGATTCCTTTCGATAGACAGTCTGAGTCTTCTAAGAACGCTTCTTCTTGAATCAACAAGATGTCGTTAGAAAGATCGTCGTATACTATTCCATTATATGTTGTATGTTTACGTTAAATTTGCAATTGAATTGGATTTTCTACTCTACTGATGTTATGAAAAGAGTTTTAGCTCGTCCAACAACAAGTACTGAAGTAGCTCAGAATAGTGCACTACAAAAGCTGCAGTAACTGAGTAAGAGCTTAAATTATTCTGTTGTAAACAGTCCGGTACTTTACTTACTAATACACTATGCTACATTACTAGGGGTCGGCAACCTTTCCCTGAGTGGTTTCAGGCCAAAAAGGTACTCTACAAGATATGGTGGGTCGTACTAATTTTCCACCAACAATTCTTTTCCCTTTTTTGCTGTTTATGATGTTGTTAAAATTTGGGAATTTATTGTGCAATTATAATAAGATTAACTCCTGATTTTCAATTTGTAAAGGGTCTGCAGGCCGGATGATTTTGCTTGGCGGGCCGTAGGTTGCCGACCCCTGCACCAGACTAAGAGTCTAGTTGTCGATGTAGTAATCTCTTTTCCTTGGCGTCACACTGTAGTAAGTGTGGTCACTACAGTGTAGTGGCCATCACTCTTTCAGTCTTTGTATGAAAAAACGTGTTGATGTACTGTAAAAAAGATTTAAACAAAAGTGATTGACTGTGATCCATCCCTTTGCTCATTGCTGTCCAGCGTACTAGTAACAATCAATTTGTTGCTGTGAGTTTATTGGTGCAAACACTAAACAGATCATCCATGCAGGTTAGAGTCAAAGACACTAATATATAATTGGTAACATTTTTGTCATATGCACCAGTAGCACCACACCTCGAACTTGTTCTTCAATGGCCTTTTTGTAGCCATTGTTTAAATCAGAATTACTCAGTACCCAACTAGATTCTTATCATAATTTTGAGCTATATATATTGCTTGCTTTTCCAACTTTTTGTTTGCAGATGTTGGTACATCACATTTTTAATATATGTCAATTGTCTTTGCTTCATCCTTTTGGCTTTTGTATAATTGTTAAGTATTTTGTGATCCATTTGAATATTGGATACCTGCAATAGTTATCTAATTATAAAAATACCTACACACCTTATTCAAATAAAACCCCTTGTTGTTGACCCAGTTGTTGTCTTGACCATCACCCCTTGGCAATTGTGTATTTTTCTTATGGTATGAAGTTGATGTTTAAATCATAGTTGAAAGTAACAACAGCATGTAAAAAAAAGAAAATTATGGTATCACATAAGTCATGACATTTTGAGTTAAACTTTACCTTCTCTAGAATAGAAGTAAATACTTCTCTCATTTACTAAACATTTTGTTTTTCATGTATCCAACACCTGTTGGATTAATGTTTGCTGCTAATATTACTATAATCTGTCCATGCCCCTATCTCTTCAATTCAACATCATTTGGTGACACCATGTGTCTGGCTGGACATACTTTCATCCATGGAACTAACCCCATTATAGTCCATGGGTAATTGTGTTATTTCTTCACGAGTTACATGTATAAACATTGTTTTCTGTCCTTGCTACTTGTTTTTGTAATGAAATGTTATGTTCTAAATGCATTGCTCTTTGCCTCAAAACCCATTGTTGTTTGCTTCCTTTACTTATGTGCTTGCCTCACCTGCTCATCTGCACATGCCTCAACTCTTCACCTATTGCTTGCCCACCATCATCTGTGTTATGTTGATGTTTATTGTGTATCTGTACTACAAAACAATTGTTTTATATATATTTATTTTTATATGTATTAATATTCTCTGCCCTTTATGTATATAATATGAAATTATGGTTTAATATGAAAAAAAAACGAAAGAACTAGTGATTTAAATGTGTACATTATGATTTTTACTAATACCTTTGTAAAGCTTTCAAGCTCTACACCATTCCAGTATTTATGATTTCACACTCTATATGTATGCAAACATTGTGCACATGACTACCTGGTATATATTTAGCTCTCTACTTTATTTAGCCACCAGCTGCCAACCCAAAGTCATGCGAGAAGGTAGTTGGTGATAACTGACAAGACATCTAGGAGTACCAGAAATGTGTAATGCAGTATGTGATTGAGGGAATAACTTGTTATACCAATAAGACCAAGCAACTACAAGCTTGTGAAGGAAATGCCAAAAACTTCTGAACTACCAGTACTGCATAACTCTTGTAATTATTTAGAAGCTATTTGTAATGAGTGAAAATAGAATGTTGGGGATTTAACAAGAGCGTCATTCCATACCAAATTTAACACTTTGGCACCCGGGTGGTTTCGGCGTTTTCGCAAAAAAACAGCAGTTTTCGGTTGCCTTACCAACGCCTAGCTCCTCCACCGATTGCGCTAGAGAGCTGTTCAATGGCTCAAACGGATTGGCCAGTCTAGTAGATTACACTCAAAAAAAATTTTTTGCTTTCAATTCTTCTTTTCCAATTCTTCCCATTTTTCTCCTTTGCCATTTTGATCACATTCAGTTTTACAAATGAAACAGTTTCAATGAATAACATTCAAAATAACTTTCATGTCATTTTCCTTAATGATGTATTTTTTTCCACGGCTCATAGCTGGCCGTGGTGTTTCTTCTACACAGGCTTTGCTGTGTAGACAAAGACATTTCTAGTAACATCTCATGCTACTTTTTCATGTTCAGCAGGCCAAAGTCCCCCGTAGAAAAATTTTCGCCCCCCCTGGAAAAATGTGTTGGATGTAATTTGAAAATATTGGACATAGTTCAAAAAATTTGGGTCCCTTTCAGAAAACTCTTCGCCCCTCTTGGTGTCCCAAGCTGGTCACGGGCCTGATGTTCAGTGGGATATTTAAGTGCCATAAGCTCTAGCCTAGTCTATAGGCGGGCTTATCGAAATTATATTTTGGCGATTGAAGTGAAGAATTCTGCAAGGGTAATGTTGCCCAGTTTCAATACAATTGCTGTTTTTCTGAATGACGTAATGGTGTCGGAAAATGACGTTCTTGAAGCGGGAAAGTTGGTGTGCTACACAGGCCCGAGTTATTTGATTTTTTAAATAAAGCTTGTAAGTAGTGTTGATCTTTTTATAAGTTTTTAAAGACGTTGGGACAAACACTGGAGAAAAATTTGTTCCCACATCCTTGCGTCTCTTCAACTTATTGTACTACAGTGGTTTAAATTGCGTGGTGATGAGCTGTGATGAGACTGAGCGAATGTTTACTTGGAATTAATCCTTAAAATTATCGGCGAGCATTGTTTTCCAGTTGATAGAGGTTTGTAGATTTTAGTCTGAACGCTGTGCTTCTTTCAAAATGGCTTTGAGCGTGCGGACGTCCGGAACAGTGTCTTTGGCAGTGTCCTTGCTGATATTCTCTGGAATGCAGTATTTTAAAGTTCATTTGGCGTCATCGGAACGCTTCACTATTCTGGGAGGCTTTCTTGGAGCATGCTTGTTTGTGTTCCTGCTCACGGGCGTCAGCAATGTGGAGAACATAATTTTCGAAGACTCCTTTCAAGCCAAGTTGGTTCCCGAAGTGTTACTTTGCTCGGTAGTTTCATTGGCTGCCTCAGCCATGGTGCACAGAGTTTGTGTGACTACATGTCTCGCTTTCTCTATCATGGCTCTTTACTACATCAACAAGATTTCATCGTCAACGTACCAAGGACCAACCGTTTCTGTTTCCAAACCGAAACCAAAGAAGAAGAGAAACTGAATTATCGTAGTTTCTGTACACGAAGCCAATTTTTTTAAATGAACGCCTTTAAGCATGCTTCGTTTTCCCGCCGCTCACGCAAGAAGACCTGCGCAGTGAAGCGGTGTTGTGCAATCAAGTCTTCGGAAGTTGCCGCGTCTCCGCCTGAATTGCTTCGGTAAAATAAATAAATGCGTCTTTCGGCTTTGCTTGTTTCGTTTATGAATACCGCAAACACTCCTTCCTTTTTATTGTGATATCAGAATAACTGAAAACCCGGGAAAACCCATCAAATTATCTTAGTACGTTAATGTTGTGAATAGACGTCAAGCAATTGCTCTGGTGTACATCATACCGTCCATGATTGTCTTTAGACGCGCGTTGAAATCAGTGAAATGGTTGTTGAGTTAAGCGCAAGTGCGATTACAATCACGGAAGATAGGAAAAGATCTGAAAGTTTTCGCCGCAAAAGTCCGTGGCCAACAAATTTGCAAGGTTGGAATTACTACTTAGTTTTGGAAATCATGCGTCGTGGTTTCGCATCGCACATAGGGTGTTATATGTCTCCCAGTCTCAACTTGCGGGATCCAAGATCACCTGCTGGTTGATGGCGGACTACACACGTAAGCAGCTGCATTGCAACGCGTGAATTTACATGTTGTGCAGTAAGTCAGTGACTGCAAACAGACGTGAAACTCGCTAAGATTTTAATTCATTTGCGGATGAAGAATTACTTAAAACTCTTCGCCACGTTACTTGCCTACCAGGTGGTTGTCTCTGCTACCTTGAGATTATATTGCAGGGCTGGACAAAGTTGTTCAATAGAAGTCATTTTCAAAAAAAGAAAACACAAGCGAGCCGCAAAATCGATTGGTAATGTAAGTGTTACATAAAATGACCTACAGTAATTGAAACGCAACATCGCATTATTTATCAATACTAGGTTTTTATTGGATTCGCTAGTCTCCGAAAATATGGTCGATATGTTGCTAAAGCTGTGCTGATTAATTCTCTTAAGTGTTCAATTGCTAGGCTTGCACGATGTTTTGATTTTGCGAACTTCATTACAGAGTATAAAATTCACAGCAATACGCCGTGCTAAATACAGAAATGAGTCGCACTTAAGTTCTTGGATTTACTTTCTGGAACCTGTCGCCAGAAATCAACTGTAGAGTGGCTTTGAATGGAAATTTTTACAGCCAGTTCTTGCATTTCGGTCAGTTTCATTTCTACAGCCAACAAGTTTGTGACAAACGGTTGGCGAACTTGACAGACATCAACAACTACATTAACGTTGAATGGGTTATAAGAAATACAAGCATGGATTTTATGCCTGTAAATGGTCAAATCTTGTTTGGAACACCTCCAGTAGTCTTGCAGCGCATGTTTCCACTGTGTTCTGCCGTTGCCTCTTCATGAAAAACATTCGTTCTCATTCTGACATTGGGAAATGACAGAATGGTTTTGACAATATGTCTCTTTGAAAAATTTTAATTTTGTTCCTAACTTGGGCTTTAATTTCACTATTTTTTTATCAAATTGCATAGACTGCCTGGTAACTAACCTGACGAACTCGTCTAAACATTAAATGAAGCAAACATAAAGTATGAGGCGACAACTCGCTGTCAATTGGAGATATTGGTATTTCAGCTACAAGGGCCACACAAAACATGGCGGCGAGCAGTTTGCCCAGTATTGGTATTTTACATACTATATTATCGGTATATTATACATGAATGCTTTTATTTATTCATATATTTAACGACCATCTTGCTACAGGCGGTAGCCTGACTGGTGCAATTTTGTCGTGTCACGTCGAGCTTTCAAAACACAGCACTAGTAAACTCTAAAAAAAGCACAAATAATACGCAAAACGAATACACTGCTTTACTAGAAACTATTACATTTCAGAAATTCGTCAACAGCGTTAAAAAAAGCTACTGAAACGGCAGTCGGCGCATCAGGCACACCATGTAGATATAAGCGCAACAAATCGGTATGACCCAAGCGTTCAAGTCGTTCAGCAAAGTCGGTTTCGTTCAGAATATCATGAACTTTATTATGAAGGGCTGTTCGTGCTGCGCAGTGAATGTTACAACGGAAGAATAGGTGTAATTCGGTCTCCATTTCACCACATACACAAACACGATAGTTGTTTTTAGTGATATTTAACGGACTATGGGCGAAGCGAAGCATACAGCGAATGGAAGTCATCTGGGGATTGAGTCGTAACAAAGGATGAGTACTTTTTTTTGATATGTGATAATAGGAATTTAAACGATTCATGAAGATGGAGAGTGGCTGGCTGAAGATTTGATTTCCAGTGGTAGAGAGTTCCACAAGCTGGAAGCCTTACGGAGGAAGAAGTTATAGGACAAGGATTTTTTTAAAAGTGATATTTGAACATTTTGATTGTGACGTAAAGCATACGGAACAAATTCTTTGAACGACCTGAAAGAACTGGCAGGAAAGGGCTAGGGTACCATATCAAAAATTAATTTGGATACATAACAAAGCAGAGATATTTTTCTACGTAAATTTAGGCTTGTGAGGTTTAGATCGGCTAGTACATCGTTAGAGGATGTAGTTTTAGACAACCTACTATTATTTTAGCAGCGGAGAGTTGCGCTTTGTCTAACATTCGATTGCCGTAATCACAACAGTTGTCGTAGATGATATTACCATAGTCGAAGACCGGTAATATGTTGGTTTTATATATCGTCAGGAGAACGTGGCGAGGCACAAGATTGCCGAATGAACGAAGACGGTTAATTTTGGTCATCACTTTGTGATGTAAGTTTACAATATGAGTGTGCCAAGAGAGAATGTGGTGAAATAGTGAGCCTAGATGTTTGTGTCTATCTGTTTCCGAGAGGTGGGTTTTATTAAATAATAAAGGTGGGTGATCATTCCTGTACTTAGATATGGTCATAACCGCAGTTTTTTGGGGGTTGAAAGTAACATTCCAAAGCTCAGACCAACGGTGCAACGTGCAGAGATCTTGAGTAAGCACACTGTGCAAGTGGACAGTGCACTTATCTGAATGAAGCAGGGTGGTGACATCTGCAAAAAGAGAGATAGACGCTTTAATATTTGTAGCAATGTCATTAACATAGATTAAAAATGACAGAGGCCCTACAACAGATCCTTGAGGAACGCCACAATTCGTATACTTAAGATCCGAACGAGAACGGCCCAGAAGAACGACTTGAGAACGACGGAAGATACAAGAGGATAGAAGATTTAAGAGAGAGCCGTCAATCCCAAGTTGTTGCAATTTAAAGATTAAGCAAATATGATCAACACGATCAAAAGCTTTAGATTTGTCAAGGAAAACTATTCTTGAAGAGAGATTTGAATCGTAGGCTTGGTACACGCTATGACAGGTACCAAGCAATGAAGTTAAGGTAGAATGTTTTTTCCGAAAGCCAGAGTTGTTAGGTATTAACAGTTTATGGTATTCTAGGTAGCTATAAACATGCTTATGAAGAAAATTTTCGAACACTTTTGAAAGAGAAGGCAACAACGTAATTGGACGGTAGTTTTGAACAACTGTTGGAGAACCGGTTTTATGAATTGGAATTACAGTAGCAGTCTTCCAAGATGTAGGGAATACCTCTGAAGACAAAATTAGTTTTAAAAAGAAGACTGAAAGGAGCAGTGGCGTACGCAGAAAATTTTCATGGGGGGGTTCATTCAGTAGCATAGGGTAGTCATTTGAATTTGGTGTGCGGTATTTGTGACGTCACAATTTGACGTCATAGTCTTTCCAAACCAACGATTTGGCGAAGTTTGTTGACAAAATATGCACATTTTTCTATACATCCACTCTTCTAATGAAAGTCATTCCGCTTAACTCGCGTAAAATAAAGAAAACACTCCTTTGGTGTAAATTGTAACTAACTTTTTGACTGTAAATACTAACTTCTGGTTAAAAGTTAACTTTTCAACGTAAATAATTCTTGCAAAACTGATGAGCCAGCAGATATGACTGCCGGGAAAATCCCCCACTTTCCTCGTTCACTTCGAAACGGTAGCTGTTATCAGTGCTAGGCTTTCAATGTAGGTAGATACACAAGGCTTTTCAATGTAGATAGATACACAAGTCATTCTGTTGCACTGAATATTTACATTGTGATATAATGTTGGGCAGGGATGTAGTACTAACAAAAAGGTGTGGAAACGCACCCAAAAAATAGTCATTTTGAAACAGCTTCCCGTGAAGAAGGTGTGGGAACGCCGTTCCTGCCCCATTACACCCCTGATGTTGGGCTAAGATAAACAAAAAGTCCGCAACCAATACTCAGCTTGTTTGCTATTTAGCTCGTCTAAATAACAACAGAAACCATAAATTGACAAAGCTTAAATTTTTGGGTGGTGCTTGCTGAAAAAGAAAAATGTATATAGACTTGACACACCATGAGCATAAAGGCATGCATTATATGTACATAACACAAGCTATTAGAACGCAATTCGTACGGCAAGAGTTCAGTGGTAAAGTGTACGCCTCTCAATTGGAAGGTTGGGTGTTCGATCCACAGCCACTGAGTGAATTGCCGTAGCACTCATTGGGCAAGAGCGTTCACCCCAATCGCCCCGACAAGAAGCACAATTCAGGCTTCGGCCTGCCGCCAATTGCCGTCACCAAAAATTAAAAAATAGCTATTAGAAATATTGGTATCTTGCTTCTGTTAACCACGGTCGTAACTTTTTCCATTCCTCTATTTTGTCGTTCTATGATCGTTTTTTATGCATCGACCCTCAGCAGAGGTGTTTGAAATGGGAATATTGTCATAGCAAATGCCTTTCATGAATTTTTGTCTCTGAATTGTTAATATACTTTGCATATACAACTAACTCCATAAGCTGCGCCTGGAAACGTGATTGTTTACTACACGCCTATCTTGGGAGTTGAGTTGACACTTCTTCGTGTAATCTAATTCTAACCAGGGCTGCGGAGCCGTCGTAAAAATGAAACTGCTCCGGAGATGTTCTTTTTCATAACATGGCTCCGGCTTCTGTTCGTTTTTACACATTAAACATTTTCAGTTGTCTTGGTGTGTCTCAATTTGACTGAAAAATCAAAATATATCAAGTACATAAAACCAAAAGAAAATTTCACACTTATGTGAGTAGGTTAACCTTTTACAGTCAGGGCTCTTACCATGAGAAAATCACCGAATAAAACAATCACAGGTTCAGACAGTTCAGCGAGCAATTACTAGCAGAAATGTTACTCAACTTAATTTAATTTAATTTAATTTATTTGTTTGTGAGCAGACACGAAGTCCATAGTATGAACACACACACTCTGCAGAACGCAGGTTGATAAAATCAGACAATACAGAACGTAGTACAAGACATTGAAGCCGGCGAAATCATAGGGTTACAGACACTTTTTGCAACTGCATTGAAGACAGAACCATAGGGTTACAGACACATTCTTAACACTATTGTTAGCTAAAACGTAACACTTGTTACAGCACTACTGCGGAGTAGGGCGATAATTACTAACTTGGTCTAGTCTAGGTAAAATGCGCAAGCGTTGTGGCTTGGCACGCCATCGATCAAACGGACACTGCAAAGTTCGATCACTCAATCACAGAGTAA